>Ga0137398_10001074_pt1 | contig 10770 bp, 9 predicted proteins | sample czorhiz216metaG_FD_106659 | JGI IMG/M metagenome (GOLD analysis project Ga0137398, IMG submission 106659) | Vadose zone soil microbial communities from Angelo Coast Range Reserve, California, USA - czorhiz2.16 metaG | ecosystem: Environmental > Terrestrial > Soil > Vadose zone | place: USA...
AAAACAGACGAAAAATCCGCATGAACCTCGTCCAATTGCAGCAGATCTACGATTTGTCCTTTTTTGATTTGTTAACCAAGGCTCGTGCAGTGTTTGTACAGCATTGGGAAAATCAAAGTGTGCAGCTTTGCACTCTGCTAAGTATCAAAACGGGAGGCTGTAGCGAGGATTGTGCTTATTGTGCGCAAAGCGCGCGGTATCATACCTCGGTGCCACGGGAAGCATTGATGGAGCCGGCTGCCGTGCTGGAAGTCGCGGAGCGGGCAAGAGCGAACGGTTCAACTCGCTTTTGCATGGGAGCGGCTTGGAAAGGGGTGCGCGACGGAGAACCGAAATTCGCGCAGGTCTTGGAAATTGTGCGAGAGGTTAGCCAGCTCGGAATGGAAGTTTGCGTGACGCTCGGGCAGTTGACGGTGGCTGAGGCCAAGAAGCTGAGGGCAGCCGGCGTTACTGCCTACAATCACAACCTGGATACCTCCGAAGACTATTATCCGAACATTGTTTCGACACACACATTTCAGGATCGTTTGGACACTATTCGCGCCGTCCAACAGGCGAAGATCGCAGTCTGTTGCGGAGGAATCATTGGCATGGGCGAATCTCCACTCGATCGTCTCAAGATGCTGCAGGTATTAACTGACTTTGATCCCGCACCAGAGAGCGTACCGATTAATTGCCTCATCCCGATGCCGGGCACACCGCTGGAAGATCAATCCCTTGTCGATGTTTTCGAGCTGATCCGTTTAATCGCGACGACCCGGATAGCGCTACCTAAAGCACGTGTTCGCTTGTCTGCTGGTCGTACCAGACTGTCGCGCGAGGCGCAGGCCCTTTGCTTTTTTGCCGGTGCCAACTCGCTCTTCTATGGCGATAAGCTCTTGACCGCGGCCAATCCGGGCGTCGATCAAGACCGTGAGTTGCTGAGCGCGCTGGATCTCGAGCCGAGAGAGGCCGCGGTCAAGAGATGACAAATGACAAATGACAACTTAGCGAGGTACCGACTGTCGCCGCAAAATTTAGAGGCCTTTAGTCTATAGTTCGATCGTGAGAATTCCTTGGCCGAGCCGGCTTACGGGATTGCTTAGGATTATCGATTGTTTTAATCCAAGCGCCTAGTTGCCGGGCGCAGCTTTCTGCTGTGGTTCTAATCCCTTGGAGCTGAGAAACGTGCGGTTGCATTTCGCGCCGCCTCACGACTACCCCGACCATTGATCTTATTTCTCCGGCAGAGCCACGAGCGATTACCAGGAAATTTCTTAGTTCGTTTGGTGTAAGGCGCTCAAAGCCTTCGGCAATATTGTTTGAAACCGATAGGGCAGCCCGTTCGAACTGGAACCTCCATCCTGGACTGAGAAGTAATTTCTGACTTTGCAGCAAATCGAGGGCGGAATTGTAGAGACGAGCCGCCTCCTGCCAGACAGGCAAATCTTCAAATCGTTGGTAAATTGCCATTACAATAACAGAATATTATAAAGTTATTTAAGTGAGTCAAGTACGTTCTGTCGGAGTTTGTAATCTGTCATTTGTCATTTGTCATTCTTTAACGAAGTTAAAGCTGCGATGGTCAATTTGATCATCCCCGATAAATGGCAGCAGGATGCGGTCAAGTTTCTCCGCGAGGGATTTGATGTAGTCGTTCAGGCGCCGACTGGGTCGGGGAAGACCTATATCTTTGAGCTGATCTATGATGCTCTGAAAGGACAGGCGATCTACACCGTGCCGACCCGTGCCCTGGCCAATGATAAATTAGCCGAGTGGCGACAACGTGGATGGGATGTTGGCATTGCCACTGGCGATTTAGCCGAAAATCTCGATGCCAAAGTAGTGGTCGCGACGCTCGAGACCCAAAAAGCCCGGTTTTTACGCGGGGAAGGTCCGAGATTGTTGGTAATCGATGAATATCAACTGTTGGCGGATCCGGTCCGTGGAACGAATTACGAGCTGATCCTTTCGCTGGCTCCGCCGGAAACACAACTCCTTCTGCTGAGCGGCAGCGTTGCTAATCCGCATGAGATTGTGGACTGGCTGCGGCGCAACGGACGAAGAGTAGAATTAGTGGAACATCGGCAACGGCCGGTGCCACTGGAAGAAGTCATGTTGAGTGAATTGCCGGCACGCGCTCCGGCCAACGCTCGCGGTTATTGGCCGAAGCTGATCACACGCGCGTTAATCGCGGACCTGGGACCGATCTTGGTATTCGCTCCAAGGCGCCTAGGAGCTGAAGATCTGGCAATTTCCCTCGCTTCTGCGTTGCCCGCCGAAGAGCCGTTGGTTCTTACTCAGGAACAGTCGGTCTTAGCCGGTGAACCACTTGGGCGATTGCTCCGATCTCGAGTAGCATTTCATCATAGCGGGTTGAGTTACGCGGTTCGGGCCGGAATCATTGAACCGCTGGCTAAAAAAGGGCAGCTCCGAGTAGTGGTTGCTACCATGGGACTGGCTGCCGGAATTAATTTTTCCATGCGCTCGGTACTGGTGACCGGCACCCATTATCAAGCGGGCAACTTTCAACGTCAGGTAAGGGCGGATGAGTTGCTGCAGATGTTTGGTCGTGCGGGAAGGCGTGGTCTGGATGAGATTGGTTATGCGCTTGTCACCCCAGAGATTCCCCGGCTCCATGAAGCATTTCCGAGTAAACTTCGACGGGCGGATCCGGTCGACTGGCCCTCGATGATTGCAGTAATGGGGGAAGCGACAGGGCGTGGAGAGGATCCGTTCCGAGCCGTGACCAAGGTGGCAACCCATCTCTTCTCGACGCGGCCACTGTTGATCGGAGTAGAAAAATTCCATGAGAGAATAGAGCAATCGGCTGCTGGTGCTGTGGCTGAGTAGGGTCGAGTTGTGGAATGTGGCTTACCGGTGGATGCCGAGCGAGGGCGGCTGGTCCGGCGACATGAGGCCGAGATGTTGAACTCTCGGGGAGAGTGGGAAATCTCTCCACCGTTATCGGATATTGCGCTCGGGAATCTTTGGATAAGAAGGGAAAACGGGCGATGGCGGCCGGCGCTTAGCTTGGCCACGACGCTGCAGCCGTTCGGATTTGGGAACCTTTGTAAAATTAGTTTGGATAACAAACATTTTGAGTATGGCCGAGAACTACCGATTGCCAGCATCACTGATAGAGGTTGGTTAGCCGCCAAGTGGTTCCGCAAGGTGTTGCGAGAGCATTATCCGCTGATCCCAGCAAACGGTCGGTTGGCGCAGGAAAAATTTCTAAACGATTTGGTTCCGCTCATCGCAAAAGAAGTGGAGGGCGAGTACCACGATTTGGTCATTCGAAGAAATACCGCTTATGGGCGATTCCGTTTCGGCGGAGCCCTGGCCCGGGGTCATCTTGATGCTCAGGGACGGTACTTGGCCGACCCGGAAATGCGGCGAAGTTATCCATTGGTATGCCAGCAATGCGTCTGTCGATCTGAATGTGAGGCACTCGATCTCTCAGTTTCGCCCGCATTCGCTTGGCGTCAGCTCGGATTAGTTGATGACCGGGGCGTTCCGACTCGTCGCGGTATTATTTTCAGTTTTTTCAATCAAGGAGAGGGTTTGGCTGTTGCTGCCGGGTTAGAAGAGATTGATTACTCGATTAGTGATTTGGTATTCGATTTGGCTGACCTACGCGCGGGTCATCGATTCGCAATGGATGATAGCCGGGCCGGGGGCCGATTAGCTGCCATTTGCCAAAATACGTATCACCGGGCCGATTTTTCCGGCTACCTTGAACTTGGCCTGCCCATCGCCTATGGCTCGGGTGCCTCGGAGGTAGTTCGTGATTTGATCGAACATCAGATCGGCCGTCACAAGTTGGTTAATAATAACATTCGACACGGCGACATCGAGAGAGCTCTGACTGAGTGGCGAAGTCTGTTGCGTCAAATTGTTCAGGCGCCCAATTACGAATGGGAGCGCTGGAACCAATTGCAGGAGTTGGCGTTGGTATACGTTCAGACTACGCTGAGCCCGGCCCGACAACCGCTGCCTGCTTTGGCACCCAACCAAATGGGCCGCCGCTATTTGGGACGGATGTGGCCGCGAATGACAGATGACAAATAGCGTAAGCGTCTGCAGAGTGCTCCCCGATTCATCCTTGGTTATCTGCATATTTGCTATTTGCTATTTGCTATCTCAGTATCCAGCGGATGAGAGATGTCGACGAAAGCCTCCCGGTGGGAAAATGGGCGTTTGGCTTGATGTTGGCGTTCTTAATATGCCTTCTCGGTATTTCCTGGGCCGTTGCAGTGGATTGGCAAAGCCGGCATGAACTGGAACGGATCTCCCAACCGACCGCGGTAGGAGATCCGATTGCCGTGGGTTTCGATGCCAAACGGGACCAAGCAAAGGAGGTCGTCCGATGGAAAGGCACTGCTTATTATCCGGTTCCGAGCGGGGTGACATCACTCCCCGAATACAACGCTCTCAAAATTGGCGTGGATGACTCCGGCAAGGTCTCGGTTTATCAAGCCAGGCATTCAACTCAGGAACACGAAATCATCGTTAAAATCGGAGCAAACCAGTTCCTGAGATTAGCTTCGAAATAAATTTCGGGGGCCATTAGCGATGGGGGAGCCTGGGCACATCTGTCATTTGTCATTTGTCATTTCTTTTGGCCAGGTCTTCCAGACCCGCCAAAAGAAGCCGAGCGCGATGAGGAACATAAACAGGGAAAGAAATTGACCCCGGGTGAACGGCCCAGTCAGCGGGGCATCCGGTACGCGGAAAGTTTCTCCAATGATCCGCATGATCGGATAGAGAAGGAAAAAGCAACCGGTCGTGAGTCCATCCGGTTTACGGAATCGGAGACGAATGGTGATCAGGCAGACGAAAAGTATGACCCCTTCAAGCAGGGCTTCGTAGAGCTGGCTGGGATGACGTGGAGTGAGAATATGAGACAAGATTTCGCGAACCTGGGGATTGGTTCGTGCGGCGTCGATAATTGCATTGACTGAGTCGAGGTTTGGGCTCAATGCCGAGCACTGATCGATTGCCGTCTGTGCCTTATCGGGATAGTCGAGTAATTCGCTGGGGAACTGCACCGCCCACGGCACGTTTGTCGGATGTCCCCAGAGTTCGCCATTAATAAAGTTGGCGATTCGTCCAAATAGAAGGCCGATCGGAGCAACCGCCACCAGATTGTCCCCGATGCCGGTCCAAGAAATTTTATGTCGTCGGGCATAGATCCACGAAAAAATAATTAGTCCAATGATGCCGCCGTGACTTGCCATTCCGCCATCGCCGACTCGCAATATGCTGATGGGATCGGTGAGCATCTCAGGCCGATAGAAAAGTACATAACCAAGCCGGCCACCAAGCAGAACACCGAACAGGGCGGCATAAAAAGTAAAATCGGCAACCTGTCCTTCGGTCAGCGACCCGTAGCCTTTTCGCGCCAGCCACTTGAGCAAGTAAAAAGCAGCGATAAATCCGCAGAGATAGGCCACTCCGTACCAGCGGATTCCAAATTGATCATAAAACCGAATAAGGAAAGGGTTGAGGTGATGAACGTAGTAGGCAAGCCACATGGCGCGTCGAAACTAGCGAGCAAATGTTTAATAGCCAATAGCGACATGACAAATGACAGGTCACACGGTGTACCATCTGTCATTTGTCATCTGTCATTCTTTGTCGGTTATTGGAGGCGGTGCAGGAAATTGGAAAATTCGCGGTAGTCGCCGGCATCGTTCTGGTGGCGGTCGGGTTGTTGCTTTGGAAATTTCCAACCTGGTTTGGCTGGCTGGGACACCTGCCAGGAGATATTTCCATTGAGAAGGGCAATTTCAGATTCTACTTTCCGCTCGCTACCTGCGTTCTCATCAGCATTGTGCTGACCCTAGTGGGCTGGATCTTGAGACGCTGAAACACCACGCTCATGACTTCTTATCTGTTGCCGCTCGATGACGGGCCGCCGTCGCTACACTTTGGCGGGCCCTAAGTGTGTACTTGAGGGAAACCATAGAAACTGGGCCGCGATCCGGCAGTTGCCGGACGGAGTCGGGTTTCGCCCGGCCCTTTACACCGATACGCTAATCACCTCGATTCTATCAGTCAGATTGGTCGTATCGGTCGTATCGGCCGTATGGTTTGCTCCGATACGCCTACGCGCTTCACCGCCTAGCTAACCTTCCATTTGCTGTACCCCTTCCGGTGAGATTTTGATGTTTGGGCAACTATCAATCCACCGAGGAGCTTGTGGGGCTGACCAACGTACCGCGTTCCGGATCACCGTCTGAACCTCAGGTTGGTGATAGGTCGGAAAAGTTTCATGTCCGGGCCGGAAATAGAAGATCCTTCCGTTCCCACGTCTCCAGCAGCAGCCTGAACGAAAAACTTCGCCGCCTTGAAACCAGGAGATGAAGACAAGCTCGTCCGGCGTCGGAATACCGAATGGTTCACTGTACATTTCTTCATGGGGAATCTCGAAATAGGCAGGTAGCCCCTGAGCGATCGGATGCCCTGGATCGCAGGTCCAAATTCGCTCTTTTTCGCCTGCTTCGCGCCAGCCCAAAGAGCAAGTCGTGCCCATAAGACGCTTAAACACCTTCGAATAATGGCCGGAATGAAGGACCACCAGGCCCATCCCTTCTAGCACGCGTTTCTGAACCCGGTCCACGGTGCGATCGCTGACTCGGGCATGCCCCACGTGCCCCCACCAAACGACCACGTCGGTCTCATCGAGCCGCGATTCAGGCAGTCCGTCCTCTGGATCCTCCAAAGTAGCGGTCTTGCATGAGACTTCGGCTCCGTCGTTTAGCACATTAGCGAGACAGGAATGAATTCCTTCGGGGTAATGTTCTTGAACCCGCGAATTCTTTCGTTCATGAATGTTTTCGTTCCAGACGACTACCCGGATTGTTTTCATCTCACTTCATCCAAAACATATTGTTTACGCGAACGCAAACGCGGTCAAACAGGTTGGCTGGTTTGGGGTAGTTTTCGAACCTGGCTTGATTTTCATGACTGCATGAGCAAGCGGCCTTACTTATCCTGCATACCTTATGCGTTACCAACGGCAACCGTACGAGGACGTCGAACGAATTATCGAATTCGATTTCCTGCGGGCGACTGAAGCGGCCGCCCTGAATACTCTTCCCTGGCTGGGCCGAGGGGAAAAAGAAAAAGCGGATGCCGCTGCCTGTGACGCGATTCGGGGGATGTTTGATTTGATCAATATCTGTGGCGAGGTCGTTATTGGGGAAGGTATAAAGGACAATGCGCCGGGAATCTTTAAGGGCGAACATCTCGGCACCTGGGTACCTGGTAGCCATAAGTTTGATCTGGCTTTGGACCCGATCGATGGAACGACCAACGTCGCTAAGGGCTTGCCTGGTTCCATTTGCTGCATTGCGGCGGCTTCCCCCGAACCGGGCGTTGAGGTCTCGCTCAAAGACATTCCGACCTTCTACATGACCAAATTGGCTTACGGGATGAACGTCGTTCGCTATATGCAACTGACCGGCATCGAAACGGTGTCCATTCGCAATCCATTGGAAGAGACATTGCCCATCATAGCCAAAGCTTTGCGAAAAAGAGTTCAGGACCTCACCGTAGTGGTGTTGGATCGACCGAGACATGCCAAACTAGTGGAGTCTATCCGCTCGGCTGGCTCAATGGTCCGGATGATTTCGGATGGAGATATCACTGCCGCGATCGCACCGTCGATCTCCGATAGCGGAGCGGATCTGTACGCTGGTATTGGCGGCGCTCCAGAAGCGGTTTTGGCGGCTGCGGCGATCCGCTGTCTAGGCGGAGACATGCAGACGATGATGTGGCCTCGCGATTTGGATGAAGAGAAGAAGGTTGTCGAACTCGGATTTCGAGAGGAACTGAAGAAGGTTTTTTATGCGGAGGACTTGGCCCGAGGCAAAAACATTATCTTTTGCGCTAGTGGGATAAGCGATAGCCCGCTTTTGCGTGGCGTACGGCTCAAAGGTCACGCCGCGGTTACTCACTCTATTCTGATGCGGGCCCGCAGTCGAACAGTCCGTTTGATCGAGGCTTCCCATGATCTCGCTTATAAGACGATTCATTTGCGATCGACGAACCGCGAGACAACAATCTAAGAGTTGATCAAGCGCAGCGCGTCGCAGAAACGAGAGCTCTTCGACAATCAGGATCGGAATTAGTCTAAGTCGCTCTGCTAGCGGGCGATAGAAAAACAGGAATAAATATCGGAGTTTGCCGGTCACCTTTTTGGGCAACCGATTTTGCGCTAATCGGATCTGCGACTCAGATTCGATCTCCGATAAACATTTCTAACTATTATTGTAATCCTTGTGAACCTTGAATTCCCCGAAGATTGTCGAATTCCCTTTGAGTTCTGTTTTTTAGGATCTAAAGAATGGGTAGTTCTTTCCGAGCATTGAGAGTAACAGGCTCTCCTTTTTGCTAAAAAATTCGGAATACCGTTTCGGACCATGAATAAACTGCTCTTTTCACCCCAGCTCAGCCGAGAATCTTAAGCAACAATCATGGTCACTCATTCTTCTTTCCGCAGATTGAAGGTTCTCGTCATCGACGACGAGCCGTTCATTCTGGAGTACGTCCGAAAAGTTTTGCACCAGATCGGATATACTACCCTCATCGCTGAGAGTGGCGACCAAGGACTTGCCATGTTTGAAGAGCGAAGGACGGAAATCGATTTGGTTCTGACCGATATTGTGATGCCCGACTCGATCGATGGCCTGGAAGTTGCCACTCGTATCCAGCGGATCGATCCCGCCGTTCCGGTCCTTTTTATTACCGGAGCAGTTCTGGAAGATGATCCTCACCTGCTCTCCTTGATGAATGGAGGAATTTTGCTCCGCAAACCATTTTTTCCCGACCAACTCATTCGATTCGTGGAGAATCAGGTCGAGCATTTTCGCTTGGCCGTCTGAGCCGAGCAAAATCTGCCTTGCTGGTACGCAGAAGCCAGCATTTGAAAATTCGCTAGGCCGTTGACATTCGGTGCCGGCGGTGATGTGTTCCTCTTGGAAGTGATCCGAGCGGTCATGTCATTCGCGAATTTAAATGACGAGAATTCGGAGTTTAAGCACCCTGAAAAGGCTGCTTCGGTCGAAGATATCGTCCGCGTCTATGGTGGACTCACCCCCAATGCTTTCTTCAACGAGCTGGTGCGTGTTTTAGGTCCTTATCGGTCACTTCAAGCTGATCTTGATAGAGCGATTTTTTTGTATCAGCGGATGCGCAGCGCACATCGAGCGCTTTGGCGCTGGGCATTATCTTCGGTCGTGATTCTTCTTGCCCCACTGGTTTGCCTATTGGCCCCAAACGAGTGGCGGTTCGGTACTTTCTTCGCCGGAATTCTAGGTGAACTGCTGACGGTTTTCGCTTTGCTTCGTATCCACCAGAGCTGGGTTTCTTGCCGCCGGGATTATACTCGCTGGTTGCGATTGGTTCATCGCCGGGTAGGGGAACGGGAATCGTGACTCCGATACCCCGCGGGTTTCGGCGACGGGGCTTAAGGCATGGCTTCTCAGGCGATGTCAAACGATGGCGACTGCAGTTGGGGGAGGCGCCGCACGTCCGGCTCTGGTTGAGTTTGCGGTCAAACTATACGCTAGGGCCCAGAGGGACAGTCGCCGCTACCGAAGATGGATTCGCGGAAGCCAAATTCTTGTCCGAGACGCAGGCAACCATCGACTGTTTCCATTCCTTCGGTCGCGCTTGGGTGTCGCAGAGAGGCGGCAGCTGCACACACTCCGATCTCTAAACATCTTTCCATCGGCAAATCGTCGTGGAAACCAAACAGGATGCCTGCCGCGATAGCGTCTCCTGCTCCGGTTGATCCAATAATCTTCTCTCCGGGCAATCGCACGCTCGGTTGAAAGATGATCTTATTCTGATTCGAGACCGCCAGCACGCCCTCTGGGAAATGAATGATGACCCATTGGCGAACGCCGGCCGCTCCCAAATCTTGAGCGGTTTTCAACAACGCGTTAACGTCAATTTCTCTGTTTACCCGAATTTCGGTCGAGAACACGTGGCCGGCTTCAAATTCATTCAGAAATACCAGGTCGACATATGGTAGAGCCGGTAGGACAATGCGTGGGTACCGGTCGCTTTCTTCGCTGACCGCGTCCACCGAAGTGATAAATCCAAGACGCGACGCGTGGTCGAGGAGCTCGGCCGCTGCAGTACCTTTGCTTTTTTCCGGTCGATCGAGGCGATCCAATAAAAGGAGGTAGCCTAGGTGAAATAATCTGGCCGAGCAGGAAGCCAAATCGATGGACTCCGGACCCAGCAATGCATTCACTCCTGGTTGATGAAAGAAAGTTCGGCGCCCAGTGCGTTCGACATTCATTACCTCGGTATACGAGGTTGGACCCTCATTAGTACGGGTTATCAGTCGGGTATCGATACCGAGTTTCGCGCACTGTTCCAGAATCCAATCTCCGGCCGCGTCATAGCCGACAATGCCGGCACCGTTGAGAGGAAATTTTGCACCGAGTCTGGCCAGGCCGGCGAGTACATTGGGTGGAGCACCGCCCATTCCTTGCGTCTCGCGATTAATGATGGCTAGCGTTTCCTCGCTGGGCCACGTGTCGATCAGCTTTACGTGATCGACAATCCAATTTCCGGCGGCGAGAATCCCTGAGCGCTGAGTCACAGGCGTCTAGTGTAAGAAGCGATATGCGAAAAAGTCGAGAGCAGGGCGACTGGAGTGTAAAGCATTTGGCTCATCGATCCAGGGTCACAACGGATTTGGCCTCGTGGCTTTTTAGCGCAGCATTGAATAGACGATGGCTCAGCAACGCTTCTTCGGGCGTCACGCAG
>Ga0137398_10001075_pt1 | contig 10767 bp, 6 predicted proteins | sample czorhiz216metaG_FD_106659 | JGI IMG/M metagenome (GOLD analysis project Ga0137398, IMG submission 106659) | Vadose zone soil microbial communities from Angelo Coast Range Reserve, California, USA - czorhiz2.16 metaG | ecosystem: Environmental > Terrestrial > Soil > Vadose zone | place: USA...
GAGCGTGTTCACACCCGACGAGCTGCCGCAGGTACAGTGCGCCACGGATGCGACGTATCGGGCCGCGCATCCGGGATGCTCGACCGGCACGGATTGGCAGCGCAGCGTGCTGCGGACCGGCGCTCAGCAGCGCCATCAGCTCAGCCTCACGTCCGTCGCGGGGACCTCCCGGCTCACCCTCACCGGCAGCTACTTCGATCAGGACGGCATCACCCTCAGCCAGGGGTATCGGCAGTACTCCGGCACGGTGAGCTTCGAGAACACCTACCAGCGGCTGCGGGTCGGCATCACGGCCACCGGCACGCGGTCCGTCGCCGACATCGGCGCCGACGCGCAGCTGTGGGGCGAAGCCCTGGCGAACAACCCGCTGGGCCTCCCCTACGACAGCGCCGGCGTCCCGACCGCCAGGCCGTGCGGCGTGTGCACACTGAAGCTCAAGCCGACCCCCGACCCCCTGCGCGTGAACCCGCTGCGTGAGGAGCAAGGCTTCGTGCGCCAGCAGACGCGTGACCGCCTATTCGGCGCGGCGTTCGCCGAACTGCAGCTGGGGCGGGGCTTGGCGTACCGCGTGAACTTCGGCCCCGACCTGGGCAACCGCATGGACGGCCAGTTCCAGGGGGCGAACGTCGTGTTCAACGGCACGCCGATCGGCAACGCCCAAGCGCAGCGGACCGACGCCGAAGAGTTCGCCTACACGCTGGACCAGCTCCTGACCTGGAATGGCAATCTGGGGAATCACCGGTTCGACGTCACGGCGCTGTACGGCATCCAGTACGACCGCACCACCACGACCACCGCGGCGGCGCAGAACCTCCCCTACGACTCGCAGCTCTGGTACAATCTCGGCACCGGCGAGAACCCGCAGCCGCCGCAAAGCTCGCTCAGCGTGTGGACGCTGGCGTCGTACATGGGCCGCATCAACTACACCTTCAAGAACCGCTACCTCCTCACGCTCACCGGCCGCTACGACGGCTCGAGTCGCCTGGCGGCGGGGCACAAGTGGTCGTTCTTCCCGTCGATCGGGCTCGGGTGGCAGATCGGCGATGAGCCGTTCATGCGCCGCTTCCCCTTCATTTCCGCGCTCAAGCTGCGCGGCAGCGCCGGGACGACCGGCAATACCTCCATCGCCCCGTACCAGACGTGGGGCGGGCTCGACCGCACCCGCTACAACTGCGGCGGCGCCGCCTGCTTAGGCTATCGTCCCGGCCAAATCCCCAATCCCGACCTGGTGTGGGAGCGGACCGCCCAGATCGACGTCGGCGTGGACTTCGGCGTGTTTCACGACCGCATCAGCGGCACGGTCGACGCCTACCGCGAGCAGACCAGCGACCTGCTGCTGCCACGGCAGCTGCCGGCCTCAACCGGGTTCACCCAGGTGCTGCAGAACGTCGGCAAGACGGAGAACCGGGGATGGGAGGCGACCGTCACGACCGTCAATCTTCCGGGCCGCGAAGGCGGCCCCCGCTGGAGCACGGACGTGAGCCTCACCCACAACCGCAACTTCATCGTTGCCCTGGCGAGCGGCGCGGGTGACGATATCGGCAACCGCTGGTTCATCGGCCAGCCGATCAACATCGGCACCAACCCGGCGATCCCCCCGTACGACGCCCTCCGCCAGGTGTTCTACGACTACGAGTTCGTCGGCATCTGGCAGCTCGCCGACTCCGCCGTCGCGCGGCGCTACGGCCAGAAACCCGGCGATATCCGCGTGGCCGACTTGAACGGCGACAGCGCGATCACGGCTGCCGACCGCGTCATCCGCGGGAACACCTACCCCAAGCTGCTCGCGAGCATCTACAACCACCTCACGTGGGGCCGCTTCGACCTGTCGTTCCTGGTCCAGGGCCGCCTCGGTTACACGATGAACGACGCGTTCAGTTCGGCCGCCACCAAGCTGTTCGAGCGCTTCAACAACCTGAACGTGGCGTACTGGACACCGGAGAAGTGTGACGGCGGCCCCGATCCCACCAAACTCGACGGCCCCCCCGGCATGACGGCGGCGCAGCAGGCCGCCCTCCCCGGCTGCGACACCTACTGGAGTCCCAGCGCGGGCCGCGAGAACCCGCTGTACAACGACCCCAACTCCGCGTCGCCAGCGTATCGGCCGGCGGGCCATTGGCGGGTCCGCAACATCACGGTGGGCTACACGCTGCCGGCGAGTGTCGCGGGCCACTTCCGGTTCGGTTCGCTGCGCCTGTACGCGCAGGCGCAGGACCCGTTCGTGTTCACCAGCTATTACGGCTACGACCCCGAGGCGGGCAGCGCCACCACGCCGCCGAGTTATCGCACGCTCATCATCGGCGCGAACGTGGGCTTCTAGGGCGAGATCACCCCGAATACCGAGGCGACCATGAAGAACCTGCGATTCTTGCTGTGGGGCCTGGCGCTGGCGACGCTGACCGCGTGCGTGGATCTCGGCGAGCAGCTGGTCGGGACCGTCACCACCACCTACTTCAGCACCCCCGCGGGTCTCGAGGCGGCGGTCAACGGCGACTACGCCCAACTGCGCGACTTCTTCGGGCGGGAGGAGTCCTTCGCCTTGACGGAGTTCGGCACCGACCTGACCTCCAACGGCGACCAGGGCGCCTACCAGTTCGAGAACACCTACGCCGCCGGCCTGAACGCGGGCGACGGGCACTATCAGTTTCCGTGGACCAGCTTCTACCGCGGCATCAACACGTCCAACACCGTGGTGGAGCGGGCGCCGGCCGTGACCGGCATGGACCCGGCCGTGAAGGCCAGTCGCATCGCCGAGGCGAAGTTCCTGCGGGCGTTGAGCTATTTCTGGCTGGTGCAGATCTACGGGCCGGTGCCGCTGCCGCTGACGGAGAGCCAGGGCGCGAGCAACCAGGCGCACCGCTCGCCGGTGGACTCGGTGTACCTCCAGATCGTGAAAGACCTGCGGGAAGCGATCCCGGATCTGCCCGCCACGCAGAGCCAGTTCGGCCGGGCGACGAAGGGGGCGGCGCGGCACCTCCTGGCCAAGGTGCTGCTCACCCGGGCGTACCATCCCTTGGCGTACGAGGCAGCGAACACCGGTTTCTACCTGAGCGGTCCGACGTTCCAGCGGGAGGCGAGCGCGACCGCTGCGACCGATTTCGCGGCGGCACGGGCCGAGGCGGACTCCGTGATCGCGGGGTCGTACGCCCTGATGCCAAACTACGCGGACATCTTCTGCGCGCCGATGGGGGCTCGCGGTCCGGGCTCTTACTGCAACGTCCCGAGCAACGAGAGCAACTCCGAGATCATCTTCTCGGTCCAGTTCACGACCACGGCCGGCCAGTTCAACATCGGCGGCGGCAACTCCTTGTTCGTGCAGATGCTGTCGTTCTACGACGACCGCCAAGGCATGACCCGCGACTGCAACAACGGTCGCGCCTTCCGTCGCGCCCGCCCTACGCTGTTCGCCCGTAACCTGTGGCAGCGCTGGACCGACTCGACCTATGCCACGGTGCTCGACACGCGCTACGACGGCACGTTCCAGAGCGTGTGGTACGCCAACGCGAGCAACACGGGGGCGTGCTTCCAGTCGCAGGGCGCCGCCCGGATGAACGGCTACCGCGGCAGCACCTGCGGCTCGGGCGGCATGCCGACGTTCGGCGTGCCGACGAGCGACACCGCCACCGTGCCGAACTGCACCAACGGCCAGTCGTTCGTCGCCGGCGACACGGCCATCCTCCAGCCCGGCCACCTGGTCGGCCAGACGGTGCGCCAGACGGCCAAGTACGCCATCTACGAGCCGTGCGTAGCCGAGCCGTGTCCCAACCAAACCACGGTGGGGCAATACGACATCTTCCGATTCCCCACCATGAAGAAGTGGCAGGACGAAGCGCGTCCCGACTTCAACAACCTGGACGGCGGCCGGGACATCATCCTCATGCGCCTGGGCGAGACGTACCTCATCGCCGCCGAGGCGGCGCTCGGCGCCGGCGACGAGCCCGGCGCGCGCGCCTACCTCGTCACCCTGCGGCAGCGGGCCGCCAATTGCCGCGGCTGCGCGGCCGAGGCGGCGAATCGGGCGATGATCGTGGACGCCACGCACATGCCCGCCACGATCGACCTCGAGTACATCGTGGACGAGCGCGGGCGCGAGGTGTACGGCGAGCTGTCGCGCTGGCTCGATCTCGCCCGCACCAGCCTGTGGCACCGCGTCGTGGACGACAACTGGCAAGCCTCGCCGTTGCACGGCGGATTCTTCAACGAGGCGAAGCACCATCTGCGGCCGATCCCGCAGAACCAGATCGACCTGACCGCCGGCGGCACGCAAGCGTTCCCGCAGAACCCGGGCTACTGATGCTCGGCCCTGGACCCCGGGGCACCGCCCCGGGGTCAGCCGCCCTACTCACGGTAGCGTTGTTCGCCGGTGCCGCGTCCGCCCAGGCCAGGCAGGACCGCGCCCCCTATCTGGATCCGAGCCTCCCGATCGAACACCGCATCGACGATTTGCTCTCCCGCATGACCCTCGAGGAGAAGGTCGGCCAGATGCTGTGCCTGTGGCAGGGCAAGCGGGCCATCACCGATCGCGACGGCCGGTTCGATCCTGCGCGGGCACCCAAATGGTTTCGGATCGGCGTCGGACGCATCGAGCGACCGGGCGAAGGCCACGGAGCCCAGGCGGAAGCGGAGTACACGAACGCCATCCAACGCTGGGTGAAGGACAGCACCCGCCTCGGCATTCCCGTGCTGTTCCACGAGGAAGCGCTCCACGGCCTCGAGGCGGAGCAGGCTACGAGCTTCCCGCAGGCCATCGCGCTCGCCAGCACGTGGAACCCCGAGCTGGTGGAACGTGTGTTCGCCGTCGCGGCGTCCGAGGCCCGCGCGCGGGGCGTGCACCAGGTGCTCGCGCCGGTGGTCGATGTCGCGCGCGATCCGCGGTGGGGGCGCATCGAGGAGACATACGGAGAGGACCCCTATCTCGCGGCCCGCATGGGCGTGGCAGCGGTGCGTGGCTTCCAGGGGACCGACGCGGTGGTCGGGCCGTCCCATGTGCTCGCCACACTCAAGCACATGACCGGGCACGGCCAGCCAGAGTCGGGGACGAACGTCGGCCCCGCGCCCTACGGGGAGCGCACGTTGCGGGACGTGTTTCTCTACCCCTTTGAAGTCGTCATCAAGGAGGCCGGCGCGCGCAGCGTCATGCCGTCGTACAACGAGGTGGACGGCATTCCGTCCCACGCGAATCGCTGGCTGCTGCACGATGTGCTCCGCGGAGAATGGGGGTTCGACGGGGTGATCGTCTCCGACTGGTTCGCCATCGCACAGCTCGACGAGGTTCATCACGTGGCCGCCGACGTCGGGGAGGCGGCTCGGCGCGCCCTCGCCGCCACCGTGGACATCGAGCTGCCTGACGTGCAGGCATACGGGACGCTCGTCGATCAGGTCCGGCAGGGGCGCGTGGCCGAGGCTACCATCGACTCGGCCGTTCGGCGTCTGCTGCGGCCGAAGTTCGAGCTCGGCCTGTTCGAAACGCCGTTCGTCGACCCGGACCGCGCCGACCGGCTCTCGGGGGCGGACACGAGCCGGAGCCTGGCGCTCGCCGCCGCCCGGCAAGCCATCACCCTGCTCAAGAACGATCGGGCGCTCCTGCCGTTGCGGGCAGACCGGCTGTCGCGCGTCGCCGTGATCGGCCCACACGCGGCCGAAGTGTTGTTGGGCGGCTATGCCGGCGGCCCGCGCCACACCGTCAGCATCCTCGAGGGAATCCGGGCGCGCCTGGGACCGCGGGCCACCGTCGAGTACGCGGAAGGGACGCGCATCACCGAAGACTCCACGTTCACGCGCGAGCCCCAGCCGCATCTCGGCGGGACCCGCTCGCACGCCCGCTGGGGCGCCGACCGGGTCGTGCCCGCCGACTCGGCGTCCAACGCGCGGCGCCGCGCCGCGGCGGTCAGCCTCGCGCGGCGCAGCCAGGTGGCGATCGTCGTGGTCGGAGACAACGAAATGACCAGCCGCGAGGCCTATGCCGCGAATCACCTCGGCGACCGCGCGGACCTCGGGCTGCCGGGCCAGCAGGAAGAGCTGGTGCGCGCGGTGCTCGCCACGGGCACACCGACCGTCCTGGTGCTCATCCACGGCCGCCCGCTCTCGATCCCCGCCCTCGGCTCCCTAGTCCCCGCCATTCTCGATGGGTGGTATCTGGGGCAGGAAACCGGGACGGCCGTGGCCGAGGCGCTATTCGGCGACATCAATCCCGGCGGCAAGCTGCCCGTCACAGTGGCCCGCCACGTGGGGCAGCTGCCGGTGTTCTACAATTACAAGCCCTCCGCCCGGAGGGGCTACGTGTTCGACACGACGCAGCCGCTGTTCCCCTTCGGGTACGGCCTTTCGTACACGACCTTCACGTATGCGAACGTGCGCGTGGCGCCGGCTCGCATCGGCCCCCAGGAGCGGACCACCGTCTCGGTCGACGTGACCAACACGGGGACTCGGGCGGGAGACGAGGTGGCGCAGCTCTACATCAGGGACGTCGTCAGCACGGCGACGCGGCCGGTGAAGCAGCTGCGCGGGTTCCGGCGCGTCACGTTGCAGCCGGGGGAAACGCGCACCGTCACGTTCGAGATCGGGCCGGACCAGCTGGCCTACCATGACGCCGACATGAAGCGCGTGGTCGAGCCGGGGCGGTTCGACGTCATGGTAGGCGGCAACTCCGTGGACGTGCGCAGCGCCCCCTTGGATGTCGTCGAGAAGCCGTAGCGGTTGCCGGGCGCTCCCCGTCTTCATGGGCGCGCTCGCGCTCGGCTGCGCACGTCCGGCACCGTCGCCCGTTCCGGCACCGCCCGCGCTGCGCACCGCGTTCCGGGGTGTCTTTCTCGTCGGCGCGGCGCTCAACGCGGCGCAGTTTTCCGGCCAGGACACCCTCGGGGCCGCGATCGTGAAGGCGCAGTTCAACTCCATCACGCCCGAGAACGTGCTCAAGTGGGCGTCGCTGCATCCCCGGCCCGGGATGTACGACTTCGCGGCCGGCGACCGCTACGTCGCATTCGGCGAGCGGAACGGCATGTTCATCGTCGGGCATAACTTGCTATGGCACAATCAGACACCGCGCTGGGTGTTCCAGGACTCGACCGGCACGCCGGTGAGCCGGGACACCCTGCTCGCGCGGCTGCGCGACCACATCCACACCGTGGTGGGACGCTATCGGGGCCGGATCAAAGGCTGGGACGTCGTGAACGAAGCGCTCAGCGACGACGGCACGCTGCGCCGCACCCCCTGGCTCACGATTCTGGGAGAGGACTACCTCGCCGCGGCGTTCCGGTTCGCCCACGAGGCCGACCCCGACGCGGAACTGTACTACAACGACTACGAGCTCGAGCGCGCGCCCAAGCGGCGGGGCGCCGTCGAGCTGATCCGGCGGCTTCAGGACCAGGGGATACCGATCGCCGCCGTCGGGCTGCAGAATCACGATCGCCTCGACTGGCCGTCGCCGCCGCAGGAAGATTCCACGATCGAGGCGTTCGCAGCGCTGGGCGTGCGGGTGATGATCACCGAGCTCGACGTGGACGTGCTGCCCCATACCGCGGGGGCGAATCCGTTCGTGGACGGCCTGCCCGACTCGCTGCAACAGGCGCTGGCGCGGCGCTATGCGGAGCTGTTCGGCTCGTACCTGCGGCACCGCGGGACGGTGACCCGGGTGACCTTCTGGGGCGTCACCGACCGGGACTCCTGGCTCAACAACTTCCCGGTGCGAGGGCGCACGAATTATCCTTTGCTGTTCGGTCGGGACGGCCGGCCCAAGCCGGCGTTCGTGGCGGTCGTGCGGACCGCCCCGGCCCAGGAAGGAAGGCACGATTGACGCACGCATTGAAACCGGTTTCGAAGCAGAGCCTGCCCGATCGCCTGGCGCGGCAGATCCGGGTGCTGATCCAGCAGGGGGAATACCGCCAAGGCGACAAGCTGCCTCCCATCATGGAGATGGCACGCCGCTTCCGGGTCGGGCATCCGACCGTGCGTGAAGCCCTCAAGAGCCTCGAGACCATCGGGCTGGTGTCGATCCGCCATGGCTCCGGCGTGTACGTGAACCGCACCGACGAGGTGCTGGTGCTGGCGAGCCCGCACCAGGCGGGGGCGTTCACCAAGCAGTTGCTGCTCGATCTGCTGCGCACCCGCCAGCCGCTCGAGGTCGGAGCGATCGCTGCCGCTGTCCGGCACGCCACGGCCACCCACCTGAAGGAAATGCGACGGTTGCTCACCACGGCGGAGCAGAACTTCGACGACGACGACGTGCTCAACAGGGTGAACATGGAGTTCCACCGCCAGATCTCCATCGCGTCGGGCAACAGAGTCATGCTGCAGACCCTCGACGTCCTGCGGGAGCTGTTCACGGCCGAGCAGCGCCTCATCCTCGCCATCGTGGCCTCGCGCGAGCGGGACCACAAGGAGCACCTCGGCATTCTCGACGCGTTGGAGCGGCGCGACGCGGCCCTCGCCGTGGAGCGCATGCGTGATCACATCGAGGGTGTGGTGAAGGTCGTGCAGAAATGGAATCCCGAGGATCACCCGGTCGACGGTGGATGACGGAGCCGCGGACGTTCTTCGTCACCGGAGCGAATTCGGGCATCGGGCGTGCCCTGGTCGAGGCCCTCGCGGCCCGCGGGGGCCGGGTGGTGCTCGCGACCCGCTCCGAGGAGCGAACCAGGCCCGTGCTGACCGCGCTCCAGAGCCGCTTCCCGGCGGCACGGGCGCAGTGGGTGTCGCTGGACGTCTCGGATCTTGGTTCGGTGCGGCGTGCCGCCCAGGCGTTCCTCGCGTCCGGCCAGCCGATCGATGTCCTGGTCAACAACGCCGGCATCGCCGGGACGCGCGCCGTGAGCAAAGACGGCTTCGACCTGACCTACGCGACCAACCACATCGGGCCCTTCTTGCTTACGAATCTGCTCCTGCCGCGGCTGCGCGAGTCCTCGCAGGGCCGGGTGGTCAACGTGGCGAGCGGCGCCCACATGATGGTCAAGGCGGTCGACTGGTCCGTGCTGGAGCGTCGCGCGACCCCCAAGCGCAGCGGGATCACCGATTACGCCGTCACCAAGCTCATGAACGTGCTGCACGCCAAGGAGCTGGCGCGCCGCCTGGCCGGCACTCGGGTGACGACATACGCGCTCCACCCCGGGGCAGTGGCGTCCAACATCTGGCGCTCGCTGCCGCGCCCGCTGCAATGGTTCGGCAAGCTGTTCATGCTCTCGAACGAGCAAGGTGCGGAGAGCCCGCTCTACTGCGCCACCGCGCCCGAGCTCGCGGCGACCACGGGCCGCTATTACGACCGTACCCGCGAGGCGAGGCCGAGTCGATTGGCGGAAGATGCAGCCCTGGCCCGGGAGCTGTGGGCCCGGACCGAAGCGGCGGTGGGGGCCGGGACGTGAGGCGACCCTAGGCGCGTGCGACCTTGGCGACCGTGTCCCAGGTGCGGGTCGTCACGTCCTTGCCGAAGGCTTGCTCGATCAGCGTCATGAAGACGGGCCCCTTGGGGCTCGGCAGGTAGGCTCCGAACACCTCCCGCCCCTTGATCACCAGGATGCGCGCGCCGTCCCGCTCGATCGGCAGGCGGAGCGTGGACGGGGGCTTGGCGCGCAGGAACGTGACGATGCGTTTGGCTTTGGGATCGAGGCGAAATGATCGATACGGGTCCGACACGAGCACCTCGCGCAGCGTGTCCATCGAGCGCACGAAGGTGAGAAACGCCTGACCGAGCCGCTTCAGCATCGCGGCCTCGGCTCTGCGCTCGAGGGCGAGCTCCGACGCCGCGCGGGCGGTGAACGCGACATTCCCGCTCGAGAGGAGCGTCTTCACATCCGTGAACCCGGCCGACTCGAACGCCGCTTTCAGCTCGGGCATTTTCGCGTTCATCGGGCTGACGCCGCGGAGCAACGCCGCATAGCGTGGCATGGCCGTTCCCTGGAACGTAAGATGGATGAAGCTAAGATCCGGAAAAATACACGAGGAGTCCCGCATGCTCGGCACCGCACCGATTCGCGCCTACATCCCCGTTTCCAACCTGCAGCGGGCGCGGCGATTCTACGAGAAGACTGTGGGGCTCGAGCCCGGTGAGGAGTACGGCGGCGGCGTGATCTACCGCTGCGGCGGCGCCGAGGTCTTCATGTATCCGACCCCCAATGCGGGCACATCGAAGGCGAGCCAGGCGTTCTGGCAGGTCGAAGACGTCGAGGCGGAGGTGGCCGCGCTCAAGGCCCGCGGCGTGGTGTTCGAGGAATACGACATGCCGGGGATCCAGATGAAGAACAGTATCGCCACAGCAGGCGGCGCCAAGACCGCGTGGTTCAAGGACAGCGAGGGCAACATCATGGCGGTGAGTCAGCGGCTCCGCTAGCTCGTGGGCCAGAGCCACGCCGCCCCGCGGACGCCGCTCGCAGCGCCGTGCGCGGCGCGGACGATGCGCGTGGCCACGGGATCGGAGCCCGCGCCCGCCGCGAACAGGTAGCGTGGCAGCAGCGCGTACGCCGCCTCCGGCAGTCCAGGGATGTCCGACATGCCGCCGCCCAGCACGATCACGTCGGGGTCGAGCACGTGGATCAGCGACACGAGCGCGCGGGCGAGCCGATCGTGATAGCGGGCCAGCGTCGCCCCCGCATCCGCGTCGCCCACCCCCGCCGCGCGGACGATGTCGCGGCTCGGTAGCGCGCGGCCGGTGTGCTCGGCGTGGTCGCGCTCGAACCCGGGACCCGACAGCCAGGCTTCGACGCAGCCCCGCTTGGCGCAGTAGCAGGGCGGACCGGGCCACTCGTCGGCCCTGGGCCAGGGAAGCGGGTTGTGCCCCCA
>Ga0137398_10001078_pt1 | contig 10762 bp, 6 predicted proteins | sample czorhiz216metaG_FD_106659 | JGI IMG/M metagenome (GOLD analysis project Ga0137398, IMG submission 106659) | Vadose zone soil microbial communities from Angelo Coast Range Reserve, California, USA - czorhiz2.16 metaG | ecosystem: Environmental > Terrestrial > Soil > Vadose zone | place: USA...
CAGATTCCGGTTCCCAGGAGCCCGAACACGGTTCGGGCCTTCTTCACCTCGCTAACCGGGGGAAAAACCGTCATTTTGGTCTGGAGCGGGGCTCACGTGGAGTCGGACAGCGTCTGGATGGGCTACCGGGTCCGGAGAACCGTCAAGGGGATCACGCCGAGCCCTTTCGAGGTGATAGGACAGTTCAAGTCCCGGAACACGGTCACCAGCGCCTGCCTGGCGACCGGCACACCTTGCGATCTGTCCAATTTCGTCTTCTACGGCACCGGGCTCTTCTTCAGGGGCTTCCAGAACAATTCTAGGAATGGGCAATACATCATCAACTACCCGCCCGGGGCTCCAACTGTAAACTGTGATAGCTGCTGGGTTTTCGCCGATCAGGCCAATCTGGCTGGCTTCACCTCCCAGTATGCCGTGACCTCGATCGACACCCTCCATATGACCGCGAACGATTTCACGGAGAGCCCCATCGACTCCAGCGAGATCGTGACCGTCCAGCCCTCCGGGCCGCCCGCACCCAATCTCGAGCGCGTGGCCGTGGTGCCGAACCCCTTCCACGGCTCCGCGGAATGGGACCCTGCTCCCGGCGCCAGCCGCATCCATTTCATCAACCTACCAGCCTCATCCACCGTCCGGATCTACACCTCCAACGGTGAGCTGGTGAGGGTCCTGGTCCAGAACCCCAATGCCAACCTGGGGGGCGTCACCGGGGACCTCGAGTGGGACCTGAAGAACGCGGATGGCCGAAACGTGGTCTCGGGAATCTATATTTATCAGGTAGAATCGCCGCAAGGTCATAACGTCAAAGGACATTTCGTCGTCATTCGATAGGCCGCCATTCCCTGAGGGCGGCTCGGAGGATTCCATGAGCGCCCCCACCGCAACGCCGGAGACCCTGTCGCAGGGCAGGGCCCGCCCTTCAGACTCGACCCGCCGCGACTACCAGAACCTGATCGGGGGGAAGTGGCTCCCGTCTCGCTCCGGCAAGACTTTCGAGAACCGAAACCCCGCCCGGGACGACCTCGTCGGAATCTTCCCGGACTCGGGCCCCGAGGACGTGGACGCGGCCGTCCACGCGGCGGCACGCGCGTTCGCGACCTGGCGCCTGGTTCCAGCGCCCAGGCGCGCCGAGTTCATCTTCCGGGCCGCCGAGATCCTCCGCGATCGGAAGGAGGAGCTCGCGCGCCTCATGACCCGCGAGATGGGCAAGGTTCTCGCCGAGACCCGCGGCGACGTCCAGGAAGCGATCGACATGGCCTACTACATCGCGGCGGAGGGCCGGAGGCTCTTCGGCGTGACGGTGCCCTCGGAGCTGCCGGACAAGTTCGCGATGTCCGTGCGTCAGCCCCTCGGGGTGTGCGGCCTCATCACGCCCTGGAATTTCCCCATGGCCATACCCTCCTGGAAGACCTTCCCCGCGCTCGTCGCCGGGAACACCGTGGTCCTGAAGCCGGCCAGCGACACGCCCGGTTCCGCGCACCACCTGATCGAGGTGCTCGTCGAGGCGGGCATCCCGGAGGGGGTCGTGAATATCGTCCACGGGGGCGGCAGCGCGGTGGGGACCCCGATCGTCATGCACTCCGACGTGAAGATGATCTCTTTCACCGGCTCTTCCGACGTGGGGAAGATCATCGCCGAACGCTCCGCCAAGACCCTGAAGCGGGTCTCGCTGGAGCTGGGCGGCAAGAACGCGCAGATCGTCCTGGAGGACGCCGACCTCGACCTGGCGCTGGAGGGCGCGCTGTGGGGCGCCTTCGGCACCACGGGACAGCGCTGCACGGCCACGAGCCGGCTCATCGTGATGAAGCCGGTGCACGACGAGCTGGTGCGGCGGCTGGCCGACCGCGCGTCGAAGCTGAAGCTGGGGGACGGCCTCGAGCCCGGGTCGGAGGTGGGGCCGCTCGTGAACCGCGCCCAGCGCGACCGCGTGCACTCCTACGTCGAGATCGGGAAGGCCGAGGGGGCCAAGCTGGTCGCGGGGGGTACTACGGCGACCGAGGGCCCGCTCGCCGAGGGAGCGTTCTACAAGCCGACGATCTTCGATCAGGTGAAGCCCTCCATGCGCATCGCGCAGGAAGAGATCTTCGGCCCGGTGCTCTCGGTAATCACGGTCTCGTCCCTGGAGGAGGCGATCCAGGTGCTGAACGGAACGCCGTTCGGGCTCAGCTCCTCCATCTACACCCGGGACGTGAACCGCGCCATGCGCGCCATCCGCGACATCGAGGCCGGGATCACCTACGTGAACGGACCGACGATCGGCGCGGAGGTGCAGCTTCCGTTCGGCGGTGTCAAGGAAACCGGAAACGGCCACCGGGAAGGCGGTCCCACCGTGATCGACGCCTTCACGGAGTGGAAGTCGGTCTACATCGACTACAGCGGCCGCCTGCAAAAGGCCCAGATCGATCGCTGAGGCAGCGCTGCCTCGGCCGCGCTTCATCTCCACCATGGCGCAACCAAGACCCCTCGTGGATCGCGACGCGGCGGCATCGACTCATCCCGCACCGCTCGTGCGGCTCACGCGGGGGGCCCACGTGGAGAGCGTCCACTACGGCCACGCGGCGGTCGTGGACTCCCGCGGGAGACTCCTCGCCTGGACCGGGGACGCGCGGGCCTCGGTGTTCCCTCGCTCCGCCTTCAAGCCGTTTCAGGCCCTGCCCCTCGTGGAATCGGGCGCCTTCGCTCGCTCCGGGCTCGGCAGGAGCGCGCTCGCGCTCATCGCCGGGTCGCATGGCGGAACCGACGCCCAGGTCGCGATCGTGCGGCAAATCCTGGAAGCCGCGGGAGCGGATCCGTCCTTGCTCCGCTGCGGCGCCCACGAGCCCTACGACCGCGCCACCGCGCGGGCGCTGCGCGCGCAGGGCGTCCCACCGGATGCCTTGCGGCACAATTGCTCCGGCAAGCATGCCGGCATGCTCCTCTTCGCGCGCTCGTTGGAGGCGCCCCTCGCGGACTACACCGATCCCTCGCACCCGGTTCAGCGCGCCATCTTCGCCCGATTCGAGAAGCTGACCGGCGTCCCCTTCGAAGATCCGGTCCCCGCGGTCGACGGCTGCAGCGCGCCGACGCCTCGGATGAACCTCTCCCTCCTGGCCCATGCCTTCGCGCTCCTGGCGCGCGGCGTCGACGCGGGCGGGCGGCCCGTGCCGGCGCTCGCCGAGATCCGGGACGCGATGATGGAATACCCGGAGAACGTCGCGAGCGAGGGGCGGCTGGACACCCAGCTCATGCGGACGCTGCGGGGAGCGGTCGTCTCGAAAGCGGGAGCGGAGGGCATGCATGCCAGCGCGTTTCTGGAGCGAGGGGTCGGGATCGCGGTGAAGATTGCGGACGGGGACGCGGGCCGGCGCGCGATCAAGCCCGCGGTGGTGGGGGTCCTCGAGGAGCTGGCGCTCCTGAGCCCGGGCGACCGCGAGGCCCTGTGGCCGGAGGAAGAGCAAGTGATCCGGAGCCATGCGGGAATCGCGGCCGGAGAGATCGTCTCGGCCGTGGAGCTGACGAGGATGAGCCGGTGAGTACCAAGACCGCGGCCGCCGCCGTGGAAACGGGCGCTCCGCACGGCGAGAAACATCGCTGGGTCTATTTCTTCGGCGACGGGCACGCCGAGGGGAACGCGCGGATGCGCGATCTCCTGGGAGGGAAGGGCGCCGGCATCGCGGAGATGGTGAATGCCGGGATTCCCGTGCCGCCGGGCTATACCATCACCACCGAGGCCTGCCGGCAATTCTTCGAGGCGGGAGGGCGCCTTCTCGACTCCATCGTGGGCGCGGAGGAGCAGGCCCTGGGCCGCCTCGAGAAATTCCTGGGCCGGAGGCTGGGCGACCCCGCGAATCCGCTCCTCGTCTCCGTTCGCTCCGGCGCCCCGGTCTCGATGCCCGGGATGATGGACACGGTGCTGAACCTGGGACTCAACGACCAGACCGTCGAGGGCGTCGCCCGGAAGAGCCGGAGCCCTCGCTTCGCCTACGACAGCTACCGCCGCTTCATCCAGATGTTCTCCGACGTGGTGCTGGGCGTGCCGCGCGAGGTCCTGGAGAAGGAGCTGACCGCCGCCAAGAAGCTGGCCCGGGTCGGGGACGACACCGGCCTCGACGAGCGGCGGCTCCGCGGTGTTGTGGAGCGCATGAAGCAGCTCGTGCGGAGCGAGACGGGCGCGGAGTTCCCCCAAGACGCTCGCGAGCAGCTGGCGCGCGCCCGGGACGCCGTGTTCCGCTCGTGGCACACCGAGCGCGCGGTGAACTACCGGCGCCTGAACGGGATCCCCGAGCACCTGGGCACCGCGGTCACGGTGCAGGCCATGGTCTTCGGGAACCTGGGCTCCGAGTCGGCCACCGGCGTCGGCTTCACCCGCGACCCCGCCACCGGCGAACCCAAGTTCTACGGCGAATACCTCATGAACGCCCAGGGGGAAGACGTGGTCGCGGGCATCCGCACCCCGCGACCCATCGAGGAGATGGAGCGCGAGCTTCCCAAGGCCTACGCCACGCTTCGCGAGATCACCTCGAGGCTCGAGCGCCATTACCGCGACGTCCAGGACTTCGAGTTCACGATCGAGGAGGGGCGCCTCTTCATGCTCCAGACGCGGCGCGCCGCGCGCACCGGCCAGGCCGCGCTTCGCATCGCGGTCGAGATGGTGGAGGAGGGGCTCCTTACCACGCGTGAGGCCATCGAGCGGGTCGAGCCCGAGCACTTGGACCAGGTGCTCCACCCGGTGCTGGATCCGGCGTCGAGGAAGAACCATGAGCTCCTGGCGCGTGGCCTGCCCGCTTCGCCGGGGGCCGCCGCGGGCGCGATCGTCTTCACGTCCGACGAAGCCGTCCGCCGTGGAGCGACCGAGCGGGTGATCCTGGTCCGGGCGGAGACATCGCCCGACGACATCGCGGGCATGAACTCGGCGCGCGGCATCCTCACCGCCACCGGCGGGATGACGTCGCACGCCGCGGTCGTGGCGCGCGGCATGGGGAAGTGCTGCGTGGCCGGCTGCACGGCGCTCTCCATCGACGAGGAGAAGCGCGTGCTCCGCGTCGCGGGCCGGACCCTCCGCGAGGGCGCCTTCCTGTCCCTCGACGGCTCCACCGGGGAGGTGCTCCTGGGGGACGCTCCGACCGCGGACTCGGAAGTCGTGCGCGTGCTGACGGGAAGGCTCAAGCCGGAATCGGCGCCCCTCTACCAGTGCTTCGAGCGCCTCACGAAGTGGTGCGACGAAGTGCGCCGGCTCAGGGTGCGCGCGAACGCCGACGTGCCTCACGACGCGCGCCTGGCGCGGCACCTGGGCGCGGAGGGAATCGGCCTGTGTCGCACCGAGCACATGTTCTTCGCCGAGGCGCGGATTCCCCACGTGGTGACCATGATCCTGAACGCGCAGGAGGCGCGCCAGGCGAAGCTCGAGATCGACCGGCTCACCGAGGAGCTGAAGGGCGCCTCGCGCTCCGAGCGGCCCCCGCTGCGGCGCCAGCTGACCGAGGCCAAGAAGAGGGGAAGAGACCCCATGCGCGCCTTCGAGGGAGCGCTCCAGAAGCTCCTCCCGCTCCAGCGCGCGGACTTCAAGGGTCTCTTCCTCGCGATGGAGGGAACTCCGGTCACCATCCGGACGCTCGACCCGCCGCTCCACGAATTCCTCCCGAAGCGCGAGCATCTCCTCCGCGAGCTCCAGGGCCTGAGGCGCGGAGCCGGATCGAAGGCGCGGCGCCAGCGGCTGTTGGTCACGCTCTCGCGGGTGGAGGAGCTGCACGAGTTCAACCCGATGTTGGGGTTCCGGGGCTGCCGGCTGGGGATCCTCCATCCCGAGATCACGCGCATGCAGGCGCGGGCCATCTTCGAGGCGGCGGCCAGCGTGATCGCCGAGGGAAAACAGGTGGCGCCCGAGATCATGATCCCGCTCGTGGGCGATCCCGAGGAGCTCCGGCGGCAGCGCGCCGTCGTGGAGGGGGTCGCCGCGGAGGTGATGCGGCGGCTCGACGTTCGGATTCCGCACACCATCGGCACGATGATCGAGGTGCCCCGCGCGGCGGTCCTCGCCGGGGAGATCGCGGAGCACGCGGACTTCTTCTCCTTCGGAACGAACGATCTCACGCAGATGACGTTCGGGTATTCGCGGGACGATTCGGGGCGGTTCCTGCCGGAGTACGTACGCACGGGCATCCTCGAGGACGATCCCTTCGTCTCGATCGACGTCCCGGGTGTCGGCGCCCTGGTGCGGCGCGCCACGTTCGCGGGGCGGAAGCAGAAGCCGGGGCTCAAGGTGGGCGTGTGCGGCGAGCATGGAGGCGACGCGCGCTCCATCGAGCTCTTCGAGGACGTGGGCCTGGATTACGTCTCGTGCAGCCCGTTCCGCGTGCCCCTCGCGCGCCTCGCCGCGGCGCGCGCCGCCCTCAAGCGGAAGTGACGTGCCGCTGATCGTCGACGCCGTCATCCCGGCGCTCGACGAAGCCGATTCCCTGGGCGCGGTTCTCGAAGCGCTGCCCTCCCCGCCGGTGCGCCGCGTGGTCGTGGCGGACAACGGCTCGACCGACGGGACCGCGCGGATCGCCCGCGAGCACGGCGCCACCGTGGTGCTGGAGCCGAGGCGCGGCTACGGCGCGGCCTGCCTCAAGGCGCTGGAGGCGCTCGCCTCCGATCCTCCCGACGTGGTGCTCTTTCTCGACGCGGATCTGAGCGACGACCCGGCCGAGGCCGGTATCGTGCTGGCGCCCATTCTGGAGGGACCCTTCGACCTCGTGGTGGGCTCCCGGGTCCTCGGGGAGCGCGAGCCGGGCGCCCTCTCCCCGCACGCGCGGTTCGGGAACTGGCTCGCGACCCGTCTCCTCGCCGCCCTGTACGGAGCGCGGTACACCGACCTCGGACCGTTCCGCGCCATCCGCTACGACGCCCTCATGGCCCTCGGGATGAGGGACAAGGATTTCGGCTGGACGGTCGAGATGCAGGTCCGGGCCGCGCGCCGCGGGCTCCGCCATACCGAAGTTCCCGTTCGCTACCGCCGCCGCGTGGGGCGCTCCAAGATCTCGGGGACGGTGGGCGGCTCGGTGCGTGCGGGTGTCAAGATCCTGGCCACGGTCTTCGCGCACCTCCTTGACCCCTCTTCCGGCAGCGGGGTACCATGACCTCACCTTGATCCGCTCCGGCATGACCCCGTATCTCAAGCTTCCGGCACTCCTGGCCCTGGCCCTCGCGGGCTCGGCCTATACGCCTCCTCCGCTTCCGCGCAACACCATGAATCCACAGGCCGCCCAGACCTGCGCCACCTGCCACGTGGACATCACCCAGCAGTGGTCGGCCTCCGCGCACGCGAACGCCGATCGCAGGGCGAACCTCCTGTTCGGGAGGATGTATTTCACGTCGATGAAGGAGACGCGCGGCGCCACGATGGTGAAGTGCGGGGCATGCCATGAGGCCGAATCTTTCGTGACGAACGATTTCGACAAGATGCGCGACGTCAACTCGGAGGGGGTGGCGTGTGTCTTCTGTCACGCGATGAGCGGAACGGGCGTGGCCACGGCGACGCCGCCCGTCACGCTCGAGCTCGGCCCCTACCTGGGGCCCATTCGCGATTCCGTGCCCGTGAGCAGCCACAAATCGAAGTACAGCGACTTCCTCACCAAGGCGGAGTTCTGCGGAACGTGTCATCAGTACCAGAACCAGAACGGGATCCTGGTCAGCGATACCTTCGGCGAGTGGAAGCGGTCCAAGTACGCCAAGACGGGCGTCACCTGCCAGCAGTGCCACATGCCGGGCGAAGCGGGACGGATTTCCTCCATGGGACCGACCCGCCCGCGCGTCGCGGACCACTCCTTCCGGGGTCCGGATCGGGACAAGGCGCTCCGGGGCGCCGCCACGCTCACGCTGCGCGCCGGCAAGCGCGAGGGAGCCATGCTCCACGTGATCGCGACGGTCACCAACGCGGGCGCGGGCCACGCCATCCCCACCGGGAACGATCAGCACCTGATCCTGATCCGCGTGCGCGCCACCGATTCGGAAGGGCACATCGTGTGGGAGAACGACCCCTTCCAGGACTGGAACAACTCGGTCTTCGGGCTGCTCCTGGCGACCGAGCTGGGGGCCTATCCCGCCGAGACCTGGACGGGCTCCAAGGTCCTCTCGGATCGGCGCATCCAGTCCGGGGCCAGCGCGCAATCGCATTACGAGATTCCGGTGGGGGACGCGAAGGGATCCCTCCACGTGGAGGCCCAGCTCCTGTACCGCCGGGCGCGCCCCGAGACGATCATCCTCTACAGCCTTCCTGAGGAAACCTACGGAGCGGAACGCCGCATGGCCCAGGCGACGCTCGAAGTCCAGAACCCCTAGACACGGGGTTCCGAAACTCCTACCGTAGCTTCATGCAGCGCTCGGATCTGCTCGCTGAGATTCGCCGGGAGGGCTACACGCTGCGCGCCATCTGGCGCTTCGCGCGCGTGAGCATCGTCCGCGTCTCGCGCGGGCTGCCCGAGCATCCGGAGCTGGTGCGCCCCATCGCGGCGATGGCTCTCGCGCTCTTCGTGATCCAGTTCGTGGCGGCGCTCCTCTTCACGGTCCACGTGGGACGGAGCGCGGGCGTGAGCTATCTGGTCGCCTCGAGCCTCATGCTCCTCTTCGTCTCCTTCTGGGTGCTCACCCACGTCGGGCTGCTCCTCGGCTCGCGCGACGCGCAACTGGTCATCCGCATGCCGATCCCGATCGCGATCACCATGCTCCGGTTCGTATCCATTCCCGCGATCGTGCTCCTGATCCGCGAGGAGCGCTGGTCGGCCGTGGTGTGGCTCTTCGCCGCGAGCGCGTTCACGGACGTGCTGGACGGCGTCCTCGCGCGGGCGCTCCGGGTCGAGACGCGCGTGGGCGCGCTCCTCGATCCCCTGACCGACGTCGCCTTCAACTCCGCCGTCTTCATCGCCCTCCTGGAAGCGCGCGTGGTGCCGTGGTGGGTCACCGGTCTCGTCCTCATCCGTTACGCGCTCCTCGTGGGCGGAACGGTGTACCTCTACTTCTTCCACGGCCCCGTCCGCATCCAGCCCACGCTGTTCGGGAAGCTCACGGGTTTTCTCACGACGGTTCTTCTGGGCATCCTGCTCCTGGGCATGTCCTGGTGGAGCGAGGGGATGCGGCACACGGTGTCGGAGGTGTTCGACGTGGGCCTCGGCGTGATGAGTCTCGCCACGATCATCCAGGTGGTCTTCATCGGGCTCGCGAACCGAAGCGTCGCGTCCGAGGTGGTCGAACGGTCCGAGATGCCCTCGCGTCCCGCGAAGGTCGTCGGAGAGATTCGAGGCCCGCGGTAGCGATCCTCGCCCCGCGGTAACCTTCCCGGCCAAGTCTCGGCCGCCCCGCTGAAATCCAGCCGTTCCCGCCTCGCGAATTCGACCTCCCATTGCATTTCGCAACGCGGCTCGCCTGGGGCGGAACGCGCGTCGACCGACCCGTTTGCAACCGCGCGACGGGTCCTTGGTTACTCCCGCGTTGCGGCTCCATTCCCCGCGCCTTTCGTGGCATGCCTCTTGCGGTCCGCCTCTGTGCTAACTCCCTGTGATTCAACGGAAGAGCGCAGGAGTGAAACCCCACAGTCCACCGAGGCCCATGCCGCCCTTCACATCCCGGCGCCGTTATCGCGCGTTCTCCAAGCGTCGGCCGTCGCGCGCACGCGCGATGGCGCGCGGAGCCGTGGTCGTGTGCTTGGCGTTGCTCGCGTGCTCTCTCCTCGCCCCGCCCGCGTCCGCGGCTCCGGGCTCGGGATCCGCGGCGATCCTCCCTCCCGATTCCGTTCTGGCGGGAAGCTCGGGCGCCTGGAACATCACGTACGTCGCCGCGGAGGATTTCGCGACGACGACGGGCGGCACCGTCGACATCGTGGTTCCGCCGGGCTGGACGCCGCCCCAGACGACCGATTCCACCGAGGCGGGGTACGTGCGGTGGACCGAAGAGGAGAAGGTCGATTCCATCCTGGTCGCGGGCCAGAACATCCGGGTCTACCTCGGGGGAGGTCCGCACCTCACGACCGATACGCAATTCCTGGCCGGGAACGCCGTGAGCATTCTGTACGGCGCCGGGCCTGCCTCGGCGCGCGTCCAGACCACCGCTCCCGCCACCGCCGTGTTCCAAACGCAGAGCGACCCGCAGCTCACCGGCTCCCCGCAGACGCTTGCGTCCTCCCCGAGCCTCTTCATTGTTCCCGACACCGTGGTCTCCGCGGCCATCGTGGACGGGTCGGGAACGCCTGTCGACACCCTGACCCGCACCACGGACCAGGACACGACCGCGCTCTTCCTCCTCGGATACGACACGTACGGGAATCCGGCGAGGCTCCTCCCGTGCGACTGGACGGTCACGGGAGGGATCGGGGCGCCGGTTCCCGCGAGCGGCTCGGGCACGACGATTCGCCTGGACGTCCCCGGCACGGGCGTCGTTCGCGCCGATAGCGCCGGCGTCTGGACGGACTCGACCGGGCTCGTCACGGTGGTGAACGGCGCCTATGCCGGGCTCGCGATGACCGCGGGCGTGTCCTCGGCGGTCGCGGGAAGCGCCTTCGCGGTGTCCGCGCGCGCGCGGGACGCGGACGGGAACACCGTCGAGAGCGGAGCGGGCTCCGCCGCGGCCGTGCGCTTTGTCGCGTTCGCGGATTCGGTCGGAGCGGCGGCCGCGGATCCGCGGATCGTGAGCGCCGACGCGGTCCTTTCCGGGGGAGACTATTCGGGCTCCCTCACAGCCCGGAGCGCCGGCGCCTTCTACTTCGCGGTGTCCGACACCGCGGCCGGGTTCGTATCCGAGCGCCACCGCGTCG
>Ga0137398_10001080_pt1 | contig 10758 bp, 17 predicted proteins | sample czorhiz216metaG_FD_106659 | JGI IMG/M metagenome (GOLD analysis project Ga0137398, IMG submission 106659) | Vadose zone soil microbial communities from Angelo Coast Range Reserve, California, USA - czorhiz2.16 metaG | ecosystem: Environmental > Terrestrial > Soil > Vadose zone | place: USA...
ACCTGCCGCAAGATGAAAACTCCGGGCGCATTCCCCGGCACAAGGAACGCAGCGTGTACGATGTGCGTCCGCGCAAAGAGGGGCTTTTAGAGTTTGGAACTGTCGCCAAGAAAGGGGCACGCTAATGCGTATTGCAATCTACGGGAGAGTCTCGACGAAAGATAGAGGCCAAGAGGTCGAGAACCAGCTTGGGCAGCTAAGGGACTTCGCCGTCAAGCAAGGCTGGACCGTCCACCGCGAATATATCGACCATGAAAGCGGCTCCCGCGCTGACCGGCCTGAGTTCAAGCAGATGTTTCAAGACGCATCACAGCGGCGCTTTGATCTGGTGCTCTTCTGGAGTCTTGACCGGCTATCTCGTGAAGGCGTCCTGCAAACGCTCAACTACCTGAACCGACTCACAGACCACGGGGTCGGGTACAAGTCATTCACCGAACAATATTTCGATTCCTGCGGCATCTTCCGCGAGGCCGTCATTGCGATCCTTGCGACTGTCGCTCGGCAAGAAAGGTTGCGCATTTCTGAGCGCACCAAGGCCGGACTGGAATCTGCTCGCCGGAAAGGCATTCCGCTTGGGCGTCGCCGCGTGCGCATCGATGTTGTGCGCCTGAAGCAGCTACGCGCCGAGGGCCACAGCTTCGAGCAGATCGCCAAGGAACTAAAGTGCGGCGTTGGCACCGCGTTTCGCGCTGCGAAGACCGCTGCGTAAGGTATCTCCAACGGTATCCCCCGTGATAGGAGCCCTCATCAGCCAATTGATGGCGAAGTGCTCTTAATATATCTATAATCCTCGTAGAACGAAGGGAACTCAGCGGGTGCGACCTCTACTTGACCTCTGGCATGGCGCGTACAGCCATCCGTGGAAGACGCTGCAATATACGTTCGCCTGCTTCAGTGTTATTTTCACACTCGTTAGGGGCATTACTCATTTTATACCCGCCATTAAGATTGAGGGTACTCTCCCTCTCGCGCTTGCCGTGGGGATCAGTGTTGTCTACGGCCTGGTAAAAGTTTGGAAGCCTTCGCGGATTGAGATACCCATTGCGAACTGCAACACTGTCATCGAGGTCGTCTTTGGGGACCTCTTCACACAAGATGGAATTCGTGTAATTGCGGTCAGTGAGTACTTCGACAGCAAACTTGGCAGGCCAGTATCCGACAAGAGTGTTCACGGAATGTTTCTTCAGAAGTGCTTTGGAGGTCACCCGGAACCGTTCGATAAACAGGTAGACGAACAGTTGAGAAATGTCACGAGCTGTGTAGTCGAGAAGGTCGAGGGAAAATCCAAATGCTATCCAATTGGGTCAACGGTCCTAATCACCGTCAATCAGGATCGCTACCTGGCGTTCGCATCTTCAAAAGCTGACCCAAAAACATGCAAGGTCTACGCGGACGTTGGGATGATGTGGGAAGCGTTACATGCCCTATGGCAACGTGTGCGCATCGAGGCTAACGGAGACGCGGTAAATCTCCCCCTCGTTGGCAGTGGCTTGGCCGGTCTGGGTTTGCCAGCCCGCGATCTCTTGAATCTGATCATTCTGTCGGCAATCACTGAGACGAAAGTGAAGGAAGTGACGCAAAGAATTCAGATCGTGCTGCATCGAAGCCGGTTCCATGAGCTTAACCTCAGTGATATAACAAAGCATTGGAAGCAATAACAAATGGCTTACCGCAACGGTACATACGTCGCGTTTCACGCTGCTGGCACTAACCAACCGGGGAAATCCGACATCGACTACTACAACCTGATGAAGGCGTGGACCGCAAAGACGGATGACGACTTTACGATGATTAACAGCCACGAAAAAGCATCTGCGGTACGTGACGCCAGCTTGCGTACAACCTTGCGCAATTCGCTCCTTGAGCGGCTGAGGAACTCCAAGAACATGGTTCTGATTATCGGCGAGACGACTCGTCTGGATACAGACTGGGTGCCATTTGAAATCGAACAGGCGGTTGATACTTATGGAATTCCAATTATTGCTGCATACACTGTTTATGACAAACCGATACGAAGTCCGAGGCTTTGGTCAGCGTTTTGGCCGAGTGCGCTTGAAGCGCGGATCAACAACGGAACGGCAAATGTTATCCATATTCCGTTCAAGAAAGAGGCATTGAAGGACGCAATTTGGTTTTCGCACGACAATCTACCACCTGGCAAGGGGCTCGGAATTTACAACGACGCTGCATATAAAACCTTCGGCATTGAGGGTTGAAACGAATACCGCGCAGCCTTCTGGCTGGCGAAACGTAGGGGCAGCCTACTCAGGTTGGGTAGCTGGCGTTAAGGGTGGAAATTACACTGGCCCCAAATTTTCCCGAATTCATTTCAGTGATGGTGGACAACAGACGCAAACCCTGGGAAACATGGTCCGCTCGGTTCCGTCTGTATTGAGGTCGCGCCATTCAACTTCCACGTGTTCGTCGGTAAGGGCGACAACTTTTAAGTCGGGACTGCCACTATTCAGGTGTACTATGTCGCCAGTCAATAGTTCTACTTGTGCTTGCTTTTGCATATTAAACCTCTTGAACTGGAGTAACCAAAATGGCTGGAATCAAAGCGGGGGACGTGGTTCAACTAAAATCTGGCGGCCCAGACATGACCGTCAATTTCGTTGAGAATAGTAGCGGCGTCGAAGAAGCAGCCTGTTCCTGGTTTATCAACAACAAAAAGGAAAGTAGCCGTTTCCCAGTTGCGACTCTGAAATTAGTGTCGCCGTCACAGTAAAATCGAGACGAGACGGCTTACGGAATCCCGAAAAGCGTTATACAACTGATTGCGGCCTACCTTAGCAACTCGGCGGGACATTACCATATGGGACTCACATCACAGAATCTGAAATGGGCAGGGAGCCTTGTATCCACCCTATTGATCGCTGGTATTTTACTGGGCGTTCTTATTCATCTTGGAGATTCACTGGCGTGGCTATCCACCGCTCTCGGGCTGACAGCCGGATGGGCAGCCGGATTACTGCTCGCCCCTTACGAAAGCGAACAGGAGCGATTTAGAGAATATGCAAAGCTCATTTCGGTCTTCATAACGGGTTACCTCGTATCCAAAATAGACCGTCTCATTGAGTTATGGTTTAACCCGGAACACGGACCCATGTTGCTGCGTCCTTTGGTTGCTCATCGCATACTTCTTTGCATCACCAGCTTTCTGCTGGCCGCAGTGTGGACTTACGTTGCCAGAAAGTATTTCAGTTTTGGACCAGGCTCCGAACAACCACCGAAAGCAAAGTGAACCACAAACGCGACTGTCCGTTTTCCGAACGCCGCGCGTGGGCTATGCAGCCTTGGGTATCAGCTTGAGATCAGGTGTTACTGGCTGATCGCCCGGCATTGCGACCGCAAATCTCACCCGTGACCCACATTTGGGACAGGGCTTCACTAACAAGCCCTTGCCAAAGAATCGTCGGTGCCTGTACGTGCAAACCTGGCATCTGACCTCACGGGATGGGTAAGTCCTCGTTTTCTTCACAGTGGGGCCTCATTCATAGGTTGCTGTTCGATGGCGATGGGTTTTAATCGAGTGGTTGGGATGGGCTGCCATCACGCGGCTTACAATTCCGGTGCTAACGGTAGAGCCGATTTATTGGCACGCGGACGCGGCGGCATCTTCCCCTCCCAGCCAGGCCAATCTGACGTGCCAACCTGTCCATCGATGTTTGCTTTTTCCCAATCGTCGAGGGATTCGCGTTCGTCTGGGGACATGCTCCGCCAGATGCGGACGAAGTTCATGTTCCAGTCGATTAGCTCGCACTGGAATTTCACCAGCTCCGCACCTGCTTTGAGAAAGCTGGGAATGCTGAGTCCGCGCTGGATGGACAGTTCTGTATCAAAGTACTTCGCCAAGTTCGTGGCGTGCTGGCCAGTCACCTCGCACAGCCATTCACGGAGCTGGCCAATGAAAAGCGAGTAGGGCTTTTTCAAGCCGCTTAGTTCTTCAGGTCGGTTTAGAAATGCAAGGAACGCTGCCACGATCAGCGCGGGATGGTTGCACTCCATGTGTTCAAGAAGCTGTCCGCGCTCCTTGCCGGTCAAGGTGTAGAGTTTTCCTGTGTCCCGCTTCAGAAGTTCTTCCAGGAAACCTAAAGCGCGCTCGCGCGCATCCATCCATCCTTCCCTACATAATTCTCTTTAACAGAATATGTCCCGTTTTGAGGACTGGTCATTCCCGTTATAGGGACTGGACGTTCCTCTTTTCGGGACTGGATACCTGTCCCGTTTTGAGGACTGGTGCCTGTCTCTATTTCGGGACTGGACGCGGGCAGCGTCACGCAATCGTGCGGATGTTTCCTTGCCCAATCTTCAGCGGACAGTACGCGGTAGCGGGTGCAGGAATACAGCCCGGTCCTCTTATCACGGGCATGGTCCGCAATTACTTCAAACCAGCCCTCTTCCACAAGGCCCCGTGCGGCTCGGTAGATGCGATTCTTCGCAGTGGCTTTGAATCTTTTGGCCATCTCCCGGCCATCGAAGTACAGAACACCCGTTTTATGTGCCAGACTCCTCGATACATCCCACAGGGCGTACTCTTCCGGGCGCATGTGATGATTAGGGAAGCACACTTGCTTTTCGCTCATGCCGAGCCGCCATCACCGAGTATGGCGCGCACTGCCGCCAGGACTAGCCCTTCGTCCGCTTCCCGGACTGGCGCTTCATTCGAGAACCAAACAAGCTCCTCGAATGGATGCACAGGCTCCCGAGTAGGCAAACCGTGTGCGATGGCTTCACTTACGGTCAACTCCCGGCAGTCGTTCATACGCGCTCCAGCTCAAGGTAAAAATAAAAAGGGCGTCAGGTCTCCGGGGAGGAAACCTAACGCCCATGTGCCTTTCGCTGGCTGACAGGTTGACTAGACCTGCCAAGTTCCGGGTGACTAGGCCGGAAAATTCGGTGCTGCTAAACTCAGTCCTGCCTGTCATGGCAGTTGTCTTCCTTTGCGAAAGGTGGGCGCTTGAGGCGCTGGCGGACCCGGTGAGGTCAGCGCGGAATCATGCCGCTTTCAGTTCAAGATCAGGCGGCTGGAGGGGTTGCTACATCTACCTCTCCATAAGTGTTTTGGGCACTACTCAAACACGGTTAGGCAGCCTTTAATTCAGAGCAGCACCAATAGTCCCCTCTAAATGCGTCCACGGCACTACTCGCGGACCCAAACACCTCCTCTCCCACCTTTCGGGCGCGCTGGACGACGTTCTCGACTGCGCGGACGCTAATGCCTACGGCTTCAGCAATAGTCCTGACCCATTGATTGGCACGGAAGTACAAGTAGATGATCCGCAGAGAACGCCCCGCCGATTCACGGGCGTCCTTATCATGTTCGGGGAATAATCTGCCGAGCACTTTCCGCACCTGGTCATCCCTCATAGTCCATGCCGGGATCATCCGTTGGTGTGTCCGCTTCCGAACGGCGTGATGATCGTTCAGTTCGTTTCCATTCGCGCGGCGTCGTGCGCTCGAATGCCAGGACCTCCGGTCCAAGCCTCTGTCGAATTGATGTTGCTGAATACTGCCCTGGAATTCGCTGCCCTCGATGATCGGCTCAACAACCGCTTGAATGTCCTGCTGGCCGTGTAATTGGTTCTCCGCAAGGCCGTGCTTGGCAAGCTGTTTCTCTGTGAACGCGATTTGCGCCTTCGTCGGCCTGCGCGCAACATTGTCATCCCCGCCCGTGAACCATCCTGCGGGCTTATCCACCACCACCAGCGTTGCTGGCTTATCATCGGGAAAGCTGCCGCCAAGCAATCCCTCTGCCTTCAGGTATCTGATGTAAGGGATGTCAGCGGGTTCCCCGTTGAACTCGTCCGCTTTCCGGAGTTGCTCTTCTGAGCCGAAGCCCTCATCTTCAGCCGGGCCCTCACCCTCATCTGCATCGCAGTCGGGGCACAGCCACGGGACTGTTGCATCGTCGTCGGGCCCATAGACGCGCTGCACTGTTGTGGGGCAATTCGCACATTTGATTTCTACGGTCATAGTCATTCCAGCGAAACGAACTACCGTCGTCAGTCACCGCGACGGAGAATCAATCACGCCAATTATGGAAGGGGGGAGACCGCGCGAGGCAGCGCTCCCCCTGGGTGTTAGGTTATTCACGCGGCGGCTTGCTTTGCCAGGGGGGATTCCTCCAGCTCGGACTCCCACTTGGGATTTCGCACGCGCCGCACCAACTCGTCGGCGGTGAATCGTGGATGAAGTTCACCATAGCGCTCAGCCGCTTCTTCCGCTGTCTGGGCGGACAAGACGGCGAAAATATACGCCATAGCCTGAGCCCAAGTCGCGCCGTGGTCACAGGCAATCATGTCTCCGTTGACGAACAAAGGAACGGAGTAACTGTTAGGCGGTTCGCTGGAATGACCCGATTCGTGAAAACCAAGCCTTACCTCGACGCCAGCGAGCATAGTCTTTGTAAAATAGGCAGTCGTTTCGCCCTCATCGGTAAAAATCTCTGCCCCGCCAAGGGCTATTGCCCCCGGAGCCTTCTTCACCTTTGCGTTTACGTCCCCGGCCTCCGGCATTGGTTTCCATGCCATGCACGTCTTCAAAAACAACTCGCGCTGTACGCCGAGGTCGAAATCGACCATCAGCGCCGCGACACGCTGCCCCAGCTTTCCGCAGTCGGCAATCGCTGCATAGACTGGATAGATGCCGTCGCCGAACCCCGTAGATGAAACGACTGCCACGGGTGCGCCTTCGCCATAGGTAGTGGCTTCCTCTCTCTTAGCGGTGATTTGTTTGGTGCGATTTGCGTTTATTTTGTCGGTAATTTGCTTGACGAGATCGGGATCGGGAGGGATGTCGCCACCCGGCAGCTTTCGTAAGTCTTTGTACACAGCTTCTAAGTGTTTTGTCGCGTCCTCGTGCCTAATCTCGTAGGACGGATCGGCGATCATAATTTGACCGCTATCCACGCATACGCGACCGACCTCTACCACTTTTACTCCCGGCGCGAACTCTTGTTTCGCCTTGGTGTTCTTCCTTTTCTCTCTTGCGCTCACGCTGCCCTGCTTTCTGCCGCGATGCGGCGTCGAATTTGCGATACTTCCGCCTTGCTTGGATATTTGTCGCTCGGGATTTCCTGCTTGAAGCCAGGCATCCAGCCGATCACGTCGAGAACTTCAACCATTTTTTCAAGCAGTTCAAATCGCGTATAGTTTCTTACTGACCGGACTGTGCCAGATAAAAAACCCGATACCCACGCGACCTTCCCCACGTCGTCCCACGTTGCCGCCGCCTGTTCTGGTTCCTGGTGCTCCGCTGCTTCGACGTGCTCAACTGCCCGTGCCGTTGCTGTCATTTCTTCTTTCTCCTTTGCGGTCTTTCCCGCCGGTCTTTATTTTCACCACCGAACCGTAGGCCCCGTGGCGATTTTCTCGGTAACTGGCACGAGGGCCAGTTTTAGACGGGGAAGGGAGCTTTTTTAGAATCGTCTAAAAATGGACAGACTTTTCACGCCGCCTTCCTTTCCAAGTCAAATCGCATCTCGTACTCGGTTGCCCAACTACTCTTTTTCCCACCGCCTGTGCGCCTGGGAGCAAGCCGGAGCCGCATGTGGGTCGCTCTACGTGGCGCATCCTCGATAGGGACGAAGTAAAATCTGTCGATCTCGGGGACGTAGACGATGAATGCGTCTATCTTCCCAACGTAGGATTTCGACTTGATGCCTTTCGCGTTTCGACCGCGCGGATTGACAGTGAAGCAGATCACGCCATCTCGCACGCGCCCCTTCTTAATCTGGATTCGCAGTCGGTCCACACCCCGATCCCAAATCAAGTCATAGGGTGCTGAGGCATTTCTTACGGGGGCCACAACTTGGCGGTTACGCAAGAGGCAGGTCTCAACTTCCGACTGGACCCACTCTCCCGCTTGGCAACTATCCATCCCACTTCCGGCTTTAGACACGCTCCCGCCTTACGATGGCTGACTGGTAAGGCGGAAGCTGCCGAGCTTCCGTGTGCGCCGGTGTTTCAGTTGGCGCGTGCGGGTAGTGTCATGGCGGGCTTTCGTACTTCAGCCCTCGGCGTGTTTGCTCTCACGCCGCCCTCACCTGCAACCTATTCACCTGCCGTGGGCTTTGCGTGCTGCGCCCGGCCACGGTCGGGCTTGATTCGCTGCTAAAGACCATCGCAATCGCCGTCGCAGGTTCTCCCTGCGCACCATGCCGCGCTAGGACTCTAGGCAGCCACCCCTTTAACATTTGGTGGCAGGACTCCCTGCGCTCGCAGCTTGCCGATGAGATTTCCGAGTTGGCCCCCGAAGCCGGGGAAATGTGCGGCAACTTCGTTCCTCGGTTTGCCAGAGCGGAGTTGTTTTTCCATCTCGCCCGTCACGATGTTGTCAATCTGCTGGCGAAGATTGTAGGTCAGCTCCCATGCGCTGAGAGTCGGGAACGCCGGTAAAATACCACCCGCCGCTATCATCGCGTTGGCCGTTTCGAGGTACTCCGCAGCCACTTTCTTTTCAGCTTCGAGCTTGTGTATGCGAGCCTCTTCTTCGGCCTGGATGCTGGCGGCTTCCGCTGCATCCCACGGCACATCAATGCCTGACAGTTTTGCCGCCTCCTCAAGCACTTTCTGCTCCCGTTCCTCGAAATCTTCCCGTAGGATGCTCGTAGCTGGAGCTATTCCTCGCAGGAAAGACTTGGCAGCTTCCAGTGCTTCGTGGTGAAACTCTTGCTCGGCCTCCAGCTCTGCCTGCTCTTCAATCTCCCCCGGGACATCTTGCGGGCAGCCGTCGTACCTGCCCTCCTCCTCGTCCGCCTCGTCCTCGGTTGAGATTTCTACTTCATATTCGCTCTCGCTCTTCGAGAGAAGCGTCGGGTACATTTCCGACGCTTCGACTGTCCCACCAATTTCAAGCCATTGTCGTTCGATTTGCCGTTCTGTAGCATGCAGACTCATTTATCTATCCCCCTTTGTGTCGATTCCCGGCTCGCCATGCCGTCCATGCACACGCCTAGCGCCGTGTTCCGGTGGTTCGGAATTTTCGACCTGTGTGCTGTGGCTAAACAAAAGAGCCACTGATTGGCGTCAGTGGCTCCGGGTCTCCGGCGAAGGAGGGTGCTGCAAACTGGTTGGTCCTTCGCCTAGCGCGTCGCCAAACGCTTACTGCCTACTACAGTGGAGAATTTTGCTGTTAGGCAACAATTCCCCACAATTTGATTATACCACGGATTTGTCAATTACCTTTTCGCATAAGCTGTCGCAGTCGAGACGGAGAGATGAGACAGTCATCGGAGCGCGCTCCGGTTCGAAGCGGCCATCATCGCGCAGGTGAATCCTAAAAATCTGTCTAAAAATAGACCGAAATCCAAAATAAACTCCGACGCGGACGCCTTCTCAGGCTTCGGAATCCTCGCGGAACGCTGAACTCCGCGAACCCAAACCGGCACCGCAAGCCAGGCAGCCGTCCCACGACATAGGCAGGGCCCCGATCCGACACTAGGTAGTTTTCGGGTCGGGGCTTTGTCTTTTTACGTTATGGATAGTTGAATCGCAATCCCGTATATTGAGGGGAACGGGAGGTCGCCAATGAATGAACTCTTTCTCCGCGCGGAATCTTTGTTCCACTACTTGGAACCCGTCCGCCTAGCCATTTTCTTCTACAAAACCTTCTGTTGGCTAATCAAGCTACCCGGACGTGCGGTAAGCGCGTACCGTGAAGCACGGGACGGGTTCCGATTCTTGCGCGATTTACCACAGCGAATGGTTGAGGATTTCATGCGCGTTGTACTCATTGGTCTGGTGGCCGCAGTTGGAACGGCTCTCTCCGCCGTGGCCGCAAAATTCCTGCGCCCCGTCGTGGTTATTGGATTGGTTGCCTTGGTTGGGACGGCTCTTTTTGTTGCAGCCAAAGGGACCGCGCGCGTCGCTTCCTAGGCGTCATCCGTTGAAAACCTTTAATCCAACAGCGGAACACCCGGCACGCGCTGTCCAGGCATGGCAAATACTTGTGGGTAAAGCCATGAACCGGCAGACAGTAACTTACGAGGGCCTTTCCAGGCTAATGTACGGAAAGGATGCCGCAGGTGTTCTGGCGGCAATACTCGGACACATTGCGTTTTACTGTGAGGACCACAACATCCCGCCCCTTACAACCCTCGTGGTTGGGAAGGGGCCTGGAAAGCCGGGAGACCGAATTCCACTTGACCCCGCGAAATTTGATGAAGAGCGCGAAAAAGTCTATCGACATAATTGGTACGACATCTACCCACCCTCCGAGGTAGATTTAGCGGCTGCATATAAGGCGCACCAGAAGTAGAAAACGCCGCCTGCGACGGTTTCCCACATTTTTTCCACGGCCCGAGCTTTATTCTTCGCCGCATCGCGCCGCGCTTCCCACCAGCGCTGAGTACATACGGAATTATTTTTGATCGGAAGTGTATATGCGCTGGCGCATTTGAAAAAAAGAGGGATACTGCGGAACAGCTAGGCGACCCGTAGCTCATACGGAGCCAATGGCCTGGAATGAGGTCCTCGAACCTTTCGCCGGGAGCGGGATCATATTCCAGAGAGCATGGGAAACTAATCCCAAGGTGGGGAGTTCAAATCTCCCCGTGTCGCTTAACCCATCTTGCTACGGGAAAGATTGCTAATGCAACTTCACAGCCTCGTCGAAATTAGTTCTGTCCCCGGATTGTGTTGTTGACGCTCCGGCATAAGCAGAAGCAGACTGTTTGGAGATGAAGTGGGGAGTCCGTGATGCGCCTTTTCTATGCTGTCTTACTAACTGCGATCCTTAGCGGCGGTACAACGCTGG
>Ga0137398_10001081_pt1 | contig 10752 bp, 13 predicted proteins | sample czorhiz216metaG_FD_106659 | JGI IMG/M metagenome (GOLD analysis project Ga0137398, IMG submission 106659) | Vadose zone soil microbial communities from Angelo Coast Range Reserve, California, USA - czorhiz2.16 metaG | ecosystem: Environmental > Terrestrial > Soil > Vadose zone | place: USA...
AGTTCTTCCGGAATGCAATATGGAAAGTCTGTCCTGTACTCGTGGATATTGTCCAAGATACTGTAATGAAGATATATGCGGCCGATTGTTCGGGCACTGATTCTACTTTTGAGCACGGAGCGCTTGTGAGCGGAGTTCACTTTGACCACGAGCACAGGCATGCAATTGCTTGACCTCCCCGAGGAAATACTCGTTTTGATCCTAGAATTCTCCATTCGACCTATAGACCCACGTGTATCCCTTCCAGACCCACAATCCCTCCTCACCTCCAGCACTGTCCACCGCATCGGCCTTCCCATATTATATCGCACCGTTTTACTAAAATCCTCTTGGAACGCCGAGCACGTTCGGCGGTCCCTCCTTGAAAGGCCAACACTCGTTCATCATGTACGACACCTATATTCCAGAGTGACGACATTTTGGCTGCAACTCGTTCTTCGCGCCATTGGCCATGCCAAGGGATCCCTTCACACCCTTGACTTCTCAATCAGTGCCATATGGGTGAGCGGACGCATTGATGCCAACGATGAAGCGGAACCCCTCGCTGTGGTACCCGTACGTCGGTTGGCCGTCCGTTCGGGATCCGGTTGGGTCATGCACGACCGCATATTGTCAATTGTCAACTCGTTGGCGGAAGCGATAGAACGGTGGCCAAACTTGGTATTTGTCTTTCCGCGCTCCCAAAATTCCCCCATCCCCTTCCATATTCCGTTCTCTGATATCGAAGATAGGAGGTCGTGGATATCGAACCTCGCCTGCTGCTTTCGTCTATAGCGCGGGGACAGCCGTCTCCCGTCGCTCTGGCGTTGTCCCGCTCGCCCACGTTGCGGTTCTTGCGCACGAACCTTCCTCCGAAGTGGGATCCATCTTTACTCATCGCGAGCGAGAACCCCAGCCTGCAACGCATAGCGCTCACGACCTCGCGGGTGTCCTCAGGGTCAGATGGCATCAACTCTAAGATTGTGGAGGTGCCTGTGGCATCTTTAGTGGCACAGACTGACGTGCATCCTTGGCTCTTGGAGGCACAGAAACATCACCGATTGATGGAACTTATCGTCGCGCCGTGAGAAACCCGTTTCCCTGTAGAACGTCTATTACGCTACGCTCCAGTTGGGCTCATCATAAATTTCTTCGGCTAGACCCACGCTCCACGATAACCCTTTCGAGTGCTGCTGAGCGTTGAGCGCTGAAAAAAACAGCACATGGCTTTGGCGCTGCTGTCACGAAGATGTATGCACCATCACAAGTCCGCTTTCGGACAAGAACAATTACCCCCGATAAATACACGCCCTGTCCACGGTGCGGAATCGACCCCAAACTATCGAACACGTCACTCCACACTATCCTCACTTTGCACGTCAAGGGACCCTGACGGTCACCCGACCGTCCCTTGACGCCGTTCTTTCGATCCTCTTCGGCGGCAAAGTTGCCAAGCCTAGGACAAGCTTCAACCATTCGAAATTCAACGTTCAACTCCAGACGGTCCATTCTGTCCAGGCTGATGATCCTAGGACACCCCGTCTCACCGCCTCCGTACCAATGACTTTGTACTGTTGTTGTCCGATCGCATACATACTTCTCGTCACTCCTACTTACCCTGAATTTGATGTGTTCTTACGGTGTATGGAATACCCCGCCTTGAAGCAATTCTCAATTGTGGAATACAAATGACCAATCATATGCATGAATAGAACACAGGCACAAACATCGCCAACAAAATACCAACTCGTGGTCGTGGGATTGGCCTGTAAGCTCTGAAAGCACCTGTTCCTCACCCAGAGGCGTTCTTCTATCATCTCTTCCTCTGTTTTGTGTCCTTCCTTGCCTTCCTGATGTTGACTCGCAATCGCGAGCCAACGTGAGGATTTGCTTTTGAAGGCACTTTTTCCGCAGACTTCTTCCACCTTTTCATAGGTCGCTCATCATTTCCCTCTGAAGAGGAGATTTTCCTTTTCACCCCAGCGTCTTCCTAAATGCATCCATGAGCATGAGTTAGATCAAGTACAATACTCCAGAGGTATGAAACTCACCCCAACCTGGCGGGCAGCGCGTCGTCGCACAACTTGCGCGTTTTCGATTGAAAATTCAATAATAAGCGAATCTCTGGGCTGCTTGGCGCTGCTTTTGCGATTCTCCTTGTCCGTGATCCGCTTCGCCTGTGCAGGGTCGGCATCCTTTTTCTCTTCTGCAACCTCCGCCGACCACCATTCCGAGAAAAGCGACAGGACATCGGGGTTGTTGTTCGCCCACCGTAAGACACGGAGAGCGTCCGCATGCTCGCGCAACTCTAAGAATCCATACCCTTTACTGCGACCCTTTCCGGTCAGCGTATCGACACGATCCGCCTGGCGCACGATTTTTGCTTGGCGTACGCGCGGAATCGCTTTCCCTTTATTTTGAGCCTTGTCCCCATCGGAGGCGGGTTCATCTCGTGTCATTTCCTCCTCACTTAGATCCGCGCGGCTTCCCAACGCAACCTCCTCATCAAAGCTTTGGATCGCGTGGGTAGCGAGGCGTTTCAGCATGCGCTCTGTCACATAAGTTGGAATTTGTCGAATGCTTAGACGTGTCTTGGAGACGTATAACGATGGATTTGAGCCCAACAAAGCTCGGCGGGCATTGTACGAATCTGTGCGTTTCTGGACCTCCACAGGCGGCAATGTTTCTGCGGCTGGGGCATTGGGGAGGATCACTGTAGCGAAATCTCAGATTCGAAGGTAAATAAAAAGGAAGCCAAGCTCACCACCCTCGCGAAGGAGATACATGTTGCGTTTATCTGCCTTTTCCCGTGCTTTCTCGCCCGCTTCCTTGAGTTTGCCAGCCTCATCCCGTGTAACGGCATGGACGACGTCTAACGTACGCCCATGCAACACTAGGCTCTGCGCAGAGGCTGCAGATGGATCGGGAGTCAATATAGACGCCATGGCGAACGGGTTTTTCTTTGGCTGCCAGAGTTAGGTTGTCAACAAAGCTGCGGGAGATGGCGATTGCATCATGAACGAACTAATGTCGCCACGGCAGCTCCACTCATGTCAGTGCGTATAGAATTGCTCTTCTCGACCACGCTATCGGCGTCGGCGCGATTCCAAAAACAGACGAAACCTGTGCCACGCGATCGTCCAGTTGGAGCGTCCGTAGTGATACGAGCATATCGTAAGGGCCCAAATTTACGAAACCTGAATCAGTGGAGAAAAAACCTCGTATGAGTAATTAGTAGATAGGGCAAGATAAGACCGGGGATTACAGTGCCCGTAGCTCGTCCTCTGTTGCAAGAAAAGGTAGGTTTCTAAGGAAAAGGGTTGTTCCGGCTTCCGGTTGTGGTAGACTCGGCCTTGCCTTCTCGTCATTGACGTCATCCTCCACCTCGTTGTGGTCACTGTCAATGATAGCCTTTTCTTCATCGTCACGCTCGTCCGGCCCCTCGGCAGTGCTCCGCAAGCTCTCAGTGTCTTCGTCGCTTCCCTGTTCGCCCTGGGACTCTGGCTCCTTCTCTTCATCGAAGTCTCGCTTCTCCTCCTCCCACTTGTTTTTGCTCAGTGCCCAGTCAACTGCGATCGTCCTCCCCAAATCATCTAGAGCCTTCGATGTCCCAGCCTGTTTTTTCTCTTCTCTGCGAGCTTTCTTCTTTTTTTGCTTGTCCTTGATAAGGTCGGTAGCAAAACCTGCGCGCACCTGCATCCCATTGCATGCGTTCATAGCCATTTCTGCCTCCTTCCTGTTCCACATCCATACGAATGCAAAACCCTTGCCGCGCAGTGGTGAAGACGGCTCATCCTCCTCAGTCTTGACATGGTTATCCGCGTCAATTCGAGGAATATCGATAGAATATATAGATCCGTGAGGAAGGAAGATGGCACGCAAATCTTGCTCAGTGATATCGAATGGGAGATTCCGTACAATGAGACGGTTTGCGCGACTTGGCGTTGGGGTAGGTGTATGGAGTAGCTTCGCTGCGCCATCGAGACGCTTCTTTAATGTGACAGAAAGCAGAGCGCCCTTGAAGACATGGGCGTGGAGTTTCTTTACTGCATCTTGCGCCGCAGCAGGAGAGGAAAAAAGAACGTGCGCTAAAGAGTAGTGAGTGCCGATATGCAAAAAAGGATGAGTAGACGAACCCGTTGGTGTGTCCTCAACACCATTGTCACGCTTTATAGGCCACTGCACTTCTTCAGCACCCTCGTACTTGCGAATTTTCTTCCATAGACCCTTTGAATCCACAGGGGGAAGGCCAGAGATGACAACAGTACGAATGGCAAGGGGATCGCGTAATGGAGTAGTAGGCACGTGAGCCTTGGGCCGAGGAGAGGTTTCAGCTTTTGGGGATGCGGAGGAAGTAGAGGCTTTGTTTCCTCTTTCTGCACGACTTGGCTAGAGTGAATATTCGACAACTATTCCTGTAGAGAAAAAAATACTAACATACTTTGTTCGCCGCCCACTCTATGCGCAGCTTGCGACCATCGAGAGCGATTCCATTCGCCGAAATGCTGTCGAATGCCGCTTTGGCATCCTCGGGGATTGAAAACGACACGTAACCGACACCTTTGGATGCACCCGTTCCATGTTCAAGGACTACAAAGGCCGAGCGGACTGGGGCAATGTCAGAAAAGAGGGTGTTCAAATCGGTTGATGTCGCGGTGTATGGAAGATTAGACACGAATAACGTGGACCTGTTAACTATCAGAATCGCTTTGTGGAGAAGGAAAGAAATAGCATGACAGACCCATGAAAGTCTGATGTTTCTCTGTTCTTCCGTTTACCGAGTGTCGACATACTGTAGCGGTCGTCTCGCTGCGAATTTTCATGCGACACAACACGATTATGTAATCTCCAATTTCGCCTGATAAGATGGCCCATTTTTTTGTGAAGCGCCGCAAACCAATACTGTATATGGGCAAGACATATATTGAACGGCGGGGTCTGTTCGATATCGGCTAGCCAAGTCCAAGGTTGCCAAGTTCAGGACCGCAATGCCCCTGCCAACCAGATAGGAATAGGACTAGAATAGGTTCTCACACTAGACCCACGGAAGAAGGTAACAGCGCCAGTCTAGCCATCCTCAGCGTCTACAGCAGTAAAAATTCCCACCCTGTCGGTCGTGTGCTACGACATCTCGACGATAAGGATCTTGGCAGCTACTTGGAAATTTGTCAAAGGACTGTTATCTCACCTGCCTTTCCTCCTCTGAATGCGTTCCTGAAGAGCCATTGAGATAAATGGGCACCCCCGTTGCGCTTCGGGGAACTTCTTGACCGCCCTTTTTCCGCGAAGGGCCTTGTGCTAGACCACACGACCACTTGGGTACCATCCCGTACATCCTATCTTGGAACTTTCACCATGTCCTCTGCCAATCAGCCTGTCCTACCCCAGGGTGCGGGGTATGGTGTTGGTGCGTCTTAAAATTTATCCCCATTCTCAAGCACTCATCAATGGCACGTTTGTTGTTCAGTCGTCGGTACGTCTATCCTCTTGGCTTTTTTATTTTAACCTGAAAACCTGACCATATGCACAGGCATTGGCTTGTTCTTTAGTGCATTTATGATATGCCTGACCGCAATTCAGGCGCGATACACGGCGTATTCCCCGAAAAATTCGGAGGAATTTTGCAGCGCGTCTCGTAGCGTCAAGCCAGGCCTCATCGCGTCTGGGATCGTGTCCGCTTGGACATGGGCTGCCACGCTTGTTAGTTCTCCATTTCCATATACGCCCTCTGTCGTAAATTGACTTTTCATCCTCTGAAGCTCCAATCCAGTGCTGTGGCATACAAATACGGCATTTCTGGTCCATGGTGGTATGGTGCTGGCGCAACAGTTCAAGTCCTCCTCTTTGCACAGGTCAGCGTTCGCAGGAATGATATTCCCTATACCTACTCAAACAGGTTACACTAGCTGGCTGCGAAGCTCAAACTCAATGCCCCGTATGCGCATACTTGGCTTGAAATCGTCCATGCCCGATGGGGACGTACGGCTCATTTCATTTTTATGTTCTTCGGGTCTGTGATGATTACCCTACTACCACTGGACTGTTATCACTAACACGTCTGGTTCAGGCTAGCTACAAATATCATCGTTTCTTCAATGCTCATCCTTGGTGGTTCTGCAACGGTACACAGTTTAACCGGTATGCATACCATTGCCGCGTGCTTCCTTATCCCTCTTGGTGTTGCCATCTACGTCGTCGTGGGTGGCATGCGAGCCACGCTGCTTTGCGACTAGTAAGTCCACGTGGGTTGACACAGTGTATGACCTGGGCTAACGTACTCGTTTAATAGCACACATACAACGGTCCTGTTTGCGATCATTCTCACGTTCGTTTTTACTGTCTATGCAACTTCCCCGAAGATTGGCTCTCCGGCAAAGATGCACGAATTGTTGGCCTCTGCTGCGGCAGCGCGCCCCGTTTCTGGCAATGCACATGGCTCGTATATGACCATGCGGTCGAAGAATGGGCTGATTTTCGGAGTAATCAATGTCGTTGGAAATTTTGCAACGGTCTTTCAGGACCAGGCATACTGGCAACGTGCCATAGCGAGTAAACCAGCGAGCACAGTGAAAGCATATCTACTTGGTGGGCTTGCATGGTGCGGTCACAAAGCTTTCTATCTCTATGTCATCTAATCTACTCTTAGGTTTGCCATTCCTTTCTCCATGGCGACGACTCTTGGCCTGGCTGCTGTGGCCCTCACGGGTGATCCCTCTATGCGGGAGCTTACGCCAGCAGACGTTTCCGCAGGCCTCCCCGCTTCCGCTGCTGCTGCTGCGCTACTGGGGAAGGCGGGGGCTACCATACTCCTCATCTTACTTTTCTTGGCCGTCACTAGCGCGTCATCCGCAGAGCTTATTGCAGTTTCTTCAATCTTGACTTATGATATATACAAGGTGACTTTCTTCAATATCGACGTTCTGGACAACAGCTTATTCATGAGGGTTTTGTAGAAATATATCAACCCGCGTGCAACTGAAGCGCAGGTGCTCAAAGTCTCGCACGCGATGGAAAGTCACCTTATCATATAGCATGCATTATGGGCTAAACGACATTTACAGGTTGCCTTCTTCGCGGTCTGCATGGGCCTCGCGGGGCTCATCTTCTATTATATTGGTATCTCGATGGGTTGGCTTTACGTACGTTAATCCTGATCCTCTTCGCAAAAAAGTTGTTGCTGAATGGAGTTGACAGACGTTCATGGGCGTGATTCTCGGCTCAGCTGTTGTCCCAATTGCACTTTGCATTACCTGGTCACGTGCAAACAAATGGGGTTGCATTGGAGGCTCGATCGCAGGCTTCTTCGCGGGCCTTATTGCATGGCTCGTCACCACAAGTTCGCTCAATGGAGGAGTTATCAACGTCACCACTTCTGGGGGCGATTATGAAATGCTTGCGGGAAATCTAGCGTCCATCGGTGTTGGTGGAATCGTCGCGGTAGCGGCATCGCTTATTGTGAGCGCTTTCTTTGGTTGACTAAGCTGAACTCACCGTAATGCACAGTGGCCAGAGGATTTTGATTTTGAGTCAACCCGGGCGTTGAATATCAGGGCTGCTGCACCCAGCGGAATAGAGTCCGATGATGAGAAGACATTCGAGAAGGAACCGGAAAAGGGGCATGTCTCCACGGAGGCGCATGAGGCCGTGGACTATGAAAGCCCTATCATCATCACAGACCCAGACCTTGACCCCGTGTCGCTTGACAAGGCCTTCCGTTTTGCCGCATGGTCCTCAGCAGCCTTAGTCTGTGATCTCTCCCCCGCTCTCCGTACCGATCCTGACGATTTGATGCCCGCCAGACTGTTGTCATGCTTATTTTGATCCCGCTCCCGCTCTTCTTCGCAAGTACCGTTTATGGCGTGCATGGACTCACAGCATGGGTCGTCATCGGGATCCTCTGGTGCTTCTGTTCTGCGTTTACCGTCGTCCTGTACCCATTGTGGGAGAGCCGCGTTGCCATTGCTCAGATCGCGTGTGGTGTCACTAAAGTGCGCCTTTTTTTTGGGCTCCCACGTCATGTATGATTCTGACTTGCTTCTTCTCCCGAAGGACATCTTTTCATTCGGAAGCGGGAAACATGTTGCGCACGCACCCTCGTCCGGAGCGTAGTGTGTAGGCCACTATTTAGAATGACATGCCACGATTAGTGCAGAAAGGCACAGTCTGTGTGTGTATGAAAACTATAGATAAAGAAAATGTCTGCTTGATACATGAGAAATAACATGCCTGTATTTTGAGGATGAGAAAGCGTGGTGAAAGAGGCCGCGGTATTTAATCACGTGTGCGACAAGGCCCGACAAACAGATCCGCTGTTATTTCTCAAGCAAAATGTCATCACCCCTCTCTGCCCAACCACTCAAAGTGACTGCCAGCGGCTCGTCGTCGAAGGGAGATCAGGGTGGCTCCAGGACTCCCGTCGTGTCACGGGGCTCCTCTCCAAGGCCAAGGCCCACAAAGCCGCTCGCAGACCCAGCTGATATCTCAAGCCCCCACGAACTCACAGCTTTCGTACGTTCTGCCCCCTCCCCCCCTTTTTTCTTCCGTCCATGGCATGACCGAAGAACATTTCAGGTGGAAACGCTACTAGAGCAACTTGATACGAAGTTCGACGACATGTCTTCGCAAATCATTGAACGCAGTGCGTTGGCGTGTTCCCCTTTGTCCTGTGGTGTATCATCCGCTTATGGGTCTCATTGTATGTATGCAGTGATGCAGATGTCGCAACGCGTAGATGCGCTTGAGGGATCTATCCAAGATATTATCAACGGCGATGCACCTTCGAGTTCGACGCCGAGTATACCTTCGTCGCCTAGTACGACCCCGACAACTTTGCAGTCAAGGCGTACACGCAGCGGGTTACAATGATCCGTAAGAGAGGCATTATGGATGGTTCATTTTTACTGTCTATAGGTCGATCGCCTCTTCGTCCATTCTATAATACGGCTGGTATTATCGCCTAACGACCCTGTATCAATATCATCACATTTCATATAGCAAACAACGGTTTGGAACTCTTTTGAATGAGAAGGGCACCATCAGACTGAGCTTATTCGCACGCATACATCCAACCCGTACAATGGGAGGTGGTGTCTTTGTTCCCCCGATTTGGAAGGCCGTGGTTCAAGTGTGGTTCGTTCAATGCAGCCACAAGAACTAATGGACGATGAGCACACCAACGGTCCACCTCGCCTCTTTGCTCCTTCCCCCACGACTGTTATACTGCTATGGTTCAAGCTTCTGATCTCTCTTATGTCTTATCTTTGCAGCCCAGTTCTTCTCAGCTCCCTCGCGATGAGGCAGCCGTCGAGAGGGCTTTCTGGCAGAGCACCCCGACCGCCCTCGAGGAGCTTAGACAGGGAACGGAGGATGAGTGCCACCAAGGAGGTGCGTTTCTATTGCGTCTCTCATAGTAGCGTACCACGTTTCTTACCCCATACCATGACATTAGTCTCAAAGGATCAAGACAGACCGAATGATCCCTTGTCTCTTTCAACACAACAATCCAGGCTCATTCGCCAAACATGGGCTTCGTCCGCGTGTAGTAGAATCGGCCGCAGCTCTGATGGCGAAACGCAAACATCTTCACGTCCTAAGTATCGTAACAGGCGAGGAGGTAGTGCCCCTAGACCAGACTCGACTAACAACATCACATCTGCCTCTACCGTTTCGAGTAGTACCGACAAATCGATGATGTTTTTTAGACATTTAAAGAATATCGAAAAGGTAAGCAAAACCGTTGACGAGAGAATGCAGAAAAGGAAAGTACAGAAAGAGTGGTCGACCAAGGTAATATCTGAAACTGCGCGTCTCAGAGAAGACGAGGAAGGAGGTCTAAAAGAGAACATGAATACGAACACGCATACCGGTGAGAGGTCCCCTAGTAAAGATAATGCTAACATAGCGCCGCGCGTAGTAGACGCCTTTGATCATAATGAAGATGATGATAACGATCTCCTCGGACCCGGAACGCCACAATCCGACGACGACCGTGACCCGGAGTCGATGGAGGAAGAAGTCCCGACTTCCCAATCTCAAGAAAGATATCTATCGCCTTTTGGTGCATCGTGCGCACCGATCAACGGATCGACGGCAACCGCCTAGGTGTGCCGGTGACTTCTGAGATGTCGTCTCCCGGGCCCCGTACAGTACTGGTACCGGATGCGGCGGTCGGTCGCATCGGAAGATCCCGCAGCGCTAACGAGCCTCTCAAGTCGACGTAGCAAATGTCTTCTCTAAGTTGATCTCCATTCGTCAACGAGTCAGCCTCTCCACCCGGGGGGAATGACCACGTTCACACATACTGTACGACAGGTGGCTTGATATTGTATTGTACTATACATTGACACTCGCTCACTTTTCCCTCCGAAATGGGATTTTGTCAAATTACGATCACATACATTTTTTTAGATGGTTGCGCTGCGTGAACCCGAACACGAAAATTTATACCGATCGTGACCCGGCCCCGAGGCCTCTTCAGGTATAACTAGACGTAATGATAACGGGTAGGAAGGAGCACGTGTAGCCGTACATTTTCAACTGATCGCTAAAGACAGTTGTCGGTTAGAGAAAATTTCGAAGCTGTCTTCACTGTGCTCCAGTGTGGTGACATCTTGAATGCATAGCCCAGTGGGACACCTGAATGAATTGGCGCTTTAAATGGATAATTAGAGGGCACGACAACGTGCGACATGGGTAGGGTACGGGTACGCTGCCAGTGGCAGTGCCACAAGTTCGATAAGGGACTACGTGTTGCGTCGCTCTTCTTCAGGTCAT
>Ga0137398_10001082_pt1 | contig 10751 bp, 11 predicted proteins | sample czorhiz216metaG_FD_106659 | JGI IMG/M metagenome (GOLD analysis project Ga0137398, IMG submission 106659) | Vadose zone soil microbial communities from Angelo Coast Range Reserve, California, USA - czorhiz2.16 metaG | ecosystem: Environmental > Terrestrial > Soil > Vadose zone | place: USA...
CCGGCGCGCACGCCGACGTAGAAGACCTGCTCGGTCGGCCCGGACCGTTCCGCGATCTGCTTTTGGTAAACCGCTTTTTTCAGCGTCCCGGGCGGCGGATGGCCCTGCTCGACCGGCCCCGTATAGACCGGCGCGCGGGCGACGATTTCCTTGCGCAGCACGGCCGCGCCTGCAGCAACCATGCCGCGCAAGACGTTCTTGCCGATGCGGGGCGGCAGCTCCTTTAGCTTCGCGTCGAGCTCGGCGAACCCGGTGATGTTGCGAAATTCAGGCATTGACAAGACCCTCGGTCGCCTTTAGCTCAAGCTGCCTGTGCCGCTCGCCCTCGTCTTTCGGCGCGCTGAACGTGAAATACCGCCCCTCCCAAACGCCGCGCATCGCGGCAACCGCGACCGGATCGGCCAGCTCGGCCTGGTACCGCATCGTGACCGTATGCGTGACGCCGGCCTGCATCGCGCCCGCGTAAAACTTGGCGACGTCGCTGATCGGCTGTATATCGGCCCAAACGGTCACGTAATCGGTCCACGTCCTGACCTGCGCACCGCTTGAGTCCTGCGACGTGTTGCGCTTTTGAATCAGCAGCTTGTGCCTTAGGTCGCCGGCCCTCATGGGCAAATCTCCTTGCCGCAGGCTTTACAGCGGTTCGAGGCGATTTCCTCCTCATCAGGCTCGCAATCGCATACGCAGTACGGCTCATTGAGAAAATCGACCTGATCTTCTTCTTCGTCGGGGGCGGCCGGGTCGATCATGGCAGCGATACCCGGAATTCATCGAGCAGCCCCTCCATGAATGGCAGCTCCTCGATATGCCCGCGGTTCAGAATCGCAATCTCCTCGCGATTTTCGTACAGCGACGCCGCGCGTATCAGCATCCAGCCGCGCATACCAGACGGGACCTCGCCGAAATACCGCCCCGCGCGGTTGTCCCCGATGTAGCTCGTTCCCGTGCCGCCATCGGTCAACGTAATCGGATTGCCCGCCGCATCGGTCAGCGTGTAAAGGCCGTTACCGGGCGCCGTCGCGATCAGGTAGTCGGTCGCGGGTTTCAGCGGCGCCGGCAGCGCGCCGCCCGAGTTGGACATTCTGACCCGGTTACCGATGGCCCACTGCACGGGGCCGGATACGAGGATGGACGAGGAGCTGCCGCTACGGATGAACGGCGAAACGTAGCCGGCGTCGTACGTGATGTTGACCGCCGACAGCTGCGGCAGCGTGATGGGCCAGATCTTGCCGAACGCGGGCGCCACGATCCCGGGTTGCAGCGCGAGATTCGTTACGTAGTCGGTTGGTGGCATCGTCAGCCAGGCGCCGGTCATATCCAGGAATTGAATCGATACGACGGCAACGGCCGGCGCGCGCGGAAGCCTCACCGCGTAGCCGGGAATATTGACGATGTGCGCGAACGGTAGCGGCGTGCCGTAGCCCGCCTGCGGAAAGCGATCGAGGACGAGGACGAATCGGGCGTGCAGGCATTGCTGCCGCGTTTTCATCTCGGCAGCCGAGCGGCCCTGCGCGACGCAAAGCTTCATGCGCAACGCCTCGACGTCGGCGTTCGAGATGCGCATATGGTCCTGCGCCTCGAGGACGTCGATCGGTTCGGCGGTTGGCGCCGTCAGCACGTACTCGGGCATCGTTCAATCTTCTCGTAAAGGCCCGGGGCTCGTGCACGGGCCCCGGGGTACTGCCTTGCCAATTGCCCAAACGGGCGTTGGAAACTAGACGATCTGCACCACGGTTGCCGCGCCCAGGTTGATTGCGATCGGTGCCGCTGCATCGACCGGCGGCGCAAACCGCGGCGCAAAGCCGTACAGGACCGCGGAGACGATCGAGGACGCGGCGCCGACGGTCAGGACCATCCCGATCCAGCCGAAGCCGTTGTTCGTGTCCAGATCCTGGGCGCGGCAATTGATAAGCGCCTGTTTGTTGTCGCCGCCGGCCTTGAGGATCTGCGTGATCGCCTTTCCGCTGATGTCCTTCGCGCCGGTACCGGTCGCGTCGGTCGCCTGCTGCAGCTTGAAATCGACGGTTGCCGAGGAGCCCAGGACGCCGGTCTGCAGGGCGGCGAGGAAGCTGTGGAAGTTTTGGACCGGGACCCACACGGTCGTGTTGGCCCCGGCGCCTTGCGAGACGGGATCGACGGTCGTCAAGACCGCGCAGACCTCGCTCGGCTTCAGATTGGTAGGAATCATTGCAGCGTTTCCTTCTGGAGTTGAGGGCGGTTAGCTTACGGACGGCCGCCGAGCTGAATGAACGGCGAGAGGTTATTGCTGCCGTTCGCCGGCTTGATCGGCGCGACGATGGTCGGCTCGCCGTCCATGCGGAACGTCGTCCGGAATGCCGTCGCATCCGCATCGAAGTACAGGTGCATCGATGTCGCCGTTTCGACGCCCGCGGCCTTCGTTATCGTCCGGTAGTACTGCAGATCGTGCAGCTGTACGTCGCCCTGCGAGCCGAAGCTTTTCGCGTGCTGCGTCACCATCGCCGGGCGCCCGAGGATCATCCCGAACGGGTTGTCCTTGAACCCTCCGATCGGGACGTAAATCGGGTAATTCCCGAGCGTCATGGTAAAGAGCGCCGGGAGGACGTCGTTGTTAATCAGCCAGACGGCGCGGCCGTACGAGCCCTCGGGGAGGCGCGCGATCATTTTCGCGAGGTTCAGGACCACGAGCGTGCCGTTGGCCTGCCCGCTTTCCTTCGTGATGACGATCGCCGCGTTCCCTTGTAACGCGCCCTGCGGCTGACCGTTGCCGATCCCGTAAAGGATTGCCTCATTCGTTTTCCAGCGGATCGAATCGCCGATCTTTTTCGTCAGGTAGGCACCAAGCGTCGGGCCGTCGGCCATCAGCTCATCGGTCAGCGGAACAAGCGCCATCAGCTTGTGCAGCCGCAGCGTCGTGATGCCGAACTTCGGCTTGGTCGCCGTCGCGGCGGTGGCCTCGTTCTGCCAATAGGCGCGCACGCCGTCGGTTCCCCACGGCGTCGTTTCATCTTTCGGAAAAACCATTGAATTGCCTGTGACGGAGTATCCGTCGCACATCGGCAGTAGGTTCGTGCCCTCGAGGCTGTACGACCAAATCGAGGTTGCGTATTCAGGAGGGACGAGGAACCCCCCGTCCTGGCCGCTCGCCTCGTTGGCGAACGTTGTCGGCGCCGCCGCCTCGATCGAAAGCAGGCGATCATCCGTGCGCCCGCCCTTGATGCCTGCGAGGCGTACGCACTGCGCGTATTCGCCGAACGTCTTGAACCCGCGCTTCGGGTCCGCTAGCGCGTTCTCGACGACCTGGATCATCGCCGGATTACCGGGCGCCGCGACCACGGAGGCCTCGGCGGCGAGCTGCTCGTTCTCGCGGGCAATGGCGGCATCGATCCGCGCGAGATCCGCCTTGAGCGCCGCATATTGCAGCGTCTCGGCGTCGTTCAAATCGTCGCGCTGCGTTGCCGCGACGGCGTCGAGAAGCGCCCGCGCATCGGCGACCGCTTTCGTCCTGCGCTGCTGCAGGGTACGGAGGGTGATGCTCATCGTCGATTACTCCATTTCCGTTTCTAGGTTTTCCCATCCTTCCAAGACGTGCCCCGCTGGCCATCGGGCCGCATCCGGCCGCCGCAGCGCTTAGGCGCGCGCCGGCCCGGGCGCTTGCACGAATCAAGCGCCCAAAATGTCTAATTCCTTCCGGCAAAGCGCGACCGACTGCCCGCGCGGTTTCGCGGCCGGCGCCGGCTGCGCCGTTCCGCCCTGCGCAATCGATCGCTGCATTTTCTTTACGACTTGGTCGAACGTTGCAATCCCGTCGACCATGTTCGCGGCGCGCGCGTCCGATGGCGTCAGAACGCGCCCCTGGCCCATGCTTTCGCGGACCGTTGCGACGTCCGTCGCGCGATTCTTGGCGATGGCGCGCGTCATCGAGCCGTAGTAATCGTTTACGCGCGATTGCATGTGATCGCGCGCGTCCTGCCCGAGGGGCTCGAACGGATTGCCTTCGGTCTTGTATTTGCCAGCCGAGATCAGCGTCGTCTTGACGCCGGCTAGCTTGAACTTTTCGGAAAGATCGTCATGCGCGGCGAGGACCCCGATCGATCCGACCTCGCCGCTCGGGGTAACGTAAAACTCGCTTGCACTGCTGGCGAGCCAATAGGCCGCGCTTGCGGCGAGGCTGTTGGCGATCGCGACCACAGGCTTTGTAGCTCGAGCGGAAAAGATTTCATCGGCCAACTCCCCCACGCCGTAGACGCTGCCGCCCGGCGAATCGACATCGATCAGGACCGCCCCGATCGAATCATCAGCCATAGCGGCGCGGAAATCCCGCGCGAATGCCTGCGTCGACATCACGCCCGGCCCGCTGATGTCGGAAACGTTCGCGCGCTGCGCGATCACGCCGTACATGGGTAGGACCGCTATCGATCCGTTGCCGGCGCGCGCCAGGTCGCCCTTGCGGGCGTCGAGGGCGACGGCATCAGCGCGGACCTCGGCGAGAATGCCAGGATCCGCCTTGATGTCCGCGGCCCAGCGCGCGAGGATGACCTGGAAGGCCGCGAGGCGTTCGGGCATCAGCGCCCAGGGCGTCGACATAAATTCGGCGATCAGTAGCTGGTGTCGCACGGTTGCCCCCTTTCAGCCCGCGCGCCGGGCGCGCAATGTTCCGTAGGCGCTCAGCGCGGCGAGAGAAAAGGCCGCGTTCGCGTTCAGGTAGATGGTCTGAGGCGTCGTCGAGCTGAAGCGGGCGGTAGGCAGCGCACTCTCGACCGCATTCGCGCCGAGAACCAGGCCGGCCGCCGCGGCGCGGTCCGTAAAGCTTGAACCCGAATCGATCGAGGCCGTCGTCGCGCTCGCGCCGCCCTGCAGCAACGTTACGTTCGTCGTCGCCGCGGGCACGAATCCGACGAACCCCGCAACATCGAAATCGCCGGCCGGCAACGCGAGCGCGGCAAGCTGCCGAGGCGTCGCCGTCGTCAGCGCCTGCTTATCGGCGACGAGGACCTTGACCTCGAAATACTCGCCCAAAGCGCCCGCAGCAGCTGCCCCGCTGTCGGCCGTTGCGAGGGCGTCGCCGAGGATCTGCCCGGCGCCGTTGATCTGAACCGCGCCGTCGCGGATCAGTGCCGTCTCATCGGCCGAACCGGACTCGACGGCGAAGCGCCCTTTCGCATCGGCCCCGAGGTAGTGCGAGCCGGCGTGAATCGAACGGCGCAGCTCGGGCAGGACGTAATAAACGGTCGTCATGCGGCCTCCTGAAATTCGAGCCCGATCGCGAGGCGCTCAAGCCGGCAGCGCGCCAGTTCGATGAAATCGCGGTCTTCGGTATGCGGCGAAAGCGCCAAAAATTCAAGCTGCGCCGTGCAGTAGCGTTCGGCCCGCGCGACCGGAACGCATAGCGCGTTGGCGACGAACTGCGCGTGCTTGGCGTACAGCGCGGGCCGCTCCTCATCGGGCCGGTTGCGCAGCATCGATTCCTCCTTGCGCGCGATCCGGTCGGCGCTCGCGGCGGCAAGCGCGAGAAGCCGCGCGTCGGCGCTCTGCTTGGCTGGCGCCGGCGGGACCGTCTTGCGTTTGTTGATCGGCGTCTCTTTGGCCGGCGCTGGCGTGCCCGGCGGTTTCGGCCCAGGCGGCAAGCCCTCGGTCGGCGTCGTCGCCGGCTCCTGATCGTTCGGGACCTCGTTCATCGGCCGCAGCGGTTCGTCCAGGCCGTCGATCGGGTTCATATTTTCGAGAAGCCGCGCCTCGTTGCGCGTCATCCAGCCGTCGAGGATGCCGCCGTGGTAGTACGCCATGCGCGCCGCCGCGTCGCCGCGCAACATCGAGCGGGTCGGGAATTCGCAGTCGATCGTTTCATCTTCGGGGTCGAGGAAATTCCATTCGATCGCCTCCTCCCAGCGCACCAGCCACGGCGTAAGGCAGTGGATGACGTGGTCGAGGGACTGCTGCTCAATGTTTGAAAACGTCGCCTTATCCAGGTCGCCGATCAGATGGGGCGCGACGCGCCAAAGCGCGCAAATCTGCGATCGGGACATCTTCTGCGTGTCGATGAACTGGGCGTCATCGTTGTTCATCCCGACCTCATGGAACTTCAGGCCGTATTCGAGGACGGCGACCTTGCCCCGGTTCTCGCCCGTTTGCTCGCGCTGCCACGCCGCGCGCCACAGCTGCCGCTGTTCATCGTCCTTGAAGTAGTTCGGATGTTCGATCCATCCGCCCGGGCGCGCGTCATTCTGGAAAAACCGCATCCCGTAGTCCTGCGCCGCGAGGCCGGTAGCGAGCGCCTTGCGCGCGAGAGCGACCGGGTTGTAGCCGATCACGCCATTGGGCGAGAGCCCCTTGAGGTGGAACATCGAACCGCGCGAAACTGGCGTTTTGGTCCCGTCCGGGTTGCTGATCCAGTAGCGCCAATTGACGTCGCTGAGCATTTCGATCCCGACGCGATCCGGATGCTTCGGTATCAGATCGGTCGCCTCGCCGCGGCTATTGGCGACGATGACGGAAAAAGCGTTGCCGCGCAGCGCGCAGTGGCCCGACATCATTTCGCGCCATTCGAAGCCGCTTTGAAACTGATTCGGCCGCTTCATCAGCTTGTAAAGCCAATGGTCGCGCAGCGGCGTCTTTCCCCCGTCGGGCGCCTGGCGGTACAGAACAAACGGAAGCGATGCGATGCCTTCGGCGATTACGCGGATGCATGCAAAAACGGCGGTCAGCTGCAGCGCGACGTCGCCGCTCAAGTTCGACAGGCCCCCGCGGTACGGGATCGGTTCGAAGTAGAAGTTGCCCCATGGCGATCGGTCGTAAGCGTCGCTGGCGCTGTCGCTTTGGGCGCCGATCGAGACGAACATCAGCCGGGTCGCCTTCTGCCAAAGAACGCGTTCAGCAGGTTCAGCCCGATGGCGATCACGCCAATCGCCACGAAAGCGACCCCGGGGCTGAACAGCATCCACATACCTGCGCCGATGAGGACGAGCCCTGCAAAATTCGTCGCATCATAAACCCGGCTGTTCACGATCAGACGACCAAAAGCCGATAATCGTCAGGCATCTGCGCCGGGCCGCCCTGCAGCGCGAGGCCGATGGCCATCGCAAGCGACACGAGGCCGTCGATGCGTCCCTTGCTCTGCCGCTTCGTCAGGATGCGGTTCTCCTTCGCATCCGTCTCGCTGACCGCGTTCGCCGCGTTCCAGGTCAAGACCGGATTTTGGGCGATCTCAATCTGCGACTTGTTCAGCAGCCCCTCGAGCAGCTCGAGCGAATGCGGCATCCACAGTTGCGATTCTTTCGCCTTGTAGAACCCCTGTCCGTGCGGTACCAGCTCGATGACGATGTTTTCGTCGTCGAGTTCCTTTTCGAGGTACTTGATGCGGTACGGGTCAAACGCGACGCGTTCGAGGCGGACCTCGATCTGCATATCGGCTAGATGCTGCGCGACGAACCCGTAATCGACGTTCCGACCCGGCGTCGCCGTGATGTAGCCGCCCTTGACCCAAACCTCGTACGGCACCTGGTCGCGCTTGGCGCGTTCGACGAGCGTGTCCTTCGGCGTCCAGAAATGGACCCACGCCGCCCACTTGCGATGATCGGGATCGGGCGGAAAGACGAGCGCCGAGGCGGTCAGATCGCGCGTTCCGGATAGGTCGATCGCGCCGAATGCCTTGCGCCCGCGCAGCTCCTCCCACGACATCTCGCGCTCGGCCGCCTGCCAGATCGTGCCGGCAATCCACGGGTTTTCGGCGCCGACCCATTGGCAAAAGTTCAGCCGGCGCGCGGTCGAGGCCTTCGCCGGCATGCCGACCGCCTCGCGAACGGTTTCCTCGAGGTACTTGCGCCCGATCGAAACGCCAAGGTTCGGGTTGCTTTTCGGCCAGCAGCCCGGATCCTCGAACGGATCCTCGCCCTCGTCGTGCGCGCAAACGTAGGCGAACCAGCCATCATCGGGCGCAATACCGCGCACGACGCGCTCGCTGTAGTTGTGGTGCTGATAGCAGACCGAGGTGCGGTCGACGCCGCTGTTCGTGATTTCGACGATCATCGCCTGACGCCTGCCCTTCGTTCCGGCCCGCATCTTGTTAACGACGACGTCGGTCGCGTGCTCGTGCAGCTCATCGATGAGCGCGCAGTGGACGCGCTTCCCATCGAGCGATCGGCCCTCGCTGCTGATCGGGCGGAAAAAGCTTGCGGTTCGCAGATGGGCGAGGTTAAGCACCTTGCGCTTGCCCGATAGGTCGATGTTCTTCGCCAGGTGCGGCGATTGACTGACCATCGAGACGGCGTCATCGAACAGGATGTGCGCCTGCTCGCGCGTGGTGGCCGCCGCGTAGACTTCGGCCCGCATTTCGCCGTCGCCGACGAGCATGAGCAGCCCGATGCCGGCGGCCATGGGCGATTTCCCGTTGCCCTTGCCGATTTCGATATAGGCGTTGCGGAAGCGCCGGAAGCCGTCGGCGCCGCACCAGCCGAAAAGCGAGCCGATGATGAATTGCTGCCACGGCTGCAGCTCGAACGCCTCGCCCGCATGCTGCCCCTCGGCCAGGCGCAGGACGGCGGGAAAGAACCGGATCGCCCGCTCAGCCTTGCCCCGATCCCAGACGAGGCCGCGGGCGCCGCCGACGGCCAGGTCGTCAAGATGGCGCTCGCATGCGGCCCGCACCAGCGGGCCGGCCATGATTTCAAGCGCCAACACTGCGCGCGCGTATCGCTCGACTGCATCAGGCTCGGAAGAATTCGCTCGCCGGGTCGTCGTCGTCTTCGTCTTGCGGGATCGGGTTCGGGCCACCTAGCGTTATCCGCGATCGCGACGACGGCGTAAAGCCGAGCTCGGCCGCGGCCCTGCTCAAAATCAACGCCTGCCGGTTCACGATCGGCAGGTAAGGGGATTGAATCGGGAAGCCGGTCGGCGATTTCGCCAGCAGCCCGTACTGCGCGACCTTGATGGTCGCCTCGCGATGGATTGCCTCGGCGACGACCCACGTCGTCAGCAGCGTCCGGTCGATACGGCGCAGCAGCGAATAGGGCGCGTTTTCGATCGCGTACCGCCAGCCGTCCTTTTGCGCCTCGGTCAGCCATTCGGGCGGATCGGTCAGCCGGCCCGGCGCGACGGGCTCGGGATTCTTGGCGCGCTCTTTCGCGGTTTTGGTCCCGCGGACGATATGCAGCAGCGTCGGCTTCGGCCGGCGCCCGCTGTGACCCGGGGTTCCCGCCATCTAGGCGCCGCCTTCCGGGTCCTCGATCAGCGCATCGAGGGCGACGTCGACCGGCCCGCAGGCAGCGGTCGCCGCGCGGGCGTCGCCCTTGACGAAAACCAGAACGTTCTGATGCGTCTTGCCTAACTTTCGGCTGCCGCTGAACTGTTTCGCGGCGCGAATGGGCAAGCTGCCGACGGCGGTCAGCAAAATCGCCTCGTTGTAGAACGCGAGGCCGGCGTCGCGAAACGCCTGAACCGTGTCGCCGATGAAATCGCGATAGTTGCCGGCGGCGTCGCGAACCTCGCCGACGACGACGCAGGCGAACCGGTCGGGCTGCAGCTGCGCGCAGGCGCGGGCGACGATTTCGCGGTACGCGGCGAGAAAATCCGGGTACTGCATCGTCGAAAGATCGGCCGGGTTGTCCGAGTACACCTCAAGGTCCGCGTATGGCGGGGACGTGAACACGAAGTCCGCCGCGGCGCCATCCCAATCGACTGAGCGGCTATCGGAACAGATCCAGGCGACCGGAGGCGCGGGCGCCGCGACGGATTCGGCAGGGTAGGCGTCCAAAATGCCCGGCAGGGGGTCCAGGCGCCCGCAGGCTGCGTCCAGGATCGCCCGCCCTTGCGTCCGGTTGGCCTCGATCTGTTCGGGGCGCAGATCGGCGCCCAGGTACCGCCGGCCAAGCTTGCCGGCGACGATTCCGCGGACCGATCCGCCCGCGAACGGATCCAGAACCAGGCCGCCGGCCGGGCAGAACCACCGGTAAGCGATTTCGCAAAGTACCGGGTCGAAAATCGACGTCCCCGACTGTTCGCTCGCGTTGCCCTCGGTCCCGTAAACCGGCCGCCCGGCGCCGTCGCCCCGTTCGCGATTGCTGTAGTCCGCCACCGGCCGGGCGCTGCCGCCGGGCGCCGCGCGGTCGCGGCAGTAGTTCAGCCCGTCCCCGGCGACGTGTTCGCTGCCCATCAGCGCCATCGCGCCGCGGCCGAGTTCCGACTTGATACCCAGTGCGATCCAGGCGCGCTTGCGATCCTGCCACCAGCCCTCGCGGGCGTTCAGGAGCGAGAAAGGGGGTACGAGAAAGCGTTCCGCGAGGCTCGTCGTCGACGCCGCGCCGTTGCTGTTCGTCCCGAACAGCCCCGCAAGTTCGTCCGCCGAAAAACCGATGGTCTGCAGATCAAACCCCTCGCCCTTCAGCGCCTCCATTTCCGCGGTCAGCAGGGCGTCGTCCCAGCCGGCGTTCAGCGCGAGTTTGTTGTCGGCGATGACATAGGCGCGCTTCTGGGCGTCCGTCCAGCCGCGGGCTACCAGGACGGGGACCTCGACGATCCCGAGGCGCCTGGCCGCCGCTATGCGGCCGTGGCCTGCAATTACGCCGCCCGCCTCATCCGCAAGTACCGGGATCGTCCAGCCCCATTCGCGGATGGCCGCCGCAATCTGCTCGATCTGCCCCTCGCTGTGCGTCCGCGCATTGTTCGCGTAGGGAACAAGCCGGCCAATCGCCCAGGTTTCAACCGTCGAGGCCGGCCAGTCGCCCTGTTGCACCGCGTCAGGCCCCCGGTTCCATTTTGCGGGATTTCAAAATTCGAGG
>Ga0137398_10001083_pt1 | contig 10749 bp, 6 predicted proteins | sample czorhiz216metaG_FD_106659 | JGI IMG/M metagenome (GOLD analysis project Ga0137398, IMG submission 106659) | Vadose zone soil microbial communities from Angelo Coast Range Reserve, California, USA - czorhiz2.16 metaG | ecosystem: Environmental > Terrestrial > Soil > Vadose zone | place: USA...
GGGCGCTTGCAGAAGATGCCGGTGGCAGTTCAGGTTTAACCACCGCCGTAGCTATTTTTTGCGGCTTGTTTTTTTTCTCCGCGGCAGGAACCAAGGTTTTGGCCGAGGCATTGCTCGCCACGGCCGAACTGTCGGCGCCCGAAGCTGTGGTTGGTTCGGGGTTGGACTGCTTGCTCGAATTCGACTTCATCGCATCTGGTGCGTTCTTTGCCGCGGGCTGCGCTTCGGTTCCGGATCCGGCCGCCGACGTCGCCGGAATGATTGACGCAATTTTATCTTTCTCGACCAGCACATACCCAAAGTCCGTTTTCACCTTGAACATGTTGTCGTCGAAGGAGACGATTACGCCGTAAAGTTTTTTTCCGTCTTTCAGGCGAATTTCATCGGCTCTCGCGGGAAGCACCGCAAAGCAGAGAGCCAGAAAAAGAGGAGCGCGCCTCAGGAATACAACCATGATTCGAGTATGCCATGGGAGGCCGGCGCCGCAACCGCTGGTGCCCGTCCCGATACCTCCGCTAGGAATTTGAAGTGCTCGCACGGATGCCTTTTAGAGGTCCGGAGTGGAAAGCTGTCTTCCGCGGCATACGGGGGAAACGCCTTCGGAATCGGCGTCGCGCGGTCGGGCTTCGGGATTACTTCGGTGAATTACTGGCCGACGCTGCGCTGATTTCGAGAGTTCACAACCCTCTTGCGGCCATCGCCCAGTGGTCTATGCAGCCAGCGTTTCAATGCCTCCATGCCTCGCCCGCGGTTCGCGCGGGACGGAGAGGGGAGCGCTGATTTCCGGGCGGAGCCAAAAAGCTCCGCTAGCCAAACCGGCATTCCTGCTTTGCCGCGGCCCCACGCGGCCCGCATCTGGGACGCGCTGCGATTCCTCAACCGCAGCCAGCGCGGATCGGAGGCGAGCTCGGCAGCGGAAGATTCTAAGCCATGCACCCGGTGGCGGACCACCCGCTCAAACGGTTTCCAATATCGCGTTTCAGCGGTGCGCATCAGCCGCCGCGTTTGCCGTGCAAGGACGTGCAGTTCGAGTAAAAAGCTTCGCTGCCAAGAGCGCCACAGCCGGAGTGCGCCTGAGAGCGAAGCCTCAAACCTGGCATTCGGCCGGACCCCCAAATTTCCCCGGGCAACAGGTTCTTCTTGTTGCGGTGATGGCTCCAACTTGAAAGTCTGACCTTCCGGCAAGGGCATTTCGCTTGGCGGCGCCGGCGCCGGAGCGGTTCTCGCCCAAAGCCGGGAAATCTCAGATCGAGCCGGAATGCCGTGGGCGGCCACGCCCTCGGCCGGCTGAACCACCGGGAAGGGTGGGAGCGCCGAGGAGGGATCCGGCCTCTCCGCTACCGCCGACGATTTGGAAACGGCGGCAAGAATCGAACTAAACTCATCTAACCCGGTGCTGGCGCTCGAATTCAGAATGCGCGCGACCGACTCCGCACGATCCAGTTGGCACTCGCGCGCGGCTTGTTCAACGCTTCGCGGCGAGACGGTCTTGAACCCGTCCGCGCAAGAATTCACCAGCGCGTGATCGCACAAGACGTTGATTACGCGCGGGATTCCCTGCGAATACGCATGCACGGAAGTGACCGCTTGCGGATCAAAAATCGATTCGTTTCCGGCGCCCGCGATGCGCAGCCGCTCCTCGATGTAGCCGTGGGTTTCCTCGAGGGTCAGCGGTGCGGTCTTGCAGCGGATGGTGATCCGCTGGCGGAGTTGCCGCAACTCGTATCGTTTGAGCTTTTCTTCCAGTTCCGGTTGGCCGGCGAGAATCACTTGCAGTAGCTTGTGGCGCGGCGTTTCAAAATTCAGCAGTAGCCGGATTTCCTCCAGCGCCTGGAGAGACAAGCCTTGCGCTTCATCGACGATCAGGACCGGTGTCTGTGCACCTCGATAGCGTTCCAGCAGCCAGCGGTTGAGGCTCAGCAGCTTGTCGCTCTTGTCGCTCGATTCCGACGGGATGCGGAAATCGTTGAGGATGAAGTCCAGTAAATGATCGGAATTGATGTGCGAATTAAAGATGAGCGCGGTGGGCATGTTTTGCTCACCGAGCCAGTCGAGCAAGCGCCGGAGCAGCATGGTCTTGCCCGTTCCCACCTCGCCGGCCAGCACGATTAGGCCTTTGCGGGCGCGAATGCCGTAGGCCAGCTCGGCGAGGGTCGCTTCGGCCCGCGTGGTCAAGAAAATGAAGCGAGGGTCCGGATTAATGCGGAACGGGTTTTCGCGCAAACCGAAGGAAGAAAATATCGCGTCAGTCATAGCTGATCAATCGAGGCTGGGACTTGCGAGTGTAAGCGGAATTCCTTTGCGGCGCAATAAAGTGATACCCCACAACCCGCGGGTGATTGTATTGACGTGGGAGCCCACCCTGACCCTGGGTTTTCCGCAATTGTTGATTCTAAAGGAGATGGGGGAGCGGTCGGGAGACAGCGAGGCAGGATGGAATGGGTGTACTTGTTTGTGTCCATTCGCGGATCAGCGTAGGAGTACGGAGGCGGTTTCGTTTTTAGCTGTTGAAGGGGGCGCAGGAGAATTGAAGGAAGAAGTTCTTGATTGATGGCTTGTCGCGCGAACCTGCCGACCCCGGTCGGGGCGAGTTCCTGCGCTGCTCCCCTTTTTCGCTGCGCTCACCCCGGGCTTCAGGCCCGAGGCTACCAAATCAGTCCGGGGCTTCCGCCTAGGCAAGGCGGGGCACGATGTATCGTGCCCCTGCGATGGCGAGCGACGATGACGGAACAGCGTAATCCGGTGGGGTACTTTGTGTCGACAATTAGTTAACTGTCCGTACGGGCGTGTAGGTTAACTGTCCCGTACTTTGACTGGGCGTTGGACCAGTATTTCGCCGCTGAGCGCATATCCATACTTGCGTCACTATGATAGACGCGGGGTCGGACGTCAGTGACGGTAGTGTCGAAAAAATCAGGTTAAACCGGACGACGGCGAAAATTGCCGCGGTGATGGCCGTCGTTGCGTTGCTGGTGCTTAACGGATGCGCCGGCGTGGTGGGCGCTTCCAATGCGCCGTCGAAATCTTCTAACCTGCCTACGGGAAGCCCGAGCGCGCCAACTCCAAGCAATACGGGACAAGCGCAGCTGGCGGCGAGTCCGAGCAGCGCTAGCTTTCCGAACGTGGCGACGGGGTCAAGCAGTTCGCAGACCATTACGCTGCTCAACGGCGGAACGGCGGACGCGACAATTTCCAATGCTACGGTGACGGGCGCGGGCTTCAGCGTTAGCGGGCTTACGATGCCGGCAAAGGTTGCGCCGGGGAATAGCGCCACGTTTAATGTGGTCTTCGCGCCGCGTTCGGCGGGCCCCGCGAGCGGGTCAGTGTTGCTGGTGAGCGATGCGCCGAATTCGCCGCTGACGATTTCTGCCACAGGGAGCGCGGTGACAGCGACGACAGGCTTGAGTTCTAACGTGGCGAGCCTCGACTTTGGGAATGTGTTGCTCGGCAGCAACGACTCGCAGGTGGCTACGCTGACCAATGTTGGCAACGCCAACGTCACCATTTCGAGCGTGGGTTTGGTTGGCGCAGGATTCACGCTGACAGGCGTCGCCAGCAATACCACTGTGGCGCCCGGGCAGACTCTGAATCTGAACGCAACCTTTTCGCCGACGGCAACCGGGGCCGCGAGCGGACTGATAACGGTGAATTGCAATTGCTCGAGCGCGGTGGTCATTGCGCTCGCGGGAAACGGAGCGCAGGCCAGCTCGCACTCCGTGGCACTCAACTGGGATCCGAGCACGGCGGATGTGGTGGGCTATTTTGTGTATCGCGCGTTGCTAGACGGCACGTACGCGAAAATCAATTCTGCGCCGAATGTCAACCTGCAGTACACCGACAGCAACCTGCAAAGCGGGCAGACGTATACGTATGTGGTTACCGCGGTGGACGCTGACAACGTCGAGAGTGACTATTCCGATCCGGTCGTCGTGGAGATTCCCTAAGCAGCGCTGGGCCTTCTCGGGAGTGGCGTTGCCCCAATTCAGCCCGCTTTGACGACAAATCCCCAGAGCCAACCTATCCCATCGGGCAGTAAGGCGAATCCTGTAGGTTGCCCTAGGGGCAACCCTGTACTGGCCCTTACGGCTGGCCCAGATGTGCACGCCTGACCAGTAGCGCGAAGCGGGGCCCGGCTAGAGAATGCCCAGAAAGCGGTGAGGAATAGGCAGGTATCGGGGGGACAGAATGGTCGGACCGTTTTCGCGTACGTGTGCTTGGCGGGGTGTCGGGGTTGGAGTGATTACCCTGTTGGCGACGTTGGGCCTAGGTGGCGGAGCGAAGGCCAGCACCCCAGAGTCGATCGGGCGCGTGGCGCAAGAACAGAGCACGGCGACGCCAGTCCTCGAGGTCGTGCCGGATGTGATTCACTTTCTCGAAGTGCCCGTGGGCGAGAAGTACACGCAGGCAGTCAGGATCTCAAACCCCAGCAAAGCCACAGTCGAGATCGAGAAGATTTCGATTGCTGCGCCGGATTTCGAGATATCCGGTTTCGCCTCACCCCTGGTTCTAGGACCGGGAAGCAGCGCCGACATCACGATTTCGTATCGCCCGAGAGTTGCCGGGCGGTCGGCAGTGGAACTGAGAATCGTTACGAGCCGGGATCGGGTTCCGCTGACGGTTGAGATCGCGGCGGCGGCCATTGGCGGCCAGATGGAGCTGGTGGCGTCTGAAGCGGCTGTGCATTTTGAGGATGTCCCGATGGGGGACAGGAGCGTCAAGGAACTATCGCTGACCAATACCGGCAACCGGGATGTGAAGATCTCGCGGATTTCCGTTTCAGGAAGCGACTTCAGCTTGTCGGGAGGCAATCCGGTTAGCTTAGGTCCGGGGCAGATGGTAAGCCTCGAAGTGGGTTTTGCTCCGCGGGGCGCTGGGGCGAAGAGCGGAACATTGTCGATCGTTTGCGAGGGCGCGAACTCGGTGGTGCAGATACCGTTGTCTGGGGCTGGGGCGCAAGCTTCCGAGAGTGCCATACGGCTACAGTGGGAGAGCAGCCCGGAGGTCGCGCAGGGTTATCAGGTATATCGGTCGTCAGAGTCGGGTGGGCCGTACCAGCGAATTTCATCGAGCGCCGTGGATTCCCCGGCATATACGGACAGCGGCTTGGCGGCAGGGCATACGTACTACTATGTGGTGACTTCGATCGACGCCAACAACCAGGAAAGCGAGTTTTCTGAGCAGATTACGGCCACGGTTCCCTAGTCCTAGTGTTGCGGGCAGTGGTTGCGGGCGCCAGCGGCCACTCGCGGCGCTTTTGGTCGGCGAGATTTTGGGCCCGATTATTTCCTCTACTACCTTACTTAGCCGGTTCTACCTTACTTACCTGATTCCCGAGGGCAGCGCCAACGCCATAGCCTGAGCGACGCGCCGGAGTGCGGGCGCGGAGAATATGGCTACAGCGTGTGAATCCATTTCCGGAAATACAGCGGCGGGCGGAAGGCTCATCGAACCGGCCCAGGAGTTTCGGGCAAAATTTGACAAGGCCAGCTTTGCCTTCGATCACCGGCTCGCGGATCATCCGGCCTTCCGCTTCGAGCGGCTAATCGAGCTGGCGCAGGAGACGCAGCTGGCGAGGCCTGCGGACCTTTACTACGATGCCGGAACCGTTGACGTAAATCAGCGCTGGGACCAAACGCCGCGGCCGGAGTTCAGCGCGGCGGACGCGATTCGGCGGATCGAGCATTGTGGCGCGTGGATCGTGCTGAAGCGTGCGGACAAGAATGCGGAGTATGCGGCGGTACTGCGGCAGTGCATGGCGGAACTGCAAGACTTGACGCATCTGAATTTAGACCGCGTCATGAAGGTGCAGGAAGTGATTCTGTTCATTACTTCGCCGGGGCGAGTTACCACGTATCACATCGACCGGGAATGCAGCCTGCTGCTGCAAATCAGAGGCGACAAGCGCATCAGCATTTTTGATCGCAACGATCGCGAAGTTCTTTCCGAGGAAGAGATCGAGCGATTCTGGTCCGTGGATCACAATGCGCCGCGGTACAAGCCGGAATTGCAAAGCCACGCGGCGGTATATGAAATGAAGCCAGGAATTGGCGTGCATATTCCGGTGAACGCTCCGCATTGGGTGCAAAACGGAGACAGCATCTCGATTTCGCTGAACGTAAATTTTCAGTATCGCGATACGGCGCGGGCAAATCTCTATCGATTGAATTTTCTCTTGCGGAAGATGGGGGTGCAGCCCTCACCGCCGGGCGCTTCGCCCATGAAGGATAGGGTGAAGAGCGTAGCGGTCCTTCCCGCGGTCTGGGCGAAGAATATGGCACGGCTAAGGAAGCCTTGGGCCTGATCGCGGCCGGGCGAGTTTCACCTCAAATTCACATCCCACTTCGAATCACTTTTTTCTGAAATAGAAACCTGAATAGGTGGGCGCCGAGAGATCCGGATACGTCGGGACCCACAACTTGCGTTCGTGCACGGGCCATTCCGAGACGAGCTCATATCCGAGACCGGCCATTCCCGAAACCACATCCGAACGACTGTGAAGGGTGCAAGGAACCAGATAGGAGCGGTTGTCTTGCACGGTGATGAGAGGCCTTCCCATGGAGAAGGGAGTTCGGTTCACAAAAACGTGAAGTGGCCGGAACTCCAGCGCGTCCAGAATATCGTGAAGGGGTTGCTCGAAATAATGCAGGGAACCTGACGCGATGAAGACGTCGGAGCCATCGGCTTCGGCGAGGCGGTTTGTGAAACGGATGCGGGTTTCATTGCGTTGCGCCGCGAGTTGCTCCGCGAACGGGCGCTTGTGGGGCAGGTCGTAGACCGTCCAGGTCAAGTCCGAGGGAAAGCAAATCTTGTGCTGATAGGCGTAGAACAGATTGCCCACGTGGCCGCCCAGATCGAAGACTCGGCGGAGGCCGGCCGCTATCGGGGCCAGATGGAATAAAACCGGATAGTCGCTTTCACGAATGGAGTCAGCGATGGAGGTGTGATAACGGATTTCATCAGGATGTTCGTGGCCTGCCGCAATGTATTTGGAGGCCGAAGATTGCGCTTCGGCGAAGGAAGAAAAAGTGCGGCGGTACGCCAGAGCGGATTCTAGAAGGGATTTCGACCAACGTTGAGACCTGAGGCGCAAGATAAGCCGACGCCCCGGCGCGCGGCTGCCGAGCCACGCGAGAAACGAAGCCCCAGCGCGGATTTGAAATAGGCGCGATCGTAGCAGGAAAGGTTGTGAATTCCGGGAGTGCCGTGCGTTCCCGGCAGTCATCGGTAAGTTGGCGTCGATACTAAGCCCGGCGGCGCAGAGTATTGGCCCGCGCGGGAGCGCGGCACGAAGGGCGGGAGCGGATCGCCGACATTGTGCGGAAAGCTGAATTCGGACAGGCGTCGATTCGGATTATCGACGATCTCTTGAAAGAGATGGCGAAGTTGTCCGATTAGACGGTTCACGGTAGTCGCGTCGTAGAGCGTGCAATTGTATTCACAGGACAGCCGCCAGCCGTCGGAACGCTGCACCATGAAAAAATTCAAGTCGTAGATAGCGCCCGGAGATTTGGAAGGAAGAGGGGTCATCGACAGCCCGGCAAACTCGATGGGCTTCACGAAATCGCGCTGGTAAATGAAATTGATGCTGTACAGGGTGGGCCGGCTGGCGTCGCGTTTGAGGCACAAAGCTTCGACGACCTGTTGAAAGTGCAAGTCCTGGTGCGCGATGCCTTCTTCCAAGGTGCGCTGCACCCTTCTGAGCAACGCAGCGAACAGCGGATCACCGGACAGGTCGGTGCGCAGGACGATGGTGTTGATAAAAACACCGATGAGCGGCTCAAGTTCAACGCGGTCGCGCCCGGCCACTAAGGTTCCGACGTAGATGTCATTCTGCCGGGTATGTTGGGCTATCAGGGCCTTCAGAGCAGCGAGCGCAAGGGCGAAAAACGTGCATCCTTGCCGGTGCGCAAGCTCCCCTAGCGCGTGGGTCAAAGGCACGGGAAGCACGGTGGACAAGATGTAGCCGTCGTTGGTCTTGACCGGCGGGCGCGGATGGTCTGGTGCAAATTCGCAGCGGGGAAGGCCGGCCAGCTTGTCGCGCCAGTAGGAGCGCAGCTCTTCCTGGCGAGCTGTCTTGCTGCGCTCGTTCTGCCAAATGGCGTAGTCCGCATACTGAAGAGCCAGATCGGGCTTGCGCGGTGCGCTCGAGGCCAATGCTTCATAATGCGCGCCCAATTCGTCGCTGAAGATGCCGATGGACCAGCCGTCGGAGACGATATGATGCATCGCGACCAGCAAAACATGTTCTTGGGCGGCGAGGCGAAGAACCCGGGCACGCAACAGCGGTCCCGCTTTCAAGTCAAAAGGTAACGCCGCTTCGGCGATGGTGCGTTTCTCTTCTTCCGCCTCGCGCGCTGGGGAAGGGAGGCTGCTGAGGTCGTCTACCGGCAGTGTCACTGATCCATGGGCGTGCACGATTTGCGTGGGATTGCCGTCGACAAACGAGAACGCGGTGCGCAGAATCTCATGGCGGCGCACTATTTCATTGAGGCTGCGCTCGAGAATGGAGACGTTCAGAGGCCCGACGATGCGGAAGCGAACGGCGATATTCCAAGCGGGGTCACCCGGACGGAGACGATCCAGATACCACAGCGACTGTTGCGCGGTAGTCGTGGGGAAGGCGTACTCCGGATCGGAGAGGCTTCCCCGTTTGTCGTTGGGCTGGTGTTGCACGAGCTTCCTTTGGCTCAAACCAGTTGAGCCGGGGGTGCGAGCTGATAGCGCTCGCGCGGAACGGGGACAATTTCTTCCGCGGCTTTCTCCGGCCAAACATTCTTTACCGCCGACTGATCCCATTCAGAAGCCACCGCGCTGACGGTGCGGAGGCGCAGGAGTTGTTGAGGGCTAATGGCAATTCCCGCGCGAGCCGCGCGGGCGATAATCTGAAAAAAGTGCAGCGAATCGGCGCCGAGATCGAAAAGGCTGTCGTCCATGCTGATGGCGTCGAGGTGCAGCACCTCGCTGCAGATTGCTGCCAGCTGCTGTTCGGTGGGGGTGCGTGGAGCAACGAATCGTTTTTGGTCGGGCCGGCGGTCGTGGTCCAGGGTTGCGAGTGCTTTGCGGTCCACTTTGCCGTTGGGCGTCAGGGGCAGCGCCGGAACATAGGCGAAGATCGAAGGAAGCATATACTCCGGCAAGGACGCGTTGATCCACGACCGCAAGGTCTCAGAAGACGGTTTCTCGGGCTTGTCGCACACCAGATAGGCGGCAAGCCGTTTCAGACCTGATCCGTCATCCTGAACGGCAACGGCGGATTCACGGATGTCTGGATGGCGCGCCAGCACCGTTTCGATTTCGCCGAGTTCGATGCGGAAGCCGCGCACTTTCACTTGGTTGTCGAGCCGACCGAGAAATTCGAGGCGGCCATCGGGTTGATAGCGCACCAAGTCTCCGGTGCGGTAGAGGCGATCGCCAGCCACGTTGCTAAATGGATTGCGAACGAAGCGCTCGTCAGTCAGGGCGGAATTGCTGAAATAGCCGCGGGCGACGCCATCGCCGCCAATGTAGAGCTCGCCCGGCACACAGATGGGCTGTGGTTGCCGGTGGTTATCGAGCACAAAGAACTGTGTGTTGTGAATGGGAGGGCCGATGGTGACAGGTCCGCTACCGGCTTCTACACGGGAAGTTGCCGACCAGATGGTGGTCTCCGTGGGGCCGTACATGTTCCAGGGCTGGCCACGAACGAGCAGCTCCTCTGCCAGCGCCTTGGGTAAAGCCTCGCCGCCGCAAAGGATCCTCAGTTCACGATCGCCTGTCCAGCCAGATTCAAGCAGCAGGCGCCAGGTGGCCGGCGTTGCCTGCATGATGGTGGCCTTGGATTCTTCGAGCTTTTTCTGAAGCCGGCGGGGATCCAGGGAGGTTTCGCGGCTGGCCAAGACAACTTCGGCTCCGACGATCAGCGGAAGAAATAATTCCAAGGCGGCGATATCAAAAGACAGCGTGGTTACGGCCAGTAGACGGTCGCGGCTGGCGATGCCGGGTTTCTCGCGCATGGAGCAAAGCAAATTGACAACATTACGGTGGGTAACTTCGACGCCCTTGGGCTTTCCCGTCGAGCCTGAAGTATAAATTGTGTAGGCGACGTTTTCGGAGGAGGCCTTCAGGCCCGGATCTGATTCGCGGCCAAGATCGATCAGCAGGGCGTCGCGGTCAAGGCAGACGAGGCGGGTATCGAAAACGGGAAGATTGGGAACCAGCTTCGACTGCGTCAGCAAAACGGGTAACGCCGTTTCTTCGATGATAAACGACAAGCGCTCGCGGGGATAGGCGGGGTCGAGCGGAACGTACGCAGCGCCGGCTTTCCAGATGGCCAGTAGACCGACGAGCATATCCGGGGTGCGTTCAACCGCGACTCCAACGAGTGAGCCGGGGCGGACGCCGATCTTGATCAAGTGATGGGCGAGCTGGTTGGCACGACGATTGAGGTCGGAATACGTCAGGCTCTGGGTCTCAAAGGTCAACGCCATGCTATTCGGCTTGCCGGCTGCTTGTTCTTCGATGAGCTGGTGAACGCACTTGTGGCGCGGGTATTCACAAGAGGTGTTATTCCAGGTGACCAGGATTTGTTCGCGCTCGGAATCGTTGAGCAGCGGAAGATGGTCCAGTGCCTGACTCGGGTTGGCAGCCATGGCTTTCAGAACAGTTTGGAAGTGGCCAATCCAGCGCGCGATGGTTTCACGATCAAAGAGGTCGGAATTGTAGTCGCAATCGATGGTCAGGCCTTTATCGGATTCGACTATGTTCAGGAAA
>Ga0137398_10001086_pt1 | contig 10737 bp, 11 predicted proteins | sample czorhiz216metaG_FD_106659 | JGI IMG/M metagenome (GOLD analysis project Ga0137398, IMG submission 106659) | Vadose zone soil microbial communities from Angelo Coast Range Reserve, California, USA - czorhiz2.16 metaG | ecosystem: Environmental > Terrestrial > Soil > Vadose zone | place: USA...
CGGGACAGCCGTCACTAAGAGGATCAGCGCAAACTGACGCCTTCCCGAATTTCGCCACGAGAGCACAGGCACTCCACTGCATGGGTTAAGTTCCACCTCCGTGATACGCAAGCCGGTTGTCATGCGCCATACCAATGTTTGGCGAGGAATTGATCTACTCACCTGAGACACCCCGAGTAGTGGTCTATTCACCCGAGAGGCTCTGAGACATTTCTGGTCACGACACATGCCGCCCTGGGGGACGACGCTTTCAGCTTTGGTCCGGCTTTGACAACCCATAGGGTGGGGGGGTATATTAGACCTTAGACCTAGGAGATCGAGATAAGTGTCCAAGCCGAGATACGCCAGACATCACAAAGGATCGCTGCTGGTTCAACGATTGCATCCATCAAGCGCGGGTTGCGCTTGCAACACGCACGCGGGGCGCAAAGCCATGGGCGTTGATCCTGAAATTAAAGCGGCCAATCGACATCGGCTTCGCCGCATTGAAGGGCAAATCCGCGGCCTGCAAAAAATGGTGGAAGACGACCGCTACTGCGCAGACATCATCACGCAGGTGGCCAGCGTGCAGGAGGCATTGCGCGGCGTGGCGCGAAATCTCATGCGAAACCATCTGCATCACTGCGCCACGAAAGCCTTGCGCAGCGGCATGAAAGAACAGACCGAGGCGATGTATGACGAACTGCTCGAATTGATCTACGCGCATTTGCGCTGAAAAGCGGCGCGATGGCGTAGGGAGATAAAGAATGGAACGCGATCCAGTTTGTGGCATGAACGTCGATCCCGACAAGGCAGCGGCAAAGGTCGAGCACGCCTTGAAAACCTACTACTTCTGCGCGCCGGGGTGCGCGAAACGCTTCCAGCAGGCCCCCGAAACATATGTGAGCGATTCTGAAAACCGCGGAGCCCCGGGACTGGTGAGTTTGCAGATGCCGGCTTCGTCTTCGCGGACAGGGGCCGCGATTGCGCCTGCCCCGCAAGGCGCAGGGCGCTCCGCACATAACCATCCCGCAGCCTATAACGAAATCCACTCTACCGCGTCGTCGGCAACGCGGGCGCCGGCCACGGCAAACCCGACGCAAGCCCGCTATACCTGCCCCATGCATCCCCAAATCGCCCAGCTCGGTCCGGGCTCGTGCCCCATCTGCGGACTGGCCCCTGAACACGTGGACGCTCTCGCCGAAGTTAACGCCGACCCCGAATATGACTCCATGCGTTTGCGCTTCTGGGTCGGCGCGGCGCTTTCGGTGCCAGTGTTGCTGATCGCGATGTTGGGCGAAACGATGGGGTTTCACCTTGCGCCGGCGACGCGCAACTGGATCGAGCTCGCACTCGCCACACCGGTAGTGCTCTGGGGCGGCTGGCCTTTTTTCCAGCGCTTCTGGGCCTCGCTCGTAAATCGCAGCCCCAACATGTTCACGCTGATCGGCCTCGGAACGGGCGCTGCATACCTGGACAGCATGGTGGCCACCGTCTTTCCGCAGGTGGTTCCCGCTTCCGTGCGAGACATACCAGGCGCGGCACCGGTGTATTTCGAAGCCGCGGCGGCAATTACGACGCTTGTGCTGCTCGGGCAAGTGCTGGAGCTGCGCGCGCGTCAGAGCACCTCGGGGGCGATTCGCGCCTTGCTGAACCTGGCGCCGCAGCAAGCGCACCTTGTCTATCTCGAGGGAAACGAAAGAGATGTCACCCTGGAGCAAGTGCACCCGGGCGACCATCTGCGCGTGAAACCAGGCGAGCACGTACCTGTGGACGGCACCATTCGCGAAGGCGCAAGTGCGGTCGATGAATCAATGGTCTCCGGCGAAGCGATGCCCGTCGAAAAAGGGCCGGGTGACAAAGTGATTGGCGGAACGCTGAATGCCAGCGGCAGTTTCGTGATGGAAGCCGAGCGCGTCGGCAGCGAAACCATGCTGGCCCAGATCGTGAAGCTAGTGAGCGCAGCGCAGCGCAGCCGCGCGCCCATGCAGCGCCTGGTGGATAAGGTCGCGAGCTATTTTGTTCCGGCGGTGATTGCCGCGGCTGTGCTGGCGTTCCTAGGTTGGTTCCTCTTTGGTCCGGAACCGCGCTTTGCGCACGCACTGGTCGCCGCGGTCGCGGTTTTGATTATCGCTTGCCCGTGCGCCCTGGGTTTGGCGACGCCGATGTCCATCATGGTCGCCGTCGGGCGGGGCGCGCACGCCGGTGTGCTCATTCGCAACGCCGAAGCGCTCGAGATGCTCGCCAAAGTCGACACCCTGGTCGTCGACAAAACCGGCACGCTTACAGAAGGCAAGCCTCGATTGGCGAGCATGCAGATCTTCGAGGAAAGCGCTTTTTCCAAAGATGCCCTGCTGTCGCTTGCCGCCAGCCTGGAGAGATCGAGCGAGCATCCGCTCGCACGCGCCATCATGCATGCCGCCAAAGAGAAGGACCTGCCTCTGGCTGGCGTCAGCGAATTTCGCGCGACGCCCGGTGGCGGAGTTGCCGGACGTGTTGCAGGGAAAATCGTGCTAGCCGGCACGAAGGTTTTTCTTCGCCAGAACGGTGTTGATCTCGCATCCGACGAGCAGGGTGCATCGATGGTCCAGCAATCATCGGCAATGACACCAATTTACGTGGCGATCGACGGCCGCCTTGCTGCTGTGCTGGCCCTCAGCGACCAAATCAAGCCATCGACTCCGGAGGCCCTCGAGGCTCTGCGTATGGATGGAATGCGCGTGGTGATGATGACTGGAGACCGGCATGAGACTGCGCGGCAATTAGGAGATCAGCTTGGCATCCTGGAAGTCGAAGCCGAAGTCCAGCCGCAACAAAAGGCCGAAATTGTGAAACGCATGCGAAGCCAGGGGCGCGTGGTGGCCATGGCCGGAGATGGCATCAACGATGCCCCCGCTCTCGCCACCGCAGATGTGGGCATCGCCATGGGAACCGGTACCGACGTGGCCATCGAGAGCGCCAGCATCACGTTGGTAAAAGGCGACCTGCGCGGCATCGTGCGCGCTCGACGCCTGAGCCGAGTCACCATCCGTAATATCCGCCAAAATCTTGCCTTTGCCTTCCTGTACAACACCCTGGGCATTCCCATCGCCGCAGGCGTGTTCTATCCCTTCTTCGGCTGGCTGCTCAGCCCCATGCTCGCCAGCGCAGCGATGAGCTTCAGTTCCGTCTCCGTCATCGCCAACGCCCTCCGCCTCCGGAGATGGCAACTTTAGGTCGCATCGTATCCCCTTGGCGGAATCAGAGTCGGAAATAGGTAGCCGGCAGCGGCGCCAAAATACGTCTAATTCTCCGCTAAGAGGGCGTCAAAGTAGGCGCGCATATCGGGGGAGTCCCATTGTTGGGGGCCGATGACTTTGCGGGCGATTTTGCCGTGACGGTTGATGATGTAGGTCTCCGGGATCATGGAGGTGCCGTAGGCAAGGGCGATCGGAGAGATACGGTCCTTGGTGCCAGGGTCGCGGTAGGTTGGAAACGTCACGGCTTGGTCGACGAGAAACTTGGAAAAGGCGTAAGTGTCTTCGTCGGCGGCCACACCAAGGACCAATGCATTGCGCGGCTCGAGGTAGCTTTGCAGGCGGTTGAGCGAAGGAGCCTCTTCGACGCAGGGCGGGCACCAACTCGCCCAGAAATTGAGAACCACCACTTTGCCGCGCAAGTCCGACAAATGGCTGGGCTTACCCGCTATCTCCAAGGCAAAGTTTCGCGGCGTACGCCCCGCGATGGAGGCTTCACCTTGGCGATAGCTCGGCCGGGCGAAGACCACGATTACACCGATTCCAAAGGCTAGGACGCCCCAGGTCACAAATCTACGGCGAAATTCCATGGATGTTATACTAGCGTATCTACTTACAATCGAGAATGGCCACCATCGAGAACGGCCGCTCCCGAGCACACTATGCCGGACCTTCCTGGAACGCACGATTCTGCAGGGCAGGCGTCCAACTTTCCGTCTGAGGGACGGATTACGCCGATCGTTCCGGCACGCAACGAGGAGCAAGTGATTGCGACCTGCGTGCGGTCGCTCGCGCAGCAGCAAGAGGTTGCCGAGATTGTGGTGGTCAACGATCAATCGACCGACCACACCGCCGAAATTGTGCGCGCCTTGATGGCGGAGATTCCGCAACTGCGGCTGCTGGAAGTACAGGGGGTTCCGCCGGGCTGGGTGGGAAAGAATCATGCCGTTTGGCTCGGCGCGAAGGACGCGACGAGCCCCTGGCTGTTGTTCACCGACGCAGATGCGGAAGTTCTGGCTGGAGCCGCTCGTCAGGCGTTGCAACTCGCGAAGGAGACCGGCGCAGCGCTGGTTTCGTTTTCACCGGAGCAAATGACCCGAAGCTGGTACGAGAAATCGCTCATTCCGTTTGTATATTGCCGCCTGGCGAAATATTTTTCCTACGAAGCGGTAAATGATCCGCACTCCAAGGCGGCAGCCGCCAATGGGCAGTTTCTGATGATTCGTCGCGATGCGTACCAAGCGATTGGGGGCCATGCGAGTGTTGCGGGCGATGTGTTGGAAGATGTAGCGCTCGCAGCACGCGCGAAGAACGCGGGGTACCGGATTTGGTTTGGCGCGGGAAGGGGACTGGTTCGGGCACGCATGTATCGTTCGTTTAGTGCGATGTGGGAGGGCTGGAAGAAAAATTTGTATTTGTTAATCGGCGCACGGCGCCAAGCCGTTTACCGCGAACTGTTCGCGGTCGTGCCGTGGATTCCTTTCGTATTGCTGGTGATTGGACTCAGAGTTCCGATGGCGTTGATCGCCGGCTTGGGGCTTTTGTTCGCGCGGCACGCCGCCTATGGGGTGGCGCTTGCTCGCAACCAATACCCCGGGAAGTACATCCTCTATTACGTACCCGGTGTAGTGCTGTACGCGGGTGTGATTTGGGCTTCGTATCGGGCGCACGCACGCGGGACGGTGGATTGGAAGGGCCGCACGTTCCCGGTGCGGGCCGCGGAATAGCGGTGCTCGAGGGCTCGAGGGGATGATAACGAGATGGTCTTGATCACGCGGAAGATTGAGTTTTCGGCTTCGCATCTCTATCACAATCCGGCGTTTTCGGCCGAGGAGAACCGCCGCGTGTTTGGGAAATGCAATAATCCGCACGGACATGGGCACAACTACACGCTGGAAGTGACCGTCGCGGGGGAGCCGAATCCCGTTACGGGAATGGTGCTGGACTTGAAAGAGCTGAAAGACCTCCTCGAGCGCGAAGTGATGCAGAGGATGGATCATCGGTTTCTGAATTACGAAGTGGCGGAGTTGAAGGGTCAGATTCCGACGTGCGAAAACATTGCCCGGTTGATTTGGGAGCTGCTGGATCCGAAAATCAAGCAGGGCCGATTGCATCGCGTGCGTTTGTACGAATCGGCGGACTTGTTTGCCGATTGCTATCGGAACGGAGCAGCGGGCTGATGGGAGTGAGAGTTGAACTCGGACGGCGCTACCGGTTTGCGGCTTCGCACCGGCTGCATACGGATCGATTGAGCGAGGAAGAGAATGCACGCGTGTTTGGAAAGTGCGCGAATCCTTTCGGGCATGGGCACAACTATATTCTGGAGGTCAGCGTCTCGGGCGATGTTGACCCGGCCACGGGTATGATCGCGAATTTGGCGGACCTGGATAATTTTGTGGAGCGCGAAGTGATAGAGGTTTTCGATCATCATTCCATGAATGAGGATGTGGCCGCGTTTCGCGACGTAGTGCCGACCACGGAGAATTTGTGCATCGAGATTTTTGAGCGGTTGAAGAATCTTCCGACGGCGAAGTTGGAGCGCGTGCGGGTGCAGGAGACGTCAAATAACAGTTTTGAGTATGCGGGCGAGAATGGAAGGGAGCGGTTGTGACCAAACCAACGGAAGAAATCCTGTTGAGCGACAACAATGAAGGCACGAAACCGGAGAGTGTGGCGTTACTGGTGCGGAAGATGATTGCCCTGATTGGCGAGGATCCGGAACGGGAGGGGCTGAAAAAGACGCCAGAGCGCTATGAGAAGGCGCTGAGATTTTTGACCAGCGGGTATCACCAGAACGTGGACCATCTGCTAAATGGCGCGACCTTCAGCGTGTGCTATGACGAGATGGTGGTGGTTAAGGACATCGAGTTCTTCAGTTTGTGCGAGCATCACTTGCTGCCATTTTTCGGGAAAGCGCATGTGGCGTATTTGCCGAGCAAGAAGGTGATCGGGTTGAGCAAGGTGGCGCGGCTGGTAAATATGTACGCGCGGCGTTTGCAGATTCAGGAACGGATGACCAACCAGATCGCGCGGGCTCTGGAGGACAAAATCGCGCCGCAGGGAGTGGGCGTGATTATCGAGGCGCGGCATTTATGCATGCAGATGCGCGGCGTCGAAAAGCAGCATGGGCAAGCGGTTACCAGCGCGATGTTGGGTGCGTTTCGCGAGAATAAGCAGACGCGAGATGAGTTTCTGGCTTTGGTGGGGAAGGCGTAGGGATGAGTTTGGTGCGGGCTCGCGATTAACGGAAATGTTTGTGGCTACCTTGGTTCCGGTGAAAGCGGCGGCCAGCTCGCCGCACTCCACAAAATGCGCATGACAGGCAGAAATGGCTGTCCGCCTAGCGGCGTTTTGCGGCGGCGCGGGCGCGGCGCACGCGATCGCGATTGCCGCAGGTGCGATCGTTGCACCAGCAGCGCATATTTCCCTTGGTGACATCGTAGTAGACCCAGCGGCAGCCGTTGTTGGCGCAAATCTTGATGCGCTCACGGTCGTAGTGGGTTAGCGTATCGGCAAGCGACGCGGCAATCCTAGACATAATCCAAGGCCAACCCGAGTGCACAGGAAGGAGTTCCTCGCGAAATCCATTTTGCTGCCGGATGAGTTTCTGGCGGGCCGGCACCATGAGTGTGGCATTGAGTGTGCGGACGTCGCTGGCGCTAAGAGCCTGGCCGGCGGCAAAAGTTTCGGCCACGCCGCGCAGGAACTCACGAAGATCGGCAAGCGCGCGGAGCGGAACAGAAGGCGGGAACGACTCGGCAAGATGGAAATGACGCAAGAAGCCGGCGAGCCAAAAGGGATTGCAGAGATGATCGGTCAGATGGCCGAAGCCGTCACGCTCCTGGCTGTTGACGAAATCGAGCCAGGAAAACTGGCTGGCGAATCCCGCGTTGCGATAGTCCTGCAAGGTACGAATCATGGCATCGAGGCAAGCGCGCTTGACTCGTTATGGAAGGCGCGCTATTCTCATGTAATGAGCATAGCACATATAGCTCGTTACAAGCCAGTCAGGCTCTTTAACCGTCCTCGCGGAGCCGCTTTTCGTGAGTGATCGCGCTTCCGCCATCACTCCGGCTTCAACACCCGCTATGGCGCCCCAGAGCCGGGAGCGGTCTCAGCGCGTGCAAGTAGCCCTGGCCTTCTTTGCAATTTACATCATCTGGGGCTCCACGTATTTGGCCATCCGCTATGCCGTCGAGACCATTCCTCCGCTGTACACTGCGGGATTCCGGCATCTCGTCGCTGGTACGATTCTGATGCTGTGGTGTTTCTGGAAGAAGCTGCGGCCAACGCGCGCCCAGCTGCGCGCCAGCGTAATCATCGGCGCGTTATTTTTCCTTGGTGGGCACGGCGCGCTGCATTGGGCGGAGCAGCGGATCAGCTCAGGATTGGCTTCACTATTGATCGCCACCGAGCCGATTTTTGTTTTCCTGCTGGCGTGCGCGGCGGAAAGACGCTGGCGTGTGAACGCTCGCCTGTTGACAGGGATCGCGCTCGGATTGGCGGGGGTCGCGCTGCTGTTCGGGAGGAATTCACTAATGGCTGGACCGCGCATGACCACCGCAGCGGTGGTTACGCTGCTGGGCGCGTTCTCTTGGGCCTTGGGAATAGTCTATTCGCGGAAGTCGCACCTCTCCGGCCATCCATTGCTGCTTTCCGCGCTTTCGCTGATTTCGGGCTCGCTGCTGTTGTTAATTGCAGGAACGGTCGCCGGGGAAAACCGCGGCTTTCATTTTGCCGAGGTCTCGCACCGTTCGTGGATGGCGCTGGCGTATCTCATTTTATTTGGCTCGGTGATCGCCTTCACCGCATACAACTGGCTGCTGGAGCATTACTCGCCAACGCTGGTGGCGACGCATACCTATGTGAATCCGGTTGTCGCGGTGTTACTGGGCTGGCTGTATGCGAACGAAGCGGTGACTCTGAATGTAATGCTGGCTGGAACCATGGTGATCGGCGCGGTAGTGCTAGTGGACCGCGGGATGACGCGCCTAGAGCGGGACTAGTGGGACAGCCAAGCTTGGCTGTCCTACTGTCCAGAGTGCCGTTGCGTTTGAAGCCCAGTGCCTCTCTCACTTCTTGACATCGACCGAGGCTTCGGTGGTTTCCCATTCCATTTTAAGAGTGCAGCCGCCGCCCGCTTGATCGAACGCGATTGTGAAATTTTCAACGGGCGAAGAAAGTTTTGAAACTTTCATGTCGATGCGAGCCAAATCATTGTCGGGTCCGGGATAAGCCGTGCCCCATTCTCCGGTTTTCTTGCTGATCACCAGAGCCCATTTGTCTTCAGCGGGAATGGTGAAGATGGTGTAATTACCCGCGGGAACGGCTTTGCCGCCGACGGTGACATCCGTACCAGCGACGAACGTCGTGGATTCATTGGCTCCGGCGCGCCAGATTTGCCCGTAGGGAACCAAGGCTCCGAAAATTTTGCGTCCCTTGGCGCGCGGGCTGGAGTAGTCAATGGTGATGCTCTTGCCGCCCGCGAGTTTGCATTCGGCTTTCGCCGGTGGGCTGGGACGACTGGACTTGTCCTGAGCGAGAAGTAGGATGCCCGCGACCGTGAGAGTCGCGATCAAAGCGGTGCCGACAAGAATTGGTTTGCGCATGTCATGTCCTCCGATGGGGAACTTTATCACGTGACGGAATCGGGGCGGAAGAATTCAGCCGCCCCTACAAAATTAGACGCACGCATCTTCTATTGGCGAGAGCAGCGCGGAACGGAGGTTGCCCTTCGGTGGTGATTCTCACTGCTTTACACTTTTGTTTGTATTGTGTTAGCCTGAATTGGTCGAAGAGAAGAGGAAAAATTCAGGGGACGACGGAGAGGGGCACTTGAGCGAAGCCAAGGCAGTGTTGATCGAACAATTCCGAGCGCATGTGAAGGATACAGGCTCACCGGAAGTGCAGATCGCGCTTTTGAGCGAGCGGATCAACTACTTGACGACGCATCTCAAGTCCCACGTAAAAGACCACGCATCCCGCCGCGGTTTGATCATGATGGTGAACAAACGCCGGCGTCTGCTGGACTATCTCAACCGCCGGGACCCGGATCGGTACCGCGAGATTGTTGAACGTCTTAGCCTGCGCAAGTAGCCGTGTTTTTTCCGAGCGGCATCCACTGCGTTTCTACGAAGTGACCAGTTCCCGTGGGAGTGTGTCGGCGCGTTGCTTTGTGGCCGGCAGTGAATTGTCAGGCAATCGGCCGTAAGATGGCCGGCGTTCTCGTGGTGTAGTCCGGCGTTAGCGTCCGCCCTCGCGAAATCTCTCATCTCTTTCAACTTACATACCAGCGGAGCCATTCTCCGCAGAAATGCTCCGCTAAGACGGAGCCAAAGGAAAAATGAGTTATGTCTGAAAATAATGTTACGCCTGCTCCACATCAAGTTACCGTGGAGGTGGGCGGGCGCCCGCTGATTCTCGAAACGGGCAAAATCGCCAAGCAGGCCAACGGCGCTATCGTGGCACGTTACGGCGATACCGTGGTGCTGACCACCGCTTGCATGGCGCCCACCGCGAACGACCGCGATTTTCTGCCGTTAACGGTGGACTATCGCGAGAATACCTACTCCGCGGGGAAAATTCCCGGCGGATTCTTCAAACGCGAAGGACGTCCTTCGGAAAAAGAGATTCTAACTTCGCGGCTAATTGACCGCCCGATGCGCCCACTGTTTCCGGAATCCTGGCGCAATGAAACCCAGATCGTCAGCATGGTGCTTTCCGCGGACAGCGACAACGATCCCGACGTCATTGCCGTGACTGGTGCTTCGGCGGCTTGCTACTGCTCGGATCTGCCGTTCGAGAAGCCCATCGCCGCGGTGCGCGTGGGACTGCTCGAAGGCCAATTAGTGGCGAATCCCACCGTGGCGGACCAGAAGAAAAGCCTGCTGAACATCGTGATCGCAGGAACGGAAGACGCCATCGTGATGGTGGAGTCCGGCGCGCTCGAGGTTTCCGAGGAAGCGGTGGTGGATGCCCTTGAGTTTGGGCACGCACAGATCAAGAAAATTGTCGGCGCCATTCGCGAACTGTACAAGCACATCAATCCTAAGAAAGTGAAAGTCGAACCCTTGCCATTTGATGAGGGCCTATTCAAGGAGATTGGCAAGAAATACGGCGACCGCTTGCACGATGCTCTAGATACGCAAAAGCATCCAAAGAAGGACAGCTATCACCTGGTTGATGCGCTGAAGGACGAGATCGTCGAAGCTATACCAGAGGAAGACGAAGAGAAGCGCACGCTGGCGAAGCGCGCTTTCGAGCGCTTGCGTGAAGAATATTTCCGCGACGACATTTTAAATAAGCGGCGGCGTCCGGACGGGCGCGCGTTCGATCAGATCAGGCAGATTACCTGCGAAGTGGGATTGCTGCCCCGTGTGCACGGCTCGGCTCTCTTTACGCGCGGAGAAACCCAAGCACTGGCGACACTCACCTTAGGCACGAAAGAAGATATGCAGCGGCTGGACCTGCTCTTCGAGCAAGACCAGTTCAAGCGCTTCATGCTGCACTACAATTTCCCGCC
>Ga0137398_10001087_pt1 | contig 10737 bp, 10 predicted proteins | sample czorhiz216metaG_FD_106659 | JGI IMG/M metagenome (GOLD analysis project Ga0137398, IMG submission 106659) | Vadose zone soil microbial communities from Angelo Coast Range Reserve, California, USA - czorhiz2.16 metaG | ecosystem: Environmental > Terrestrial > Soil > Vadose zone | place: USA...
AGCGCGCGAATTTTGCCGACGCGATTTTTTATTTTCCGCTGGACTGGACTTTCTGCGTGCGCCGCGTGTTGCAAGCGGTGCGGCCGTCCATTGTGGTGGTGCTCGAGACGGAAGTCTGGCCGAATTTCCTGCGGGAAGCGCGACGACAGGAAATCCCGGTGCTGTTTGTGAGCGGGCGGATTTCCGATCGATCATTTGCCCGGTATCAGCGGTACCTGGGCCGATTCGGTTTTTTCTTGCGTCCCTTTCTGAGTAGCGCCCTCGCGAACGCCAGCGCGTTCTTTATGCAAAGCGAAAAAGACGCGGAGCGCATCCGGGCGCTCGGAGCGCCTCCGGGGCGGGTTTTTGTGAGCGGCAACCTCAAGTACGACATGGCGCTGCCGGACGCGACGCCGCTTTCGCGATGGCTGGAATCGCAAGCACGCGCGCGCGGGCGGTCGCCGGTGGTGGTGGCGGGTAGCGTGGTGGCCACCGAGGAGCCGCTGGCGCTGATCGCCTTTGGCGTGGTGCAGGGGGAGTTTCCTCGCGCGCTGCTGGTGCTTGCGCCGCGGAAGCCCGAGCGCTTTGAGGCCGCTGCGGAGTTTATCCACGAATCGCAGCGAAAGGTTATTCGGCGTTCGCAGCTGAAGATTGCCGACGCTATGGAGGGAGCTACCGCCGGAGGCAATGGATCGATTCCCGAAGATGTAAACGTGATTCTGCTCGACACCATCGGTGAACTGGCATCCGTGTATCGGCTTGCCGACGGCGCGTTTGTGGGAGGCTCGCTGGTGCCGTCGGGCGGCCACAATATTCTGGAACCCGCGGCGTTCGGCAAGATTCCGGTGTTTGGGCCGTCGATGGAAAATTTTGCCGAGATTGCTTCACGATTTGTCGCCGCCGGAGCGGCCATTCAGGTGGAGAGCCCCGAGGATGCGGGGGTTGCCTGGATCGAATTGCTGCGGGATCCGGAGCGCCAGCGAAAGATGGGTGAGACCGCGAAGGCGCTTGTCGACAGTAGCCGCGGCGCGACACAGCGGGCGCTGGCAGAAATTGCCAAACATTTAGGCAGTCCGACGCGATGAAACTGCCGCGCGCGCTCCAAATAGCTCTTTGGCCGCTTTCGCTGATTTATGGAGCGGCGATGCGCCTTCGCGCATGGCTGTACGCGAATGGTTGGCTCAAACAGGAGGAGCTGAAAGGCGCGGTCATCAGCGTGGGGAACTTGACGGTGGGGGGCACGGGCAAGACTCCCATGGTCATTTGGCTGGCGGACAAATTCTTGGCTGAAGGGAAGTCCGTCGCGATTCTCAGTCGCGGCTATCGAGGCTTCGGTAGTACAAGCGATGAAATTGAGCTGATGAAAAGACACCTTTGCGGGCGCGTGCAGTTCGGTGTCGGCAGGGATCGGGTCGCCGAGGGGCGCAAAATAGAATCCGAAGACATCGATCTTTTTCTTCTGGATGACGGCTTCCAGCATCTGCAGTTGGCTCGAGACGTAGATATTGTCTTGGTGGACGCCACGCGGCCGCTCGATAAAGAACTTGTTCTTCCCGCCGGAAGATTCCGCGAGCCACGAACGGCACTTGAACGTGCGCACATGGTGGTGTTCACGCGCTCAGAGCAAGCCAAACCGCAAGTCGAAGCGATCGAGAGATTTCCCGCGATCGCGCGGTACTCTTCGACGACGAAGCTTCTGGGGTTCCGCCGGCACAGCGAGCCTGACGCCGAACCTTTGCGGCAGCTTGGTCCTGAACCAGTTTTTGCTTTTTGCGGCATCGGAAATCCCGAAGCATTCTGGGGCGATCTAGCGCGCTGGGGATTGAAGGTGGTGGGACGGAAAGCTTTCCGCGACCACCATCGCTACACCCGACGCGAAATTCAGGCGCTGGAGCGGGAAGCGGAATCGGGCGGCGCGAGGACTCTGGTGACCACGGAAAAGGATGCGGAGAATCTGGATGTGACGTTCTTGCCGCGCATGCCCGTGCACGCCGCGGTGATCGCTTTGGAAATTCCCGAAGAAGCCCGGTTCTTACGCGAATTGCAAGAACGATTGAAAGTTCGGCGCGGGGTGGCAGCGTGAAGATTTTGGTGCGCGCGACGAATTGGGTTGGCGATGCGATTATGGCGCTGCCGGCGCTCGGAGCGGTTCGTGGGCGATTCCCGGAAGCAAAGATTTCGATTGTTGCGCGCCCGTATGTCGCGGATGTTTACCGCGGCCAGCAGATTTCTGATGAGCTCATCGCTTACGATCCGAAGGGTAGGCACTCCGGTGTGCGCGGGCGCGAGCGCTTGGCCGAGGAGCTTCGCGCGCGCAGGTTCGATGTTGCGCTGCTGCTGCAAAACGCGTTCGATGCGGCGTGGCTTGCCTGGCGTGCCGATGTCCCGGAACGCATCGGCTACGCACGCGATGGACGCAGTTTGTTGCTGACCAAGCGGATTACGGTTCCGAAACGCGGGGAAATTCCGTTGCACGAACAGTTTTACTACCTCGAACTTTTGCGGCGCGCCGGTTGGATCGATTCGCTGCCGGCCGAATCGTATGTTCGTTTAAGGGTGGCAACGGAAGATCGCGAACAGGCTGAGCGCATGCTTCGGTCGGCAGGTGCGCGGCCCGGTGTTACGCGAATGGCGATTGGCGCAGGGGCTTCCTACGGTTCCGCTAAATGCTGGCCGCCGGAGCGGTTCGCAGAATTTGTCAATCGTTTCCGGCGGCATACCGATGCGGACGTGATTCTGTTCGGGACGGCGGCCGAGCGGACGGTCTCAGACGCCGTCACCGCCGGAATTCACGGTCCAGCGATTAGCCTGGTTGGCGCGACATCGATGGCCGAACTTCCGGCGCTGCTCTCACGTTGCCGGTTGTTTGTGGGCAACGACTCCGGAGCAATGCATGTGGCGGCAGCCGTGGGCCTTAAGGTGGTCGCGATTTTTGGCCCCACAGACCCGCAGGGTACCGCGCCCATGACACCCTATTGCGCGATCGTGCAGGAGAAGCCGTACTGCAGTCCTTGCTTCTTGCGGCGCTGCCCGACCGATCACCGTTGCATGACGCGCGTGACGGCCGAAGCGGTGGAAGCAGCAGCGCGAAGCTGGCTTTCTTCCGCGGAGGTGGCTTCTGGCTGACGGAACTTCTCTACGTCCAGCGGTTTTCCTCGATCGCGACGGAACCATCGCGGAGGAAGTGGGTTACTTGAATCACGCCAGCCGTTTTCGTATGTTTCCGTTTGTTGCGCAAGCGGTGCGCCGGCTCAACGAAGCAAAGCTGCCTGTGATTGTTGTCACAAACCAGTCCGGGATTGGTCGCGGATATTTTCCGGAGTCGCTGGTGCATACCGTTCACGAGTTGATGACGCAGCAAATGAAAGCGGCGGGTGCGCAGGTCGACGGAGTGTACTATTGCCCGCACACCGGCAATGATCGGTGCGACTGTCGCAAGCCCAAGCCGGGAATGCTGGAGCGTGCCGCGCGGGAGCACAGTTTAGATCTACGGCGCTCCTTCGTCGTGGGCGACCGCTACGGAGACATCGAGCTGGCGCGCCGGGTTGGATCACGAGGGATTCTGGTGCGCACCGGGTATGGCGCGGGCGAGATTCAGTGGCATGCGGCCAAATGGCCGGCGCTTCCAGACGTGGTCGCTGACGATGTTGCCGCGGCGGTTGACTGGATTCTGGGGCAGGTGAAATGAAGCTTCGTAGCGAGAATCCCGCGGCAGTGAATTCGGTGGATCTTCTCGCACTCGCGGAATGCGTCGAGAAGTTTGCCTCCAAGACGATTGTACTTCTGGGTGATTTCGTCGCCGATGAATTTCAGTATGGAGAAATTTCGCGGGTATCGCGCGAAGCTCCGGTTCTGATTCTTCGCCATCGCGAAACGAAGCTGGTGCCCGGAGGCGGGGCGAACGCGGCGAACAATCTGGCGGCGTTGGGGGCGCGTGCTCGCGTGGTGACGGCGGTTGGTCGCGATAATGCCGGTGATTCGCTGATTGAATATTTTCGTGCCAAGCGCGTGGATGTTTCCGGGGTCGTGCGCGTCAAGGGCTGGTCCACGCCGACGAAGACTCGCTTTCTGGCGGGCTGGGCGCACACGGTAGGGCAGCAGGTTCTTCGCGTCGATCGTGAACCCGGAACCCTGCTCCCTCAAGAGGCGCAAAAGAAACTGCAGCAGCTTTTGCAGACTAAGCTGCGTTCCGCGGACGCGCTGGCGGTGTCGGATTACGGCTTTGGCGTGGCTTCGCCGCAATTGGTGCGGCTAGCAAGAGCCAAGCGCCGAGGTGGGCTGGTCATCACTCTGGATGCGCGCTACCAGCTGAATGCCTACGCCAGGGCGGGCGTAACTTCGGCGACGCCTAACGAGGCGGAACTCGAGGCGCTGCATCACACCTCCATCGGGCAGGATGTCAAAGAGCTGGCACGATGCGGTGAGGAAACTTTGGCGGCCATGAAGCTGCGCTCGCTTCTTGTGACGCGCGGGCGCGACGGGATGGCGCTTTTTGAAGCGCGCGGCCGTCTGACGCGGCTCACCATTCACGGAAGCCAGCAAGCCGTTGATGTCACCGGAGCGGGCGACACTGTTCTCGCCGCCTACACGCTGGCGCTCGCTTGCGGCGCCTCGGCGCTGGAGGCCGCGCACATCGCCAACATTGCCGGCGGGCTGGTGGTGATGAAGCGCGGAACGGCGACGGTTTCGCGCGAGGAACTCCTTGAGGCCATTCGTCACGAAGCCGCCGGGAGCAGTTCCTGATTGATGCGCAAAGCAGAATCTAAGATTGTCACCCGCGAGCATCTTCGCGAATTGGTCGCCGAGCACAAACGGCAAGGGCGCCGGGTTGTCTTTGCCAACGGATGCTTCGATACGCTGCACGTCGGACATGTTCGTTACCTCGAAGGGGCGCGGCGCGAAGGTGACATTCTAGTGGTCGCGGTGAATTCGGATTCGAGCGTGTGTGCCCTGAAGGGAGCGGGCCGGCCGATCTTGCCCGAATCGGCGCGCGCCGATCTGGTAGCCGCGCTGCGCTCTGTCGATTCTGTTGTGTTGTTTAGCGAGCCCAACGTCGAGACGCTGCTCGAATACCTGCGGCCCGACGTCCACGCTAAAGGTACCGATTACACAGCGGAAACAGTGCCCGAGCGCGCGACGGCGGTGCGGCTAGGCATTCGCGTGGCGATTGTAGGCGACAGGAAGGATCACTCCACCCGCGAATTCCTGGACTCTGTGCGCAAGGCTCCGCATGGGTGAACCACATTTTTTAGTTGTGCGGCTCAGTTCTCTTGGCGATATCGTGCATACGTTTCCAGCCGTGGCCGCGCTGCGCGAAACATTTGCGGCCGCGCACCTTGTCTGGATTACGCACCCGCGCTGGAAAATGCTGGTGGAAAGCAGCCGGCTGGCTTCGGAGATTTACACGGTGGAGACGCGTTCGCTATCTTCGCTTCGAGAAGCCGTCGGCCGAATGCGGAAATCGCAGTGGGACGCGAGCATTGATTACCAAGGACTCTGGAAGTCCGCGGCTTTGCCCTTTCTTGGCGGAGTAAAACGCCGGATTGGCTTTTCCTCAGAAACGATTCGCGAGTTTGGCGTGCCTGCTCTCTACTCCGAACCCGTGCGAGTTTCCAAGGCGCACATCGCCGAGCAAAATGGCGAGCTTTCCGTTCGCGCTGGAGCACAGCGCATCGCCGCCCAGGTGCTCTTGCAGATTTCTGAGCAAGATCAAACGGCGCTGTCGGTATACCTTCGCCAACATGGGGTCGACCGCTACATCGTTTTGAGTCCTGGCGGTGGCTGGCGCTCTAAGTGTTGGCCAGCGGAGCGCTTCGGGTTGCTGTGCCGCAAGCTTCATGAGTCTCTCGGTTTTCGGTCGATCGTCAACGTCGGTCCCGGCGAGGAAGACCTGGCCGCGGCCGTCGCTTCCGCCGGTGACGATGCGCGTACAGTAATCTATCAAGGCTCGCTCGGCCGATTGGCGGCGCTGCTCCGCGGCGCTGCTTGTTTTGTGGGTGGCGACACCGGCCCGCTTCATCTGGCCGTCGCCCTGGGTACCAAGACCGTCGCGCTGTTTGGCCCAACCGATCCCGCGCGCAATGGGCCTTATCGAGGTCCGGAGGCTCCGGAGGGCGTGCACCGCGATATTGTCTTGCGTGCGCAAAATGCGCGGACGACGCACAAGCGCGGCAGCCAGCCGGATGCCTCGATGTTGGCGATCGATGTTGATGCGGTGTTCGATGCCGTGCGCCGCATCGTTGGTGCGAGCGCATGAATGTCGCGCAACTGCTTGTGCGCTGGCGCGTGCGGCTGGGCTATCCGCTCGCAATTTTGGTGCTCTGGGTGTCGCGGCCCGTTCCGCTCAGCATTTTGAGCGCAGCGATTTTGGGGGCAATGGGACTGTTCATTCGTGCTCGCGCCGCCGGGTACCTGCACAAGCAGGAAGTTCTCACGGTCACCGGGCCCTACGCGTACACGCGCAATCCGCTGTACCTCGGAAGCGCCATCCTAGTGTTGGGCGTTGCCGCGGCTGCACGTTCCTGGATTGCCGCAGCCCTCCTGCTCGGTTACTTCGCAATCGTGTATGGCGTGGTCATGCGCCGGGAAGAGCAGGAGCTGCGGCAACATCATGGCGCCGCCTTTGATGAATATGCGCGCACCGTGCCATTGTTCTTGCCGCGGCTCACCGCCGCAAGACTTTCGGTGGCAAGCTCCAGTTCCTTTTCCTTCACGCAATACAAGAAAAATCAGGAATATCGCGCGGCGATCGGATTCTTGCTGGTACTGATTGTTCTTGTCGTGATCTGGCGCTTTCGCTTGGCGTAGCGTGGGTGCGCGAGGGTCGTGCTGACCGGAAGCCGCGCCGCAGCGGTACACGGGGCACGTCCAAGCTTCATGGAGCGCGCCTCAAACGCACCAAAGACTCGATGTGAAACGTCTGTGGAAAGAGATCGAACAGGTGCATCTCTTCAATTTGATAGCGGGTTCCGCCCGGCGGTTCGGGACCAGTCTTCCTGGCGGTACCGGTGAGCACTGCCAGATCGCGCGCCAGCGTCGAAGGATCGCACGAGAGATAGGTGATTTCCGCTGCGCCCAGGCCGGCCATCTTGGCGGCGGCCTCGGCGCCGAGGCCGGAACGCGGCGGATCGAGCGCGATAAAATCAGGCTTTTCCTCGGTCTTGCGCAAGAATTCTTCGGCGTGCGCATTGTGGGAAATAACGGATAGGCCGGCAGCTTCGGCATTGACCTGCAAATCGCGCATGGCCGCGAGATTGGCGTCCACCGCCACGACTTTCTTGAATGCTCGCGCCAACGGCAACGTGAAGAAGCCAACGCCCGCGTACAGATCGAACGCCAAATCGCCTTTGACTCCGGCAACTATGGTTTGCAGGAGGTCCTCGATCAGGAAACGATTCACCTGAAAAAACGAAAGATGGCTGACGCGAAAACGGAAGCCTCCGGCTTGCTGGACCAGAAAGCCGGGCCCGCTCAGTTCAAAGCGATCCTTGCTTTGATCGAGCAGCAGCAGGCTTTCAAGCTGAGGCAACGCTTCCCGCAGCGTGGCCGCGAAGGCGGACGGCGACTTGGTGAAGTGCTCGAACGCCACATTCAATGCAATCTTGGCATCGTCGGAATCCGCGAACGCTTCGATTTCCAGAATCTTCTCCGGAAGGTGCCCGGATCGCGTCATTTCCTGCAACTGGGAAAAAGTCTTCGCCAGCAGCGGAGACAACACCGGGCATTCATCAATGGGCGTGATGACCGAACTTTCCGGCAGAAAATATCCGAGCGCGCGCGGGTTCGCGCTGCGCACCGCCCACTGCGCGCGATTGCGATACCCATACGGGTCGGCGGAGTGCGTCTGGATGGCGCCATCCCACGGGATGCCGCCCAAGCGCGCCAGTGTTTCGCGGAGAATCTCCGTTTTCAGCCGCAGCTGTTCGGCGGCGGAAATATGCTGGTAGTGGCAGCCACCGCAGGTTTGAAAGTGCGGGCACCGCGGCTGCTCGCGCTGCTTGGCGGGTGTCGTAACTTCGAGAAGGTTCGCCCAAATCAGTTTCTTCTTTTTCGATTTGGTGGAAGCGCGCACCGCTTCCCCCGGTAGCACGTAGGGCACAAAAATGGTGTTTCCGTCGGCGTGCGCCAGGCCGTCCCCGCCGTAAACAAGCTTCTCAATCGATACCATTAACTCATCGGGCATACTATTAGATCCTATTCTGCGACAGTTCGCGCGGAAAGAAAAGAGCGGGTTCAGGAAAAATAATAAAGACTCAGCCGCGGCAGGCCAAATTCCTCCAGCAGTCGCTTCTGCACATATTGCTTCTCGACTAGCGCAAGTTGCTCCGCTTTCATTTTGCGGCGATAGGCGGCCAACTGTCCATCGACTTCGCGCCGAATCCGCAGCATTAGGTCTTCGCTGGCGTGACTGGTGATGGTGGCCTGCAGCTTTTCGTCCAAGACCGTGAGCCTGCGTTCGAGGTCTTCCAAATCGAGCGCGCCGGGAGAGTCCAGCAAAACCGTTGCGGACTCCAGTGACTGCGCGACTTCAGCAAGCCGTGTGGCCAATTCCGGACGCGTCCTTTGCTCTTTCTCTTTAGCGCTGGCAATCTGTGTCGCGTTCCGTTGAAAGTAAGCACGCAATTCGTCGCGCGAAAACGGATCCTTGCGTGCGCTCCCATTCTTGGGGGTAGCGCCGGCCGCCGCTTCCAGCGCCTCGGCCGCAGCATCGAGTACTGCGTCGGTGCAGTACGCCAAGCTCTTCAAAGGCCTGCCCGCCCCGCGTCGGGACCTCTGGTAACTCTCAAACGCGCGATCGATCCCTTTCAGTGCGGCTTCCAGCGGCACACCAGCTTTTTGCCACGCTTCCATGATCGCCCAGTCCAGCGGAGAAACCAGCAAGTGCGCGCCACGTTTCTTCCAGAAATATTCCTCGATTTCCGTGAAATAGTTGAAGTAGTTCCAGCCGTCCATGTTGTTGAGACCGCGTAGCGCCGGTTCGCAGGTTTATTTTTGGGCCTTTTTCATTTGCGCGGGCGGGCGCAATCCTCGCGGCGGCGAAGCGGCCTTGTCAGAATCCGCCGCTTGGTTCTTTTCCCAGATGATCCGCAGCCCCGCGAGCGTCAGGAATTCGTTGGTGTGCTGAATATGCTTTGAGCCGCGCGCCACCAGCCTGGCTTGGCCTCCGGTGGCCACCACGGCTGCCTCCTTGCCAAGCTCCGCTTTGATTCGCGTGAGCATTCCGTCCACCATATCCACAGCACCGTAATACAGCCCGGCCTGAATGTGCGTCACCGTGTTTGTACCGATGACCTTGCCGGGATCCTTGATCTCCACGCGTGGCAGCTTCGCGGTGCGCGCAAACAGTGCTTCGGAGGAAATCCCCAGGCCCGGCGCAATTACCCCGCCAAGATATTCGCAGCGCTCCGAGACCACATCAAAGGTAATGGCTGTTCCGAAATCGACGACAATGCAGGGCCCACCGTATTCGTGAAATGCCGCAACGCCGTTGACGATGCGGTCCGCACCGACTTCCAGCGGATTATCGACCAGCACCGACATGCCTGTTTTTACGCCCGGCTCGACGAACAGCGCCTTCTTCCCAAAATAAATGCGCGCCATTTCCCCCAGCGTCCAATTCACCGGGGGCACCACGGAACTGATAATCACGCCGCCGATCGCGTCGCGATCGAGCTCCGCCAGCGTGAACAAATTCCGGGTCAACACGCCATATTCGTCGACCGTTTGCTGCCGCGCGGTGGTCAGCCGCCAGTTGGCGATCAACTCTTCGCCGCGGAACACGCCAAGCACCGTGTTCGTGTTTCCTACATCGATGGTCAGCAGCATGGACTACGCCTCCGCCACGTCGCCGGCAATCACGGTAGTCACCTGGCCGCTATCGCGTTGCACCTGCAGCAATCCTTCCGGCCCGAGCCCGGCCGTAACGCCGGTGAACGCGTCTTTGCCGTTACTCACGCGCACGCGTTTCCCTTGCGCGTAGCTGGAAACCTTCGTGAAGCGCTCGATCACCGAGGCTGATCCTTCGCGCAAAAAACGATTGTAATCATTCTCGAATTCCCGCAGCAACCGCACCAGCAACTCGAGCCGCGACTGCGGGTGGCCACTTTCGATGCGCAATGAAGTCGCGAGCGGCGCCAATTCGGCCGAGAACTGTTCCTGATTGACATTGACGCCGATCCCCACGATGACGAAGCGAACTAGCCCCGGCTCCGCGTGCATCTCCGTCAGGATTCCGCCGACTTTCTTTCCACAGGTCAGCAAATCATTGGGCCATTTCAAATCGACAACCAAGCCAGAATGCGTTTGAATGGCGGTGTACGCCGAGAGCCCCGCCATCATCGTCAGCAAAGGAGCTTGCACCGGCGCAAGCTTCGGGCGCAGAATCAAGGTCACGTAAATTCCCACCGCGCGCTCAGAATGCCAGCTGCGTCCCGCGCGGCCGCGTCCGGCGGTCTGCTCCTCCGCCAGCACGATCGCGCCTTCCGGTTCGCCCGCGTGCCCCAACTCCAGCGCCACACGATTGGTGGAATCCACCTTAAAAAAATGATGGATGCGCTTGCCGAACAGACTGCCCTTCAACCGCTGGCGCAGCATGTCGGGAGTAAGAATGTCCGGGACTTTCTCGAGGAAGTATCCGGTTCGTGGATGCCCCTTGACGCGCACGCCCAATTCGCGAAGGCGTTCCACCCAAGTCCAAACCGCGGATCGAGAGACCCCGATCTCTCGCGCCACGCGCGCTCCGCTCACCACGATGGTGGC
>Ga0137398_10001089_pt1 | contig 10721 bp, 9 predicted proteins | sample czorhiz216metaG_FD_106659 | JGI IMG/M metagenome (GOLD analysis project Ga0137398, IMG submission 106659) | Vadose zone soil microbial communities from Angelo Coast Range Reserve, California, USA - czorhiz2.16 metaG | ecosystem: Environmental > Terrestrial > Soil > Vadose zone | place: USA...
AGCGAGAGCAGGGAAGGCAGCGACAACAACAAAAGCACGTAGCCGAAAAGCGTCGCGAGCTGCGAATTGATCCCGCGGCTGCGGAACCACCGCCACCCCAGGATCACCAAACCCGCGGGAAGCAGGAACGCGGCGAAACCGAAAACCTGAAAAAGGAAGTCGGCGCTGTACGCACCCACTGGTCCAATCCAGTTGCGCGCCAGGGGGCCGTCGGCCGGAGGCGCGGCCACATTAAATGCCACGTCGTGAGGCGAGTAAGAAATCAGCGAGGCCGCGACAAGCACGGCCACGATCAGGAACAGGAAGCCCACCAGCTCATTGAGCCGCTTGTTTTCAGTTGGGATCAGAAAGCGCACAGGATTCTCCTCAGCTTTTGGGGAAGGCTGAGCATCGGCATCGGGCACGTTGGCGCTATCGCGCACCCTGGAGAAACGCCAAAACCAGTACGATGATACCAAACACCAGCCGGTAGACAATGAATACTTTGAGCGTGCGTGTTTGCAGATAGCGCAAGAAAAACGCAATCACAAAATAGCCGGCCACGCCGGAAACCAGGATACTCACGGCCAGAGTTGAAAGCGGCAGCTCCAGGCCGCCGGCCTTGTGCAGCTTGATGAGTTTCGGCAGCTCGGTAAGCACCGCGCCGGCAATCACCGGCGCCGACAGCAGAAACGAAAACCGCGTGGCGGCTTCCCGGCTGAAATTCCGAAATAGCCCGGTAGTGATGGTGATTCCCGAGCGCGAAACTCCCGGCCACAGCGCCAGCGCCTGCGCCGAGCCGATGCTCAGCGCATCTCCCATATTGGACTCGTCGAGTTTTCGCGTGAGATTAGCGCGCGAGTCCGCCCACCACATCACCAGCGCCACCACCACCAGGGAGACGCCAATAATCATCGGCGTGCGCAGATTGTCCTCGATCTGATGGTGGAACAGCTTGCCGAGAATCGCCGCCGGAATCGTTCCGACGACCATGTACCAAAACATGCGGCGGTGCTGCGCCACCTCTTCCGCCGGCGCCGCAGCGGGATACTTCATGCCCAGGCCACACAGAACCAGCGTCAGCCAGTCTTTGAAGAAATATAGGATGACCGCGAGCAGCGTTCCGGCGTGAAGAGCCACGTCGAACGCCAGACCGGGGTCCTGCCAATGCAACAGCCAAGGGAAAAGAACCAGGTGCGCGGTGCTGCTGACGGGAAGAAATTCCGTCAGCGCTTGCACCAGGGCAAGGACAATGGCCTGCGTAAGAGGCATCGAGTCTAGAGTTCCTTTCTCGCTGACTTTTCCTGAGTCGGGGCCACCAAGATTTTGCGCATTTCGTAGGCGTCCAGCTTGCCGTGATAGTAGCGCTTGATTGTGGCTGCAATACCATAGCCGTGGCGCTTCCAGAAGGCAACGCCGGCATCGTTGTTGGTTGCAGTTTCCAGCAGCACGTGGCGCACTCCGCGCAACGCCAAATTTCGTTCGCTCTCCGCCAACAACGTCGACGCAATGCCCTGGCGCCGGAATTTTTCGCCAATGTCCAGCGTAATGACATGCGCCAGCGGCGGATTCTCTTCCGTAAGCACAAATCCCGCGATGTCGTCGCCCTCCGTCGCCACCAGGCAATCCGCGGAGCGAACCGAGAGAAAGTAGCGCAAGGTAGTCTTGGAGTAAGCAATCCCGGCAGGGAAGCAGGCCTGATCCAGCCGAAACAGGGCGGCAAAGTCCCGCGGATCGTAAGCGCGAAGCACCACCGGCATATCCAAGATTCTACGCCGGACCGGATGCGCGCGCTGCTAGTCGCGTGCCATGCGGAGGACAGATTTCGCGAGGACCGTTCCACAGGCTTGCGCGATGAATCTGCTTTTATAAGACTCAAGCGTCCGGGCCGGGCTTCCACCGTGCCGGTGAAAGCTGAGGGATTTCCGACTCCTAAGGGAAGGTTATGGCCCGAATGTGGCGCGAAACCGCCCTTTAGTCGCGGTCATCTTCTTCGTCGCGGTCACCGAATGCGCGCATATTGTGGCCCGAAATGTACCCTGCTACGGCGCGGCCGACGAGGTTGCCCCGAATACATGCGGTGCGGAAATGGATTCCGGCGAAAACCCGGGCGTTGGCAATTTCTCCGACGGCCTCGGAAAAACTGCCGAATGAGCGTGTGCCAGGTCTGACGTCGGAAGTCACGCTGAAGGAAGTGTTGTCTCCGAATTCCGCGGCGAGAATGAAGGCAGCGGCGCCGCTCACCGTGGAATGGCCCGAAGGATATTCCGGATGAGCCGGGGTGCCGGTGGTGGCATCGAGCAACGGTGTCCATCCCGTGTCGACGTCGGTGGTGGGGTTGCCGTCGAGGTCCGCGTTGCGGATGGCGGTGATCGGCCTCCAGAACACGTAGCGATACTTCGCGTCCCAGCACGCGATTCCCGCGTCGGCCATGGAAACGTTGAGCAGCGCGAATAAGTGCGCGTTCTCTGTGAGCGTCAGATGACGCTCGGCAGAGAGCTGCGACGCGATGCGATTCCAATAGAGCGGGGTGTTGCCGGCCCAGAAAAAGGCGAGTTCCGTCTGGTCGGGCATCCGCGGCGATACGCCGGAGTTGCCCCATAGCTTCGTTTCGTTCACATCGGCAGCATACTCAGCACTCGCTAGGGCCCGAGGCGGTGCCGGCCTGAATTGCGACGGCCGCAGGAGTGCCCATGGGGTCATGGAAGCAAATTGAGGCCCCGCGCCCGGTGCATTGCCTAGCGGAGTTGGCCGCCATACGCCGATGGACGTCGGTGAAGTCAAGATTCCGAACACACCAACGAACGGCGGCGGTGGCGGAGTAAAGCCGTCTGTGAGCCGCCAGGCCCAAATCGCATCGGCCACCGTCTGTCCCCAGGCGATGCCTGCGTTGATCGATCCGGCCTTTTCGATGGAACCGAGCGCCGTGAGGGACGCATCGCGCTTTAGGGTCAGCGCTGCGCTTTGCGCCGGAAGGAGGTGCAGGAGAATCGCATAAGCGGCCTGAATCGCCGCTGCACGTGGTGAGGCATGGTGCGGTGCATTGGGCTTCGCATGCAGCGGCTGAAAGCGGGGCTCGATTCCGTTGACGGCATCGAAGACTGATGCTGAGACTAGGGCAACCACGCGGCTCGTCACCAGAGGATTGGTGCCGCCTGCGATTACAGAATCGTTCATGATTCCGATCCATTCGAGAATGGGATCGGGCGCCGCTGCCGTGGCGGTAAATGGTGTCCCTAGCACCGCAAGCGATAGCAGGACCATGAAGGCCAACGGAGAAAACAAACGAATGCGGGACTTCTGAAAGCGGATCATTTTAAGCGCCTCCTGGCGGCAGCGCTTTGTCCTGGCTGGCGAAAGAGAGTACTGCGACCTGGTAAATCGCTCGTCAGCGGGAAGCGTTACGTTAGTTCGACCAACTCGTGGTTTGTAACAGGCGAGTTTGCTGGTATTTCTATAGTCCCTCGCAGTCAAGTAAAATTTCTTACGCTCTGTAGCGTAGCCTGCTGCGCGCGCCTCGCTACGCTCTACCGCACAGATCTCTCGATGTGTCAGCTGAAATTTCTTAGCATCTACGTCGTACTAGGCTGTATCGACATATACGCTTTGCGGCGAGTTGGGCTAGCTATGGCATTTGCGTCGAACATTGTGGCATCCCATATCAGGATCGATCGATGGGGCGTCCGCGCTTCGCAGGGCCGTGCGACTGTCATGGCGACTCGGTCATTTCGTCCCTCTGCTCCGATAGTCATCTCGATCGGCCCCTCGTGGAACTATTTGCGGTTTCCACCTTTTTCCATCGGCAAGTGCCGTGAGGATTTTGTATGCGGCGATTACCCTTTCATCGATAGGGTAATTCTTGTTGGCCAGGATGACGATCCCCAGCCGCTTCTCCGGGACAAATGCTACATACGCCCCGAAGCCGTTGGTTGAGCCGGTTTTGTTGATTCACACGTCTTCGTGCGGACCCTCTGGCGGGTTTATTTCGGTAACCGCCGTCGCATTGAAGGTCATTGCCGACGAGTTTCCTTCCAGTAGCGTCTTCAACGCGACCGGATACTGATATTGCTCCCAAATCAGGTCCTGAGTCATCGGCCCCGCCTTGAAGTAGCCAGCGTGTGTTTCTGTGATCGCGCGCTGGAACTTCTTGTCCAATCTAATCGAATTCATGTTGGCTTCGACAAAGCGGACCATGTCGGGGGCCGTTGCCTTGATACCGTAGGCTTCAGAGGACAGCACCCCGGTGGCCATTCGGATCGGAGCATCTTCCTTCGTGTAGCCCTGCGCGTAATCAACCATTTTGGCTTCGGGAACGTTGATGTAGCTACTCTTCATGCCGAGCACAGGAAACAGGCGCTGTTCCATCAGCGGGGCAAAACCCTGCCCCATGCTCTTCGCAGTTATCAAGCCGAGCGTTCCGATGCCGGGATTGGCATAGGTTCGATATGTCCCCGGCTCATAGGTGGGCCGCCAATTCTTGAGGTACAGCATCAACTCATCGTTGTTTCCGACATTGTCTGGCACCTGCAACGGAAGCCCCCCGGGCGTATGTGTGCCTAGATTGAGAAGACTTACATTGCCGAACTTACTGTCTCGCAGAGCCGGCAGGTACTTGCTGGTCTTTTCTGACAAGGAAAGATAGCCGCTAACTTGTGCATAGGACGCCAGCGTCGCGGTGAATGTCTTGGTTACCGATCCGATTTCGAACAATGTGTCACGCGTGACCGGCTGGCGAGTTTCAGTTGACGCCACGCCATAGCTGAACACGTAGTGCTTACCCGCGACAGTGATGCCGACTGCCACGCCGGGAATACTGTATTTCGCCATCACTGGCCGTATAGCCATGTCCACCGCACTTTTGATCCTAAGTCGCAGGTCATCCGCCGCGTCACCGACGGCTGTGGCTGCGCACATGACAAAGAGGACTGCCGTCGCGAGGCTCTTGGCTCTGGTCTTCATGTCTTCGGTTTTCTCCAGCTTCTGTCAAATGTCGACTTGGCCGTACCGACATAGAATAATCCAGGACAAGCGAGAACGAGCAGAGCCTGGAAGCCGGTTTAGATTTGAGCCTACTAACTTCCGTCGTTCACCCCGAAGCTCCACCAATCCGCCCGGCACGATCCAAATTGCACGGGATCTGACCCCTACTCGCGCTATAATCCCGCGCTCAGGTGATATTGAGGAGGGTGCATGCGGGTGATTCGCCGGCGGCGCAAGAGTGTGCGGAAGACTATTTTTATGCAGCTGACGCTCGGAGTATTCGTTTGCGTCACGTTGTTGTGGCCAGCGAGAGCTATGGCCCAGGCAACTTCTTCGGGTCTGCCGAGCGAAACGCCCTCCAAGCTCGAGCCCGTCACCAACGCCTTCGACTACGTGCGGCGGGAAGTGATGATCTCCATGCGCGATGGCGTGAAGCTGCACACCGTGATCCTGGTGCCCAAGGGCGCGAAGAGCGCGGGAATTTTGCTCACGCGCACGCCGTATGACGCGGATACGCAGACAAATCACGGCAGCGCGCATCTCGGCCCGACGCTTAGCGGCTACGACAACGCCACCGAAGTGATCATCGAGGGCGGGTACATCCGCGTGGTGCAAGATGTGCGCGGCAAATACGGCTCGGAAGGCGACTACGTAATGACCCGGCCGCTGCACGGACCGCTGAATCCCACGCCGGTCGATCATTCCACAGACACCTACGACACCATCGACTGGCTGGTGAAAAACATTCCGGAAAGCAACGGCCGCGTAGGTATTCTGGGAATTTCCTACGACGGATTCTTGCCGCTGATGGCGCTCGTGAATCCGCATCCGGCACTGAAAGTCGCGGTGCCCATGAACCCTATGGTCGACGGCTGGATGGGCGACGACTGGTTCCACAACGGAGCGTTTCGAGAACAGGGCATGCCGTACATCTATGAACAGGATGGAACGCGGAATAACAGCGCTAAATGGTGGGCGGATCACTATGACGACTACGACGTTTTCATGCAAGCAGGATCGGCAGGCGAACTAGGGCGCCAGCATGGCCTCGAACAGATGGGCTTCTGGCGAAAAATTCTGGAGCATCCGAACTACGACTCGTTCTGGCAGCAGCAAGCGATGGACAAGATTTTGGCCGCGCAGCCCCTGAGAGTGCCCGTGATGCTGGTGCACAGCTTGTGGGACCAGGAAGACATTTACGGCGCCCCAGCGGTGTACAGAGCGATCAAGCCGAAGGACACGGGCAACGACAAAGTTTTCCTGGTCTTGGGGCCGTGGCATCACGGAGAGGAGATTCACGACGGTAGTGTGCTTGGCGCGCTGAGATTTGGAAGCGACACGGGCCTTTATTTCCGCCGCGAAATCTTGGTGCCATTCCTGGCGCAGTATTTGAAGGCGGGAGCACCGAAGGCGGATGTGGCGTCGGTGACCGCATTTGAAACGGGGACGAACCAGTGGCTGAGGTTGCGTTCGTGGCCGTCGGGATGCGCGAGCGGCTGCACGCCAAAATCTACGCCGTTGTATTTGAGCGCTGGACTGAAGCTTGAGTCTGCGGCACCCAGGAATGGCGAAGCTTCCTTCGACGAGTATGTTTCCGATCCGGCAAAGCCTGTGCCGTTCGTCGCGCGGCCCGTTCACTTGAATGATGCGGCGGGAGAGGACACGTGGCGCACTTGGCTGGTGTCAGACCAGCGAGGGCCGTCGGGGCGGCCGGATGTCCTGGTGTTCACATCAGAGGCGTTGACGTCGCCGCTAAAAATCAGCGGGCAGCCGGTGGCAAATCTGGTGGCGTCCACGAGCGGAACGGATTCCGATTGGGTCGTGAAGGTCATTGACGTGTATCCGGATGAAGTGGCCGGTCAGCCGCCGATGGGCGGTTATCAGTTGATGGTATCGGCGGATATTTTCCGCGGGCGCTATCGTGAAAGCTTGGAGACGGCAAGGGCCATCGCCGCGGACAAGCCCCTGCTCTATAAATTTAGTCTGCCGACGGCGAACCACGTGTTCCTGCCGGGCCACAAAATTATGGTGCAAGTGCAGTCAAGCTGGTTTCCGCTGTACGACCGCAACCCGCAAACATTTGTGCAAAATATTTTCTGGGCCAAGCCGGAGGATTACAAGAAGGCGACGCAGCGCGTCTATCACACCAGTTTTGTAGAGCTGCCGCTAGTGGCCGTGCAGTAGCGGCCACGCAGTACCGACCGTGTAGCAGTGACCGAGCTACTTTGCGTGCACGGCGGAGAGAAACATGCTGGCGAAAAAAACGTAAGCGCCCAACGCGCCTACGGACAGCAGCGCAGTGAGCGCATAGCGCAAAATTCCGCTGCGATCCGAGCGCAGGATGCGGATGTTGAAGACCATGGCCACCCCGCCCAACGCTCCGCCAATCGCTCCGCCCAAAAGCGCCAGCACCAGCGGAATACCGGTCCAAAGCCACTGATACCAGGCGAGCGGTTCGACCAGTTGGATGGTGCGCCCGGCCCACAGCACCTGCGGAACCGGATCGAGGAAAGACGTTTTGAGGGCGAGCAGTGACTCGCGGCCATCGGTAGCACGAACGAAGAATTGCCCGCGCTTCAGCGCTTTGGTGGCGGGCTGGCCGTCCACCAAAACGGTTGCGGAACTAAAAACTCCCGGGTGTTCCACTTCGATCCGGCGACCTGGCAATTCTGGAATATTGACTGGGTAGCGCACGAGCGGCCTCCTAATGGGAATTGCAAATCCTGATGGCGTATTCCTTAGTGATAACACGCAGCGAGCGCCAAAACAGGTGAGTATCAGAGAATGTGCTGATTGGGAACCTGACCCAAAGGGCAGTCGACTGCAGACGCCTGTTGCCGAGCTACTGCAGACGCAATGCTCGCGGGCTTGACACCGTCGGATCGCTGACCTATGTTTTTGCCGAAAAGACAGTCGGGAATCCGCGTATTCCCAGCCGGCCCAAAGGATTTCCGATGGGGAGGTTTCTCATGCCGCTGGACATCACGACGTTTACCCTGGTAGACAAGCCGACAACGCTGAAGGAAAGCCTGGCGATCCTCGAGCGGGACGATTATCGCTGTCAATATTGCGGGCTCGACGGAAGAGGCAGTTTCGAGAACGCTCTGGTCATGCGCGTGGATTTTGTCGTTCCTCGAGCAAAGAAGGGCAAGAAGAGTCCGACGAACCTGGTGGCCTGCTGCGGCCCGTGCAACACGATCAAGGGCACGCGCGTGTACAAGAGTTTTGAACACGCGAAGGAATATGTGCTGGCCACCCGCGAGGAGTTACGGAAGGCCTGGGAGGCCAAGCAGGCCCGCCGTGCCGCGAAGGCGGCGAAGGCGTAACCGCAAAGAAAAAGGGCGCGACATTCGCTGCCGCGCCCTGAAATTACTGCGCAGGTTCAAGCCGCTGCTAGTGCGGCTACATCTTTACGGTTACGGTTTTTACTTCGGTGTAGTTGGCCAGACCGTATTCGCCTAGTTCGCGGCCGATGCCGGACTGTTTGAATCCGCCGAATGGGGCTGCAGCGTCGAAGACGTCGTAGCAGTTCACCCACACGGTGCCGGCGCGGACGCCGTCGGCGATGGCGTGAGCTTTGCTGATGTCCTTGGTCCACACGGCGGCGGCCAGGCCGTAGAGCGATTTGTTGGCGCGCTCGACGACTTCGCCGATGTCTTTGAATTTGAGGATGGACATCACCGGGCCGAAGATTTCCTCTTGCGCGATCTTCATGCTGTCCTGCACGTCGGCGAAAACGGTGGGCTCGATGAAGTAGCCCTTATCTCCAACGCGATTGCCGCCGGCGACGAGCTTGGCCTTTTCCTTCTTGCCGGTGTCGATGTAGCCCATCACTTTGTCGAACTGATCCTTGTCGACTTGCGGGCCTTGCTCGGTATTTTTGTCGAAGGGATTGCCTACGGTGCGCTTCTTGGCGCGCGCGGCGCTTTTCTCGACGAACTCGTCGTAGGCCTTTTCTTCGACGTAGAGGCGAGAACCCGCGCAGCAGCACTGGCCTTGATTGAAGAAAAGCGCGAAGTGCGCGCCTTCGATGGCTTTGTCCATGTCAGCGTCGGCGAAGACGATGTTGGGGCTCTTGCCGCCGAGCTCGAGAGTGACGCGCTTCAGATTCGAATCAGCCGCGGCGCGCATGATGAGGTGGCCGACTTCGGTGGAGCCGGTGAAGGCGACTTTGTCGACGTCCATGTGACGAGCGATTGCGGCGCCGGCGGTCGGGCCGTAGCCTGGTAGAAGATTAAGGACGCCCGGCGGGAAGCCAGCTTCAAGAGCAAGTTCGCCGATGCGCAATGCGGTGAGGGGGGTTTGCTCGGCGGGCTTCATCACCACGGTGCAGCCGGAGGCCAACGCGGGGCCGAGCTTCCAGGCTTGCATCAACATCGGGAAATTCCAAGGGATGATCTGGCCGACGACGCCGACGGGTTCGTGCTTGGTGTAGCAGAAGTACGGGCCGTTGACGGGGATGGTCTTGCCCTGAATCTTGTCGGCCCAGCCTGCGAAGTAGCGGTAGCAGGCGACGGTGAGCGCAACGTCTGCGGCGCGCGCGACGTGATAGGGCTTGCCGTTGTCGAGAGCTTCAAGTTGCGCGAGTTCGTCGGTGTGTTTCTCGATGAGCTCGGCGAGTTTGTACATGAGATTGCCGCGCTGCGAGGCGGACATCTTCCGCCAAGCGCCTTTTTCAAACGCGGCGCGGGCAGCGCTTACGGCCTTGTCGACGTCGGGGGCGTCGGCTTCGGCGACTTGAGCTATGACTTCGCCGGTCGCGGGATTAATTGTCGGAAAGGTTTTGCCGGATGTGCTGTTGACCCACTGGCCGTTGATGAGCAGCTTGGTGGCGCCGATTTTGACATTGGGTTCTATCGCGGTCGTTGCGGTTGCCATGAAACCTCCTAAATTTGGGTTCGCGCCGAAGGTGGGTGCGGAGCGCTACCCTTGGTCTGCTCTGCGGGGCGCGAACTTGTTGTGAGAGGGCATCGTACACCCGGAGAAAGAATAGGACAAGAGAACCCAAAGGGAGGTTGCCGCAAAGTAGAAATGTCCGGTTTCATAGGTGGCCGAAGGCGCGCCCGGAGCCGCTCGGGGAACAGTCGCGGGGAGAAGGGGTGTCGCGCCGACGTGTCAGGAATTCTTCTTCGAGCGCGACAGATGCCGGTGGACGCGTGTGACGATGGCGGCTTCGTCCGGGAAGAGCAGTTCCTCCCGGTACTTGTCCTTCGGCCACGGCTTCGAGGTATGCGGATTGGCGCTTATGGTCGAGGAGGAGCAAGTCTCGCTCACTCCGAAATGCAGCAGCGCAAGATCGAGAAATTGGGTCACCATCTGTCCGGAAGCGCGTCAAACAGAGGTTCTCTTCGCTGCGCGCGGCGCAGCCGAACTCTGCCGGGTGCGCGCCGAAAAGGCAGTTCGCGACAGCGAGCAGCGCTTCAGCCGATTGTCCGAAAGCGCCATGGACGCAATTTTTGAGCTGGATGAGCAATTCCGAATCCAGCGTGCGAATGGATCGGCGGCGATCTCGACCTCCGGGGATTTCTCGGACTAGCGCCAGATGTGAGGAAGGGTTATCAGCAAATCCGCTTGAAGCTGAGGATCCAAGCGAATGTTACCGACAAGCAGCTTCAGGAACTCAACGCGCTCGGCCCCCGGTTCTCGCCTGTATACGACTGCCTCAGCAACGGAGTTCCTCTTGCGGTGTCAACCGAGCGCATGTCGTAGTCGCGGTAGTTCTACGGATGGAGTTTTCCAGATTCCGTGCAGCGACTAGCTGG
>Ga0137398_10001090_pt1 | contig 10720 bp, 8 predicted proteins | sample czorhiz216metaG_FD_106659 | JGI IMG/M metagenome (GOLD analysis project Ga0137398, IMG submission 106659) | Vadose zone soil microbial communities from Angelo Coast Range Reserve, California, USA - czorhiz2.16 metaG | ecosystem: Environmental > Terrestrial > Soil > Vadose zone | place: USA...
CGTAGTTAGCCATGTGAAACCTTTGGAGCGATCTTAAACGAGCTTGTCACTGACCATTCGCCAATACTGAAACCCGAGGGCGGTTAATCGGCAGGATTTTGAGTTCATTGCCGCGAAATACATGAATTCCTCACCGACCGGGACGACCAAACCCACACTGGCGAACTTCTGAAGGTCTTGAAGGATTGGTACTTTTACGGGATCGTTGCCGGCCGTAAACTCGTATGAAGGATCGAGCTTATGCTCATCCTGCGGGGAAGGAAAATATTCAACTAACTTCCGAAGTTTCTCAGGCGGTACGGGAGGTCTTATCGTACGGAGCGACGTAAAGCGTGTGACGTTGGTCTTGAATATTGGCCTTTGATCCCAGGGCCCAAGAGCTTGGTCTACGTAGGCGTATATGCTGCCGGGCGTAATGTGTCCGCGCAGATCAGCCGCGCCGCCTTGGAGAGCATTGACAACAAGGGCCGTAAACACACCGCTGCCATTTATCTCGAACGCGGATTCCGAATCCCGACTTGCAGTTAGAACTGATAAGCCTTCAGAAAGTTGAGCTACATTGCTGCTGCTCGTTGTCGGAGATCCAAATGCGCCTGAGTGACAGCAATCGAGGACGACCACTTTGTCCTTTGCTTTTGAACGATTGGCGGCACCCAATATTTCGTCCATTGAGACGCCTTCATCATATTTCTGGAAATCTGGCGTAACGATGTACCCACCGAAGCTATTGATAGTGCCATGCCCCGAAAAATACAGTAGGGCGATGTCGGGGTACCCAGAAAACAGGCTCTCGATTTCACCTTTGAGCCTCGCTCGCGTGATCGTTTCGCTCGGTGAGGTTAGTAGCTTTACACCAAAATTTGGTCCTCCGTCACCGTGCGCTTCAAGAACCTGGGAGATGGAGATAGCGTCATTGATACACGCCTGGAGCGGGGCATTCGGATAAGCATTGATGCCGACCACAAGGGCTTTTCTCACGGATAGACCTCATAGTCCGTCAATAAAGGTCGTAAGGTTATCCCAGCTCCATACATTTATACGCTTGCCGGCCAGCATTGACGGTAGCGCTGGGCGCTCGTCATTTACCCACATCAATATAATGGGCACGCCCTCGTCGTAGGCACACTGAATCTCCCACTTCTGGCCCTCCGCCTTTGCGGTGTTCTTCGAAATTAGAGCAACAACGCCATCGCAGCCCTTAACGCGCTTTCGGCAGTTTGTTTTCCAATTTGCATCCCATGGTTCCTTCACCGACATATCAATGAAGTTAAACGGCGATTTCTTGAGATTGCATTGTCCGACGAGAAAGTCTCGATAAGTCTTGTCTTCGACTGCGAATGCGATAAAAACGCGTTTGTCGGCCATTGCTTAACCTCTGCTGTTTTCCGACTAGGGGAACGACCTTGTGTGAAGAGTAGCTATTTGATAGAAGTGCGTCAAGCATTACTGGTAAATGTTACTGGTAAATGTGCCCCGACTCAGAGGAAAACCCGGCTTTCTCGATCGGCGTCGTGGTCGCATGGCAATATTGAAACCCGACAGCAAAAAATCGTTGTGGTCGGGACGGGGCCGAATACTTCTGACAGCGTGAGGAGAAATAAATGCCCAACGTCGTCCCTCGGAGGTTCGGAAAGTTCAGAGCGTCGGAGGCGGTGAATGCTCTCTCTCATGCTCTCATGAGTCATTACTGCGGAAGAAGAGTATGAGATTGAGTGAAATGCTCGCACAAAGGTTGCGATGAGGATCGGGATAGCAGCGATGAAGATAGATGATGCTGGAACTAATAAGAGAGATCAATTAAAGCAGATTGGACCGGCGCTTCCTACCATGTGAGCGGTGCAGTACTTCTCTTAATCGCGCTCCGGTACGCCCTGGAAATTTTCTTGCCTCGCTACTTCACAGTTTGCTCTTTCGCTTTGCCTCAGCAGGTGCAATGACCTTCTCCCCTATCTCCGCCAACAGTTTCTCCTGGTCTTCGTAGAAAACTGGCTCCAAGACCCACGGGTACCGCAAGAAGTGTTCGAACATCCCATACTCCCGCTGTGTTGACAACAGCAACGGCTGAACAGGAACGGCGGAAAAATGCGGTACGATGTGTGCTAGCTCCTGGGGGATACTCTTGGCATCAGTAATGTCAGCGATCACAAATCGCGCCATGTGGGCCAATGTCGACACAGTTTCCGTAAGGTCCCGACTGGTCGGCTTTTCGAAATCACAGAGCACTGGCAAATAGTCCCGCTTGCGAAGTTCTTCCCGGATACCGTCCAACACGGCCTTGCGATCAGCCGTAAACCGCCCTAGGATCAGGACAACCTTGGAGGTGATTGTGTCGATGACACGGCGAATTTTTTCGTTCTTCAAGAGCAAGTAAATGAACTGCGCAACTTCAATATTGTCGACCGTAATTGCCGGTTCAGTCTTTGGGGTGATCACGACATTGAATTGTTCTTTTGGGATACCCTTCAGGTTCCAAAAGGAGCAACCGTAAACGAATGAGCCTGAAAAATTTGCTTCGGAAACGTCCGCCGCGACTAGACGGGCAAACCTGAGATTCACTCCAGCGAGATTGGCTCCTCGGAGAACCGCCCCATTGAGATTCGCGCTACTAAGGTCAGCCCCTGCGATATTGGCTTCAGTCAAATTTGCCCTCCACATGGTTGCCCGATAGAAATCGGTCTGAAAGAGATTGGCACGAGACAAATCGGCGTTCGAAAGATGGGCACCGCGGGGATCTGCTCCACTGAGGTCCACGCTCAGAAGCTCTGCGTCCCTGAGGTCGGTTTCAAAAAGCTGCGGTCGAATTCCGGGATGTTTCTTTCTCCACTCATTCCAATGCTTCACACCCCTTTTGAGGGCAGCGATGTGCGTCGGATCGGCAAGCTTCATTTCCGCACCCCCAGCCACGGGCATCGTATCCCACCTTGACCGTACGACCGTATGAAAGTCTTCCGTGTAAGAGGCCAGGTTTTCAGCGGGTCGCATGGTGCGCAGCCCCAAAGAGAACCTAGCGAGGCGGTAGAGCGAGGCGGTAGAAGCGAGGCGGTAGAGTGTTGACAGCTGTTTGAAGAGTGTATAGCATCTGCGAATTCGATCGTCGGAATCTTTGTCGGTCAACTTATTTCTGGTGCTAATCGTAAGAGCCCGCGCCTAGGTGTCTTGGCCTCGGCACGTCTAGGACGATTGTCAATTTTGATCGCTCCAGATAAGGAGGTGCCACATGAGCGAAAAGCTAGCTGTTTTCCTGAGTTCCACCTCTCAAATGGAAGCGGAGAGGAACGCGCTCACGAGCAAGTTGCCAAATTGTTACGAGCTATATCGATACGAAGAAGATCGGGCGAGGACGACGAGTCCTAAAGCGCGTTGCCTTCAAATGATCCAACAATCTGACGCCTTTGTAGGTATCCTCGGTACGAAATACGGCACCAGCTTTACTGTAGATGGTGAACAAAAATCTATCGTGGAGTGGGAGTTCGATATGGCAATCGGCTCCAGGCACCTGGAGATCTTGACCTTCATAAAGAACCTCACCCCAGGCGAGGTCCCGGAACCACGACAGCAAGTGCTCATCACCAGAGTGTCGGATTTTGGCTCAGGCTTGTGGTGTAAGCGTTTCAGCACTCCGAGCGAATTTGCCGAATTCGTACATGCTGCATTGCAACAGATGCTTATTGCCAGATGGAATGAGTTGAATATAAAAATGGGCAAGTTGCGATCAAAGGCCGCTCGAGTCCTGCTGACGATCGCCTCTGTGAGTGTTCTCACACTAGTGATAATTGCATCCCCACCACTAGGACATTTGTTTTCAACTCGATCAATGGTCGGTTTCTCTGCAGTGATTACGGTCGTTGTGCTCTTGTGCGCCGTTATGACACTGAGAGAGTTGAGGCCAACAAATGGAAAGCCAGGATGACGGGCGCAGTGTCGTCAGTGGAGACAGTGCGGTTGAAGAGGCGGTCGAACGTGAGATAACTAGACGCAGACGGTTACTCTACACATTCACCATTCTTCTTTTAGTGCCAATCGGTGTCGGCATCGTCTTCTTAAGGTATGGCAGGAGCGATCGAAAATTAGTTGCTCGGGAGGTTCAACAAGAAGTTGCTCCTCTTCAGGATCTGCTGAACTCTACGCAGAAAGCTACATCTGATCTCGACGGCCAACTTTCGGCCGCGAATGCCAAGATCGGGGTAACGCAAGATCAGGCCAAACGCGCAAGTGAAGTGGCGGCAGCTGCTCTGCGAGATAGTGCAACGATGTCATCCACACTTAAGGGTGAACTGGCGGCAAAAGCGAACTACACGGATGTTAACGTTCTAGGAAACACGGTCATAGGCGTACGGGAAGACATACAAAGTTTGGACAGTAAAGTCGGAGGAGTTCTGACGGATCTTGACGCGACTCGTAACAACCTCCAGATGGCACGCAATGAACTGGGGACGCTGATTGCAGGTAATCACTCGGAAGTTGAGCAACTCCGCCGCCTCGGCGAGCGGGACTACATCGAATTCACAGTTCCAATTAACAAGAATGGCCAGAAAGTTGGGTTCGCTGTCATGGCAGTGCGCGAAATCAATAGAAAGAGGAATCGGTACAGTGCTATGGTTGAAATCAATGACAAACAGTTAGAATTCGAGAATCGATCCATCGACGAAGTTATTTACCTTCATCTGTCCGGTTCCCTGCAACCAGCAGAATTGGTGGTCACGCAGTTAACGCAAGACAAAGTGTTGGGATATCTCAGCGTGCCAAAGTCCTTAGAGCCGCAAGACGTTCCACATTGAACCTACTATTTTCAAGCTCTCTTTTTCCCTGATTTGTTTATGTCTTCGCTTGGACCAGTTTTGGAGAGTTTGACTTGATTCCTAGAAATAGAAGCATTTCGGCTTAACCTGAGGGCCGTCTATTGACTATCCATGTCCTTCGTTGTTTAGTGTATCTGCAATTTTCCTATTGCCTGACAATGACAACAAACTTTCATCTTTCAAGGCTGCGTTATACGGTTGTAATCGCGCTTGCGACATGTGGCCTGATAGCCACTTTCCTATCTGTAGTCCCGGAAGAGTATGTCCACCGTGAGTTGCTTTCGAGCGGCCGCCCGGCACTGGGACTATCCGTCACGAACATTGCGACGAGAGATCACGGTCTGCGTCACGGTGTGAGGGTAGTGGAGGTCGTGAAGATCGGACCAGCCTACACATCTGGAGTACGGCCGAGTGATGTTCTCCTTGAACTGGACGGAACGCCAATCTCAAATATCGAGACCCTTTACTCGAAGTTGGATAGCTTCCGTGTCGGCCAAAACGCCGTGGTCACTTTTGTCCATAACAATCGACGAATACACACCACTATGAGGGCCCTAAACGCACTCAGCTTGGATTCACGAGCTTGTAAGAAGAAAGACGAGTATGCATGTAGCCTACTTGCAACGCTCTACTCTGCTGGGGTGGATGTTGAACAGAACATCGCCCTCGCGAAGAGACTGTCTACCGATGCTTGCGAGCTTGGTGAGCAACTAGGATGCGTGGTAGTTGGAGAACGACTCTTGAACGAAAGATCATATAGTGAAGCTTTCGCGAGACTCACCGAAGCATGTGCGCGCGGTATGTCGATAGCTTGTGCCGAATCAGGTTCTCTTCTGTTTTCAGGAACTGGGATGGCCGTCGACAAAGCCGAAGCTAAGCATTATGTCGCGTTAGGTTGTGAGGGGGGTGACGCAGGTGCCTGCGTTAGCTTGGCGCAAATTGCCCATTCTGCAACGCCGGTGGAAGATACCTCCTCAATAGATTCTCTCGAACAGGCTTGCGCTTGGGGGTATTGGAATTCTTGTAGCTTACTGCATAGCAATTTTGAAAAGGCCCCGAATGTGTCGGGCTTTGAAGAGGGGCTCTCGCGCGAGCTCGATCAGAGCTGCAAACTGGCAGACTCGTATTCGTGTTCATTGCTTGGCAATTTCTACGAGGTTGGAATTGGCGTCGCTCTGGACCTCCAGCAGGCGGTGACACATTACAGGAAGAGCTGCGATGGGAAAAGTCTCGTGGGCTGCGACAACCTGGCGATGGCGTACGCTCTAGGTAAGGGAAACTTGAAGAAGGACGAAGGCGCAGCAATGCAACTCTTAGACGAGGGATGTGCCGGTGGTTATTGCGGCTCTTGCTACAACCTCGGTGACCTGTCCCAGAATGGAACCACAAAAGACTATCCCAAGGCTGTGGGAGCTTATTTTCGCGCTTGCAAGGCGGGAAATGGATTTGCCTGTGCAAATCTTGGAAGTTTGTACTTCGGAGGCCAAGGTGTCGTTCTGGATCCAAGTATCGGATTCTCTTTCGAGGAGCAGGCGTGCGCCTTGGGAGCCCCTTCGGGATGTTCTCGCTTGGGCCTTGCTCTGTTAGCTGCACAAGGACATTCGCCTGATTCTGCTCGAGGCGTTCAAATGCTGCAGAAGGGATGCGAAGAAGGAGATTCTTGGGGTTGTATTAATCTTGGCCTTTCCTATCGGGACGGTCAGTCTGTAGCAAAGGACATTAGTCGAGCTGTTGAATTGTTCAAGAGAGCATGTGCCTTTGGCAGCGAAAGGGGCTGTGCTTTGAAGGAATTGTGGACCGATAGCGCCAACTGAGAGGTTCCCATGGCAGACCCGATTGCTCCCGAGAATGTGACCGCGAGATCGGATCTACGCGGGGCCTTCGATGCGTTTATCAGCTATCGACAAGTTGAGCCAGACAAGACCATTGCTACTAAACTGCATTTCCTCCTGGAAACCTACAAGGGGCCAAAATCTCTGCAAAAAGCGGGCTTGCGAAGAAAAGTAAGCAGGATCTTCATCGACCGCCATGAAGCACAATCCGGTGGCCTGACTGAGAGAATTTCTCATGCCCTCGATCAATCTAGGTTTTTGATTGTCATCTGCTCGCCGAAGGCGCGCGAATCAGTTTGGATCTCTCGCGAAGTTGAACTCTTCTTACTAAAGCATGACGCAAATTCGATTCTACCCGTGTTGATACTTGGTGAAATTGAAAAATCTTTTCCAGAGCCTCTGCTGAGAGTTTCCTCAAGCACCACTGACGCGGGTTTAGTGGATGTCTATGCTGTCGATATCCGAGCCGATTCGACCACAAAAAGCACTACCATCTTAAAGCGAGAGAAACTTCGGTTGCTAGCGACGCTTCTGGGCTGCAACTACGACGACCTTATAAGAAGGGAAGCCCAGCGCGTCTTTCGAAGAAAGATTGCTGCTGCACTGGCGATCGGGTTTCCTGTCATAGCTGCCCTGGCAATGTTTTTGGTTTCTCGGACTAATCCTTATCAAGTGTGGAGAACAAATGCCGAAATGGTAGCAATCGTTCAACAAGCTGGGAACGATGCGACAACTTATCCCTGGTGGGGTGAAGCATTGTTGTCGGAAGGTGCAGATCAGGAAGCGGTGGCAACTGTCGCACGCATCTCGGATCCTGAGGCCAGAGCAAAGGCTCAAATCAAGCTCGCAGTCCAGGCTCACGCTTGGAAACATGAATCAATTGTCGGTTCATTGGTTGATGCAGCGATTGCCAGCGCCCGGGAAAAGCAAATCATAATTTCAGACATCCAGCCTGGGATAATTCCGCCTATTACAAATGATGGTCCTTTGGAGGCGGTTGCCGTGGGGCTAGTCACAATTGGGCAGAAGGAGCGAGCCGATTCCCTACTTTCCGAGGCGTTCGAGAAGTATCGTGCAGTAGGAGATCCAACTCGCCGGGAAAGTTTGATTTCTGGTCTAGTGAACAGTGCTGTCTTACTGGGTCGAAATGAGCTCGCCGGGTACTTTTCGAAGGAACTTCCGGAATCTCGCAGAACTTCTGAGCTACTTGCCAGCGCCCTTTGCAATGCGGGCAACTGCGATGCGGCAATCCAACACGCAAATGAGAAAAAAGGGGCTGCCAGAGAGAATGCTTTGATTCCAGTTGCGTTCAAAATCGTCGTGTCTGGAAATGAACCCAAGGGCATAAAGATGATTTCAACCTTCACAAGTGTCGACCGTAAAGAAAAGGTCGTTAAAATGATATCTCAGTATTTTGCACTAAGGGAGCAACCTGATAAGGCGCTTGCTTTTCTCTCGATCCTCCCCAAGGAGAGGTCGGACGAATTGAAAGTCGCAACTGCACAAGTTCTCTTGACCAATGGCAAATCGGCATCATCTGTAAGTCAGTTGGCAGACACAATCGAGGACGGAGCTCAGAAGCAAGAAGCAGATGTCACCCTCGTCAGAGCGTTTGTCAATGAGGAGAAGTTATCAGATGCAAAGGCCATAGGAGAGTCTTTGCAAGACCCGAAGCATAGAGCCGAGGCATTAACAGTGGTGGGCGAGGCGCTTGGCAGGATCAAGGACATAAAGAATGGCTCGATCATCCTCTCCGAAGCCGCGTCGAGTCTTGGAGGCATGCCTCAGAGCGTTGACAAGTCACTTGCCCAGATCGGACTAGCCCACGCATTGACGATCATAGGCGATAAAACAAAAGCAGAGGCTACCTTAAACGATGCAGTTTCCGCGATGAGAGGAAAAAGTGTGCGTCAACAATGTGCGATATTTCTCCGAGTTGGGACCTCCTTAGTGGACTTAGGCGAAAGAAAGCAGGCAGACCAATACTTTTCGACGACACTCAGCCTCTTGAATGATTCCACCAAAGTATCACCCGAGAACCACGATGACGTACTGTCGAAATTGGAAGCCCTGTTCAAAGCTGAAGGCTCCTTCGATCGCGCAGCCGAAACAATACGGGACTATAACGACGCGTCAAAGCGCGTGACCGGTCTCACAGAATTGGCCAACGACCTCCTCCAAGCCAAAGAAACAACCCGAGCGATAAACCTGGCTATAGAGGCTAGCCGCGAAGCGCAGGAAATCCAGGGTAGTCTACGGGAGACTTATGCCTGCCATGTTGTGGAAATATTCGTAAAAGCAGGTAGATATCGTGACGCACGAATCCAGTCCAGCTATTGTTCACCTTTAAACAAGGTTCTCATCTTTAGCGAAATAATCGAAATGGCACACGGCTTTATGCCTGATGAGTCTTTGGAATCAATGGGGATTTTCGGTGATATTTCCAACAATTCACGCTAGGTCGGACATGAACAAAGGAATGGAGAGGGTCTTACAGTTTCCTCTGCGTGAACTGCTGTGCCTTTGTACCTTCCTGACCTACGGTTGCGTACATAAGGGTGTTTCCCCAGAAGGAAATCAAGCCCTCATATCTACGCATTGTTCGGGTAGTGTGCGGGATGGTGCAAACTTCGACTCACTCATCGATCAAGCTCAAGTGACAGTGGAATGTCCGAATTTGCCGACGATCGCAAACATTGCAGAGAAAGGCAGATACTCGATAGGTTTCAAGTATACGGCCGGGACACAGCGGTGCGTTCAACGAGTGACAGCGAGCGGCTTTGAATCTCTAACGCGCTATCTGTCTGTTCAACCGGTCAAATCTGAGACCAATGTCAGGCTACTTCTCTTGCCAACAGCGAGAGCCATTGTCACAGCACTCAAAACACTGAACGCCGATGATGTTAGACAGAGCCAGCAATCTCCACCGGTTCTCGACCAGTCGAAAGGCCTCTGGGGGGAAATCAAGCCGATGAGTGGGGACATCGAAACTCCCGAAGGACGAACCTTGCATCAAAATCCGAACGACGTGGTACGGTCATTTCTGTCATCGAACCATTCCCCGCAGACGATTGGCGCCGTAACGAAATCTGCCGATCCAACATTTCAGCTACCGTGCGATGAAATACTGCCTCCCAACAAATGTGGTGTTTTCTTTACGATGGAGCCGCGGGTTGAACTAGAGCAAGAGCTACAGATTGTCGACGTGGTTCACGCTAGAAAGCGAGTCTCGGTGCACTCAGGAGTGCTCAGAATTGTCGTTTGGGATAGCCAGTTGTCTAGAATTAGCGCCGAAGGACGGCAGTACACCCCAGTCCCAGTCGCTCTTGAAAGTGACCATTCGTGGATTCAGTCAGACCAAGTCAATCTCGAATTCAAGGACCAGAAAGGATCGATCACTCTCACTGGAATTCTGCAAGGCACGAGAATATCCGGGTTTATCGACTTCAAGAACGCGGAGGACTACAAACATTCGTCTCACGGAGCAAGGGGGCGCCTAGGAGAGTTTGCAATCAATGCATGCGGGATCTTTAAGTGCTGAAGAAATGTGTCCCCCTATAGGCAGGAGTACGCAATCGAATCAATTGAATTGTCGTCCCTGGTGGTCCGTGGCCGATTGTCTACGCCAAACTCGATTCGCGTGCATGGTGTCCTGCTTCCTGATGATCGTCGGTCTTGGGTGCAGGATTGGGCGCAACTAAAGAGGTCAGAATGGCTCCGAATTTTCGGTAAGCGACACCAGATGCGGCACTTAGATTTTTGACCTCATCGGCTGTTAACCGCAGGGTTGTGGGGCTGCCGTTGTCGAATCGATTCCCCAAAGTTCTCGCGAGCATTCGGTGATGGCTTGTCCCGACTTGTCCATCAGAGAGCGGCCCGAAAACCAATAAGTGACGCCAGGACAGCGACTTATGTGATTTTGTCCACTGGTTCGGGACCAGGAGGTCGATGGTTCAAATCCATTCGCCCCGACCAATCTTTTTAGAATCAACGATTTATATCACACGAGAGTGACGCGAAACTCAGAAGAGCGCCTAGTCGGAAACCAAGCGTTCTTGTCTCATATCCGCTGGACGCTAGCGCTCTTAG
>Ga0137398_10001092_pt1 | contig 10718 bp, 9 predicted proteins | sample czorhiz216metaG_FD_106659 | JGI IMG/M metagenome (GOLD analysis project Ga0137398, IMG submission 106659) | Vadose zone soil microbial communities from Angelo Coast Range Reserve, California, USA - czorhiz2.16 metaG | ecosystem: Environmental > Terrestrial > Soil > Vadose zone | place: USA...
CCCTGATGGGTAATGAACCGAATACGGTCGGTCATGGTATCAGCTTACTTCCTTCTGAGAAAGGCGAGAGACCGGAAGTCTGTCGCTGAATACTGCTGATGTCAACCGGCCGGCAGTGCCGGCGGCAGTGCGATCAGTGCGATCCAAGTTCGATTGGGAAGCTTGCTTCTGATTCGCGCCTCGGGCATCCGGCCGGTCCTCGGAGGAGGCAGTGGCGAAGAGATCAAAGAAACGGTGCGAGGAATTACCCATCTTGCACTCGGATGCAGCCTTTTCACCAGAGTGGTAAGCATTAATTCGCTATTTCCCCCTCGCCGCCTCTCGGATTCGTATCGGGCTGCCCAGACGAGGAGGCCGGCTCCCGGCAGCTTGGAGTGATTTCGCGGTGCGTCGACTGATTCCGGGAGCTGCGGGGCTAGAGACGACTACGTGAACATCAAGCGGATGGCGCACGACCGCAAGCGGGGAGACAGGTTCGCCGACAGGATCGTCAAGAAGGTTATCTCGAACCTCGGGGAGATGTCCGAAATCGTGCTCAAGAGAATCGAGACAGAAGGCGGAGCGAAGAGCAAGGCAAGCTTCGGGACTGATCAGCGGGCGGCGGAAAAAGTGGGGGAAATGGGGAGCGGGGGTGCACTCCACCTTTTACCAATTCCCCGACATTGGTCAATAAACTATAAGGCCGCGTGCTAACGTTCAACCGTAATTGGCCTCACGAATTCCTCACACTCTTTTGGCAACTTATTTAGCGGACTTCGAACCAAACCTGCATGAAGACAATGACTTGTAAAGACCTGGGGGGAACCTGCGATCACAGACTGACGGCGGGATCATGGGATGAAATGGTGAAGACCATGACGAAACATGTGATGGAAAAACATCCCGATGTCGCGAAACGCATGGAGGAGATGCACAATCAGGACCCCAAGAAGTGGGGGAGAGAAACGAAGCCCAAATGGGACGCCACGCCTGATGTTTGATTCACTCAGAATCAGCGAAGCGGTTACACGTTCTATTCTGCAAAATCCCTCATGTTACGCCATATAAAAAGGGGCCCAGGACGCTTATCCCATCCTGAGCGACAGAAGGGCATCGGTGTGCCTTCATTTGCGGAAGTCGCGACTTAGAATAGCTGCATGAGACGAATCTGCGTTTTCTGCGGCTCCAGCCCCGGTAGCCGTCCGGAGTACGGCGCTGCCGCTGAGGAGATGGGTGCGGAACTGGGGCGAAGAAATATTGGTTTGGTGTACGGCGGCGGCAATGTGGGCTTGATGGCGATTATCGCGGACTCCGTGCTGAGGGCGGGCGGCGAGGCGCAGGGAGTCATCCCCGAACACCTTATGGCGCGGGAGGTCGGGCACCGGGGACTCACGAAACTGCATGTGGTCCGCTCGATGCACGAGCGCAAGGCGCTCATGGCCGACCTGTCCGATGCATTCGTCGCGCTGCCGGGCGGGTTCGGCACGCTGGAAGAGTTTTGCGAAGTGGTGACGTGGACGCAACTCGGTCTGCATGCGAAGCCCTGCGGCGTCCTGAATGTGCTGGGATATTGCTCGCCGCTGCTCGCGATGTTTGACCATGCCGTTGAGGAGCGCTTCCTGAAGCCGGAGAACCGTGCCTTGGTGATAGCGCGGGAATCGCCTGCTGACCTGCTGCAAGCACTGGAGGAGTGGAGTCCGGTACAGGTTGAGAAATGGCTCAGCCGGGAGACGCGGTGACTCCGGATGGAACGACCCATGTTCCTTTGCTGCCGCAAGAAATACGCGCGCTGCTGCGGGGGGCGACGGTGGACTGAGTGCGCTTTTTGGCGAGCGCGGCATTGACCGATCCCCCCAAGGGCCGCGCCTCGATTGCCGAACTTCTTCGCGAACGTTTTTGAGTCGCAAAATGGCAGATGATCTAAAGCGCGTGGTGGCTTGGAAAAATCTCCCGATGAATGGCACTGACTATTGTGCCCTCTGGCACACTGCCAAAGGATGGCTACTGAAGGGCACGGCCGTCGGAGTCCTGAAAGACCAGCGGCCCATGCTGACGAACTATGAAGTCCACTGCGATGAGAACTGGCTTACCCATCGTGTTCACGTGGAGCGCACCATCGGAAAAGACACGAAGACACTCAGCCTGACCGTGGAGAACAGTGGTCTGTGGTGCTGTTCGGGGCAGGACGTAGCCGAAGTGCGTGGCTGCCTCGACGTTGATCTCTCGGTTACGCCGGCAACCAACACTCTCCCCATCAGGCGACTTGACCTTGGTATCGGCAAGAGCGAGTCGGTCACCGCCGCTTGGATCAAGTTCCCTGAGCTTGAACTTCAACCCCTTTCCCAACTCTACACACGCACAGCGGAAAATATCTATCGCTACGAAAGCCATACCGGGTTCTCGGCTGAGATCATGGTTGATGATCTCGGTCTGGTAACCTCCTATCCCCGTGGTTGGGAGCGCATGGCTGCGTTTTAGAGAGGATCGGAATCGTCTGCGCTTAACGGCCGATGGGCTTGCTGAATTCAATGAGCGGCATCCCAAAAAACCATCCAATTTTCCCGGTAGCTCGAAACCCATTTTTTTCATAAAAGCGAATTGCCCTATTCAGCGGGTAGGTCGTGTCGAGAGTGATTGTCTTACATCCTGCCCTGCTGAGTTCGTCTTCGGCTGTTTCAAGCAGAGATTTGCTCAAGCCCGATCCCTGCCATTCGGGGTTGACCGCCATACCTCGAAGGTGTCCTTCGCCGCTCTCCAGAACCTTGTATGCGACTGTCCCCACGACTTCTCCGGAACTGCTGGTCGCCACAACGACCGACATATCTGATAGGCGATGGCGAAAGGTATCCGGGGTCAAGACCGTATCCGAGAACGCCTCCGGGGTGTAGCTTTCGCGATGGGGAACAAAAGCTGTCAGAAGACATTCAAGGATGGCAGCGCAATCCGCCAGGGTAGCTCTCCGAATCGTAAATGATTGTTTGAGCGGTCTCTGCAAAGGGATCCCATCCTCCCGGGCAGCAAAACCTCAGTACTTGAGCTTTCGCTCCAGTGATCCCTACGAAAGCCATTATGCCTTGTCGGTGAAAGTTATCTCAGATGTGTGGCACGATGGCCTTTCTCGCGTCGTCGCGCGCCATAATCGTCTACAGTATCGGTGAATGAAATACTTTGTCTGTGTCGTTTTTCTGCTTTTCACCGTGAGCGAAATGGATGCACAGGACACTACAAGCGCTGCCACTTTCGACATCAACGCAGCCGAGCGGTTCGCCAATCTCGCCCTCGCCTGCGTTCATAAGGAATATCCGAATAAGCTCAGTCACACCCTGAACAGCGATGCGGATGTGGCTCCACCAAGAAAACTGACCCCCGCGTTCTACGGGTGCTACGACTGGCATTCCTCGGTGCACGGGCAGTGGCTTCTGGCTCGGTTGGTCAGGACTTTGCCCGACGCCTCCTTCGCGCTGGCTGCCCGCGAAGCCCTGCGACAAAGCCTCGGTGTCGAGAACATCGTACAAGAGGCGGTGTATCTGCGGGCAGAGGGACGGGCAGGCTTTGAACGTCCCTATGGGCTGGCATGGCTGCTTCAGCTCGTGGCGGAACTAAGGGAGTGGGACGATCCTCAGGCCCGCGAGATGGCGGCGAACTTGCGTCCGCTGGAACAGGCTGCATTGGAGAAGATGAACGACTGGCTGCCCAAGCTTTCACATCCGGTGCGAATCGGAGAGCACTCGCAAACCGCCTTCGCTCTCGGCCTGATGCTCGACTATGCCCGCGCCACGGGAGATTCGAAGTTTGCCGGCCTGCTGGTATTGAAAACCCGGCAATTCTATCTCGGCGACAGGGATTGTCCCCTGGCGTATGAGCCGTCTGGGGAGGACTTCCTCTCACCTTGTCTCGGAGAAGCGGACCTGATGCGGCGAGTGCTACCGAGCCCTGAGTTTGCTCATTGGCTCCGCACTTTTCTACCTCAGATTTCCGCAACAAGAAAAGGCGGGTGGTTGGAGCCCGTGGTATCCCCTGATCCCAGTGACCCTAAGTTGGCGCATTTGGATGGACTCAACCTGAGTCGCGCGTGGATGCTAGAGGGCATCGCTGCGGGCTTGCCCAAAGGCGACAAACGCCTGCCGATGATCCTTGCGGCTGCTGAGGCGCACAAGAGTGCGGGACTGGCGGCGGTGACGGGGAAGCATTATGAAGGCGGGCATTGGCTGGGGAGCTTTGCGGTTTATCTCGTCACCCGCCGGGGCATTTCGCAAAAGTAAGCGGTAGGCGGCAAGCATGACGGTGGCCGAGTGGGACTGGTTGTAACCACAGTCATCGAATTCGGAATTCGGAATTCGGAAACAGAAGTGGCGGCATCGGTACGCAATTACACACTCTTCGGCAGCACACTCTGAGATTCATTTACCGTTGCCGTCTGCGACAATTGCTTCCGAACGGCCATGGTGCGTTGTAGTCCACACACCTCTCCGATTTGGGGCGTCTTTTACGTTTGGTGGCCGAGTCGTGTTCTTGACACTGGTTTCTCCTGGCGCTGCTTCAGTTCAAAGGTCTCTGCGGCAGGAGCCCACTGTTAGCCTCGAAGACGCCTGCTTTATTTCCTCCAGGACCTTTGCCGGCGCATGTTCCGGAATTCCCCACCCTGTCGAAAATTCTGCTGCCGTTTATAGACCCAACAGGTTGGGGTGTAGCTTGGCGTAAGCGCGCTCTTGCGCCCAAAGATCAAGAGGAGCGGAAGCGATTTCGTCGACCACTGGGTCTGCGTGGCCGCTCTTGGTAAGATCTACGCTCTTGATGTACGTCTTGCAGGAATCGCAGCCCTCCACCCGAACATAGGGGAACTCGCTCGCCGTGTATACCGGAAGCTTCTTATTATTTTCTTCGCCGCAATTAGGACAAGCGATGCGGCGGAAGCCCCATTCGGCAAAACAGAAAGAGCACAACAGCGATCGGAGCGCTCCATCTCCCTGTGGACGCAGAACGCCGGCGCCGGGCTTTCGCTGACAGAAGGGACAAAGCCGGTTGCCTGCGCCACCTCGAGGCGCGGGCATGTGTAAACGGACCCTTTCAGCGAGGGGCTGCAAGAACGCCCGTGCCAGGAGGTCTTCGGGCTCGGACGGCATGTGTTCGGTCGCCGACCAAATGGCATTCAACAAATCAGCCCACCCACTCTCGATCTCGGTTGACAGCAACCGACGGGCAACAGCGGCTAGGCGGGAGGGGCCATACTCCTGGGCCATCAAAAGAAACGGTTCGGAGCCATCCATGAGCAGCTCGGCTTGCAAGGGATCCCAGAATCCGCCGGCCGGGGCGCGATCGAGGCGCAGAGAGAGGCTTTCCTGAAAACGAGCCAGGCGCAGGTAAAAGTTGAGAAGCTCCGCGGCAAAGGGATACTGGACCGTAAGCTCCTCTGCCCGGCCTATGCGTTTGCGCCATGAAGTTCCAGCCACGCCCGATTATCAGTGCCAGCCGGGACGCCGCGCAACCGCCCGGGCATACGTCTCAGGCAGTATTGACCATCGCCAGCAATGGGAATATAGTTCGCGGAAAAGATGGTTCGGTGAGCCCGGGGCAATTACAACCACGAATTCAACAAACCGGAAAGTACGCAGCTTCATCGGTGACTGAGTTGATACCTTCGGCCTGAAAGCAAAGTAGTCGGAGGATGTGCATGGAACTCTCCCGCAGAACCTTTCTCAAGGGCACGCTGGTCGGAGGAGTAGGTTTTTCCGCTCTGGGTTTTGATCTCGCCCCGGTTTACGCCCAAACTCAAGGTTTAAAGATCTCGCGAGCAACAGAGACGCGCAGCACTTGTCCATATTGTTCGGTGAGTTGCGGTGTGATCATCTACACGCTGGGCGACAAGGCAAAGAATGCGATCCCGCAGGTCGTGCACGTGGAGGGCGATCCCGACCATCCTATCAATCGCGGAACGTTGTGTCCCAAGGGGTCGTCGCTTGCACAAGACATCCTGAATGATCGGCGTTTGCTGAAGCCGCAGGTGCGTCGTCCGGGAGCCACTGAGTGGGAAGATATTTCCTGGGATCAGGCTTATGCCGAGATCGCGCAGAAGGTCAAAAAGACGCGCGACGACACGTTCCTTGAAAAGGACAGCCAGGGAAGAACCGTCAACCGCTGCGAAGGCATTGCCTGGACGGGCGGTTGCACCGACACGAACGAATTCAATTATTTGGTCGTCAAGAGCATGCGCAGCCTGGGGGTCTGCTACCTGGAAAACCAGGCTCGGGTTTGACACGGCCCCACGGTCTCCAGTTTGGGGCCAACATTCGGACGCGGGGCGATGACCAATGGCTGGATCGACATCAAGAACACAGACATGATGTTGATCATGGGTGGGAATCCGGCGGAGAACCACCCTTGCGGCTTCAAGTGGGCCATCGAAGCCAAGATTCACCGGAATGCGAAGACGATCGTGGTCGACCCTCGCCTCACGCGGACAGCCGCGACCGCAGACCTGTACCTTCAGATTCGTGCCGGCGCCGACATCGCCTTTCTCGGCGGAGTGATTAACTACGCGCTCGAGAACAACCGCATCGCCCACGACTATCTCGTCAATTACACCAACGCGGCGTTCATCATTAAGGAGGGATTCAAGCTTCCGGATGACGGATTGTACTCCGGCTTTGATCCTGAGACGCAGACGTACAACAAATCTTCATGGAACTATGAAGAAGGCGGAGACCTGACGGGAAAGGCGGTTCTGCCGACGCCTTCGGGGCAGAATCCACCAGCAACGCACGTCGAGGGCAGCGACACCGGCCAGGGCCAGGGATATCAGGGCGCGAGTCCAGCGGGAGCAAAAGCTGGCGCCTCGCCCGTGCCCTTGTTGCCGCCGAAGATCGCCTTCGACCTTTCCTTGCAGCATCCGCGGTGCGTCTTCCAGCTTCTCAAGAAGCAATATGAGCGTTACACCCCGGAGATGGTCGAGCGCATTACCGGAATTCCGCAAGATCAGTTCCTCAAAGCGGCCGACCTTTACACCTCGATCCGCAAAGACGGGGACATGAAGAAGGTGTCGACCATCATCTATGCCGTGGGCTGGACTCAGCACAGCTTTGGTACGCAGATTATCCGTACCGCCGCCATGCTGCAGATGCTGATGGGAAACGTAGGACGCGCAGGAGGCGGCGTAAATGCGCTGCGTGGGCATTCCAATATCCAGGGCGCAACCGACATGGCAGGCGTGTTTGACACTCTGCCCGGATATTTGAAGATGCCCAACCCGAACGACGTAGATCTTGCGACTTACCTCAAGCGGATTACGCCGACATCTTCCAAGCCCGATCCCTGGGACTCATTCAATTATTGGTCGAACACGCCTAAGTTTACCGTATCTCTGTTGAAGGCGCTGTACGGCCCGGCAGCCACGAAGGACAACGATTGGGCATTCCATTACCTGCCCAAGATCGATCGCAACTATTCGTGGGTAAACATCTGGAACGACATGTATGAAGGCAAAATAAAGGGCCTGTTTGCCTTCGGCATGAACGGCGTGATGATCGGTCCCGATTCCACCAAAAACATTGAAGCGCTGAAGAAAGCGGACTGGCTCGTGGTCTGCGAGATTTATCCCGACGAAACCAGCGAGTTCTGGGGTGCGCCGGGCATCTCCACCGACGATCAGAAAAAGATCAACACCACCGTGTATCGTCTGCCAGGCGCGGGATTTGCCGAAAAAGACGGCTCGTTCACCAACTCGGCGCGCTGGTTGCAGTGGAAGCAGATTGCGCTGCCGCCTCCGGGCGATGCACGTCTCGATCAGGACATCCTGGCCACGATCTACCTGAAAGTGCGCGAGCTCTATGCAAAAGAGGGCGGCAAGTTCGCCGATCCGGTTCTGAACGCCACGTTCGCGTACACCAACCCGTACGCCCCCGCACTGGCGGAGGTCGCGAAGGAGGTCAGCGGCAAGGCGCTTGCCGATATCACCGATCCCAAGACGAATCAGACGGTCAAGGCGGGACAGCAGGTTCCGGGTTTTGCCTGGCTCAAGGACGATGGCACCACGGCCTGCGGCAACTGGATCTACTCTGGTTCGTGGACCGAAGCGGGCGCCATGATTCAGCGTCGCGGAACGGAAGATCCATCGGGACTCGGGATTTATCCGAATTGGGCGTGGTCTTGGCCCGCCAACCGCCGCGTGCTTTACAACCGAGCGTCGTGTGACCTGAATGGCAAGCCGTGGGACTCGTCGCGACGGCAGGTATGGTGGGATGAGGGCAAACAGCTGTGGGTGGGAAACGATATTCCCGATTTCAAACCGGACTCCGCACCTAAGGACCATATGGGTCCGTTCATCATGAATCCGGAGGGCATAGGCCGATTGTTTGTGCCTCTCGGGGGAATGGCGGACGGTCCGTTTCCCGAACACTACGAACCGATCGAAAGCCCGATTGCGAATCCACTTCATCCCCATCAGTCGAACAATCCGGTAGTGAAAAAGTATAAGACCGAGTTCGACAAGTACGGCACAGCGGATCAGGGATTCAATGTCATCTGCACGACGTACCGGCTCACCGAGCACTACCATTACTGGACGAAAAATAATCCCATGAACGTCCAGCTCGTGCCTGAGCCGTTTGTCGAAGTGCCAGCGGAACTGGCCGATCGGATGGGCATTCGCGGGGGCGAGAGAGTCAAGGTGACCAGCGCGCGCAGCCATTACATCGCCAAGGCTATGGTGACCCGGCGCATCCGTCCGATGAAGATCGACGGCAAGGAAATGTTTCAGATTGGTTTGCCGATTCACTGGGGATTCCGCGGCATCGCGGAGGATGAAGGAAAGACCGCGAAGACTCTGGCCAATCAACTGACTCCTACGGTGATCGATCCGAACGCATTCACTCCGGAATTCAAGGGCTTCTTGGTGAAGATTGAGAAAGCATAGAAGGGCCGTATTAATGGGATCACGATGAGCGACCGCAAGACACTACAGATCCAGAGGATGTCAGCCCATCCCGGGCCCATCCCCGGCACCGGTATGCAGCGCGATGTTCAAGTCTGCAAGTTAGTCGACACCACGACTTGTATCGGGTGCAAAGCCTGTGAAGTGGCGTGCGTCGAGTGGAACGATATGCCATTCGGCGCAACCACCTTCGACAATACCTACCAGACGATGCCGGAGACGCGCTGGAACTTCTGGAACCTGATCAAGTTCAACGAACATCCCCGCGAAGACGGAACCGTCCAGTGGTTAATGCGAAAAGACCAGTGCATGCACTGCGCTGATCCCGGCTGCCTTGCGGCTTGCCCAGCGGATGGCGCCATCGTGCAATACACCAACGGCATCGTCGACTTCAATCAGGAGAACTGCATCGGTTGCGAGTACTGCGTCTCCGGCTGCCCATTTGATATCCCCAAATTCAACCCCGGGACGAAGAAGGTCTACAAGTGCACGCTCTGTTCCGATCGCGTTGGCGAAGGCTTGGAACCGGCGTGCATTAAGGCGTGTCCCACAGGCTGCCTGAAATTTGGCACCAAGGACGACATGAAGTTCATCGCTGAGGAGCGAGCCAAACAACTGCGCGACAACTTTGGTATGGAAAAGGCTGGCGTCTACGATCCTGAATCCATCAGCGGCACGCACGTGATCTACGTGCTGCATGACGCGACCGATCCGGAACGCTATGGCGGGCTGCCCAGGAATCCAACTATTCCGTGGAGCTACACCGTATGGAAGTGGCTGTTCAAGCCGGTGCTGGGTGCGTTCGCGCTGTTTGGAGGGTTGGGAGTGCTGTTGCACTACGTGACGGTGGGCCCGCGTCGGCCACAGCCCGAGCCGCCACAGAAGGAGGGGACGAATGGCAACGGCGATTGAGCGCTTTGACGAAAGAGCACGCCGCACATTCGAGTCCCTCGGCCGGACCGTCGTGTATGTCGGCGAACTGCGGCGGCATCCCGTCTACACCCGCTTCCTGCATTGGATGGTCGCTCTGTTCTTTTTCCTGGCACTGTTCTCCGGCTTCGGAATTTACCTGCCTTGGCTGTTTCGCTGGTTCACCCCAATCTTTGGTGGAGGCCCGCTTGCCCGAGCTTTGCACCCGTGGTTCGGCATTTTCTTTGTGTTCTTCTTTGGCCTGCAAATTCTCAACTGGTTGAAGCCGATGATGTGGACGCCGGCCGACACAAACTGGATGCGCAACCTGCGCGGGATTGTCAGCGGCAAAGAAAAACTTGAGCCGCCCGACACCGGATTTTTCAACGCCGGGCAGAAGCTGCAATTCTGGGAAATCGTTGTCGGCTGTATCGTGTTCCTTATCACCGGCATCATCTTATGGGCCGGCGCTCGCACCTTCGGCAGCGCCCTGGTGGCGATCAGCTATGTCCTGCACGACATCTCGGCAATCGTCATGCTAGGCGGGATTTTCGTCCATATCTATTTGAGCACGATCGGAGAGCCTGGCACTTTCCAGGCGATGACTCGGGGAGCCGTCAGCGAGCCTTGGGCCTGGACCTTTCATCCAGCCTGGTATCGGGAAGTAACCGGACGTGATCCCCGCGCTTCTTACGAGAAGGCGCGAGAGGAAACAGAACGGGCGGTGAAACAGCGGCCTTCTGAGTCTTAGCTGAGAAGCAGGCAGGGGCCATTCATTCGATCACCAGGTGAGCAGGAATATTTGCAGGCGGTGGGCTGCTAAGCATGGTCCAAAGATCCAACCGCATTAGCTTTGTCGGCTCGGTCTACCGGCAATCATCAAGCCCGCACCCGCAATGACCAA
>Ga0137398_10001095_pt1 | contig 10707 bp, 24 predicted proteins | sample czorhiz216metaG_FD_106659 | JGI IMG/M metagenome (GOLD analysis project Ga0137398, IMG submission 106659) | Vadose zone soil microbial communities from Angelo Coast Range Reserve, California, USA - czorhiz2.16 metaG | ecosystem: Environmental > Terrestrial > Soil > Vadose zone | place: USA...
ACTAGAATGGCGTCGAGTGCGGCGTCTTGTTCGCCAGTTGCCGCGTCCAATGCGTCCACGAGCGCGGAAGCATCGGCGAGCGCAGCGTCAAATCCATCCAGCGCAGACGCGCCAGTTCCCAACACGTCTTGCACGAGCTGCGTGAATCCCGGTGAGTCTCCAGGTGCAGAAGGGTTAAACTCGGTGAGGTCCAGTGGGTCAATGAAGACGTTACCGCTCACAATAAAATTCCCGTTCGTCTTGGTCGTTTACCGTTTCTCCAACTCTCTTTTCAGTAGGTCCAGAACCACGCGCACGTCCTTGCCTTCGTTCATGGTCATCAGCACCACCACCATGTGCAGCCACCGCTCGCGGGTTAGTTCTACTTGCGCGTTTAGAATTTGCCGCACGTTGTGGATGTCTTTTCGCGCTTGCGTGGCCCGCGCAAACGCCGCGCCGGTAAAAAACGCCAGCGTGAGCAGCGAGAGCAGCTCCGCGAGCGACAGAGGGCCGAGTTGCACGCATTCCTACTTCGTTCCGTCCGTGTTGGACGCCGCGTGGATGCCAATCGCGGCGATGCCCGCGCCGATGGTTTGCAGCCACCCGGAGAGAGTGTGCGGGGCGGTCTGTGTGAGTTGCGACACCAGGGTGAGGCCGAAGAATGCCCACCCGCCCAACTTTGCTAACCAATGCGTCATAGTGCACCACCTTTCAACTCACCCAAGCGCCAGCGCGATCAAGAAGCCTGAGCTGACGCCAGAATTGGCAGACGCGCCAAGCATCTGGCCGGACATCGTGTATGCCAGCCCGGCCACCGCGCCCGGCGTGTCCAGAGCCACGAGTGTGGCACTCGTGGTATTGCCCACCGCCGTGGTTTGCTGCCACGTCGGGCCCACGGTGCCGCCCGCGAGCCCTGAGCCTTGCCTCATGCGCGCCACCATGAGGGTACCGCCCGTGCCCACGCCGATTCCAGCAATCGTGCCGAGCACAAGTACGATAGCCTGGTCGCTCGGTGGGTTAATCGCTGGCGTAGTGAGTACCGCCGTTTCCGCATTGGTGAGCAGGTTCGCGGCTGCCGCTACGGTAAACACAAACGGCACGCGCCCGCCACCCAAGCCGTACACCACGCGCGCCAGGCGATCGTGCAGTTGCGGTGGCACGTCGTAACTGCGCAGCAGCTCCGCAAGTGTCCGCGCCATCGTCTCAGCCAAGCGCCAGCGCCAAGAGCGCCACGTTCAAAACAGTGCTCGCAGCCGCGCCCGCGAGAATTTGCGCCGTTAGCGAGTACTGGATGCCCGCCGCCAATTGGGGTGTATCGAACGCCATCGCCATCTTGGAAAGGATGTTCGCCGCCACCACGGTATCTAGCCAGTTGCCGCCGACGATCGTCCCCGCAATGCCCGAGCCTTGCCGGAATCGCGTGGTGAGCTGTGTACCAGACGTGCCGATAGTTAGCCGGTACATCCCAAACAAGGCAATGAACGGTGAATCAGACGGCGGGTTAAGTGGTGGTGCGATGCACACCGCTTCTTCTTCGTTTGTTGCCGGGCTAGTGCCGATGGTGGTACTAAACACAAACGGCACGCGCCCGCCACCGAGATTGAATACCACGCGCGCCAGGCGGTCTTGCAGCTCTGGCGCGTGCTTCACTTCCCGCAAAATGTCAGAGAGCGTCGCTCGTTCCATCACTGCCTCCTACCTGTCACGCTATCGAGTATCTGCTTCGTGCGCGCCGCGTCCTGTATCGCTTCGCCGAGCTGCTTCGCAGCCGCGAGCCGACGTTGCTCGCCTAGTACCCGTAACGCTTCTTCACACATCATCTGCCCCAAGCTAATCGGCATCACGTCGCCGCCGATCGACACCTGAAAGGTTTCCAGGTCCAGCCGCACCACCAGCATCGCGTGGTGAGTTTCGGCCGCGCCTTGGTTGCCGTTATCGTCAGGCTTGGTCAACGAGATCCTCCACCAGAAGCGCAATCGCGCTCCACTGGTCGCCGGCCTGTATGTTCGCCGTGCTCATTCGCAGACGCCACGCCTGCGCCATTGTCAGGCCAGGCGGAATCACCACGAAAAGTTCCGTGGCGATGATGCCCGTGGGCACATTGGTTTGCGTGCCGTTCACCGTCACCACCTGTGTGGCCGTCACCCCCACGAGTACATCGTCTTGCCACATGATGTGCGCGCCCGCGCCATCATCCACGATCAGGTTGATGTTACGGGTTGCTGCCGCTGCCGAAGCAGTAAACGTGGCGCTAAACGAGTAGACTTTACGCCGCGTCGCCGATGGCACGATCATGCTCCAATCAACGCCCGCAGCCGGATTGCCCACGAGCAAGGCGCGCAGTGCGCCTGGCCCTTCCGCAGAGTTGAGCGCGCGTCCACCCGGCCACCCGGCAGCTTGGAACGCGGTCACGTAGTCGGCGAACAAGAGCTGCGCGGAGTTGCCAAACGTCCCGCCACCACGTATGAGCACGGCGCGCGCGAACATATCGCCGCGTTGTGGAGCTGTGGAACCAGACGCCGCAAGCGAGAGCAGGAAACCCTCGCCGAGCGTCCGCGTCTTGCTCACTACCACGCCGTTGGTGGTGGTGTTGAGGATGTCCACGCCCGTGTCGATGATTCCGTAATCGACTACGCCGCGCCCGCCACCCGGCAGCGCCAGGTCCGAAGGCTGCCCGCCTTGCACTTCCGGCACGCGCAGAAAACGGTAATTAAAGTTTACCGTATCGTTGCCGACACCTTGGCCGGGTATCGCTTGCAGGAGCAGCACATCATCCCGCAGCACGTACAACGGGCTAGGCGGGTCCACGTCCGTCCACTTGAACCGCGTGATGGCCGGAAGCGACGTGCTCTTGAAATTTGGGTCCATCTTCGGCGATGGCTGCCCCGGTGGTGGTAGGAATGCTCCCACGTTGTTTTGGCTCCTAAGTAAAAAGGGCGGGCGATGTTAACGCCCGCCCCACGAATCACGAATCACGAATCACGCGCGCTACGCGCCCGGTTGCGCAGCTCCCGCCACTGCCGCGCCGGTCAAGCCGGGTCCGACCTTGCCCGGCAAGAGTTGCACGCACTCCAAGTTGATGATGTAGGTACCACCCGTGCCTGTGGTCTGCACGTCGATGGTGGTGGCCGCTTTGTTCGCCGACGAGAACACTGGAATCAGCGGCGTGTTGAATGCCGCCGTCAATTGCTGGAACCAGTTGGCCGTCTCGTCCTTCAGCGTGGGTTCGGCAGGGAAGCCAAGCCGCAAGTTGGAGAAGTCGATGCCCGTGATGCCCACGACGCAGCCGCGCGTGTCCGACATGCCGCCCAAAATCGCGTAATCCGTGTTGGCAATTAAATTGTCGTTCGTGGAGTTAATCGCCACAGACCCGCCGAAATTGCCAGTTGCCACGGCAGTTACCGTCACTTCGATGGTAACCACGTTCAGGCCGTTGGCCTTGAGGAAGGCATTGTCAATGAAGCGACCGCTCGCGCCCTGCAAGTCTTCGTACAGAATCAAGAGCGCCGCCGTGTCGATTTCCGCGCCGCCACCCGTCAGCTCCACCGTCAACGCGTCTTGCGCATACAGCCGCTGCGCATACGCGATGTTGGTGTGGCCCGCAAACATCGAACCGGAGAAGGCCGCCGTCACGCGGTTCCGGATGCCTTGCTGGAAGTCGTGCAGCTTCGTCGAACGGATGCGCAGCTCGCCCGCCGTGGCGTTGAATGCCCATGAGTTGAGCAGCCACACAGCCTTTGACGGGTCCGTGTTGCGCACAGTAAACGATGTGCCCGTGGACGGTGTGAGCACCGTAAACGTAGCGCCGGGGTTGGTGGCGAATCCTGCTACAACTTCGAGTGCTCGCGGCATCGCTTTGCTCCTGTGTCTAACGTCCCTTTAGTCTGGTGGCCCGTACCAGGGTTTCCCGGTGTTGGGGTACCAGTCTTGCGGCATTTCGTCATCTGCCTCAAGTTGCTTCACTTGCTCCAGCGTGAGCCGTATCCGCGTGGGCTTCTGTCCGCGCGGCACAATGGGTGGCTTCAGTGCCTGGCTCTGTAGTGTGGCCATCACCGCTTGCGTTTCTTCCATCGTGAGCGCGTCCACACCTAGCCGCTCGCGCTCCGCCGCGAGCGCCTCGTTCAGCACCGCGCCGTCGATCACCGGCATTACGGGTGACTCGTGCGCGCCAGCCGCTTCGTCCCTGTTCCACTGCGCGACGGCAGCCGCTTGCGCGGGTGTCCTCCCGGTGTGTGCCTCAAGGTGCGGGTTGTGTGGGTCCACGCCAGCCTGGTGAACGAGTGTGTTCAGGTTGCCCGGAGTGTCCACGGCCTTGGGGTGGCCGGGAGGAAAGTCCCGCGCGTTCTCCTCGAATTTGTGCTTCTGAATCCACGCGAGATGCTCCGGTGAGCCAATGCGTGTGTCGATGGCTGCCGGGTGCCCGATCGGGAAGTCGCGCTCAGGTGCTTGCGCCATCTAACTAACCCCCTGCCATTGACACTTTCTTCGCGTGCAACGCTTGCGCCACCACAGACACGCGCGCCACGTTCGCGTCGCTGCCCTTGATGCCCTTGGCCGGCAGCGTCAAGCCAGAGATGACGGCGAGGTACGGGGCCACGTTACTGGCCCACTTCGGCGCGCCCAAGCGCACGCCGTTGGGGTAGTTCTGCGCGCCCTTGTTGGTCGCGCCGTTCTGCCACCCGGTTTCGCCTGACGCTTGCAGATTCTTCTTAAACGCCGCGAGTGCTTGCGGCGAGTTCACAGCCTGTTGCCACAACGGAGCCGCGTCGATCGCGCTCTGCGCTTGCGGCTTCTTCGGTGCCATCACACCAGCTTTGTAGTCGGCCACTGCGCCACCAGCGCGGTTGAGATATTTGGCTTGCAGTGTGCCCACGTCTTTGATCTGAATGGCCATGAAAACCTCCGTGCCGCGTCGGCCCTGTGCAATTTCACTTCCACCGTGCTGCGGTTGTGTTTGGCAGGGTAAGCCGTTTGGGGTGGGAAAAGTCAAGCAGTCGTCGCCGCCTACGAATGTTACATCACTACAAAACTACAGTTGGTAGGAGGGAAGGGATTCTTAAGGGAAACCCGGTTTTGAGCAGCTTTTCAACAGTAATTCCAACGGTTTTCCACAGCTTTTCCACAGGCCAGAAACCCCTTGACAGATTACTAAGGACTCCTTATGATTTGACTCAATTATGAAGCCATCGAGCAGCACCAAAATGAGTCACCCCCACGGGGAGTCAGGAGCCTACAGCAGGGAGCCTTTTTTGGGGTGTGTATGTCGTCTCATAAGCTATAAAGTGTTAACTGAATAGTACTCACCCACCTGCTATTACTCACATGGAACAACCACTTTACGTCGTCAAGGTGTGGCGTACTGGTACGTCACTTGTCTTCCCTCTCTATAAAGCCGTGCTGGAGCTGCTTGGATGGAGGGAGAGCAGCCTACTGATCGTCCGTGTGTATCCGCCGTTCTTGATCTTGCGCGTGGCCGATCCCGCGAGTGTGCTGTCACTCAAAGAGATTCCGCGCGAAGTCTTTCCGCCCGCGTGGCCGACCACCGTGGAGCTGCCCAAGAAGAGGGAAGGGTGATGCCGCAACACCTCACCATCCCGCGCGCGCAGCTCTTGCCACCCCCTGAGCCGATGCGCGTCACCATCTCCGACGACCACATCGAAGAGTTGGTCGAGTCGCTCCGCACGATGGGCCAGCTCGTGCCACTCATCGTGACGCCGGCACTCAGTCGTGACAGTGGCGTTATACCCGCCCCACCACCCAACGCCGTGGCGCGATATGTGGAGAACGGCGGCATGTTCGAGATCATCGACGGCCACTGCCGGTACCTTGCCGCCGAGTTCGTTCCGCTCACGGAACTACAGTGCTCCGTCTTCCTCGAGGTGGAGGAAGCCAAGCACGCCATGATGCTGCACGCGGGCATCATCCGGCAGTCGTTCACCGCCTTCGAGGAGGGACGCCAGTTCATCGAGCTATCGAACAAGCACGGGTGGTCGCTCGACGACCTGTGCAGGACGTTCCACCGCTCTGAGTCCTACATCAACGACCGCGTCTCGATCGCGTCCGCGCCCGAGCCGATTGCTCTCGCCGTGCACAGCCGGCAGATCAATCTCGCGCAAGCCAAACAGATACTCCGCGCGAAGGACGAAATGCTGCGCGGGTACCTCTTGGACCAGGCGCAAGTGCATGGCGCAACGGCCCGAACGCTAGAGGTGATGATCCACAACTGGAAGATTGAGAACGAGCCGCGCCCGGACGGTGAGAAGTCCCACACACCGGCCTACTCGCCCGAGCAGAATCCCGCTGCGCCCGAGGTGTGTTGCTGGTGCAGGGAAGGGAACGATCCGGAGAATTTCCGCAAGGTGACGGTCCACTGGTACCACGAGCGCGACTTGATGGCCATCGTCAACGAGGTGGGCAGTCACAACCTGCACAGGCAGGCGGCTGAGGCCAGGCCCGTGACTGGTGACTCGTGACTGGTGACTCGTGACTGGTGAAAGTTGGAAAGAGGGAGATGCCAGGTTCGGCAAGATTATGCGGCGCATCGTGAGCGTACAGATCGTGCTGTGGATGCGCCCGCCGACGCGCCGCGTCAAGCTGAACTGCGGCCATGAGTTCGACGTGCCGCGCCGGATGCGCCCCACCGTGGGCAAACTCACCGGATGCCCGGAGTGTAGGTAGACCGATGAAGAGACTGCGCCCAGGACAACAATTCGGAGTGGTAGCGGGCCGAAATGAAACGCAAATGGTGCTGCGGATACGGTTGGGTGGAGCCGTATTCGAGGTGGCACTTGACCAGCAAGAGGTGCTCGATCTGGCCGAGTATCTCGAAACGCAAGCGATTGAGTTGTTTTCCAAGGCTGCCCGGAGTGCAAATAGAAACGTGACTGGTGACTCGTGACTGGTGACTCGTGAACTGCCCCAACTGTGACAGAGAAATGCGCCTTTGCGAACAGCGTGATAGACCCTATAGCCGTTGCCGCACTTGTGGCCAACGAGTGCAATCCGCTGAGGATCGTGTGCAGTACTACTTCTGGCGATGTGACAACTGCCGCGCGACCGTACGCGACGATGTGCCCACGGCAACAATTGGTGAGCTGCGCCAATGACCCGATGGGTCACCACAACGCAGCCGTCCGCGCAGCTCGTGCAAGAGCCTGGGCCGCCATCGACAGACGCGCACGGCAGCGAGGTCACCTACTGGCGCACGGCGTTCGGCAAACGCTTCGCGCGCGTGGTGGAGAAGCAAGGCTTCGTGTTCTGGATGCGAGAGGTGGAGACATGAGTTCACCAGTCACCATTGACCAGTCACCAGTCACCACTCCGCGCCACGACAAGCGCGGAGAGCGCCCCAAGCAATACTTTGCGCGCACGGGCCAGGATGTAGCCTGCCCGTTCTGCTTCGGCAAGTACATCCGGCGAAGGATGCAGGACGGCAAGTGGCGGTGTTATAAATGCCGCCTCGACTTCTTCGCGCCGCACCTGATTCAGGTGGTTCCTGTCCTGCCCGGCAGTCGAGAGAAGAGGTGATCCGTGGGCAAAATGATCTTGTACCTTGTCCTGGTTGTGGGTGGTGGTGCAGCCCTGATGCAGAGCACCGCGCCGTATGACGACACAACGAGGATGCTCATCTGGGCTTGGTGCTTTACCGTACTCGGTCTGCCGGTCTATTGGGGAGTCAAGGCGATCGTGCGAGGCTATCGAGGCAAATAATGTGCGAGCTGTGGGAGATCGTCTGCGCCAACCGTCACGCGATGACGCGGTACGCAGAGATGCTGGAGCTGGAAAAGATGGCCGGCGCGCCGCGTTCGGTGGCCAACATCCGCGCGATGGCCGCAGCCGATGAGCAATTCCGCGTAGAGCTGTACCTGCTCTTCCAGCAAGGTGTGATCGACGCAGCCGGGGAGTCCGACGATGCAGAGGAGTGAGTAAATGCGAGCAATGACCTGGTGCTTAGGGATTCTGGTGCTGCTCGCGTGGCACGCGCAATTCGCCATGCACAACGGCGCGGCCACGGCCACGTATCTGTTCGCGGTAGTGTTCTGGATTTTTGTCGGCGCGGGCGCACTCATCACAGGGCTTGTGCGTCTACTCGCCGGCAAGATGAAGGCCGGCGCGCCGGCGCTAGTGGACCGGGGAAGGTCGGGCGCGCCGGCCACAACAAAGGGGGAGTGAATGATTCTTCGCGCAACGGTACGGGACAAACAGAACGGAGATTTTATTCGCACCGTGGACGTGCTCACGGCGGATGATTTCGGCAAGGTCGGCAGCGCCGCTGCGTCGTGGGCCAGGCAGCGCGCCAAGGGTGCGCAGCTCTTTGGCCAGCCCGTGCGCCGCGAGCTGGTGTTGCTGCTCGAATGGGTGCCGCCAGCACCACCAGTCACCAATCACCAATCACCAGTCACCGCGCGCAAGCGCGCCACCCCGAAACGGAGAAAATGATGGCCACCACACCCCAACCTTTCGATGCTGCCGCCGTCGCCACGGACCTTGCCGCCACACTCGATCAGCACCGCGCCGCCGTAGCTCCCACCATCGCCGCGCCCGCTGATACTCCGATGTTCCAGCAACACGCCGATGGCACCATCCTTGACCGCGCCGGGCGCGTCCTGGTGCATGGCACAGTGGTGCCTTGAGTCACGAGTCACGAGTCACGAGTCACGAGTCACGGAGGTACGACATGCCCGCACCTATCGGCCTGAAAACAGCCGGGCCACACGTCGAGCTGCAAGGTGTGAACGAGCAGCTCTTATCCTTCGCCGCCGTGCTCGACCGCATCCACCAAATCCTATTCAACACGCAGATGGTCATCACCAGCGCGCGGGACGGAATGCACGCGCCGTCCTCGCGTCACGAGATGGGGCTCGCACTCGATATTCGCACGATCGACAAGGACGCGGAGGGCAACATGGTGTTTCTCACCATGCTCAATTACGCCGCGCGCATCATGCCGATCACCACCTTTGACGAGCGCAACCTGCCCGGTTCGCCGCACCTGCACATCGAGTGGCACGGAGAGTGAGCCTGTGGCCGTTTGGGTCCGAATTCTATCAGCCTTCTGCACTGAGTCGCTTTGCAATGAGCCAGAGGCGATGCACCGTAGATGTGCATGGCGTTTTCTGCTTCACAAGTGGGACCCGCACCGCGAAGGATTGGGCCACGCACACGGCCCACGAGAGCATACTAGAAGCCTTTGTCCATGCCCGTGCCACTCGGAGAATGGGAAGGGCACTGCGCGCGAGCCTGGTGCTGATTGATAATATGAGCCGCTCACCCACAGGCATCATCCCCGAGTCCATGATGAACCCCGGCAGCAAGGGTGAAGTCATCGCGTATCTCGCCACGCTGCCGGTTGAGGGTGGCGTCAAGGTGGACCTGCTCGTGGGGTGGGCACGCATGGTGGGTGTGAGCGTGAACGCGAGCCAGCGCGACCAGGTGCGCGTGACAGGAGTAGACTACCAGTGATGGCCTGTGAGTTGATCGCCTGGTACCTTTGCGGTGTGGCCTGTGCGCCATTCGTTGTCATCGCCTACATGTGGGCCAGAGAGCAGCCGTGGGGCAAGAGGTTGCCGTGAGCACGCCAGCCGTCCAGCTCGAAAGTGAACGAGCCAAATACCCGGCCATGCAAGTGGACGAAATACTGGTGTGGCGTGGGTGGCTGCTCGCCCACCAGACCCTTTACGATCGCTTCGATTACAACGTGGCCATCGGCATCGCGCAAGACCCTGGCCCGGCGTACTCTGACGCCATCCGCAAGATGGCAATCTTCATCCGCAGCAAACGTCTCGATGCGGTTGGGTGGCGTGGCGCAACGCCGTATATATTCGAGGTCAAGCGACGCGCCGGCCCGGAAAACGTAGGGCAGCTCGTGATCTATCAGCACTGGTGGCCGGTGCCGTTTCCTGGCGCGCCCGCTCCACAGCTCGTGCTCGTTGCCACGGACGCGGATCCACACATCTTGCCCGTGCTGGCCAAGCTAGGCATTCAATACGACCAGGTGCCCGGAATCAACTTCTCCGTTCTCGGTCCTGGCCGCATCATCCCCCCCGCAGACCAGAACACCAGCTCTTAGCGCACTCGCTCGAATTTTCTTCGCGTGCTATTTCGCGCGCCTTCTGCCGGCCCGACGCGCGGCGGTTCGCAGGCGCCTGCCCGATCGGTGAAAAAAATTCCAGTGAATGATCTGCCCGGTGGCAATTTGTGCCAGAGCTGCCGGCAGAACACAGCAACACTGCCGGCCAGGGATGCCAGCTCTGGGGGATCTCGAGAAGGCGAAATACAGGCGAAGACATGGCAAGCACTAGGACGCAAAACACGCCAACGCTGATAACAAGCAACTTGTGGACAGGGGTGGGGGTATGGGTCCACCCAAGCAGGAATAATCGCGCCACGGGCCGGGAAATGGGGTAGCTTTAGCCCCTAATGGCTCTATAGAGCCACTTTTCAGGTTGCGAGGATCTTCGGGAGGGGTGGTATGGGCAAGCCCTTCGCCCTGGCTTTCGCAACTTTCTGGTCGTAGACAAACTGAGCCACCTTCTTTGCCTCGACCTGTTGCGCAAACTTTAAGAGTATCAAGGTGGTAAGTATTTGCAGGTCGTCTCCCTGGAAGCCCGCCTGTTGGAGTCTGGCCACCACGTCGTCCTGAGTCATAATCCCCTCGTTGAACGCATTCTCGATTTCGGTGAGGGTCAGTGACTTGTGCGGCACCTTCACCTTCACGATCATCGTGGC
>Ga0137398_10001096_pt1 | contig 10706 bp, 9 predicted proteins | sample czorhiz216metaG_FD_106659 | JGI IMG/M metagenome (GOLD analysis project Ga0137398, IMG submission 106659) | Vadose zone soil microbial communities from Angelo Coast Range Reserve, California, USA - czorhiz2.16 metaG | ecosystem: Environmental > Terrestrial > Soil > Vadose zone | place: USA...
CGCTTGTGATATTATCCTAGCTCCTCGTTATCGGATGCTTCTGCATCGGCGTGAACCAAGTTGATCTAACCACTGCTGGAAGAGCTGGCATTCCTGTCTTCAACTCGCCCTTCTCCAACTCACGTTCCGTGGCGGAGCTCGTCGTGTCGGAGGTCATTGCACTTGCCCGGCAATACTTTGAGCGTGCCTTCGAGCTGCGTCAGGGCATCTGGAACAAGCAGTCCAAGGGCTGCTGGGAGATCCGTGGGAAGACCCTTGGGATCGTTGGCTATGGTCACATAGGCTCCCAACTCTCCGTGCTCGCCGAAGCGTTCGGCATGCGCGTCCTCTTCTACGACGTCATCAACCTCATGCCCCTCGGTTCCGCTCGACAAGTCGAATCGTTGTCCGCACTGCTCACGCAGTCGGATTTCGTCACCCTTCACGTGCCAGACCTCCCCGAGACGAGGAATATGATTTCGGTCAAGCAGTTGGCGGAGATGAAGAAGGGCTCGTACCTAATCAACAACGCACGCGGTAGCGTTGTGGATATTCCCGCGCTAATCAAGGCCGCGCAATCGGGACATATAGCTGGCGCAGCTCTCGACGTTTTCCCCCACGAACCCGGTGCGAACGGTGCGCCCTTTGACGCCCAGCTAAATCCGTGGGCAGACGAACTCCGCGCACTGAAAAACATCATCCTCACGCCGCATATTGGGGGTTCCACCGAGGAGGCCCAGAGGATGATCGGCGACGAAGTCTCAGGCGCGCTCACTCGATATCTCGACTTCGGCTCAACGGTTGGCGCTGTCAATTTCCCCGAGGTAGACCTCCGTGCCATCACGACCGAGCAGCCTGACCACATTCGCATCTGCCACGTTCACGTCAACCAGCCTGGCGTGCTCAGGCAAGTCAACGAGGTGCTTTCACCCTATAACGTGGAGAAGCAATACTCCGATTCCAAGGGTGACGTTGCATACCTCATGGCGGACATCGCCAATGTCAGTCCACAGGAGATAAATAGCCTGAAGGAGATGATTAAGAAGAATAGTTCGAATATACTGACACGACTTCTAGCTTGAACATGTGCCCACGTTATGCTCTATGTTGTCATTTTCTTCAGTATTGTCATAGTCGGCTATAACAAAAGTAACTGCCAAAGTTAACGGTACTTCGAACCCCACTCCCACTCAACTGGGACTTGCAATAGCGAGTAAAATGTAGAGCTTGTAATATACAGACCGTAGTTCGAGTCATGCAGCATAAACTTGCTTTTCCGCTTCCGCATCTTCTTAGCACCACCTAACTGTCGTTTGGAGGCATTTCCTGAGATGGTGCCTTGTCTGACCAACTGACCAAGCTTCTACTGGAATGTCCCGCACAAAGGGATCAACACAAACACAGGCGATTGCGTTGAAAAGATCTTCTAAAGCCCAGGTAAGCCGAGGACCAGTGAGCTCTATCGCAGGTTCTGCGTTAATTTCGAGAAGCTTGACGCAGAACTGTGGTTGAGGCGATGCGACGTGTTCGACGAGAAAGTCAACTCCATAGAGTTCGAATGCGTTAGGCAGTGGCTGTGGGGGCTCCCAAGTAAGTATAATATGTTTTTTTTATGCATCCATCCGCTTTCACGGAAAATGATCGAATCGAACCTGAAAGTGTATGGGCGACTGAAGCGCGGCCGTGAAGGTTTCTGCGAGGGCGTCTGCTATTTGATCTTGAATGTTCGCGAGATGGTCCGAAGTCAGAGTTGAATCGGGATCGCTAGCGGGTAAATCGGGGGCACCGCGGGACAAGATGTGGCAGCCAAGCAACTCGTCCAGTAACCGTACGCCCTGTTCTCCCCCGTGTGCTGTTTGCAGCGACGAATTGGTCAAGTGAGGTGCAAGATCAATTGCCAGTGTATCGCCAGGCGCAGGAGCGGGCAACGCGAAGGGCTTCGATGAGAACAGCGCCAACATACGCGTGTAGAAATAGACGGTGAGATCCCCAGAGGCGACGCAATACACCCGAATGTGGAACTAGATGGTCATGAAACAAGTTTTGGGAAGCCAAAGAGAATGTTGTCATCAGCGCGCTCTCACGAGATCTCACGACCAACACGGAAGTGAACGTTACGAACCTTATGGCCCTGCAGCTGATCGAAGGGTCGCGAAGATGTTCCATACGGGTGTATCTCTCGCGGGTCCAGTAGGAGAGGTTTAGTCAGGTATTCCTATTAATATTCGTTTTGAGATGTGGGATGATGGATGCCATCAAAATACGTGCAAAGATAATAACCCCGGGCCACTACTTGCCTGAATAACGAAGTGGCGCAGTTGGGAGATCACTATAGAAGTGTTATCGGGCGCGGAGGCTCCATCGATATCATCATCGCCGCCCGAGTCGTCTCCCTCGCCACCCGAATCATCTTCGTCATCAAATTCCTCAAGTACGCGTCGGAGGCCGTCCTTTGAATTGAACAGTCTGATCCCCATTCCACGGTCGGCCATCCCTGGTTTCAGAATCCACCACCGATCATACGTTTCTGGCGCCGATGCAATCAACTTGTCCAAAGTATCAGACAGATCCCAAAGCTCGTCCGCCCATAAATCATCGAGTTCGTCGGCGAAGGAGATTTCTATCTCCCAAGTCGTTGGGACCGCCGTTCGCAGGACCGAGCCAGGGTTCTTTGTCAGATACGAATGAATACAGCGGGAAAGGAAATGCTTCCTGATCAGGGCTTTTCGGATGACATACGAAGATGATCGAATTCGAACATCATCGTGATGGGCAGAATGCGTCAACGCGTGGTCAATCTCGTCATATGACGACCACTGGATGAGTTTGCTGAATGATTGAGGTCGAATGGAGTAGATGGATGCACCGTTTATGTCCGGAAGTGCGAGGAGAGCCTTTCTGACGAGGGATTCTGTGAGGGGCGCGGACGGCCACTTGACGAAGAAGACAGGGTCCATAAATTCAATTAGATTCCTGGAACTCGGCCACCGATAAACTAAACTAGATCTAGATATCCTCACGCTCGCGGCATCTGCCGTAGGAGTGCTATTACGTCATTCATGTCTGCGTCCTGTCCTCTTGCCCTGCTGTATCCACCCTCCGTGCGACCCCAGGGCCAACCACGCTCCTGTATCTTGACGCCGACTTCTGCTGACGGTATTTCCCTTCCTTTGGGCTGATTTCTTGAACCGGCCATAGGATTTGCCAAGTCGTTGTAAGCGATACCGAAGAATCGAGACAACTTGGCCGCTTGTAGCCGACGCCTACGAAATGTCATGGCGTTGTCATCAGATCGCTCGTGAGGATCTGGCGTTTGTACTGTGTCCGGATCGTCATCGGAAGTTTGAGACTGAACTGCTGGCGTTGCTGGTCTCTGTTCACTCTCGGGTTCTTGAAATGGATCAGCTGTAGAGCCGGAAGATGCGAATGATGTCGAGATTGGAGATATGGCAGCGTGAGACAACTGGATCGAGGAACGGTCTTCGCGGTACATGGAAGATAAGTCGCTCGAGGGAAGAGCAAGATACTCTATACTCTCTTCCACGATCGCCCTGGGTAATGTCGGTGGTTCATCTTCAAAGGGAGATGTTTCCCTGTACAAGGATATTGGAGGCTCTGTCCCGAAGACCTGCAAAGTACATTCCGTGACTGGACACAAAAAGGTTCAAATCATGTCATACCTGCGCCAGTTTCCTCCCTCGGCGGATACTCCGTACCCTCTGAGCCTCCGTTAATGGTTGGTGTGAATCGGCTGAGCCGTCATCTTCCCGACTCTGATCAGTCGAAGAGCGAGGGTCATCTTTCGCGGTTCTCTTCCTGGTCCAGAGCGTCACACTCCTTCTCTGAGAATGTGTGGGCGTAAAGAGGTCAGTGGACCTTCGAGAGTGCGCTTGAATAGCATCAGTGTCTGGGTCAAGAACTGTCCGTCGTCTCGATTTGCCTTTCACCCGTGCCTCGCGATTGATTATGCGGAGGCTGGTGGACCTCTTGGGCTTGTTTTCTACGACGGAGAGATGACCCTCCCCTCCAGCGCTCTCATCAGACCCGGTCGATCCCGTTGACCCCGCTCTGCGCAATCCACCAAGACCAATACGTGTCGATTCGAGTCGACTAATTTGAGAAGGGTGAGTCGGTTGACGTCTCGTAGAAGTGCTCCGTCCCAGAACGTCCCGCGCGGACTCTAGAAGCTGCGGGGACATCTTGTCCGCTTCTGTAGGGCGGGTGCTATGTGGGAAGCGAAAGGGACGATAAGGGGGATCTGAATCAACTAATGAGAGTTTTGAAAGCCGAATATGTTGCTGACGTTGCCGTGGGTGATCCGTAGTTGCTGACTCCACGGCTGGCCTTTTGTATCCTTCCAGATGGGGTTGTTCTGTATCATCCCGAGGTAGTTCTCCAAAGATCTGGCTCAGTTTCCGGTTTTGCCGCAGTCGCCTCTGTTTCTCTTCGATATCAAGATCATTCGTGGTAGGAGGGAATCGCACAGTCATTGATGATGATACGGCCCGAGCGGTCTAGAGTGGAACATGAGGCATTAGATGATGGCAACAGGCACGGAGAAAGTCCATCGTACAGACCTGCCGGGGATCACAGGGCCGAGAGGAGCGACGAGCAATGGTTACCCTACCGAGTCCGATTCGGGGGTTGCTGGCAGAGTCAGCGAGATGGGACCGCGTGAAGAACTTGGGGGAAAGGAAGAGAAGCGCAAAACGCAGAATGCGACTAAATATCGTTCGGTGTGAACAGTGAAGGTATAAAGGCTGAAAGCGCTTGCTGCCATCCGTACCTGTCAACATTAGCGCGATATGTCAAGAGCCGATTGCACGGCCATTCATTTAGTGCCATTTATGTTAATCCCCGCTGACACAATTTGTCATACGTAACGTAAGGACGGAAGCGATGAAAATCCCGCTGGCATGGCAAGTGTGCGGTGCAGCAGTAAAGTGACTTTTCGTCCGTCGTTGCGGAGACTATTACTCTGCCCCCGCACACTGTGGACAATCTGGCTCTCTTTGGAAGATAGCAGTTGCCTGATATCCATTATTGCCAAGAGTAGAACTACGATATTACAATAAGTACAATATATGAAATCCAGTCTAGACATTGGCGTAAGTAAAAAAATTGAGCGTACTCATCCAATTTAATAAATAAACAAGTGTTAAATATTGCCTCCAGGAAGATGTCATGGTCAGAATGCGCAGATAGTGCTGGACACGGTCATGTCACGGTTCAGGCTCGGAACGAGGCGAGTGTGTGGTCCAAACTGAGCCAGTGCCAGAGGCACTGCCAAGACGTCCGAGAGACACATTCAAGGTGGACGGCATCCTCACTAGCGATACTCGCTTAGCTGCGCGTGTCTTGTCCCATTGTTCCGCCTCCTCGTCTGATTCCTCTTGGTGTGTGTTAGATGTCTCGTGTGATGACCCCGGTTCAGGTGTAGCTGTCCCGTCCGCTGTCCGAGCTGGCGAGAGTGCCCTCGGCGTGTCAGTCGGCGTACTGTTCCTCACGGAAACGACTGGCGAGTCAACCCATTCTTCTGTTGCGGAGACCGTCCAGTTGAAATCGAGCGCGGAGTGAAAAGACTCGGCGATTGACGACTCTGGAGGGTGTAAGCCCTCAGGAGAGCGGTGTGAATCATCAGAAGGATTGATCATAGGTTGATCCAAGCTTGGCGGTAGAATACGGGGAATACTTGGTTCACATCGACTTTGTAATGTGTCAGTTGCGGCCTTCAAGGCGATTGTCTTAGCCCGACCCCATTCCCTCTCCTGAGCAATGAGGTCGTTGGACAAGACTTCTTTGTGACAGAGCTGTATTGAAAGCACCAGTCGGGTCGTTTGTATTCGTCTGGATGTCTGTAAAATGATCATCTCAAGCTTTCCGCGGGTCGCGCGTTGAAAGGGTGTAAGGACGGCAATGTTGCGAAGTAAACGCAAATCCGTTTCCTCTTGGAGTTGCGATGAATGTATCTTCAAATCAAGTTCCGCGAGCTTGGTTTGGATGACCCGGGTGCGAACGGAGACTCGATTACATTCTGAGTCCTCTGGAAAGGATGCCGACGACGGTTGGGCAGCGCACTCTAAGCTATGCGCACGAGGGCGTCCATCAGGTCTTGCAATGAGTGCACCGGGAGGAGTCAACCGCCCTGCGGCCAGGTCGGCCTTTACTTGGTGAAAAGTAGCTTTAAGTTGATGCGCGCCAACGTTATTCTGGGTACTAGGAACATCGAGATCCATATCCTCGTGACCATTAATTATTTTGGATCGTTGTGACCTGGAGACAGTGTAGGGAGCGTTGGGAGAGCTGGAAAGCCTATCGATAAAGTCATCCGAGTTTCGGCTCCAGGCACAGATTCGCGACGTTTCAGAATCGGAGCTGGCACACTGAATATCTCGCAAATGAGATGCAGCGGCTGCCACACCCATTAACTCAACATCCTTTCCAGACATCCCGGGAGCACGCATAGAGACACCTGTCGTCTTGAAGGCACTCGCATAATTAATGCATGAAACCCAGCTGTTAATGTCCTCCTCCCCAGGCGCTTGGAGAAGAAAAGGTCGCCGATCGCCCGATATAAGGAGAAAAGAGTAATGCTACCAAATATGGTCTTAGCAATCGATAAAGCGATAAAGTACCAGACAAGATCCAACCTTGTCATGAGAGCGATCATGTAGAGCTACGTAGTCCTTTAAGGACAACACTTCGTCTGGCTTTAGCAGTGGTACAGGTGGGACAAGAATCCGTTTGTCGCGGTATCTCATTTGTTCTTGCAGGCTAGTAGCCCAGGCTTGATCCCGGAAGAATAACAACTGAGAACTTGTGAGGATGACACTCCACAACCGCCACTTGCCAGCCTTGACCCGCTTGCCAATGTCCAGCGAGGTGTCCCTCCGATAAAGCAAACCGACCTTGACAACCTTGAGTGCTGAACTCTGATGAGGAGAGTATGTAGGGTCCGAGAGTTGGCGACTATTTTGATGGGTAGCGCCAGTGCTTCCAAAGTTGAGTGCAAACCCCAAAGTGGACATTCGCCTATCTGACCGAACAACCTCAATTACACCAGCATTGACGAAGATTTTGTGTATGTTCTCTTCATTCCATACTCCCGAATTGTCTTTGTAGGAATAATGGTTTTCGAAAGGAATGTGTTGTTCAACATTCACACGCAAAGGATTAAGAAGATTCTAAGAATGGACGGTGATCAGAAGTGCAAATGTCAATACTGAAGGTCGCTCGCCTTCACGATCAGATAGTATGGGTCAATTTTGTCGGTCTTGCCTAGAAGCGTCACCGTGCTGCCATTTCCTGGCAAGGAGTGCTGCGCAGGAAACCTAGAAAGTGATCGGCCTGGGACGCTATCGAGATTACGCTGTAGATTCGCCTCTACGGGATCTTCTACGAAAATGAAAGGAGCGAACACGATGTTGTCATAGTAGTACTGAAGAAAATGGCGTTAGCGAGGCAGGTAGCCATGCCGGTCTTCCTCTTACCTCGAGGACCTCAGGGTAAATACCGGCGAGCTGGGTATTTTTGATATAATCTGCCTTCGTCATCTTTCGTTTGTTGGACTTGTTGAACGCATCCGTGTGAAGCATGATCAAGCTGAAGGCAAGGATATAGGGATGGTCTTGTGATAATGAGTGTCGTAGCTCGCGTTATGGTGGAATGACAACATACCATCGGAAATGAACAAGTTTCGGTTGCACATGAGATATCTGTTTGCAAATGTTTCCATGACACGGTCAATTTGTTGTGTTTCCCGTGGTAAACCCACGTCCATAAGTAACTTCCGTAACGCAACGTCTAAAGGGTCCCCGTGAAAGTCAAAGCGATCGATATATGCTTGGAGTGCATTCGTATAAAAACTCTCCCCACTTCAGGGTCAAAATGTCATGGTCTAGATTCAGTCTCGCACACAAATGGGCCATACCTAGAAGCCAGCACAGACGCAATGTCCGCTTTGCTAATCGTACCAAGTAGTCGGTCCACATAAACCACAGGCGACTCCTCGTCCGGGCGCGGCTTTGGAGGGGGAAGTTTTGAAGTTGAAGCTCTAGGGGAGTGGTTCGTATGAACTCGGTTTGTTCCGCTGGTAGGCGGTGATAGCGAGGAAGAGCTGAACGAAAAGATATTGGCGGAAAGTCGATGAAGAAGAAAGGCAGGGTTTGTTTGAGAGCGCGGTCGGGCGGTCCGTCTGGGGACAGCTACGTCCGGGATCTGTGGAGGTGCAGGAGCTAGAGGAGAGGAATGCTCTGGAGGGTGCACATAGGACAATGTGCGAGACCGATCGGTAGCAGAATCTGCTGTAAAAGGTCGTCGTCGAATAGGAGACTGTGTTTGCAGCGTTTGCACGGAGAGATCTGGACTACTGGCTGCAGGGCTCGGAGCAAGAGGGCGGGTGCGAGACTCGCTACGTCGGTTCAACCCAGGAGGCGGCCGCGGCAAGTGTTCTTCCGTTTGTGATGAATGAGAAGAGCATAAGATATTGGTATCAAATCGGAGGGGTGTCAGGGGTGGAAGCGAGGGTAGTATATGTGATAAATGATCAAAGGATCTGCGAGGGGGGTCCGCTGGCGGTAGTGGGACGGCGGGTTTCAATAAATCATTGGACTTCCGGTTCCAAAATGAAGCCTTTTTGACGAGGGATTTCCTTGGAGGCGTTATGTGTGAAGGAATGTCCTCCACAGTGCTTCTATCTCCCTTCCCTTCTGAGTCTAGCGCGTTAGCAGGACCAAAGGAGGTCCTGCGAGATCTCCCTGGTCCTTCAGGACTAGCATGTATGTCATCGTTATCATCTCTCCAGAAGGTTCGTGATAATTGGTGAAGACTTCTTGCTCGTCGTACGTAGGAAGACGAGGCCGGGGGTCGATTAGATTGGGGAATAGTCAGGAAAGCCGGGGAGGTGACATCCGAGCGGGAAGAGGAAGCCGAGGCTTGAGGCATCCCATGGGGAAGCCCGATTGCCAAAGCAGCTTGAGCTAACGCGAATTTAGCCTGGGTCGGGGTAGGTCGCGCTGGAGGCGAAGCCGTGGTTGGTAGAGGAAATTGGTTACTTGGCCTATGCGACAACGATTGGTTCTCGATAGAAATAGAAGAGTCGGTGCGCCGTATATGATCGACGCGAACGTCTTCGTTTGAGGAACTGGGAGTAGGAGGAAGGGACTTCTCCCTCGGACTGGATGTCCCTTGTGTCCTCTGGTGATCCAAGCCTGCTTGGTAAGGCCGCATATCGCGCATGCTCAAGCGCCGCGGAGGGTCAGCTCGTTGCTCCTGCAGCTTTCTCGAGATGGGTAGTGAGAGGAAATGAGTTGTCTGGGTGGTATTTGTAGTCGTGTTAGTGGGGACAGTGGAGGTGATGGTGCTTGGAAAGGGCACAGTGGAAGCATGACGTTCTTCTTGGTACCGAGATGGAGTGTACGTGTTTGTCTCCGGAGGTGGCACGGAATATTTAGTGGTCTTGACTGGCCAGCCGAACCTAACCATTCGCTCCGTCGCAATACGCTCACCGTGTGCTGTCAATCAAACCCGGATGTCAACCGTGCGGGTGCGAGCAAGTTGTATTATGTAAGGAGTGCTTATGTGTACAACATTACGATACACCACAGCCTCGCGCAGCTGGCCCATCTCAATTTACCCTCATTTCAGCTGCCGCTGCGCCTTGTGTAATTGCTTTCTCCTTTGCTCCAGTTTTGCGTTCTGTCAGTCGGGATAATCAGCCATATAGTCTACCACGATTTCTTTCGAGCCTACCTCCGCTTGGCGTTTTCGTTCGCTGTATTTGATTTTCTCATACAGCTTCCGTTGCTTGTTGCTCAACAGCATCTTGTTCATGTCCTCCATCCCGTTACCTGCTTCCTGCACTCGCGTTGCTTTGATCGACGACTTGGCAAGCTTTCTCTCGAAAGTGCCGTAGTCCATTCCCGCGGCTTCGGCGTGCAGCTCCGCAATCCGTATATCAGCAGGATTGGTGTGAGCAGCCTTCATCGCTACTGCCAGCGGCTCATCTGTAAAGTGCTCGCTTTCGCTCTTACCATCACCCGGTTCGTCCTCCTCCGTAATCCCATTCTCCTCCCCTTCGTCCATAGCAGTATCTTCTTCGGCCATAGCAGCTTGCGGGTCATAAACTCCCTCGCGGTCGCCGAAAGGGCTGAGATGTGGGGGTAGAGTCTTGCCTTGTAAGTACGGCTCCTCCAATAAAATCTTTCCACTGTTGATACAATCCACGATCCACTGTGGCTGAACGTATTTTCGTTGTTGCCTACGGCTCCGCTCAGCCTCTGTCTCGTCCGATCGTCGAATCGACGGGCGATCAATGATGACGTGCGTGATCGTGTGGTCGGTCTCCTCAAAGGGTGACCCGCTCCCAGATGTATGAGACCAACCGATTCGGCCACCAAAGCAGCGTACAATGAATTCGAAGATGGGTCTAGATGTTTCCCGCGATAGGAAAAATGTATACGGCGCGAAAAGGTGGTATGCATGTGATTGCGGAAACGATGATAAGGAATGCAGTGTGGGAAGGTTGGCCGCGTCCTCAGGGTGTGATGCTGAGGGTCGTAAGACAAACTCTTCGTCTTGAGCTTCCTTTTCGGCGCCATGCGGGAGAACATCGGCCTCATGTCCCCCCTCCGAAACGCTAGATCGTGCGAGTGCCTCGATCGTCTGACGAACAACCTTACTTGAGACTTTCTTGTCCTGGCTTTGTCCATTACTCGCCGGTGGTAAAG
>Ga0137398_10001097_pt1 | contig 10701 bp, 10 predicted proteins | sample czorhiz216metaG_FD_106659 | JGI IMG/M metagenome (GOLD analysis project Ga0137398, IMG submission 106659) | Vadose zone soil microbial communities from Angelo Coast Range Reserve, California, USA - czorhiz2.16 metaG | ecosystem: Environmental > Terrestrial > Soil > Vadose zone | place: USA...
AAGCGGAAGAGCAGCGCGCCCTTGCTGGAGAATACCAAGATGCTGCTGGCCCCATAGTCCGCGACGGCCATGCGATCGCTCAAAATCAGCGCCATGCCGTAAGGTGATTTTAGCGGACCGGAAAGGAATTCTGTCATGATGGGCTTGTTTGAGCGCGTATCCACCGTGAAGATCGCCCTGCGCCCCGGATCGGCAATGTACAGGCGGCTCGATTCAGAATCGAACGACAAGGCAGTTGGCGTACTTAGATTCGAAACCAGCACTTTTGAGACTTTTGTCGCCATCGAATACTGGTAGATGGCGCCTGCAGCCACGTCCGCGACATATATATTCCCACCCACTTGGTCGAACGCCAGCGGCCCAAGCTTCGTTGCATTTGGAATCCGCGCGACGAACTTACTATCGGTTCCTTGCACATCCACTCGGTAGATCTCATTCGAATCCGACGTCGCCACATAAGCTGCGTGACTCGCCGCGTCGAAGTCGATCCCCGAACAAATGTTTCGAAACGTCCACGTATGCAACTCTGTCCCGTCAAGAGCATACCTCGCCACGATTCCGCGGCCCATCTGGCTCCCCGCGATGAGCACGGATTCCTGGCCACCCGCCCGCGAATAGGCCATGTCCGCGGGAGTAAGCGTGACGGGCAAAGAGACAGTCCGGTATTCCTCCAGGCTGTGCGCTGTTACCCGGAGTTCATGCAGAGTTCCCCAGGTATCCAGGACATAAAGCTCGGAGCCCGGATCATTGCTGTCCACGATGCTTGGGCGTTCGAACTTGGTCTGATCTAGTTCCTGTCCGGCTCGCAGGGAGATGAGACCCAAGAGAAACAGGATCGAACACACCCTCATAACATTCACCAAAGAATGCCCGCTTCGCCACTCCAAATGAACACCTCTCATGACGTCTTGCCGAACATGCTCTTCATCCAGGTAACCACCGCCGAGCCCCCGCTTACCAGCACTGCCAGAATGAACGCAGGAAACAGTTGCCGTGGATCGATGTCCAGATCGAACAGAACCAATTTCGAATTACCGTAGGCAGTCATCATGACGCCGATCACTTCAGCGATGAGGCCCAGCACAAACGCCGAAAGAATCGCGTGCAGCGCCCGCTCGTCATCTTTGCCCAGATTTCCGGTGAGCAAGTACCTTGCCGTCAGACCCAGGGCAATTCCCCCGCAGAGAGCCAGGGCCAGGCCCAGGAGACCTGGACCAAAACGAATCTTCAAAGGAACGCTCTGTTTCTTGTCCGCTCCTCCCGGAACCGTGTGGTACGTCACGCTCAGTGTGAGCGTGTCATGCGGCACATCAGGCTTGATCATGAGCGCGCCCTGCGTAAGGGCAGGGATCGAGTTCGGAAGGAGATCGATGGGTAGAGTGGCGTTCGATCCCGGCTCCACGCTCAATGGGTGCTTCTCGTCCACGGTGGACGAGATTCGCGTCCAACATTTCGGACAGCCTGGCCGCACCGTTACGTCCGTTACCGATATTCCCAGCGCGTCGGGAGTATTTCCGAGCCGGATCTGCACGGGACTGCTCCCCGAGATACTTACGTATGCCGGCTCCTTCTGCTCGTCTACCAACAAGAGATCCGCCTTCGTGGCGTTATAGACCGGCATCACGATCACGCCGGTAACGCTGCTCGCCGCGCCCTTCACGCGGAAAGTAACCCTTACCGGGGCATCTCGAAACAATCCATTCGGGTTTCCCGTGATTTGAACTTTAGTCGACCTTGGTCCGCCCGCCTTCACGTCTACGAGGTAAGCCGTGAATGTGAACTCATTAAAACGGACTTGCTGGATGCTATCGACGTCCATATACAGACGGAATGCTCCGTCCTCGGTCTGGGCCGGGACGAACCGTGGCCCGGGAAAATCGGAGCGAGTCTCAATTCCAACAGATAAGACGGAAAAGCTGACCGATCCCTCCTGTTTCACGTTCACGGGATCAAGGGTGAGTTGCGGACCAACTGTCTCGGCAAAGCAAGTACTTGCAGAAATCGCAAAAACCAGCAGAAATCCGTAAATGCCCCGTCTGCCAATTCCGGATAGAATTCCTGGGGTTGTATATGCGCAAGTTCGCATAGTCGGATTCCTGCCGCGCGCAAAACTCATTCCCAATTCCCGGAGCAATGAAAATAGGAAACGGCCGTCCTGGTCGTACAAGCTCGCTACGCTGCGCAAGATACTTGACTACCGGATAGATTCTCAGCCGAGACTCTAGGAGCATCCTCGCGGGCTGTCAATGGTTTTATGGATATGGAGAGTGAACTGCGTTCCAACGTCACGGCAGAACTGAATCACGGGAGCGGTCGTAATCGTAGGATTCGGGCTCATTGTGGAGATGAACTTGGTATAGATATGAAGCGACCAGTTTTCCCCCAACTCGTTCCTCTCACTGCAAGCGAAAGGCCCGGCGGTCCCGTCCGTACAGCCACGGAAATTGGGGAGACGCAATCAATGCACAGTGTCTCTGAGCGCTTCCTGTCCTTCACGGGGCGATCCTTTCCCACCGGTATTCGTGATGGAGGCTGCCGAGAGCCGCGCGAGCCACGACCCCGCAGTCTTGGGCGAAAGAATATCTGTGTTGACCTTGCAGCGGTAGGAATATGGCCGCAGGCTCAGGAATCCCCGGTCCGAGGCTCAAATGAGGGCCCGGATACCGCCTGCCGATCGAGGCCGCAGCCGTAGTTATCGTCGCACTGACAGCACACCTCGGCGGCTTTCTCAGTGGAGTGAATGGACCGGGATAGAAGTGTTCCGAAACCCGTGGGACCAGACTCGGTGGATCCTCCAACAAGACAATCTGATGCGGCAGGGACCGGCAAAATGAAAACTATAGTCCTTTTGGCGGTTGTGGCGCTGTCATACGCGCCGCTGGTGGTCGCTGGCAATAAGGCCACCATGAACTCACGAATGATTGGAACCTAGGTATTTTCAGATCGAACGGAATTCTCGGCAACCACAGGTTTCCTTCACGCGGTTTTCGCTTTAGCCTCCTGCTGCTGCACCGACGCCCATTTCGCATGTTCCTGAGAAACCAGCGACTCGATCCTTTCCGCCAGCAGAGCATGAGGATCTGCGGCATTCACGTAAGGCGAAGCCTTCCCGAGGTACACGTACTTCTCATGCTTAAGAGATTCACAAGTTGAACGATATGCGATCCAATTCTGTTGGTACTGGTTGAGGTGCAAGATCCCCTCCAGCACCGTAATCAAAACGCCCAGTCCGCCGGTCACCCACATCATTTCCGGGAAACTAAACGCCGACAAGAACGGGATGATTGCTGCAGCCGTAATCTCAACCATCTTTATCGACTTAAAGCATCGCTGGTTGGTCATGCTCTTTCGGTCATACCAACCTATTTGATCTTCGAGGCGCTCCATAATCGGATCGATTTCTGGTGACTTGGTTGCTTCAGTGCTCATGGGTTGCCGATTCTAACTCCTACTGTAACGAATGTGGGAAGAATTTCGCCTGAGACTATTGCAGCAGGAGGACGCGCAGTTCAGTCACTACGGGAGCCGCATCCTCACCTATGAGCATGTGCAGATCGTAAGACTTTCGTCGATCGCACGACACCGCCAGAGCAATTCTGCCTGCTGGGCTCTTGAGTTTTCAGGCCACGAACGTACAACAAACAAGTGCCCGCCTATCTGCCTGATGGGTGCTGGGTGGAATTCTTGCGCACCACAAGCCGCGAGTGCTTGATCGCTGACCAGCCGTTGGCCCGTGCCCATGATTCGGTCTCCTTTGATGACTTCGACTCTAACCCAAGCGATTCATTTTTAGTCACTGCTGTCCAAATTAGCTGAAAACTGATCGCCAACGTCTCCAGAGTAAGGACAAAATTCGCTGTCTGAACCCTGAACGCAGGGCAGGTTGGCGGTGGCGAAGCGTTTCTCTTGATCTGACGCTGTCTAAATTCCCCCTCTTGAAATCTCGAAGCTACGTCGACTTGTTGGCATGTAGCTTATCGCTGCTGTCCAATTCATTGACCCACTCACATCAGGTGCAGCGTCAACTGCTCTGACGATTTTTCTGGTATCGGTGGTGGTTGGAAAGGATCGTCAATCCATGCCCACAGGTCACGGTAAACAAATAATTGTTGCCGCAGGAGTGCTACCGCCATAGTCAGCGTTTTCCTTCAAACGCGTCACGAAATAAACTCCCTGCTCGGTCAAGCTCGTAAACCATTGGCAGTCCGCAGAGCCGCGGTCAAATACCAAAATCGCCCCCAGCGCAAATCGCATCTGTCGCGCCACACGCACCTCATGCTTTTTGCCCTCGGTGATGACCGCGAAAGACGGCGGATAGCCATCGTGGTCCAGCAGCAAATGAAGTTTCACCTCAGGCGAAACTTAGCCCAATCAAACATCGTGGCACAGAGATCGATCACCGTGGCATCCAAGCTCAGCAGAGGATTCTTGAAACGGAACTTCGAGCATCGGCCTTGGCAGTTGCATCGCACCGTGTTTGAGCAACTGCTGGCGAAGTGCCAGATCTTGGTGGCCAGCCAACCAGAGACCGAAAGCTTGCCGAGGAAACAATGGTCTCGAAAATAAACTTAGAGTTTCGAAAGTAGACCAACTGTGGATCAATGATCGTTTCGCAAACACTTTCAATTTACGGTGTTCAATCTCAGTTGGCGGTCCAATCTCGAACAGGTGCAGGTGACTTCCTCGCAGAGTTAGCTTGCTTTGCCGGATAGCGCCTGAACCACGGCGCGCTACACGTACTTGTGAAATCCGTCTCGCAGGCTGGCCAGGCAATGGACCGTAATGCGACTATCGGGAGTTGTTCCAAATGGAACAGTTTTCCCACTAGTCCTATCGCACTCTGATCCGGTGAGGAGGAAAGACCTGTCGCTCGAACGGTTTTCTTCTGTCCCGTGTCCTACCCGTGGTGTCGCTGCCGGGAAGCGTTGCCGGCTTCGCTCGGGTGCGCTTCGCTCGGAGTCACGCACTGACACAGTGCGCGTGGGCCCGACGCTCTGGTGCGCTTTCGACGAAACCGTTTGAAGGTGGCCGCTGGCGGTTGCGGTGGATGCCGGCTAGTGGCTGTGGGAATTGAATCGTTGTTCGCCTGGAGCTTAGTGATTTTGCAGGGTTTAGGAAAACGAGAGAAAAACGAGAATCGCAGTTCAAAGCGCCACCGTGAGGCATAACGTGATAAGCATGGCACGCGAAGCATCGGCTACGTTCAAACGCTCAAACCGGACAATTCGTGGACGCAGATGTATTTCACTGATCGCGGCGGCCGCGTTGACTCCGGTCGGAACGTCTGCGCAAGGCCCGGCCGCAATCGCGGCCGAACCCCCGCTCACTTTGTCACAGGTGGTTGAAAACCTGGTCCAGAAAAATGCCGAGCGGGCCAAGGCCCTTCAAAGCTATCGCGGCAAACGTATCTACAAACTCGACTTTAAGGGCTTTCACACCGCTCTTCGTGCAGAAATGATCGTGGAGATAACATATACGGCACCGGCCAAGAAAGATTTCAAGATTCTGTCCGAAAGCGGGAGCACATGGATCGTCAAACGAGTTCTCAAGCGGTTGATCGATGCGGAGAAAGAGGCTCAGGAAGCAGCGATTCGGGCGAGCGTTGAACTCAACACCCAGAACTACAATTTCACGTCGCTCGAACGGCGAACGAACCCTGGTGGCTGCGGCTACGTTCTCGGGATCCAGCCTAAAGTGCCGAATAAATTCCTTTACCGTGGTCGTATCTGGGTGGATGACCAAGACTTCGCCGTGTGTCGAATCGAAGGCGAACCAGCTAAGAACCCATCGATCTGGATCACAAAGACTGAGATCCGCCACAACTATCAGAAGTTCGAGAACTTTTGGCTTCCCGTGGAAAACCAGAGCGTTTCGAGTCTGCGTCTCGGCGGCCGCGCTACGCTGACAATCACGTATCAAGATTATGAAATCACTGCTGTCCAACCCGTGAAGGACAATTCTGCTTCGGCGGGCCACTAGAGATCACATCGTTCCGAGAGCCTCAATACTCACGAACCACCCGATGCGCCGGCTTTCCCCCGGCACCCTAAGAGATTCGAAAAAAATACGGGGAGAGGAATTTGTCGCAAGTGAGTCAGGAAACCCGAACTGAAGTCTCCAAGATCGCGTTGGCTCATCCGATAGGTTCAAGGCGAGTTGGTCAATGCCTATGGTCGGCAATCACGGCTGACCTGAAAACAAAGGGCTTAGCGCTGCGAATGGGCAATTTTGCACTGACGGCTTTCATCAAGTTTCGCGGGCCGCAGGCCCTAAATGACAATTTACCCACTGCCACAGCTGCCCAAGTCATCTTTTCCTTCTTGACAGATGTGGGGGTTTTCACCTTAAGTGCTTCGGATCAAGAGTTGAGTAGTTAATGAGGACCTGGCCTGTCGAGGTAACTTCATTGGATGAGGCGATATTGAGTGATGATGTCCCGACCCCGTCGCCGAGCTTCGATAGCGGATGACGAACGCGCAGTCGTAGATTTGCCTTCATTTGTCCGGGAACGCGGACTTAGCCGCATGGTCCGACGACTCCGTGGTTGTCACCGAATCAGTTCGGTCGCTGAGTTTACCTTTTGACTCCCGAAACGCTCCCGTACCTCTCGCCTTGCCTAACCAATCGTCGCAAAGACTGTAACCAGCCAGTTGCCTCCGATAGAAATCTCAAAAGGCTGGAAACAAATTGCGCCCCTGAACCGTATCTTCTATTGCATCCCCATAGGACGTAGCTGGCATACTAGGCATTCTCAGAGAAGCCCAGAAATAAGCGAGGAGTTATGAGGTCAGTGCGCGCTTGGCTATTGCGGCTGGTCGCCTTATTTGGCAGGGAACGACGCGACCGAGACCTCGCCGAGGAGATGGAAGCCCATGTCCCGATGCACGTTGAGGAAAATCTCCGCGCAGGTATGAGTTTGGACGAAGCGCGGCGTGACGCTCGGATCAAACTCGGCGGCATGGAGCAAACCAAAGAGAATTATCGCGCCCGCCGCGGTTTACCGCTGCTGGAGAATTTCTTGAGTGACCTGCGATTTGGTGCACGCACCCTGCGAAAGAATCCGGGGTTCACCGCCGTCGCGGTGCTTACTCTGGCGCTCGGCATCGGCCTAAACACTGGTATTTTCACGATTTTGAATGGCGCCGCGTTGCGACTGCTCCCGGTTCCTCATGCAGAAGAAGTCATAGCTGTCTCGCAGACCTATCGCAAGCTGCAAGGTCCCATCCATCGGAATGTCCGCCAGAACGCGAGCTTCTTTTCTTATTCCGAATACACAGCTTACCGCGACCAGAACGACGTCTTTAGCGGCCTTCTCGCCTATGCACCCTTCGTCGAGGTGAACATGGGCGGCGCGCATCCGCAACATCTGATTGGGGCGCTCACTTCGTGCAACTATTTCGACGTGCTGGAAGTTCCTCCTGCTCTGGGCCGCGGCTTCACGGATGCGCAATGTATCGCAGGCAACACAGCTCCCGCTGTGGTGCTGAGTGATGGATTATGGCGTAGCGCGTTCGGTGCAGACGCTTCCATTGTCGGAAAGCGGGTTATTCTGAATCGCATCCCCTTCACGGTGATCGGCGTCGCCCCACCAGGCTTCCAAGGGAGTGACCCGATTCCATCGCAGTTCTGGGCACCTGTGAATTTGCAGAGCAGTCTCCTCCGTGAGCCGGATCGTCTTGCCGACGATTCTCAAAGCTGGCTCGGACTGCTGGGACGCTCGAAGCGTGGGATATCCACGAAACAAACCCGCGCCGACCTCGGCGTAATCGCCGGCCAAATCGACCTGCGCGACCCAGGCCGCATCACTACGGTGGCCATCGATACGGCCACGCTCTTCTCCGTCCCTGAAGAGCGGTTCCTGTTGCTGAGTATGGGTGGCGCCCTTCTCTTTGCTGTGGGCATGGTGCTGCTGATTGCCTGCGCGAACGTCGCTAGTCTGCTGCTCGCGCGTGCCACCGGGCGCCGCAAAGAAATTGCCGTGAGGCTCGCAATGGGCGCCAGCCGAGGACGTCTCGTCCAGCAGCTGCTTACCGAAAGTCTTTTGATTGCACTCCTCGCCGGATTGCTGGGCTCGCTTATCTCGTTCTGGTCTACAACGGGCCTGGTGCGATTTCTTCAATCCAACATCTCCGCAAGCTACTGGCCCCTGGCGCTCAACATCAGTCCCGACCTCCACGTTCTGGCTTATGCCCTGGGCCTGACGCTGCTCACTGGGATTGCTTTTGGCTTGGTGCCGGCGCTCCAGTCTTCGCGAGCGGATCTCATCTTCGCGATGAAGGGAGAAAGTGCCGACTCCGAAGCCAAGCCTCGCTCGAGAAATCTCTTGCGCGGCGGGCTCGTAGCGGCGCAAGTGGCCGCTTCCATGGCCTTGTTGCTTGCCGCGGGGCTGTTGCTGCGTGGGCTTCACCGGGCAAAGACCATCGACCCCGGTTTTCGCATGAAGAGTGTCGCCGCCATCGCCTTGGATCTCAATGGAGCAGGTTACGACAATCAGCGCGCCGAAGCCCTGCAGAGGCAATTGCTCCAGCGAATCGCCGCGCTTCCGGGAGTGAATGCCGCAGCCCAAGCCAGCGCGGTTCCGCTGGACGACAATCACCGTGCTACCGACCTTTCCATCCCTGGCCGCGAAGACCACGTCGGTGTCGAGTACAACTACGTTTCGCCCGCATTCTTCCCACTATTGGGCATTTCCATCGTGCGCGGCCGCAATTTTACGGAGACGGAGGGTCAAACCGGTGCGCCCGTGGCGATCCTCGTGGAATCAACCGCACGTCGCCTGTGGCCGAGCGAGGATCCCATCGGCAAGACGATTCGTCTGGACGCCGACTATGAGGTTGTTGGCGTGGCGAAGGATGCGCACGTGTCGTTTTTGGGCCGTTCCGATAATATTTACGCCTATCTTCCGGCTGGTCCCAAGCAACAGTTGGACCTCCGCTTATTGATTTCTGGCACAGCTGGTTCACCTACAACACAGACCCTCCGCGCAACCGTCGCCGCGCTCGATCCAGAACTGGCCGTGGAAATCGTCAATCTCGAAGAAAATCTCACACCCTGGCTCATGCCGGGTCGAATCTTCTCGACCTTATCTGGTTTCCTCAGCGGCCTCGCCTTGCTCCTGGCCGCCATGGGCGTCTATGGCTTGGTGTCCTACGGTGTCAGCCGGCGTGTGCGCGAAATCGGAATCCGCATGGCGCTTGGAGCAGACAATCGCGATGTCATGGCTCTTGTTCTGCGCCAGGCCATGCGGCCTGTGGTGATCGGTGCGCTGATCGGCATCGCTGGCTGCGCCGCGGTCGCTTGGACGCTAACAACGATTTTGCCCGGGGATGTCTCCTTGCGTTTTTTGTATGGCATTAGCCCGGTCGATCCGGTCGCTTTCCTTGGCGTTCCGGGACTCTTACTCAGTGTTGCCGTCCTCGCGAGTTGCATCCCGGCTCGGCGCGCCGTGAAGGTTGATCCCATGGTGGCGCTGCGCTATGAGTGAAATCGCACACGTTACGCATCCTTTCATATAATCTTTCGTTGCCGTTTTTACACAAACTTTACATTGGTATTGAAATAGTACCGACCCGTCTAGCCTCTTTTTTTGGCAGTTCAACTTTCTGAATAGGGTTTTCTCTGCCCGAGCCGCAACAACAAAATGGAGGTATCTCGGTTGTAAGCAGCGCCTCAGGGAGGCCGTCAATGATGCGATAGGAATCGAGACCGGTCCGTAATCCGGTTATCGTCCACTGACACGCGGGCTGCCATGACCCAACTGACTTTCCCCTACATCTGTCCGGCCCGCCTGCGTCGTAAGGTGCTGAATGGCATTGACGGGTTCCCTTCAAGCGGGTTAGCTGGCGCATCCAAACAACCGAAAGCGTGTGGTCTACTGGCACGGTGACGGACGTGCCGAGATTTCGAGAGTTCGAGACCTAAGCGTGGCTGGCGTTTTTATCGAGACTGCAAAGCTCCGGCCTGGTGGGTTGGATTGCGGAGCTTGATTTTCTTGTCCGGGAAGGACAGATCGGGACCGAGACTGTCGTGTGACACCTACAGCCGGGGCGTGGTCGAGTTCGTAGTCTATCCCGATGAGGTGACTCTCGGGCCAAGCGCAGAAGTTAGCGAGCTTATCAGTATGAGAATGCGCCGTTTTTGTTGAGGTGCGTATCCGTCGTTCCAGACCACCCTCACGGTTCGCCGACTTGCTCTCCGATTGTTCGGCGAATCTCTACCTTTACAGGCAGCATGTGCTTGGCGTGTCTCATAGCCATGAACGAACTTTTGAAGGGATGACCATCCTCTGACCTTAACCAGGCCACGTGTGCCGAGAGACTTGACCGAATTCTGCCAGACCACATAGGTCCATCCGCCCTTATGACTCTTCCGCAATTTGGCAGAAAACGATTTGTTCAACATGTTCGCAGTTCTTCAGACCGGAGGATACGTCACACACTTTTCCGCTTAGCGCTGCCATCGGGCACTGACAGCTTGACCAGACCGCAGTAAAATGGTCGCATGCCCCGCATAAGAACTGGTGCAACCGAAATGAGTGAACCAATCATACAAAGTTTCCTCCAAGACTTTAGTTATGGCGTGCGCATACTCCGCAAATCTCCTGGCTTCAGCGCGATTGCCATACTCTCGCTGGCACTCGGCATCATGGCGGCGACGGCCATGTACAGCGTTATCTACGGTGTGGTCCTGAATCCCTTTCCT
>Ga0137398_10001098_pt1 | contig 10700 bp, 20 predicted proteins | sample czorhiz216metaG_FD_106659 | JGI IMG/M metagenome (GOLD analysis project Ga0137398, IMG submission 106659) | Vadose zone soil microbial communities from Angelo Coast Range Reserve, California, USA - czorhiz2.16 metaG | ecosystem: Environmental > Terrestrial > Soil > Vadose zone | place: USA...
CCTTTCGCTCCGTGTGTTTGGTAGTCTCCTTTATTACATAGAATCTATCACATGCCAGGGCATAATTGATATCCCTTATCCCCGAGTGAACGGGCGCTCTATCCGAAAGGAGCCCGTGCGATGTCGATTTTCTGATTTCATCCTCCGTTACGCCCCGGTCCTTTGTCCCATGTGAACTTCTCCTATCATACATTAGAAATCATTTATTTCTAATAGAACACTTGAGCGTTTTCTTACTTTGACGCCGGGTATCGTCTGATTGCCCCCTTCAAATTCCGTGAGCTGGCTGTTGCAAATCACTATCACCGCAGACAGGGTCGCTATCATCCACTGCCAGTATGTGATCGTGACCGCCTCCAGGTACTCATCACTCCACAGTACAGCTGAAACCTGTTTGTAGCTCTTACGTATCTCGTTCTTTAGATGTCACAGAGTATCACATAGATCAGAGCGCCGAAGGCTGCTAGTTGAGATAAGGCACCTGAGGAGCATTATAGTCGCGCACAGACAAATACTGGTAGTAATAGTTGGATCTAGGCAAGATTCGAGAGACTTGAGCTTGGACATCTTCCTTGACCTGTTGATCAGCCGTGATGAACGCTAATTTCGACTCCATGTAATCACCGAACGACTGCTCTGGTCGTTATTGGGTCAATAACGGAGATGAGACGAAGTTTTGATGCCAACATCTGGTCTCGATGAGAATTACTATTCGCTCCGCATCTGCTCCTCACGCCCCAAGTGGTGGGCAGTCTAAGGGCCGAATGACTCTGAAAAATAGATAGCTTGTAACCCCGTAACCGTGACCGCAAATAATGAACACATTCTAGCATCGCCAACGTCGGCGTTTGAATGACCGAACAAGCGCGTGGGTGACCTCGATGTCCCACATGTCCCATTTCCAAGGTATGTAGCCAGCAGGGTAAACCTTAAAGTATTTCAGTGGACGTAACATTGAGCGTATCCTCCTTTCAAAATAACAACACATCTTGAGAATAGGGTAGACTGCACCCTTTAGCTTTCCTCCTGCGCTAGGCACCATACCTACAATCCGCTGTTCAAGGAGCGAAGCCACCCCTGAGGCGATTGTAAGGCTGACTTCATGGATGCAATACGGCCGATATGCGCCCGTTGCACAGTAGCATTTGAGATGACAATGCCAGGGACGTGGCTGTCCGAGTCGGGTATGCGGAGATGACGATAGAGATGAATGACAACCCGGTGGTTGCCCATCCAACAAATGAAACAACGACACGGACTGATCTTGAGTCCAGTGACCCTGATTTCCTTGATCGTCATTCAGCCTCAATATGCAGCACAGTTGATTATCATGGTTACCTAAGAAACGCGATAGCATCCTGGAACTCGGAACAATGCACCATCCCGGTTGGAACTGTTTTGACACGCCTGTTGGCCCACGTTGTGACGAAAACGGTGAGGCAAAAGTAATTTGAGCGCGAGCAGCGCTGCCTTTCAAGGGAACTAGAGACAGACGCGATGAACGCTGATTTCTTTCTGAAGACGGAGTCTGACTGACAGGTATGTCATGTATTCAGGACGTACATTCTGTACCGACAGTCTGTCTGTGACATACGTTTAGACATGCTTCGACGTACCAGACGAGCTCTGGCGTCCCTGCCAGCACAGACTTACAAGGAGTATAAGCCAAGATCGGGTTGCCTGCGAAGTTTTGTGGTCGCTTGAACGAGGTAGCCCGAGATCCACGCAAGTTAAAGGCGAAGAAAGCGTATGGAGGACTGGTAAGGCGATGCGCGGTATGCAAGGGACGATCTTTCCCCCAACTTCAACGAAAGAAGTTCTTGCGAAGAAGCAATAGAACAGAATCAGCTCATAGCAGGTCGGCAGTAGCGAGGGCCACACCACACGGAACACGGTCATAGGCAAGGGCTGACAAACAAGCTTCCAAAGGAGCCTGGGCGTGACGGCAATGACACGGCATGTGTCAGGCGGGGACGCTCTGTACTGTACGTATCCAAAAGTTGCAAAGCGCTACTGTATTTAGTGGATGCCGACACTAGCAAGGACCGATGAGCCGATCAATACCAGGGCTTGGAGGCGTGAACAGTCGCATGGCGAGTATAAATATACCTTACCAAGCGCCGATGACAGACTACGTCTTAAATGCACGCACTGTTTCCAATGACGCGGGGGGATGTTTTGGCAATGTAGAACATGAACTGCCAACTATCTGCTTGACTAGTCAATGCAACAGAGTATGTAGCAAAGGTCATCAGCAAGGCTTTTCGGACGTGGTATTTCGAGGACGCTCTAGGGGTGAGGGCCTTCGGCCATTTTTGTTTGTCAAGAGGGCCATGCAGATGGGCTAGAATTGAGGTTTATCAACATTAGGACAGATTTCTGAAGGGCACTGATAAGTGACCTTCTTAATAGCCATCCGAATGGACCAATGATGGGAGGGAATGCCACGCTAACGCCAAAGTGTTCAGAACCCCCGGCCGCAAGGTGCATTTTCCCTCCTGGCTGATCACCGCGCAACATAAGACATCCCCGGTTCTATCCACTCCAACAGTCATGTTGCTTTCGCGGCTTATAGCGTCAAAGAAATGTATCACGAGTGAGTGTTTTGGGGTGTCAGTTCGATGCACGGTTGATAGTAACATCAAAGGTCGGCGAGGCAAGACCGTAATCAGGCCGCTTGGGGTCTTAAGACCAGGCCATGGAATCTATGGGAGTCTGATGAGGCCCGGATTATCGTGGCTAATAGATTTGGAGTATACATGTGTGTTTAGGTGACGTGTGGAATAGCGAATGGCGAATGGCAGGTTTGACACCGTCCGTTACGCCCCGGACTTCGCATAGATACAGTAAACATAATGCGTAATGGGAAAGTGACGGTACATTGTCGTTCGTAAGCAGGGAGGACAATAGCGTCTGGAATCACTATTCCAATGTCAGGGAAGCCCTCAATAGAGAAGTCAGAGTTCCTGGCTTGCAGGTTCTGAGTTGTGGACTAGGAGCCTCTCGGTTAGTCACCGAGCGGTCCGTCCGAAGCGTCTACGCCACTCACAGTCTCACTCCCAGCCATAGCCACTAACACTAATTTACCTGCTGTGACGCGAAGAAATCTGGATGGCTCCCCATTGGCTCTCAACTCTAGCATCTGCAGGTATGGCTGTCGGGGCCCCGCTCGTCTATGCCGATCAGACTGCGTCCATAATCAAGAAGAAGTATGCGTTGTCCCCTACACCGCGGATTCCTGGCTCACACATGTCTACTGTTCAGAGATTCTACGGGGTTTTCTCGAGACGTCTGTGCAGTTCTGTGCGTGAATCCTACCCCTTTTGTTGTTTATTGGCTGACTGGCTGGCTTAGGTTGCTCGCCAATATCACACGATGCTTCTTCTGGCTCGGAGAACACTTCGAGTTTGCGCTCTTATTACAGTCTCTTCTGATGATTTTGTGTCAAGTACGTTCCCTCTGTACTTCTTTAAGGAGGGCTGAACTGTCTTAGCTAGCGTTGTTGTATATCTGCGTACTCTATCGCCCTCGCTCAAGTCCTGAGAATCTTGGCACGTCTACACGACCGTTGGGGTTCTGGCAGTGGACGACCTACTCACAACATATCGAGTTCCTTGCGGGCCATATGTACGAAAACGAATGCCCATAGTCATTGCCCTCTTCTCATACACATTAGTGTCCTCCTTACGATCCTGGTGCTTATATTCGGCCGAGTGGATGTTTTCGTGTGGCTCCTTGGCTTCCTTGCGTTGGGACTAGAGAGCACGCTGCCAATTCCGCAGTTTATGACGTTAGTCACGTTCCTTTTCAAAGCACTGTGCACTCACTGTGCACTACTTATCCTCATCTAGTAATTACAAGCAGAAGTCTTTATATGGGTTTCGGATGTCAACACTTTTAGGTTGGGTTGGGGGAGACTCGTTCAAGTACAGCCACCCTTTCATCCATGCTCGTCTCCAAACCGGAAAATTCATGATTTTCTCGCAGGACGGTCTACTTTTTTGTGCAAGGGAGCCCTCTCCAGTTCAAGGTTTGTGCAGTTTTCCAACTATCAGTGGACATTGGTAGGTGTAGGGGGCATCACTGTGGTTGAATCCTAACCATCGTTTGGCAGCGATCATTCTACAGAGAGTGTACTACGGAAATGCACCTCCTTCTACCGCCTTGGCAGATGAAGATGAATTGGAGCAAGCTCTTGCTCTAGCGGAAGAGTAGAGCGTTGTACTTAAAATTTAGCCTTAATAGAGTACTGTAAAGCTGTGCGGCAAACAAGTCCAAATTAAGTTTGTGTGAAGCGACTGACTTGGCTCAGCTGTGCTAACAACTTCACACTCTGACGCGTCCCCTTGAGCCCTTCGACGGCATTCACCCCCTCCCTCACCACTTCATTATGGATATTTCTAAACCCATCGCTTTTTCCGAGCATCTACAACTCTCCAGTCTCGGCGTTCAACCAGCGTCAATTTCGTTCCAGGTTCATACGACCCAATGTACTCATTTGTTTCATTCTCTCACCCGGTAATCCATCACACAGACTTTGACCCTTGAGTCCGACCATTTTATCTGTGTGCGCGAAAAGGTCAATGAGCAGAATCAAGTCGTCATCATTGACCTCTCCGACGCCAACAATGTCCTCCGGAGACCTATCGGTGCCGATTCCGCCATCATGCATCCCACTGAGAAGATTCTGGCACTGAAGTGTAATTGTTTGAGCGAATCTTCGGAATCTAACCAATGCTAAAACCTACGACAGCGAATAGGACCCTTCAAATTTTTAACATCGACACGAAACAGAAAGTCAAGGGCCACGAGAATAATGAAAACGTCGTCTTCTGGAAGTGGATTTCCGAGTCTGCACTAGGGCTCGTTACGGATACATCGGTGTATCATTGGAGCATAACAGACGCCACGTCCCCGCCGCAGAAGGTCTTTGACCGGCATGCCACGCTTGCCGGTAGCCAAATAATCAACTACCGCACTTCCGCAGACGAAAAGTGGATGGTTTTGATTGGCATCTCGGGAAATACTGCAAATCCAAGTGCGTTCAAGGTGAAGGGAGCTATGCAGCTTTATAGCCGTGAGCGTGGGGTGTCACAACCCATTGAGGGCCACGCTGCTGCATTTGCAGAAGTCAAGCTCGACGGGAACCAACACGTAACGAAGCTCTTTACATTTACAGTACGGACGGGTAATGGGGCCAAGGTGTGTGTGTGTGGTTGTGTCGCGTGTGTTTTTGAGTGACATTTGGCCCTTTCAGTTACATGTTGTGGAGATCGACCATCAGGCTCCCGACCCTCCGTTTACGAAGAGAGCCGTCGATGTATACTTCCCACCTGAAGCTACGAATGACTTCCCTGTCGCCATGCAGATGTCCAAGAAGCACGGAATTGTCTACCTTGCGACAAAGTACGGCTTCATTCACCTCTATGATCTCGAATCCGGTGCATGCATCTACATGAACCGTATCTCTGGCGAGACGATTTTTGTGACGACCGAGCATGAATCGACAAACGGGATTCTTTGCATCAATCGCAAGGGTCAGGTACTCGGCGTTAGTGTGGACGAACAGACTTTGGTGCCATACATTCTGGCGACCCTGAACAACACGGAGCTCGCATTCAAACTTGCCAGTCGCGGTAACCTGCCTGGTGCAGATGACCTTTACATAAAACAATACCAATCACTATTCCAGGGTGGACAGTACAACGAGGCCGCCAAGATTGCTGCAAACTCACCAAGGGTTTGTCTTCATTTTCAATCTCCGCCTATGGACATCTGCTCACACATGATCGATAGGGTATCTTGCGCACCGCGCAGGTTATCGAGTCATTCAAGCAGGCACCAGCTGCCACTGGGGGCCTTTCCCCCATTCTTCAGTACTTCGGTATCCTTTTGGAGAAAGGGGAACTCAATCATCTCGAATCTGTTGAGCTGGCACGCCCGGTCTTGCAGCAGGGCAGGAAACAACTCCTGGAAAAATGGCTGAAGGAGAACAAGGTGATTACTCTCATGAACTTTGTTCCCATTCTATGATCTGATCAGCGTGTTTGTAGCTTACTTGCAGCGAAGAACTTGGTGATATCGTGCGCCAACATGATATGACCTTAGCGCTGAGCGTGTACCTTCGTGCGAATGTGCCAAATAAGGTCATCGCTTGCTTCGCGGAGACAGGACAAACGGATAAAATCGTCTTGTACGCGAAGAAGGTTGGATATCACCCAGATTATGTCGCTCTTTTGCAACACATTATGCGCACGAATCCTGACAAAGGTGCCGAATTTGCATCGGCATTGGTCAATGACGAAACCGGGCCGCTTGTTGACGTTGAGCGGGTCAGTGATCTCTCACATATCAGCAATAACATTGACTAATAGAGTCCCATAGGTTGTCGACATCTTTATGTCGCAAAACATGATCCAGCCTGCCACGTCGTTCTTGCTGGATGCGCTCAAGGAGAACAAACCGGAGCAGGGACCATTGCAAACACGCCTCCTTGAGATGAACCTCATTCATGCACCTCAAGTTGCTGATGCAATTCTCGGCAATGAAATGTTCACTTATTACGATCGCCCTCGCATTGCTAACTTATGCGAGAAAGCCGGTCTTTTGCAAAGGGTAAAAATTTTCACCTGTCTTTGACTTTACCGAACTTAAGCCGTAAGTAAAGGCTTTAGAACATTACGAGGACCTCGCGGATATCAAAAGGGCCGTCGTTCACACCAATGTTCTGGCTTCTGATGTACGTGCCCCATCGATCGGGTTTTTTATTAGCTAACATGCACGCTCAGTGGCTTGTCACTTACTTCAGTCGTCTCACCACGGAGCAGTCGATAGCGTGCATGAACGAGATGTTGCGCGTGAATATTCGCCAGAATCTGCAGGTCGTGGTCCAGATTGCTACCAAGTATTCCGACATCCTTGGTGCAGTCAAGCTCATTGAGATGTTCGAGTCGTTTAAAAGCTTCGAAGGTAAGTCTGATAGATGTCCATGTGACTGGGGCTGACCGTCCGCAAGGACTCTATTATTACCTTGGTTCTGTCGTTAACTTGAGTGATGACCCGGAGGTTCACTTCAAGTACATCCAGGCTGCAACACGGACGGGTCAGATTCGTGAAGTTGAGCGGATCTGCCGGGAGTCCAATCACTATAATCCTGAGAAGGTCAAGAACTTCTTGAAGGAGGCCAAACTTGCCGATCAGCTTCCACTCATAATCGTTTGCGACCGCTTCGACTTCGTGCACGACCTTGTTTTGTATCTGTATCAAAACGGACTCACCAAGTTCATCGAGGTGTATGTGCAGCGCGTGAACTCCGTGCGCACTCCCCAAGTCATTGGTGGCTTATTGGATGTCGACTGTGACGAGACTACAATCAAGAGTCTCCTTGCATCGGTCACAGGAACCTTCCCTATCGATGAGCTCGTGAATGAGGTCGAGCAGCGTAACCGTCTGAAGCTTATCTTGCCTTGGTTGGACACGCGTGTGCAGGCCGGCAGCCAAGACCCCGCTGTCTACAATGCGATTGCGAAAATCTCCATCGATAGTAACAACAATCCCGAACAATTTTTGAAGGAGAATAACGTACGTATGCACATCTTTCGATGGCATAATGCTGAAGTAGGTTTCTGAAGTTATATGAACCGCTCCTCGTCGGTAAATTCTGTGAGGCTCGCGACCCCTACCTTGCGTACATTGCGTATGCCAAGGGCTTCTGCGATGAAGAGTTGATATCGATCACGAACGAGAACTCTATGTTCAAGCAGCAGGCACGCTATCTGGTCAAACGTCGTGTTCCTGAGCTGTGGGCACAAGTCCTTGTCCCAGATAACATGTACCGTCGCCAGCTGATCGACCAGGTCAGTGCAAGGCTTTTATAGCCTCTTCACGATGCTAAGTTTCTTACAGGTGGTTGCGGCTGCTGTTCCTGAGAGCACCGATCCCGATGATGTTTCCCTTACTGTCAAGGCCTTCCTATCCGCCGATCTTCCCATGGAGCTCATTGAACTACTCGAGAAAATTATCATACAAACCTCACCATTCAGCGACAATCGGAACCTCCAGAATTTGCTGCTGCTCACTGCCATACGTGCCGATAAGGGGAAGGTTGTGGGCTATATCAACAAGCTGCAGAATTACGACGAAGGAGAAATCGCCAGAATTGCTACTGATCACGGCCTCTATGAGGAAGCCCTCACGATTTACAAGAAATACGAGCAACACGTGAACGCCATTAATGTGCTTGTGGAATATATTGTCTCGATTGACCGTGGCCTGGACTACGCGAACAAGGTCAACAAACCAGAAGTTTGGAGCCGGTTGGCTAAGGCCCAACTTGACGGCCTCCGGATCCGTGACTCTATCGGTAATGCCCAGCGATTTCTTTTTGACTTTACTTAACTCACAGTGACCTAACCTATCCATAGATTCTTATATTAAGGCCGAGGATGCCTCAAACTTTGCCGAGGTCATAGAAATTTCTAACCACGCCGGCAAATACGACGAGCTTGTTCGTTTCCTCCAAATGGCACGCAAGAGTCTCCGTGAGCCTAAGATCGATACTGAGCTCGCATACGCGTATGCAAAAACGGATCGCTTGCACGATATGGAGGATTTCTTGAATTTCACAAACGTCGCAGACGTCCTTGAAGTTGGAGAAAAGTGCTTCGAAGATGAGTTGTACCAGGCAGCGAAACTTCTTTTCACAAGCATTTCGAACTGGGCTCGCCTTGCTACGACCCTCATTTATCTTGGAGAAAACCAGTCAGCGGTCGAAAGTGCACGTAAGGCTGGAAATACCCAGTAAGCTTTTGTGCCCTCCGGTCCCAGACATGACGCTAACCACCATCAGGGTTTGGAAGCAGGTCCATGCTGCATGCTTGGAGAAATCAGAGTTCCGTCTCGTAAGTTTCCATCATGTTTGGGATTATGTTCATTCTAGATCTAAATTCAATAGGCTCAAATTTGTGGTCTCAACATTGTCGTCCATGCGGAAGAACTTACTGGGTTGATTCAAGGCTACGAACGTCGCGGCCACTTCGAGGAGATCATTTCTCTTCTCGAGGCTGCTCTGAGCTTAGAGAGAGCTCATGTAAGTCTACATCCTATCGTCTAGTTGATCTTGGAACTCACTCATGAGGATAGATGGGGATCTTTACTGAGCTGTCCATTCTCTACAGTAAATACCGCCCCGAGAAGCGTGAGTGCAAGAATACCCGCTTATAGAATGCAATGCAGGCTGAACACGGTTTATCAGTGATGGAGCATTTGAAACTCTTCGTTTCACGCATCAATATCCCGAAAGTCATCCGTGCTGCTGAGAAGGCACATTTATGGCCAGAGCTCGTTTTCCTCTACGTCAAATATGACGAATTTGTGCGTCCCGACTCGCGAGCTTGACATAGATAGGACTACCTGACGAAAGTTCACAGGACAATGCCGCCCTCGCTATGATTGAGCGTTCCACTGATGCTTGGGACCACAATCAATTCAAAGATGTCATCATTCGAGTGGCAAACGTTGAGATGTATGTATCACAAAGTCCCCGCATACCTATCTGCTCAATATTATTCGTCATGCACCAGTTATTACAAGGCCTTATCGTTTTATCTGCAAGAACAACCGCCTCTTCTCACAGACCTACTTACTGTACTCATCCCGCGTATCGATCACTCGCGCGTTGTGCGGATGTTCCGCCAGGTTGACCATATACCACTCATCCGCTCGTATCTTATTGCCGTGCAACACGTAAGTTCCCTCGACATCAGATAGTATACATCCTGATTCCTTTTCAGCTCAATATCGAAGCCGTGAATGACGCATACAATGACCTACTCATCGAGGAAGAGGATTATAAAACACTTCGCGATTCTATTGACAGCTTTGACAACTTCGACAACACCGGTCTCGCAAGGCGGTTGGAGAAGCATGAGCTTCTTGAGTTCCGTAGACTTGCTGCGCACTTGTATAAGGTACGTTCTGGAAATTCATTCGATGGAGTAAAGTTGACATTTCTGGCCTCAGAAAAACGGTCGCTGGGAAGAATCGATCTCCTTGAGCAAGCATGACAAGTTATACAAAGACGCGATGGTTACAGCCTCCGTATCTGCCTCCACCGAAATTGCTGAGGAACTTCTTTCCTACTTCGTGGACATCGGGAACAAGGAGTGCTTCGCAGCACTGTTATACATTTGCTTCGATTTATTGCGCTCCGACGTCGTCGAGGAGCTGTCATGGCAGCATGGCCTGAATGACTTCTATATGCCATACAAAATTCAGCATCAAAGGACGCTGGTCGACAAGTTGGCAACGCTAGAGAAGGAAGTGCGGGAACGGTCGAAGAAGGAGCAACAGAAGGAGCAACAAGAAGCTGATGCCCCCATAATCAACCCTGGTGGCTTCGGAAACCGCCTCATGCTGACACAAGGAAATGGGTACGGACTATGACCTTTGTTCGCTCTCATTACTAAGTACTTTCTTGACAGCTTTGCTGGCCAAGCCGCTCCACCTTCGATGAACGGTACGACCGGGGCGGCCTTCGGGATGCCTCCTGTGAGTCAAACCTTGGAGTCTGTTCTAGGTTTTGATACTGATGATTTTCTAAGCAAATGACCGGTTTCGGCGCTTTCTGACTTGTTTCCCTCGTTACTTATATGTCCTGTCGTAATGTCCTAGTTTTCCACATTTTGATCTCATGTTTCTTC
>Ga0137398_10001102_pt1 | contig 10683 bp, 10 predicted proteins | sample czorhiz216metaG_FD_106659 | JGI IMG/M metagenome (GOLD analysis project Ga0137398, IMG submission 106659) | Vadose zone soil microbial communities from Angelo Coast Range Reserve, California, USA - czorhiz2.16 metaG | ecosystem: Environmental > Terrestrial > Soil > Vadose zone | place: USA...
GATTCAGGAAGCCGTAATTCTAAGGGGAAGCAGGGTTTAGCCTACACTAAAATCTTGCATGCGGAATCGCTGCCCGTGGCCCAGGTTCTTAAGACGATAAACCAGCTCCGTTGGTTTCGGCATGACACCGGGCACGAGAGTCGGCGGGGGAATTTTCGCAGCGGCTCGCAACGCCGGTTCCAACGCAGGAACCGTTTATGCGCTGGTCCCCGTCGAGGATTCTTCGGCCGGTTGCGCGGCGGGTTCCGGGCTCGACGATACCGGCGTCTCCAGGCGAGAGGAAAGCGCTTCCACGAGCAGATCAACCAGTTTTTTGGCGCAAGCGCCGTCCACATCCCTGTCCGGATTGTATTGCGCGATGTCCAGCCCAAGCAGATTTTTGTGGCGGGCGTATTGTTGCAATGCGACACGAACGTCGTCCCGGCGGAGACCTCCCTCGCCAGGCACGACCACCGCGGGAAAATCCTCCTGCGCGATAACGTCGAGGTCCAGGTGCACCACAAATTCACGCGTGTCCGCGTGCAAGTGACTTAGCGCGTCAACGGCAGAAGCGGCCGCACCCTTTGATTGGATATCCGACGCACCTATGTGGCGCAACGGTGACCGCGAGAGCAATTCCTGCTCCGGGGGATCGAGCCGTGAGAGGCCAAACAGCGTAATGTCCGGTTCGCGAACCAGCGGCGGCTCGCCCCAGAAACGTACCAGCTCCGGAGCGCCTTTGCCGATAATGTGCGCGACCACCATGCCATCAATTCTTCCCGACGGCGTTGTGGCCGGCGTGTTCAGATCCGCATCGCGATCGAACCACAGCAAATTGACGTGCTTGTAATAGCGCCGCGCGCCGGTCAGCAGTCCTATGACCTGCGCACAGTCTCCGCCGAGCACCAGTACCAGGGCGCCGCTTTTCACCGCGACTTCCGCGCGAGTCTTCAAATCGTTTAATCCGGCGACAATCTCCTTGAGATTACGGGCGCGGCGATGTTCATCATCATCCGCAAAGAGGCGGGGGGCACAATCGCCATAATCGGCGACTTCAAAACCGGCAGCCTCTATCCGTTCAATCAAGCCCGCGGCACGCAACGCGGCAGGGGCCTTCTCGGTTCCCGCGGCGAAAGCCGCCGCGCTCGAGGGCGCGCCAATGAGGGCAATCTTCTTCGGCTGACGGACAATTTTCACCGCCAAGTTTGCGCTCCTTGTTTTGTGTTTCCGGCTACCGCGCTGGGCCGCGAGTCACTTGCCGGCTAGCGTCCTGCCAGGCCTATCACGCACTCTAACCCTGGGACACTACCAAACCTAACGTCGCGGCGCGGCGGCGATGGTCGCCAGCTCCGGCGGTAACGTAAAGCGCACGTCTTCGCGAATGAGGTCCAGGTTGCGCTGGTCGGTGAAACCAAATTCCGCCAGGCGCTGGCTTACCTGTTCGACGAGCACTTCGGGAGCGGAAGCACCGGCGGTCAAGCCCACGCGCTTCACGCCTTCGAGCCATTTCACGTCAATGTCCTGCGCCGAATCAATGAGTTGCGCGCGCACCCCGCTGCGCTGCGCCACTTCCACCAACCGGTTGGAGTTGGAACTGTTCGGCGAGCCCACCACCAGGATCAAATCCACGTCCTTGGCCACCTGCTCCACAGCTTCCTGCCGATTTTGTGTGGCGTAGCAGATGTCGTCGCTAGCCGGTCCCTTGATCGCTGGAAACTTCTGCCGCAAGCGCGCCACGATTTCCTGCGTATCGTACAAGCTCAAAGTGGTCTGCGTGAGAAACGACAGCTTCTCCGGATCGTCGACCTGCAGCGCATCCACTGCCGCGACCGAATCGACCACAATGGTGCGATCCGGCGCTTCACCGGAAGTCCCGATAATTTCCTGATGGTCGCGATGGCCAATCAGAATGATGGTGCGCTTCTCGCGCGCGAATTTCAGCGCTTCCAAGTGCACTTTGGTCACCAGCGGACAAGTGGCGTCGATCACTTTCAGCGAACGATCCTTGGCTTCCTGGCGCACCGTCGGCGGCACACCGTGCGCGCTGAACACCAGCACGCCGCCATGCGGAACGTCCTCGATGGACTCCACAAAAATCGCGCCGCGCCGCCGCAACTGCTCGACAACATACGTGTTATGAACGATTTCGTGGTGCACGTACACCGGAGCCCCGTAAGCTTCCAACGCCAGTTCCACGATATCTACCGCCCGCACCACTCCGGCGCAAAACCCGCGCGGCCCGATCCGCAGCAATACTTTCCCGTTGCTTTCCCTATGCATCGCCATCCTAATCTACAGTTTCCGAAGACTCTATCATACCCTACCATCGCGCCCGCCCGCACGCGTTTCCTGCAATACCGATCAGAAGGGACTTGAGCGAAGAGAGTGCAAAGCTCGGGAAAGAAAGTACAGCCTGCGAGTAAGGTTTATATTCCCGGAGCGAAACTTTACGTACATGCATTGCCGTAGGGCATGGAACGCCTTCGAGCAAGTCACTAACTTTACTGTTAGTTAGCGGCCCGAGAGATTGGCACCCGTCTCGCAAAGAATACGACCCGTCTTTGAACCATGGTGGGCTCCTGCAAGCTAGAGCGGCGTACCCGCACGCCGCGCCGTCGCTTCGAATTTTGTGGCGCTCCCAATCTCGGCAGAACGCGGGACATTTTCTCCGCCGGGGAAGGCAACAGGTGGGTAACAAATGATACCGACCATTTTGCTCGTGGACCTGGACTCCCCCAATCGTACGTATTGGGAAGCATTTCTGCAAAACCAAGGGTTCGACGTGTGCGCCGCTGGCGATGCCGGCACCGCTCTTGAAAAATGCCGGTGCCTGCAGCCGGATTTGGTTCTGCTGTACGACACCTTGGCGGACATCACTGCTTGCGAGCTTTGTCGCACCCTAAAGGCGCAGCCGGCGAATCATCTGACGCCGGTGGTGTTGGTCATGAACTCCGCTGGCCCGCAAGAAGCCCAGCGCGGGCGCGAAGCAGGCGCCGATGATTTCTGGGGGATTCCGCAGTCTCGCTACGAGGCCTTAAGCCGCATTCAAATCTTGCTGCAGCTGAAAACTTACATTGACGCGCAAGTCCGCGCGGTCGTGCTTTCCCTCGCTGCCAGCATCGACTCCAAGCATCCATCGACCGCGGGACACTCGGCCCGCATCGCGGGCCATGCCGTGCGCTTGGCGGAAGATCTCGGTCTCAATGACGGCGATCTCGAAATACTGCGCATGGCCAGCTTGCTTCACGATGTTGGCAAGGTCGGCGTGCCGGACTCGATTCTCACCAAACCAGGGCCTTTGACCATCGAAGAAAGAGCCATCATGAATCAGCACCCAGTCCTCGGGGAAAATATCTGCGCGCCCCTCAAATCGCTGCGCCACGTGTTGCCGGTCATTCGCCATCACCACGAACGCATGGATGGCAGCGGCTATCCGGACGGCTTGCGTGGCCGCCAGATTCCCCTGAAGGCTCGGATTCTGCAGATTGCGGATATACACGATGCGCTCATCACCGACCGTCCTTATCGTCAGGCCATGTCGCGCGAAGATGCACTGCAAGTCCTCTCCCGCGAGGCGCGCTGCGGATGGTTGGACACCGCGCTCGTCGAACGATTTTGCACCCTCGACGCCGGTGGATTTTTTGCGCCTCGCGGCAGGTCGATGTTGGCTTCCTACTACGCCTAGCCGCCGCCGAACCGCTGAATTTTCTCCCCGCCAAACCAAATTGGAACTTTGCTATCGCGCTTCACCGCTGCAGAATCCGCCCATGGCGATCGAGGAAATGCGCGTGGCGCCGGTAACTCTGGAAGGCCGATATGTTCGCCTGGAACCGCTCGCGCAGGGGCACGTAGAGGCGCTGTCAGCTGTCGGCCTCGACGCCGACTTGTGGCATTGGATTCCGGTTCCCGTTCGAACCGCCGAGGAAATGGCCGCCTACGTTGAAACCGCTCTGCGCGAGCAGGCCAGCGGAATGGCTTTGCCATTTGTCCAGGTGGACAAAACCACCGGTCGAGTTATCGGGAGCACGCGTTACGGCAACATTGAGCGCGTCCATCACCGCCTGGAAATTGGCTGGACCTGGGTGGCACGCGACTGGCAGCGCACCGCCGTCAATACCGAAGCGAAATACCTGTTGCTCCGCCACGCATTCGAAACCCTGGGGTGCATGCGCGTGGAGCTCAAGACCGATTCCCTCAACGAACGATCGCGCGCCGCCATCGAGCGCATCGGCGCCCGCGAGGAAGGCATCTTTCGAAATCACATGATCACCGAGAGTGGACGCATCCGCCACAGCGTGTACTTCAGCATCGTGGACGCGGAGTGGCCCCGGGTGAAATCCCGTCTCGAGGCCCGCCTCGGCCTTTAGCCATAGCGCGTAGCTCAGCCTTTTTTAGCGATAACGTTGCGATGCACTTCTGGCCCTAACGTGTCCCCGGCCTTTAGCGATAGCGCACCGCTGCGGAGTGAGCTTCCATTCCAGCGCTGGGCGTGAGGTATAGTGAGGCCTCAGCCGAGTTGAGGACCATGTTGACCGAAAACGCTACCAATCCAGCGAATCGGCGCCGCAGCGAACGCGTTATGCTACAGGTTCGCGTGATGGTGCAAACAACCGGGCGCGACGGAAAAAAGATCGAGGAAGAAACGCAGACCTCGGTGGTGAACGCGCACGGCGGGCTCCTCAAATTGCAGATGACCGTCCAGGTGGGCCAGCCGATCCTGCTGATCAACGTGAGAAGCAAAATGCAGCAGAGTTGCAAGGTGGTGCGCGTGGAAACCTCGTTCGGGGGGCAGTCTGCCGTGGCCTTTGAGTTTGACCAGCCGGCGCCGCACTTTTGGCCGATCACGTTTCCGCCCGGCGATTGGGGCGCTCCTAAATAGCCCGGAGTTTGAATCGAAAGCGCTACAACCTTTTTGGCGCGCAACTATTCCCATCCTTTGGGGTTTTATCCGGTCGGATGATATCGATGATGCTTTTGGAGGGCCTGCCCATGTTCTTTCGGCGCTATCTGAGGACCAGAGTGCCTTTCGCCACCGCAGCCGCTCTGTCCTGCGCTTTCCTGCTGGCGGGATGTGACGAACGCGTGCAAATCATTCGCGATCGCGATGTGCATTTCTCGAAGCACGCCACGTGGGCGTGGCGGCCGATGGAGGAACAAACCAGAGCACGAGACTCGCGCCGAGTAATATCGCGCGACGAAATTAATCGACGCGAAACGGTCGAGCGCGACACGGACGCCGACAATGACGCCTTGCGCGACAAAGTGAAAACCGCCATTGCCGCGACGCTTCGCGAAAAAGGATTCAAGGAAGTGAGCGATCCCGCGGCCGCGGATTTTTTGGTGGATTACCACCTGGCGGTGCGGCGGCGCAACGTAACCGTGGCATATCCAGCCGGAGGGTGGGTGTGCGGACCGTTTGGCTGCTACGACGGCTGGGGCTGGGGCCCCGGGCCGGTCGGTTACGAACGCATTCACTTCCGCGAAGGAACCATCGTGCTCGACATTGTGCAGCGCGGATCTAGGCAACCGGCATATCGGGCCGTCGGCGAAAAGCCGGTGCACCGCGATTCCTTTTCTTTCTCGCAACACGAAGTCAACGACATGGTGCGTCGCCTGCTAAGAGACTTGCGACCCGGCAAGCAACGCGCGCCTCCTTTCTTGCAATTTACTCACTGCAGCGGGCCGAAGACGGCGACGCTCGCGGGTGTGCCGACAAAAACTTTTCCGTTGGCGATCATGGCGGTAATGAATTTGTTTCCGGCAAAATTGTCGCGACCGCTCGAAGCTTGGCTGGAGTTATACAGTTCGGTGGCGAGACTGGCGGCGTCGTAGGCATGCAACACGGCGGGTGCGGTATTCTCGACGGCCCAGACGATGCCATTCATGGCGCCATTGGCGGAGATGCTGGGCGTTACGCCTGGAAAGGGAAACTGAGCGGAGCTTTGTGACGACGGCGCGATTGCCAGCTTGGCATTGACGATCGGAAAGGCCTTGAGATTGTCGCCCACCGCTCCGTAATACACCGTTCCGTTGAAATAGGATGGCTTGGCAAATTCTCCGCCGGCAAGCTGTGTGGAAATTTGCTGGTAAATGTTGTTCTGGGTAGCGTTGAACTTTCCCATGTTATCGCGGTCGAGAACGAAGATGATGGCATCCTTGCCGGAACCGACTGCAAGGTGACGCGTGGTTCCTGAGGCGTCGGTAAGATCCGGCAAAAGCAGCGGACCCCCGGAGCCGAGATCTTCATCGGCAGCCGATTCCGCGACGGTGTTGAGCGGCGTGAAATAATCGAGCAACTTCACAGGTGCGGCAGAAGAGATTTTTGCAAAGCAATTTCCGCAATCTCCCCGGGAGGGAAAACCACTGGCGTTCAGAGCGGTATCGAACGTGCCGTTGCCGATGAGGAAATAAATGTTCCCGGCGGGATCGGCGGCAGGTGCTGCTCCGGACATCCAGATTCCGCCAGCGCTGCCATTGGGCGCGAGGTTGAGCACGCTGGTTTGCTTGAGGGTGTCGGCGCTGTAAGAAATCACCCAGGAGCTGTACGGGCCGGCATCGCAATGCGAGCCCCAGGTGGTGTAGACGGTTCCATTGATTTCGAGAAGGCCGGGGCGTTCGTTGTACTCTCGCGGATCGAAGACCACCGTTCCTCCGGTACTGCCGGCACCGGTGCCGGGAAAAGACGCGGTGATGGTAGTCGGTCCGCCAAAGAGTTCCTTGCCGGTGGCGAGATCGAGCGCGTGAATCCGGTGGAAGTAGTTTGCGGCGGCATCTTTGGAAACCGCGACGACGTAAATCGCGCCGCGCGTGCGGTCAATCACCGGCGTTGCGGTGATGCCGATTTCCGGCGTCACCTGATAGCAACCGCGATCATCGCTGGGCCCTTCGCCGGGAGACTGCGTGGTGATCTTCCAGAAAGGCGGAGCGGAGGCGCTGACATTGTCGGCGTCAAAGGCGAAGACAGTGCCGTGCTCGGTGACCACGTAGAGAACATTTCTGGCGCCGACACCGGGAATCGATACGTTCGAGAGATACAGCGGTTGGGCATCGACCTTGCCATCCACCAGAAGTTCGCCGAGCTTTCCAAATTTCGAGGAATTCACATTAGCGGGAGTAAGGATGGTTTCCTGGAGATTTTCTCCGCTGCGCAGATTATCGTAGTGGTAGGTGAGCACGTCGACGGAGGAAGGCGCGGGATCGGGACCAGGATTGGGATTTGGATTTGGGGGGCCGGGAACGGTTGTGCTGGTTGAGGAGCTGCTACAGCCCGCGAGCAGGAGCGCGAAGAAAATCGCGGCCGAAAGTAACAGGAACTCATTTAGAGATGGTCGACGCATATACCTCAATGAGGGGGGCACCCAATTAGGATGCGATGGACTCCGACGGGTTGTAGAGGGCCGTTGCAGACTGTTTCGGTAAGCGTGTGAAGGTCGCAAGACGTAGTGAGGTTCGCGATTGGCGAGCGGAACGGGCTGGAGCTTGGTCCCTCGCAAACGGCGCTCTGAGTGGAACCTTCGAGGCTGCCCTCGAAGTTCGGGGCAAGCAGGGCAAGGATCACGATCTATTGTACGCGGCGCAGAGAGTGACGGGAAACTTTATGGAAGGACAATAATGAATTACTGCACTGCTCGTGAGGAATGAACAAAGGAAAATGCGCAAATCGCATTCTTACAAAAACGCCCAGGTGCCGCATAGCTATTGAATGAGGCGGCGCGGATACGATACCCGGGCACTATTTTCAGCGGATTTTCTTCGTTTCCAACGCGCAAAAGTTTGGACAGCAATTGTGTGGTTCCCAAAGGTTCTCTCTTCAGAATCCACGGCAGGACGGCGTAGTAGAAGCAGCCATTCACTGCGCGGTCCGGCGCCTGTCTCCTATCCTGTTACCAAGGGCGTGCGCGGGAAAAGCCGGGTCGCTCCGGTCGGGATGACAGATCGGGGAGCAAGGTGCAGCGCGTTCTAGTGTTGAATTTGTTGGGGGAGATTTATGTGTTCGCGGCGGAAGCCTAGGCCTATTAAGCGGGCGGGGATGCGGCGGAGATAGGGAAAGCGCTGGAAGAGTTTGAAGAACCAGGGGAGGGTTAGGGGTTTGGTGCTTCCTAGGACGCGCCGGATTATGTTGTTTTGGATTGTTAATTGAAGGCGCTGCGTGGCGCGAGTGGGAAACGTGCGGCGCTTTTGGACGGCTTGCAGGTGGCGTTCGCTGGGCGTACCTTGCTGTAGCACGGGGCCTAGGAGGTTGGCGGCCGCTACGGCATCTTGAATGGCGAGATTGATGCCTACGCCGCCGATGGGCGACATGGCGTGGGCGGCATCACCGATACACAAGAGGCCGGGACGGTACCAGCGGGTTAGGCGGTCGACCACGACGGTCAAGAGGCTGACGTCTTTCCAGTCTCGCAGCTCATTGACGCGATCGCGCAGAAACGGGACTAAGCTGGCAATCTCCTTACGAAAAGCGGGAAGGCCGCGCTGCTGAATTTCCTGGGCTGCGCCCTTGGGGATTACGAAGGCGGCTTGCCAATAGTCTTCGCGGTTGAGCAGAACAAGGATTCTGCCGCGATCGACGTAGCCGAAGGTTTGTCCGGGGTCAGTTGGGCGGCGGCTCAGGCGCATCCACATAACGTCCATGGGTGCGCCGAGATTGACGCTTGGCAATCCGGCGCGCGTGCGGATCAAGGAATGGCGTCCATCGGCGCCGACGGTGAGATTGGCGCGAATCTCGCGCGGGCCTTGCGGAGTGTTGACGCGCACGCCGACGATGCGACTATGCTCCTCGAGAAGATCGGTGGCTTCGGCTTGCATGGCAACCTGGAAAGTGGGGTAGCGTCGGCCTTGTTCAACCAAAAAATTCAAGAAGTCCCATTGCGGCATGAAGGCCAGGAATTGGCAGTTGGTGGGAAGATGAGAGAAGTCGGCCATGGTGAAGGATTCGCTGCCGACTTGGCCGCGAAGCTCGCGCACCTCTTGATGGGGGCGCTTGAGGAATTCTTCGAGGAGGCCTAGTTCGTGCATAAGCTCTAAAGTTGAGGGATGGATGGTGTCGCCGCGGAAATCGCGGAGGAAGTCGGCGTGCTTTTCGAGGACCAGGACTTCGACGCCGGCGCGGGCGAGGAGAAAACCGAGCATCATGCCTGCGGGGCCTCCGCCTACGATGCAGCAGCGCGTTTGGAGTGAAGGGGAAGTCATTTATTCGATGCTAACTTTGTTCAGGCGCTCAAGCCTAATTTTTACAGCGAGGTTCTTGCGTGTGAAGCTAGAAACTCCCACCTCCTCAGGGAAATCGGTAGACCATTGCGACCATGCCATGGCCCAAGGATGGGCCGCAGTGTTACCACGACCCCTCCGCTGCGCGGCCCGGCGTACAAACGGCGTGCGCTCCGGTCGGGATGGCAACCGGGACCTGGACGAGGAGGATAGTTTACAGGAGCGAATATGTTGCTGACAGACCAGGTGGCGGTGGTTACGGGGTCGGGGCGGGGCATTGGGCGAGCGATTGCCGCGCTTTTCGCGGCCGAAGGAGCAAAGGTGTTTTTGTGTGCGCGGTCGGAGGCGGAGCTGGCTTCGGCTGCGGCGGAGATGGGGAAGACCGGAGCGGTAGGATATGCGGCGGCAGACTTGGCGCGCGAGGAGGACTGCACGCATGTGGTTGCGGCGGCGCGCGCGAAATTCGGGAGAATCGATATCCTGGTGAATAACGGGGGGCATTATGGGCCGGTGGTTCCGGTTGAGGAGTATCCGCTGGCGGAGTTTGACAAGGTGATTGCGGTGCATCTGCGCGCGGCGTTTTTGTTGAGCAAACTCGTGCTGCCGGAAATGTACGCGCGCGGTTCGGGGGTGATCCTGAATATTTCGAGCCTGTCGGCGAAGTCGGCGTTTGCCTGGGGCTCGGCTTATGCGGCGGCGAAAGCGGGAATGCTGGGCCTGACCCGGGTGACCGCGGCGGAGGCGGGGCGGAAGGGCGTGCGGGTGAATGCGCTTTGTCCCGGGCCGGTGACGGAGACGGAAATGTCGAAGGAACTCGGCAAGGTGCTGGCGAAGAAGCTGGGCGTCAGTCCGAAGGAGCAACTGGAGGGATTTCTCAATTCCTTGCTGCAAGGGCGGGGGCAGACGGCGGAGGAGATTGCGCGGGCGGCGCTGTTTCTTTGCTCGGGCCAATCGCGCGCGATCACCGGGCAGTCGATTAATGTGGACGGCGGCGCGGCGTTTTTCTGACCGGCGGCGTGTGCTCGCTTTAGCGCAGGGCGATGATGGCATCGGCGCGGGTGGCGCGGCGGGCGGGCATATGACCGGCGGGCGTCGGAACCCGGACGCGGGTGAAATCAGATATCGCAGTCGATCGTCTTGCTTTGGCGAATCACGCCGCGTTCGTCGGTAATCGCTGCGTAACCGCACGTTTTGTCGGTTTGGTCTTACAGCAAAGCGTCATATTTCTTGCCATCCGGCGTGACGTTGAGCCGCAGCACCCATCCCGGCAAAATCCGAGGTGCCTTGAAAAATTGCTCATTCACCAGTTGCGGTTCATTCTGAACGGCAAGATGCATGCCTCGCCCAGTAAATTCTCCGCTGGCGAGAAGCACATTCCAGCTGGCAAAAGTACCGTGCCTGAACTTGTAGGCATATTCAGCGGTATTGATTGCGCGCAACGTATTGACCGCTACGCTGCGCCTTGCCTGCTCATCGGGGGAAGACGGCTCCGTAGGA
>Ga0137398_10001103_pt1 | contig 10682 bp, 7 predicted proteins | sample czorhiz216metaG_FD_106659 | JGI IMG/M metagenome (GOLD analysis project Ga0137398, IMG submission 106659) | Vadose zone soil microbial communities from Angelo Coast Range Reserve, California, USA - czorhiz2.16 metaG | ecosystem: Environmental > Terrestrial > Soil > Vadose zone | place: USA...
AAACCGCCGATCAGCACATAGTGTTCTGCCGCAAGGTAGGAGTCGCGGCCTTCTTCTACAAAAATGAATTGGTGCAGGAACATCTGGTAGTCGGCGGCCGCCTCGTCCCCGAAAAGAGAACGCCGCATTGTGGCCAGCGTTTCTCGCTCAATGTCGCGGAGGATCCGGAACAGCTCCTGACCAACCTGGCGCAAGATATTCTTCTTCGCGATCTGGAATGCGGCAACCGTCTCGCGATATTCGAACGCCTTCTGCTGGCGCACACCTTCATATTCTCTAAGGGTTGCGCGACAGCGATCCAGCGCGGCAGCAAATTGCGAGTTCAGTTCGGCGCGGAGGAATTTTGTTATGGCGGTCCGGGCCAGCAGGTCAATAGTGAGGTTTCCTTCAGACTTGGCGCGAACAAGAGCGGATTTGTGCAATTCGAGCAACAGCGGCTTGAGATCTTGGACTTTCTTGGGCAGAGCGGGAATGAATTTGGAAAACATTCCCCGATTTGTGCCAGAAGCACCAGCAGCTGCGGCCATCACGCCTTCGATATTCCCCCACTTCGCAATCAGTTTGGCGATATGAACGCCGGCAGCTTTAGTAAACGCAGGACTCAACCAGACATCATGGCGGAGGTTATCAATACCCAGTTGTAGGCCTTCGAGAGATATCGCCGGAGTGTAAACGTGGAGCCGCGGAGGTTGCGCCGCAGTGGTCGAACCGAGTTTGAAAATTGGAATGCGCGGCATCGTAATTTCGCAATTTCAGCCTTCGGGGGAATGGCCAATGTTTCACAATGGCCCACACCGGAGACACGTCTGTAGAGCAGCCTACTACGCGTAGTCGTCTGTCCGGTGTTACGCAAGTTATACGATAAAAGGACAATGTACCTGGGGACATGTACCGCCGGGGTCAGATCTTGATCACAATGTCTTTGCAATCGAGCCCTGCCATCAATGCCCAGCAGGCGGCCACGTACGCGAGAGCGTAGAGCAACGAAGCATTCGCCGGACTCGCCAGCGGAGCAAATGCGTGCGCGTAGATGTACTCGAGAAGTGAAGCCCTTCCGGAGGCAGTCTGAATGCTCACGCTGTAGAGCGCCGCGGCCAACGCTTCTGAAAGGAAATAAGCAGCGATGGCATTCGTCCCGAATACGAGAATTGGCCAGGTCCAGCGGCCACGCCATTGCTTGATGTCGGCAATCCAGTAACAAGCAGCCAGGCAGAGCAAAGCGAGACCCGTCGTGAGGACTACATACGAACTAGTCCACAGCTTCTTGTTGATCGGAAACCAGACATTCATGATGTCGCCCACGACGATCGCCGCGGTTCCGGCCGTAACCAGCGCGAATGTCTTCACCCGCGGCGAATATGCCGCCTTCAACCATTTGCCGGTAAGGAGGCCGAATAAACTCGTAGCGATTGCGGGTATAGTGCTCAACACGCCTTCCGGATCGCGTGTTCCTTCGTAGAGGTGGCCCATCAAGAGTTTGCGATCCAGCCACGCAACCAGGTTGCGATCGGGATCGAGCAAGGGAATATCGCGACACGGGATTCCAAATCCTGGCACCGGAACGTATCGCATCATTGTCCAATAACCTGCTAGGCAAACAATGGCAATGGCAAGCTGCGTTCGCCAACCCGTCCAGAGTTCCAACACGGCAGTGATTACATAGCAAATCGCAATGCGTTGCAGAACGCCGTAGATTCGCAAGTGGGCAACGTTGTAATGATTGGGAAATCCATTGAGGAACACTCCGAGCGCGAATAAGGCGAAGCCCCTCCAAAGTACATGCCGAAGCAATTGTGGGCGAGTGTTGCCCCGCTGCAGCCGCGAACGCAGCGAGAAGGCCATAGCCACGCCGACGATAAACAAAAAAAAGGGAAAGACAAGATCTGTTGGGGTCCAGCCGTTCCAGTTAGCGTGGCGTAGAGGCCAGTAAGATGCCGACCCGTCCCCCGGGTCGTTGACCAGAATCATAGCGGCGATGGTCAAGCCCCGAAATACGTCTAAGGACAGTAGCCTTCCCGGACGTGGTTCCATCGTTCTCATCCCGCCGCGCATTCTAGCACTTGCTTTGACCTCTGTACTCGGAGAGAGCGCACGGGCTGATCGATTCCTATTCCCGAAAACAGCTCGTCGCAGTTACTTCGGTCACCTACGGAATTGTGAATATCGCGTTAAGATTCGTGAAACGGCGAGGGGGTTCCATGAAGAAGCTCCGATTTGTGGTCGCACTGACCACGAACGACAATGATTATCAGATGGAGCAGGCAGCAGCGGCAGAGGAAGCGGCAAGCCAGCTCGGCATTGAATTGCAGGTTCTATTTGCGGAGAACGACGCCATCCTGCAAAGCCAGCAACTGCTGAAGATAATCCAATCTAATTCCGACTCACACCCTGACGGCATCATCTTTGAGCCAGTAGGTGGCACGGCCATGCCGCAGGTAGCCAGGGCAGCGGCCGCGGCCGGTATCGGATGGGTGGTACTGAATCGCGAAGTTGATTATGTTGGCGAGTTGCGCCGCAACTACCGCTTGCCCGTCTTCGCCATGAGCTCCGACCATGAAGAGATTGGGCGTATTCAAGGAAGGCAACTGACCGCGCTCCTTCCCGCTGGCGGTTCAGTTCTTCTAATCCAGGGGCCGGCCGAGAGCTTAGCTGCGAAGCAGCGGACCACCGGCATGTACGAAACCAAGCCCGTGGGAGTGCAGGTCAAGGTTATGAAGGGTAACTGGACGGAGGCGAGCGCGTACAAGTCCGTGAGTTCGTGGCTAAAGCTCTCGACGTCGCAACAAACGCCTATTGATGTGATCGCCGCGCAGAACGACGCTATGGCGTTGGGCGCGAGGAAAGCATTTCAGGAAATCGGCGACACGGCAGCGCGTGGCCGATGGCTGGCGCTACCTTTTCTTGGAGTTGACGGAATCGCAAAGACGGGGCAAACCTGGGTACTGCGTGGACTGCTGCGCGCCACGGTCATTGTGCCCCCGGATGCCGGCAAAGCCGTGGAAGCTCTGGCCCATGCCGTCCAAACCGGGAGCATGCCGCCAGAAAAAACCCTTACGGTTCCGAAATCATTTCCGGCTGTCGAAGAACTAACAAAGAGACCTGGGCGGAGTCAGGCTGCGGGCTCAGTTTAGCTTTCAGTGGTCAGTGGCTAGAGATTAGTCGTCCGGACTGACAACTGAGCCCTAGCAACTGACTACTGTGTTACGGGGCTTCGATTAACTCCATCTTCCCGTCCCGGGTGCGATGCAGAATCATCAACTTGCCTTTGCGGTCGCGAAACACGAACACATCCCGGTCGCGAAAGTGCGCCTCTTTGATGGCTTCTTCCAAGGTCATAGGACGCATCGCAACGGCTTCATCAGAGCGAATCAGATGAATTTCCGTTGACTTGGCCACGACGGGGTATTTATGCACCACCATGGATACTGACGCCGGGACCGCCTCCGAAGCGACTGCTTTCACGGGAGTAGCCTCGGGCTTTGCTTCGCCATTCCACTTCTGGTGGTTCCTGCGCTTCCTCGTGATGATGCGAGTCTTGTTCCTAATCGCTTGCTTCTCCAGATGCTCCAGCGCCTCTCCGATAGCTACATCCATGTCACTGGCTTGCGCAAGCCCCACCAAGGGACCGACCCTTGAATTGATGGTAATTTCGGCCTTATGACGATGCTTCTCGACGGCGAGAATCACCTTGGTTTCAAACTTGTCGCGCAGAATTTTGCGTATTTTGCTTAGACCGGTTTCGACGTCTTTGCGATTGGCGGGAGTAACCTCGTAGTGCCTGCCAGTGTATTCCACGTTCATGGATTAGCTCCGGATCAGGTTTAGAAGGGACTAGGACAGCATTTAGCCGTTAGCTTTTAGCCGCTAGCTCGAAGCAAACCTGAATCGGTATGGCTAAAAGCTAAGAGCTAAAAGCTAAAAGCTTTTTTTCACTCTTCTCTGGTGCGTGCTGGGAATTTTCATGTCTTCGCGGTACTTGGCGACGGTGCGGCGAGTTACTTGAATGCCTTGCGATTGCAGGATGCGGGTAATCTGTTCGTCGGTGAGCGGTTTGGATGAATCTTCATCCTCGATCAGCTTCTTCACCCGGCGTTTCAGGATCAGAAGTGAGGTATTACCTCCCTCCGGCCCGTTCACGCTCTCGCTGAAGAAATAACGCAGTTCGAAAACTCCCTGAGGAGTGTGAGCGTATTTATTTGCGACAGCGCGGCTGACGGTGGAAGGATGCACACCGATTTCTTCCGCCACTTCCTTGATCATCATCGGCTTTAGCTCGTCTATACCTCTTTCCAGAAAATCACCCTGGCGGGTCACGATGGTGTAGCAGACTTTCAATATCGTTTGCTTGCGCTGTTCGATGTTCTTGATCAGCTGGACCGCACTCTTGAAGCGTTCCTTGACATAATTGCGCGTATCTCGATCATTTCCTTCCTTGGTCAGAAGCTTGCGATAGGCTGGATTCAGGCGCAGAGTGGGCACGTCGTCATCGTTCATCATGACCAGCCATTCATCACCGTGTTTTACGAAGGCCACATCCGGCTCAATTAGTCGGGCCAGGACTTTGTTGTATTGCTGCCCAGGTCGCGGATCGAGAGTGCGAATATAGTCCAACGCAGCCTGAACCGCCTCGACTGGACGTCCAATCGCGCGAGAGATTTCCTTGTGCTGCTTGTTTTGCAAGGCGCGGAGGTGTTGGTCCGCAACCGCGATCGCATCGGTCAGAACCTGAGCCGCGCCATTTCCATTTTTCCCGAGCTGAGCCTGGTGATAACGCAACTGATAGATCAAACATTCGCGAAGGTTCCGGCAGCCTACACCCGGAGGATCGAGCTGCCGCACCACTTCGATCGCTTCGTGAAGATCGTCGCGATTAAAACTGGGCTTGAAAATATGTCCGTTGGTTTTGGCTACCGCAGGTTCGACTGAGGCTGGGGCCGCAATTTCGGCGGTTGAAGCTTGAGGAGCCAGAGATATGTCGGCACTCGCCGATGAAGGGACTGAGCTATCCCACTCCTCTGAGGAAGTGACCGCAGATTCACCCAACAACTCAGCAGCCTCGCCCGGCGAGGCTACGACACTCTCAATTCCCAAAGCAACGGCTTCCTTGACCACACTTTCGGACTTCGCGGCATCAATCTCAGGCGAAGATGCCGGAACGATGCCCAGCAACTCCTCGTCACTGGCGATGAGATATCCATCTTCGTTCAGGTTTCCGATTACCAGTTCGGCGGCCTCGCGCACCGGCGGGCGAGTCGGGATGGAGCCAAGCTGCCACATCAAGTGGTCGGTCAGGGTGCTGGGCTTGGAAAGAAAATTCTCAAATGACGGCCGCTCAATCTCTTCGAAGTCACCCTGGCTGCGAAAACCAGGGTCAAGGTAATCTTTAAAGAACGAGCCAAAGTCTATCTCTTCAAAGGGGTCTTTCTTGTCAGCTGGAGCGGGGGTGTCCTCTGCGGCAGAGGCGCGTTCACGTTCCTCTTCGCGGCGGCCCACGTCATCAATCAGCGGGACCGCGTCTTCCAGTTCTTCGAGAACTGGATTCTCAACCCTCTCCTCATTAATCATGTCCTTGAGCTCAAGCTTGTTGAGCGCGAGGACACTGACCATCTGCACAAGGCCAGGGGTAAGGATCTGCCTTTGCGAAACTTTTAGATTCAATCTTGGTTGCAGCAACACCATATTTAAAGAAAACCTTAAACCACCAAGGACACGAAGTATCACGAAAGAAACCTTAGTGGACCTTCGTGTCCTTTGTGGTTAATGCCTTTTCTTAAACCAGCGAAAAACTCTCGCCCAAATAAACTCGTCGAACTTCCGAATCGCTTCCTAACTGCTCCGGCGTGCCATGCCGGAAAATCTTGCCTTCGTTGATGATGTAGGCCCGGTCCGTTACCGTCAGCGTCTCCCGTACGTTGTGGTCGGTAATCAGTACTCCGATACCGGCGGCTTTCATATTGCTGATTATTTTTTGCAGATCGAGTACCGCAATGGGATCAATCCCAGAAAACGGCTCATCCAGCAGGATGAACTTCGGGTTGATACATAATGCCCTTGCGATCTCGACCCGCCTGCGCTCCCCGCCCGAGAGCGCATAGCCTCTATTCAGGCGAATGTGCTCCAGGCCTAATTGGTCTATCAGTTGCTCCATCGTCTCCCGCCGCTCATGCCAGGAGACAGGCTGCGCCTCCAGCACGGCTAGGATGTTCTCCTCAACCGTGAGCTTTCGGAAAACCGACGCTTCTTGGGGGAGATAGCTGATCCCGAACAGCCGCGCCCGGCGGTACATGGGCACGTCGGTGATCTCTTCCTCATTCAAGAGGATTCGGCCATCATCGGGGGGTATCAGGCCGACGATCGTGTAAAACGTCGTGGTCTTGCCGGCACCGTTAGGTCCAAGCAAACCAACAACTTCGCCTTGTGCGACGCGAAGACTAACGCCATTTACAACTCTGCGGCCCCGATAGGCTTTACATATATCTACGGCGGCCAGAGTAAGCATTTAGCGTACCACTCGCGTCTGGGTGACGGCCGGCGAACTGCTGTCCCCTTCAACGACGACCCTATCATCGCGTCTAAACAAAGTCAACGAAACCCCGGTAATCTTGCCATGTTCGGCATCAAAAATGCTAGGCGGTCCGCCGGTTAGGACAAACTTGTCATCCGAAGCTGTATAGGTGAGTTGCTCGCCTATGGCATGGCGCTTTGGCTCGGTGATGAGGACCGAGCCCGCAGCAACGATTTTTTCTAGTTTCGCGACGTCGCTGTCCTGAGATTCTGCTATGGGTGCCTCGCCCTTCCGCGCCATAGTTTTTTGCGAGGACGCTGCGAGGAACACATCCATCTGATCGGAAGTAATGGTCAAGTCCGAGCCACGAACCGTGACACCGCCATCGAAATGGATCTTCCTTTCGGAATCGCGATAGGCCAAGTGGCGTGAGGTGATGCTGACGGGCGTTGCCTTTCCATGGTTATCGGTACCTACCAGCACCGTCGACACCTTCTGATCCGCGCCGGAATCGGCGATGAGCATCCGCTGCTCTTTTTGAAATTGGATTGACGGCGCTTCTACCACGTTCGCGTTCTGCCACAGACGAGCCTTACCTTTGTAGGTGGCTATTGCAGGATTACTGTGGGCGATCATGCTCTGCGCAGTCACGTGGACGGGATCGGAAGACGCCAGCAATGCCCCTCCTGGCTGTTGCTTCAGATCGCTGTAAGTGCTCTTAACATTACCTTCTGCGAAACCTTCGCCGGTCGCCCGATTTAGGCGCACAGTTCGAGCAGTGGTTGCCATTCCTGAATCGAGGATTCGAGGGGAACCGTTGAGAACCAAAAGCTGGTCGGCGGGAGTATATCGGGCACGGTCGGCGAAGGCTCGCTGCGTTCCCGAGCTATAGCTGAAGTTCCCCTGTTGGATCACTGCTTCAATCCCGGTTCCCGCATGGAAGAATGCCTCGATACTGTCACTGCTGCTGACGCGGTCGGATTCTGCGGCATGGCCTTGAGGCGGTGCGGTCGTAACCACCCGCGCATTAGGTTCGCCGTGCACCGATGCGAGTTGTCCCAAGTCATCGAACTTCGCCGTGAACTTGTCCGCCGTAATACGCGTTTGTCCGGCCTGCTTGCCGCCTGCAGGAACTAACGAAATCTCTGGAGGGCCGATGGTTTCAGCACGCGTTAACCGACGGCCATCGGCGACAAAGAAGTCCATGGCCGGAGAGGTCATTTTCACCTCCGGCGTGGCGCTCGGTCCTGACGTGGCGTGTTGCGCTAACTTGACCCGCTCTTCGGCGTGAACTTTGATGATTGTGTTCCTTTTGCCGAAATTCAGCGTTGCTCGCCCGGCTGAAGTTTCTGCCGATTGTGGACCTTCCGTCTTGAGATGCACGTCACCGGAAAAAACCGCATCGTGAACCCCCGTCTTCGGCTGCATATGTACTTCCAGCTTTTGCGCTGACATCTCGGACTTTGTGGCCGCAGGCCTTCTCCCCTTTCTACGTCGGACGGGAGCATCCGCGGCTACAGGATTTCCCATGGATCTAATGCGAACATCCCCGGTAGCGACGGCGCGGTTGAGCGTGTTGTCATCACGAAGAAACAGCGTCAATTCATCCGCCTGCGCCTGCTGCTCGGGTGACTCGGCGTGGACCTGCCGTAGCACGATCTGCTTCGGGCTCTTCTCCAAAACCGCCTGCTCCGCCAGGATGGTCGAAGGTGTCGGACCGTTCACCACGATCCTCAACTGCGATTGCAGAGTTAGCGCGCTCTGCTTCGCGACATACCTCGCGCCGACCGCCGAACCGCTGGCCTGCGGAACACTAAATTCGACGGCTGCAGAAGTCCACGCGTCTCCCGTCTTTTGATTGAAGATCAGGTCCTGGGTCCGTAGGTGGATCGGGTTCTTGAGTTCTTTAGGTGCCGCCTGATCTGGGTTCAGCATGCCCTTCGGATTAGCCTTCAGGTCAATCGCAACCTCGCCCTTACTAGTTACGTTTCCAGATTGCTGATCGTATTCAAACTCCTTCCCATAGATCTGATCGAAACGCGAGGAGTCGCGGCCATAAAGCGTGATGGTCACGTCGTGAAGTTCAGCCCTGGCACCTTGTTTGAATTGGACCGCCTTGCTGGCCTGCAGCTTGAAGATCGTCCTTCCCTGCTCTGATTTTGAAATCGTGAAGCCTTGCGCGCTCTGCTGAATTTCAATGCCCATCTTGCTGGGAACTTGCCTGAGTGCGTTTTGCACCCGATGCCGCGCGTTGAAATACGTGCCCGAAACGACGAGGCAAACAAAGACTGCCGCAACCGCAAACCACCGGCGCAATCGAGAGATGGAGATGGGCATTGAGGATAGTGTAGTGCAGCAAGGCAATCGAACCGAACCTACAGTCATCATTCCGAACCTGCTCGCCGACGGAGGGCAGGAGAGGGACCTCACGTCAGATAGGGTTGCGGATGCAGTAATAAGCGAACACCGGTGTCAATCGGCCTCCATCTCTCCGCCTCTCCGCACTTCCGGGTAACTCCACAGGCATCGTAAGATCACCAAGTTTGGTTTGAGCTACTACGAAGCCACTAATCACTCACTAGATTCCTCACGCTGCAATCCGTTGCAGGACATCTAAATCGCGCTACGCTGATGCAAGCACATGGGCCTCAACCGTCTCGATTTCGCCATCATCGCCGTTTACCTAATCGGAATCACGCTGTTCGGGCTGCGCTTTCGCAAACGGCAACGCACGCTGCGGGATTACTTTCTTGCAGGCCGCGATATTCCCTGGTGGGCGATTTCGCTCTCGATCGTCGCCGCGGAAACCAGCACGCTGACCATCATTAGCATTCCCGGTCTTGCCTACGACACCAACCTCACATTTCTGCAAGTCGTGTTGGGGTACGTTGCCGGACGATTCATCATCAGCTTTGTGCTGCTGCCGCACTATTTTCGCGGAGATCTCTATACCGCCTACGAATTAATTGAGAAACGCTTCGGCCCGAATCTACGCTCGCTTACGTCGGGATTATTCCTATTGACGCGCGCTGCCGCAGAAGGAGTGAGAGTTTACGCGGTCTCGATTGTCGTTTCCATTGCGCTGGGAACGGGGGAGGTTGCATCCATCGCGATTATCACGCTGCTGACGCTGATTTACACCTTCGAAGGCGGATTGGCGGCGGTGATCTGGACCGACGTCGTGCAAACTGCAATCTATGTTTTCGGCACCCTGCTGGGAATCGCAACCATCGTTCATTACGTCCCTGGCGGGTGGGCGCACATTCATCAGATCGCTGTGGCTAGTGGCAAGCTGCACACCTTTGATTTCACTCTCAGCTTCTGGAAGCCTTACACCTTCTGGGCAGGATTCGTTGGTGGAATGTTTCTCACCACCGCAGGCCACGGAACCGAGCAACTCTTCGTGCAGCGATTGCTCGCAGCACGCAGTCAACGCCAGTCGGTGACGGCGCTGCTTTCGAGCGGAGCCGTTATCTTGTTTCAGTTTGGATTGTTCCTGATGCTCGGCGTGATGCTGTTTGCGTATTACATGCTGCCATCGGCACACTTCGGAAAAGCCGACCGCATCTATCCGACATTTATCGTGACCCAAATGCCACATGGGATAGCTGGTTTGCTCATTGCGGCAATTCTGGCGGCGGCCATGTCGAACTTGAGTGCCGCGTTGAATTCCCTTTCATCGAGCACGATCCTGGATTTGTTCCTGCGCCTTCGCCCGCATACGGATGAACGGCGGCGAATGGTGCTCTCCCGCTTCGCCACCGTCGCTTGGGCAATCGTTTTGTTCAGCTTGGCACTTCTTTCGTTGCACCGAGCCGGACATGTGGTCGAGGTTGGGCTGCAGATCGCGTCTATTTCTTATGGAGCGCTCCTCGGTGTCTTCCTGCTCGGTGTGCTCACTCGTCGCGCGACAGAGCTAGGCGCGGCGATCGGAATGCTCTGCGGATTTGCGGTCGAGGTTTATCTGTGGAAGTTCACGTCGGTACCTTGGACTTGGTGGGTGGCGATTGGGACATTAACTACTTTCGCCGTGGGATATCCGCTCAGCCTCCTGGCGCAGAAAATCAAAAGCTCTTAAGCACCCAAATCCAGTTCATCCAGTGTTAAGAACTCCTGCACGATGGGCGCGTCACATTCTTCCATCTCAGAATAAGGGCCGAAAAAGAGCACCTTACCT
>Ga0137398_10001106_pt1 | contig 10681 bp, 9 predicted proteins | sample czorhiz216metaG_FD_106659 | JGI IMG/M metagenome (GOLD analysis project Ga0137398, IMG submission 106659) | Vadose zone soil microbial communities from Angelo Coast Range Reserve, California, USA - czorhiz2.16 metaG | ecosystem: Environmental > Terrestrial > Soil > Vadose zone | place: USA...
CCCGACGACGCCTATCTGCACAACATGGAGCTCTCGCAGGCACGGACGAGATCAACCCTGCTCTATGTGCTGATGCTCCCGCAGGTTCGCGGCGACGTCGACTGGCTCCGTCGCCTGGTGACCGCGAACGGATTGTCCTCGTCGAGGCTGATTCTTGATGCGTCCGAAAAGGAGGACGCGGCGCGCTCGCGGCGTGTGGAGTTCAAGATCCGGACGGACGCGGAAACGAGAATTGCAAAGATTCTCGAGGTGACGCGCTAGGGCCTGTACAGCAGCAGATTCGCCGTGAGGAAAGTGCCAGTGATGTCGCTCGCGGCTTCGTCTTTTGTGACACGTCGCCGCTCATGACCCTCTCCGAGAGTAACGATATTGTCTGCCGTCATGGACGCGTTAATCGTCGACTTCGACAGGGTGTCAGGTTGAACTTCCCCACCGCACATGGCAGGGCATGACCGTTTCGTTGCTCCCGTGGGCTTCGTCTTCACGCTCGATGAAGTCAACGATCGCATCGAAATAGGCGACGCGGTCGAACGCCACTGTGGTGATGCTGTGGGATTCCCAAGTGCCCATGGAAATCCCATCATGACCGACAATGGCGAGATTCTTCGGGACATTGAGCCCCAGCAGCCGCTCGGCTGCGTCACGCACGCCGATCGCCATAACGTCATTGCCGCAGATCACGGCATCCAGTCGCCCGCGCCGCAACAGCATGACCGCTTCCTTGTAGCCCGAATCGTAGGAGTAGTCGCCCTGGGCGCCCGCCTCGAATGCCAGGCCGTGGGGCGCTAGGGCGTCGGAAAACCAGCCCCTGCGCTTCTTGTCCACCCAGCTCGAAGCGCGGCCCGAAATGTAGGCGAAGGACCGGCGCCCGTCCGCAACCAGCCGATCCACGACTTCGGTGGAGGCGGCCGCGCCGTCGATGCGCACACAGGCCAGCGACGGCCCGCTAACCGGCTCGAACGAGGCGATGATGGGTGTGGCAGACCGGAAGATGTCGACGGCCTCGGCGATCGACACCATGTCCGAAAACAGCACCACATGTTCGACCTGATAGGCCGAAGCCAGGCGCATGAGCTGATTGCGGTCGTTGTGATCGGCGCAGCACAGCACCAAGGGCATGCGTTCGTGCTGCTGCAGCCGGTGGACCAGGGTGTTCAAGTCTTCGGCCTCGCATGGATTGGCGATGGTATTGACCACCAGCGCGACAAGGCGAGACTGGCGGTTATTGAGAGATCGCGCCACCGCATTGGGATGATAATTGTGCTCTCGTGCAATCGACAGGATGCGCTCGCGCGTAACCGTGCTGATGCGCGAATTCGCACTGAACGCCCGCGAGATGGTCGCCGACGAGACTCCCGCAATCTTGGCCAGCTCTATCGAGGTCACCCCCTTTCGGCGCATTGCAATCCCTTCGCTGATCTCAATTTGCGCCGACTTCTATCGCAATCGATTTGCCGTCGGCAGCCGCCGATGCCTTGATCGCATCCCAGAGCCGGGCAAATCGCAAACCGTTTATCACTGTTGACGGATTGGGCATCCGACCCTCCCGCACAGCCTTGAAGGTGTGCATCGGCGTATCGACAATTTCGTTGACTTCTCGGACCGCGGCGCCGCCTCCAATGGAAACCTCGCGCCAGCCGCCCCAGGCGTCGACCCGCACGAGCGCGTTGGAATAAAAGAACGAGATCGCCGACGCACAGCCGGGCGGCCCGTCGCCAGCAGCATTGAACGTCACGAGCGCGCCGTTGGAGAGACGTGCAGCCACCGCACAGACCAGATCCACATCGAGCCCACGATTGTTGGTAAAGGCGGATAGCCGCTCGAACTCGGCGTCTCCCACTAGGCAGACCGTGTTCATCATGTGCGCGCCGGTGTCGAACATGAAGCCGCCGCCCGAAATAGACGGCTTCTGCTTCCATTGTCCCGCGTAGCGCTTGCCCCAGCCTTCCCAGATCGAAGCCGAGACGCTGACCAGATCGCCGAATTCGCCCCGCCGAGCTCGCGCGATGGTGTCGTGGATTAAAGGAGACAGTCCCGCCTGATAGGCGATGACGATGGTTCGCGCGCTGCGCTTTTCTGCTTCGACCAAGGCTAGTGCTTCCGCGACCGTGGTCACCATAGGCTTTTCGAGCAACAGGTCGAGACCGGCATCGATCACCGCCAGGGCATGGGCAGCATGGAAGACGTGGGGCGTCGATACGTATACGGCATCTAGCCGACTGGCCTCAGCCTCCAGCATGGCTTTGTCGGAGGCGTATTCGGCCGGGCGCGGCCGGGCGGCGGCGGCGCAAATGTCACTCAAGCGCTTACGAGAGGCCGGATCGATCTCGGCAAGCGCAGCGATCTCGACGTCCGGCATTGCCGTCCACCCGCGAGCATACTCTGCCGCCTTCAGTCCCGCGCCAACAATCCCAAACCGCAACATCAAGATATTTCTCCATTTACGCACACGTATACATTATGACGTCGAAAAAAACCGACCCGCAATGCCCGCATAGTATGCCCTTTCGGCTACAGGCACGTACGGCCCCAACACCCTATTGCCTAATTTGTGTAGACGTGTACATTCGAGATTGTCGAGGTATGCAAGCGGCTGAAATGCCGCCCCGGGGGGGATGCAATGAAATCAACCGTGCTTCGTGCGGGTCTGGGTTTGGCCATCATGGTGGCCGCCATTTCGGGCGCGGTTGTTAGTTCGTGCACATCCGCCCAGACCATTCGCGTTGCCGAGCATCGCCAAGCGCGCATCGACGCGCTGAACAAGTCGATCCCGAGCATTGAGAAGCAGCTTGGAATCACCATCGAGGTGGTTGAATACCCCGCCCCCGAAAAAGACTACATGAGCAAGCTGCTGACCGAACTCGGCGCCGGCAATGCGCCAGACCTCTTCACGGCCAATTTTGATTCCGACGTGTCCGATTTGGTGTCCGCCGGGTATCTCGCCCCCATCACTGCCGAGGTTAAGGCATGGGACGGCTACGCCCAGCTTTTCGATGTCGCCAAAAAGCTGTCTACCCGGGCGAACGGCGAGATTTATGCGCTGGATTCAATGCTGGGCGTGGAGCAAATCTACTTCCGCCGTGATTTGCTCGATAAGGCAGGGATTTCGACCGCTCAGCCAACGAGCTGGAAAGACTTGCTCGATCGAGCAAGGGAGATAAAGAAGAAGACCGGCAAGTACGGCCTGCTGCTGCCCGCGGGGATCAGCTGGGGAGGAGGGGCGTTCAACGAGGGCTTCGCGCTATTCGTGCCGGGATCCAAAACACCCCAGATCGCCAATGACGACGGCACGCTGAATTTGAACGGGGAGGGGGTGAGGGACATCCTTGGCCTCTATAGGTCCCTCATCGACGAGGACCTGATGCCGATCGAACCGCTCCTCGGGCCTGAACCGTGGGTGATACCCAAATATACGATGTTCCCGGCGGGGGATTTGATAGCCACGACCTGCGGTACTTGGTGCTACATCTATGACTGGGGCAAGGACAGCAAGAATCCCGTACCTGACGTTATCAAAAACGTCGGAACTTGGGCGGTGCCCGGCATGGCCGGCGGTTCAAGCGTCACGGTCAGCGGCAGAAACATTTGGGCGGTCAACGCAAAATCAGCGCATCTCGTGTTGGCCAAGAAAGTGCTCTTGGCATTGAGCTCAGTCAACGCGACAGTGGCCTATGCCCAGTTGCTAGGCAATATTCCGGCGCGCAAGGATGCCGCCGACAACAAGGAGTTCCAGGCTCTCACAGAACTTGTGCCGGTCCTCAAGAACGTCGAAAACGGAACATTCCTGAAATCCGCGCCCGGCTTCTCTGTCGTATCCGAGGGGGTCGCGCGCGCGACTGAAGCCTTGTTGCGCAAGCAAACCGACGCGGTGGGGGCACAGGCGATCCTCGTCAAATATGTCAAGGATCTGCTCGGCGACAAGGTCGTCAAATAAACAGCTTGTTTGCAACGCGGATATTGAACAGAGGAGGGGCGTCCTCCCCTTTTCGAGCTGGCGCCCGAGACCGGATCGTTCGAGACAATTCGCCATGGCCCTGACTTATGAAACGCGAGTGGCTTGGCAGAATCGGATGTTGCTGGTGCCGGCCCTTGTACTGCTCGCGTGCTTCATCCTGATACCGGCCGGGGCAGCCATCTATATCAGCTTCACTAATGAGGCATTGAGCGGTCTTGCGGCAGCCCATCCCCAACTTGTGGGGTTGAAGAACTATGTGCGGCTGTTCTCCGACGACGGATTCTGGAATTCGCTGGTCGTCACCGCCTTCTTTGTTTTCGGCTCCTCGATTGTTGGTCAGTTTGTGCTCGGACTGGCATCAGCGATGGCGTTAAGTCGGCCGATTGCTTTTAGGCCCGTTTTCAATGCCGCTATTCTCTTACCCAATGCCGTCCCCGAGGTCGTCGCCGGCTTCATCTGGATATCCATGCTGGCGGGGGGCAAATATTCGACAGTCAGTCGAATCGTCGCGCTCGTCGGTATTCCGCCCCAGAACTGGCTGGGGTCCTTGCCGCTATTGATGATCATCGTCGTGAACACCTGGCGCGGCATCGCGTTCGCGATGATATTGATGACCTCGGGTCTGAGCGCCGTCCCGACGGAAGTGTATGAGGCTGCCCGGATGGATGGTGCAACGCCGCACCAGATATTCTGGCGGATCACCTTGCCGCTGCTGCGGCCCACCATCTTTCTCTACATGCTGGTCTCGACAGCAGGGACGATCGCCATTTTCGGGCTGATTTACACGCTTACCCGGGGCGGTCCCGGCGGGGCGACTGAAATTATCGGCATCTACATCTATAACCAGTCCTTCACCGCATACCAACTCGGCTATGGATCGGCCGTTGCCGTCATCATGCTCGGAGTATCTGTCGCAATCGGAACCGTTTATGTTCGCGTCCTGAAGGTGCAGGTATGACCGGCGTGCGCAAATTGTCGCGAGCCGAGGCGACTGCCTACGGGTTCCTCACGGTAACGCTTGTTTTCTGCCTGCTTCCTTTTGTCTGGGTGGTTCTGGCCTCCGTCGATCCGAACGCCGCCCTGTTCCTGTCGCTTCCCAAAGCGATCACTGCGGATCACTTCGTCAAGATCTTTACGGCGGAGAATGGGGGGCGCTGGTTCTTCAATTCGCTGGTGACTGTAGGTGCGACAACGGCACTCGTCATCATAGTCGGAGGGATGGGAGGATATGCGCTTTCGCGGACTAACGCTTGGTGGAAGCGCCCGTTTTTGTACGCCATCATTCTGGTCCGAGTCCTCCCGCCCACGGCGCTCATCGTTCCGCTGTACAAGGTCATGCTGATCTCCAATGGCGTGATGGACGCCCTGGTGCGCAGCATCGTGCCCCCTGACAGTATTCGTTCGGCGATGCAGATCTTCGGCTTCGTCGACGGATATCTGGGGCTGATCCTGGTGTTGTCCGCCATGCAGCTGCCGCTGGCGCTTTGGATCATCAAGACCTTTTTCGATCTGACCCCCAAGGACTACGAGGAAGCAGCCCTGATGGATGGGGCCAATGTCTTTCAGCGCATTCGTCGCATTCTGGTGCCATTGGCGCTACCCGGTCTGGGTGCGGCGGGATTGCTGACTTTCATTGGTGCCTGGGGTGATTTCCTGATGCCCTTGACGTTCATTTCGTCATCCAATCTGCAACTGTTGCCGATCGGACTGTTTCGGGCTTTCCAGCGAGCGAACACCATCGACTACGGCTATCTGAGCGCGCTCGCCCTGCTGTACATGCTGCCGGCAGTGGTTGCTTTTGGCCTTGCTCGCCGCTTCCTCGTTCAGACCTTCGCCGGGGGAATCAAGGGATAGAAATGGCCACCATCTCAATCGAAAACGTGCGCAAAAATTATGGCGCGGTCGAAGTCATCAAGGGTGTGAGCTTCGAGGTTGCGGACGGGCAATTTGCCGTTCTGGTCGGTCCCAGCGGATGCGGAAAATCGACGCTCCTGCGCATCATTGCGGGACTGGAATCCGTAACCGCAGGCGACATCAAACTTGACGGCAAGCGGATCAACGATGTGCCCCCGGACCGGCGCGGGATCGCAATGGTCTTTCAATCCTACGCGCTCTACCCGCACATGACCGTCGCCGAAAATATCGGCTTTTCCCTCGATCTCAAGAAGGTTCCCAAGGCGAAAATCCGCAAGGAAGTCGGGCAAGTGGCCGAATTACTGCAGCTTTCGGAATTGCTGGACCGCCGGCCTGCGGCGCTGTCGGGCGGTCAGCGACAAAGAGTGGCGATCGGCAGGGCGATCATCAAGAAGCCGCGGGTCATCCTTTTTGATGAGCCGTTGAGCAATCTCGATGCGTCACTGCGGGTTCAGATGCGCGCCGAATTGCAGCGCCTACATCAGGAACTTCACCCCACGATCGTCTACGTCACTCACGACCAGGTCGAGGCGATGACGATGGCCGACACAATCGTGGTCCTCAATCAAGGAAACGTGGCGCAATGGGCCCACCCGATTGAGCTCTACCGCCATCCAAAGAGCGTGTTCGTTGCGACCTTCATTGGGTCCCCCCGAATGAACCTGATCAAGGGTGTCGTCACCAGTCAAGATGTGACGTCGTCTTTTACCGCAACGGAGGGCTGGACAGTTCCACTTGCAGGCAAAGATCTGGCGGCAACCGAGACGTCTGTCTGGCTGGGAATTCGACCCGAAGACATTCGGCTCGTCGATGCAAACTCCGCGGCCGATCTTTCCGGCAAGGTCACCATTGTCGAGCGGCTCGGCGCGGAGACTTACGTCAACGTCGTCAAGGGCACCGAGACGCTTCTGGTGCGGGTGCGGGGCGACATCGCGCTGCGCTCCGGAGACACCGTGCAGTTGGTGCTAGATCGTGCGAGTTTTCATTTTTTCGATCAAGCGGATCGAGTTTTTCCGGCCTGAGACGGGCAATTTGACTATTCCTTGGAGGCAATCTTGACAATTCGAGTAACGATCTGGAACGAGGGCCGGCACGAAAAGACGGATGCGCCAGTCCAGGCAATCTATCCGGACCGGATCGACGGCGCGCTTGCGGCTGGCCTGGCCGATCGTGATTTTGAAATCGAACGCGCCACTCTCGATGACCCCGCGCAGGGCCTGCCTCCGGAATTGCTAGACCGTACCGACGTGCTCGTGTGGTGGGGACATGTCGCCCACGAGGAGGTCGCGGATGCGGTGATCGATCGGGTGCAGCAGCGCATTCTCGCTGGCATGGGACTGGTAGTGCTCCACTCAGGTCATCACTCCAAGATGTTTCGTCGCATGATGGGTACAAACTGCAATTTGGCCTGGCGCGAGTTGCCGCAGGGCGAGCTTGAACGCGTCTGGGTGACCAATCCCGGCCATGCGATCGCTGAGGGCCTGCCGCCCTATTTCGAGATTCCGCAGTCGGAGATGTATGGCGAACCTTTCGACATTCCGGCTGCCGACGAAATCGTTACTCTCTCTTGGTACAAAGGCGGGGAAGTGTTCCGCAGTGGGCTGACATTTTACCGCGGCCTGGGGCGCATCTTCTATTTCTCGCCCGGCCACGAGACATTTCCGATCTATCACGATCCGATGGTGCGCAAGATTATCGGCAATGGAATCGAGTGGGCGATGCGGCCTCATAGCGGTGTGCGCAGACTCGACAATTGGCACCGCAAGGCACCGATTCACCGATGAGCCGTCTTTCGCGCAATGGGCCGAGACCGCCTTCGCGAAGCGACCTCAAGCGGCGGCCCATAACGGAGGAGTTAATGTGTCTGTGACGATCGCGCAAGCAAACCCGCTGGCCGCGGCAAACCCGCTAGAGAGCTTTCGGCGAGACGGCTACACGATCTTCAGGGGAGTGCTGGATTCCGCGCTCGTGAGCGAGGCAAGCGGTCACGTCGAATGGTTGCAGGCACGCAATCCTGGGGTTCGACCCGAGAATCTAGACCATCAATTACTCGGCAAGGATCCCTTCTGGCTGCGCTTGGTGAGCGACTCCCGGCTGCTCGATATCGCCGAGTTGTTCATTGGTCGTAACATCGCGCTGTTCGCTTCGCACTACATCTGCAAGCCACCGCGCGACGGCCAACCGGTCCTGTGGCATCAGGATGGCAGCTATTGGCCGCTCGAGCCGATGGAGGTCGTGTCGCTGTGGTTAGCCGTGGACGACTCGACGCCGGAGAACGGCTGTATGCGTGTGATTCCTGGGACACAGCACCTCGACTTGCAGCAGTTGAAGGCGCGGACCGAGATTGCGAACGTGTTGCGATCCGGTATGGACGCCGCCGCGGTGGATGAATCCAAGGCCATCGACCTCGTGCTCCGGGCCGGTGACGTTTCCGTGCATCACCCGAACGTCGTACACGGCTCCAACGCCAATACTTCGTCAAAGCGCAGATGTGGCCTTACGATTCGATACATTCCCACGACCACTCGAATCGTTTCGAGCGAGCCTTGGCCATCGGCGTTCCATCTGCGCGGCGTCGCCGTACCGGACGTCAACACCTATCTGCCGCTTCCAAAGTATCGGGAAGGCGAGCATATGTCCTTTCAAGGCCGCGAAGCTTGGTCTTGAGACGGAATCCGCTTCCCGCGTAGGAAGTTGCCGGACGCATGAGAGGGCATCAGCCACCAAGGAGCGCCGTCCGGCGCTCATCCGCACTCGCCCGCGGGACTCCCTTCGCTTTCTCCACAACACCGTGAGGTCAAAGGGTACCGACAGACACTTGAATATTTGAAGGCTCCGCTCTCGAGAATTGGTACCGCCGTTTCGTTCAGGGCGACACCGGTGATGACCGCGGTAACTTGATGCCCTTCTTGCCAGCTACGGCGCGTAGCACGTCTGGGCGGTCCGAGATGATGCCATCGACACCCATGTCAATGAGGCGGGCCATGTCCTCGGGGCGGTTTACGGTCCAGACCACAATCGTGAGTCCGAGCTCGTGCGCCTCGCGGATCGACCGTCGGTCGACGTCTTCGAAGAGCGGCGACCAGATCTTACCACCGGCGGCCTTGACAGCACGCGGGACTGAGCGTCGGTATTTGCGCGGATCGAAACCCGCGGTCCACGGTGAGGGCTTGTCGAGATAGATATTGGCATCCGGTTCACGTTGGTGTGTCAAGTAGACCGTCGGGATTGCGGGTGCCCGCTTTTGCACCAGCTGCAGAGTCCTCCAGTCAAAGGATTCGATCATGACGCGGCCGGCGAAGTCTTCCCGGCGCAGCAGATCGAGTAGCAGAGCGACGAAGCGCTCCGGGTCCGTCGACTCGTCCGGATGGTTCGGATCGGTCTTGGTTTCGATGTTGAGGCGCACATGATGATCGCCCGACCTGCGCACCAGTTCGAATACCTCGGCGAGTGTCGGTATCCGGGTCCCTGGCACCGCGAGCTGATCGGGGAACCGCCGCGCATAAGCGCTGCCCGGACGGATCTGTCCAACGTCATACTTCTTGACTTCCGCAAGCGTCAACTTGACGTACGGAATGCCGGGGGCGGGCACGTAGCTTCCGTCGGGAGCGCGCGCGAGATCCGGATTGAGACCGCGCTCATGCGAAACAACGATCACGCCGTCCTTGGTGACTCCCATGTCGAGTTCGAGCGTGTCGACGCCCATCGACAGTGCATTGGCGAAGGATGGCAACGTGTTCTCCGGGCGCAGCGCGCGCCCGCCGCGATGCGCTTCGATGTCGAAGGCTGCGGGGCGCGCGGCCCCTGTTCCAGTGGGACCGTTTTGCGCAAAAGCGGACACAACCGATAGGCTCAACACAGCGAATGCAACAAAAATTGCTGTTTGACGATGCATGTCTACGTCTTCTGTGAATCAAGGAAGCACTTATTGGCGTACATCGATCGTTCGCTTCGTTGATTTTCTGGGTGTGAACGGAGATACGAATCCGGTTACGCAGTTGCTCAGACCTTCACTTGGGCATTAATGCAGAGCGCAGATTGAGACAGCGTCTCGCCGCGGTTGCGGGTCACTTATGAAAATTTCGTGCCAGAAAGGTTACCCACGCAGTTACCCGCACCGGCGCACCGACGCAATGATTGCTGCCAGTTCGGGCGGGACGGGCAGCCGTCGGAAGGCGCTCACATTTCCCCCTCCTGTATTTCCTTCGGGTACGAGGCCGGCCGCCGTCAAGACCGCGGCACCGACAATGCGCAGCACCTGGGCAGCAAGCTCTTGCGGTTGGCGCTGACGCGCCGCCCATCGGAGCATCTGCCAGTGAACCCGGACGTGCTCGCGCGTTGAAGCCTGGCCTAGCACGTGGGCCCGCTCAAGATGCTCAAAGCTACCCGCGAAAGCGCCCCTGCCATCGCACTCTTCGGCTGCCAGAAACTCCGCCTGCACATATGGCCTGATGCGATGAGAAAATTCCTTCACCTGCTCTGTCACCCGGTTCGATCTGGCGGCAACCCTTGAGAAGCCCAGCAGCCACGAGAGATACGCCGCTGCCACGACGTCGTATGTCAGACAGAACATCGGCCACCATGACGGAACGCCAGGGTCCGCAATTAGGTGCCCGTGGAACCAATCGAACACGCCGTGCGCGGCGAGCGCTGCAACTACCCACCAAAGGGTGAACCTGAAGCCAATGAGTGACAGCAGTAGAAATGCGACGACGCCAGCGGACTCCAGCATCAGCGCGTGAAGCGACCCACCGATGACGGCAAATAGGTCGTAGTACGAGGCAATCACGATCGTCAATGTTGGATAGAAAG
>Ga0137398_10001108_pt1 | contig 10678 bp, 13 predicted proteins | sample czorhiz216metaG_FD_106659 | JGI IMG/M metagenome (GOLD analysis project Ga0137398, IMG submission 106659) | Vadose zone soil microbial communities from Angelo Coast Range Reserve, California, USA - czorhiz2.16 metaG | ecosystem: Environmental > Terrestrial > Soil > Vadose zone | place: USA...
GCATAACCTTAAAGACTCAGTCAGCGCCGCAAGCTGCCAGATTTCCTAAAAGTCGAGGTGCCTGGGGCGCTCTTCACACTCAACCATTTTGCCGCACATCTGAGATCGCAGAAGGACCACACCGACGACCGCATTGACCGTGTTGTGCAGCGAATAGGAAGGGGTTGTTATGTAAAAAAATCAAGGAAAATGGCCTCACCTACATCAAAAGGTCCAGTCCAAGCTAGCCATAGCCGGGTCATTTAAACAATCCGGCGAGCATATACTGGCGACTTAAATGTAGAATGTCCGGCTGACACATTCCACACCACATCATATGATGATAAAGTACATCTAATGGCCACGGGCTTGCCGGTCATACTGTGGATTGGAAGATGCGGTCCCCGATCGGAACTTGATGGGAAATGTTTCTTCCCCTGTTTTTGCTGGTCAAACTAGGTCGTTTTCTTGACACAAACCTTGTCGGCGTGTGAATGTTTTTTTGTTCCGGGAGAGCACTGGCAGTAAAGGATTGCCATCATACAATTGTCTAAAGCGTACGGGAGGCACGGAGAGCTCGTGCGAAGTAGTGGCCGGTCAGAGAGTGGATATTTGTGGAGGGCGACTCTATTCGGTCTTATTGTCCTGAGAAGTAACAGGCATGTTCAGGCCGACCCGGCGAGCTGTCGCCTCTATACGCTCTTCGGCTGTTAAATCCACAAGAGGATTGTAGCGATCCAGGAGCGTCTTTGCGGGCATAGATCAGGGAAGTGTGTGGCAAGAGAACTATAATATGGCTCACCTTGTACACGCGCTGAGAACGTAAGAATATGATGACATTTTGGGTGTTGTGGTCAAAGTCGCTGGACTTGGTGGACTCCAGAACAGCACGCAAGTTCGACGCAGTTGTCCGACTTCGTGTAGACCTGGGGCTAATTGACTAGAAATACATAAAGGTATGAAACACGAGATAGGATGTGGGAGAATACAGACTGCTTTGTAGAGCTCCCGTAGGATAGCGCGGTAAGCTCTCTTGGTGGACATACGGGGTGTAAGCACGTGCTACTAAGCAATATACAAAGCAAGCGCCGGGCCGGCATTTCCGGCCCGGTCACGCACATTTCGACCACAATCTCTGTAGCATCCACAGTCCTTCCTTTCATCCACTTCGACCACATAGACTTGATGTTTTCACAATGGAGATCTTCATGGTTTAAAGTGAGCGGGTTTATCTCACCTGTACCCAGGTCCTATTCACTGATCCCCCCCAAGTTCATATAGTAACATCAAGGTTGAAATGGCAAGATTCACTGCTCGCTCCTCTTTGACAGAAGAGCGCCCTCGTAGCCGAGCCGCAAGAAAGCGTACCACGCGCCCTCCTTCCACCTTTGCCCGTTATACGGCCGGCCGCAAGATGAAGCCCACTTCACAAGCGAAACTATCTTTGCGATCGCCGTTGAGTTTTGTCTATGTGGGCAATGTTAGTCGTCCACGCTGATCGTCTAACCTTTGAGGGATATACTAATTTTCGGAGTAGCTCAGGTCGGACGTCCATAACGAGGACCTTGAACGCCTATTCGCGCCATGCGGCAAAGTCATAAAGATTGACATCCGTTGCTGCTCTGGCACCGCTGTGCCCTCTGGTGCCAGCACAAATACTGTTTACGCTACAGTCCTGTTTGTTAGTGTGGAAGGAGCGACACAGGCATTATTTATGGATGGTAACACTCTGCTTGGCAAGAGAATAGTTGTATGTTCGCGAGCGATCTATAAGGGCTGTTGTTGTTGCTCATTGTTGTAACATTTATCCTGTAGGTGGCTCCCAGCTTTCTCGCCCTGCCAGAGGCCAGTCGAGGCATTCGCCGGAAGCCCATTTCACTCTGTGGTGTCAACCTGACAAAGATTAGGTTCGTCCAGGGTTATAATGAATTTCTTGGTTTCTGACTGGCACGGAAATCAGTGACAACATACAGCACACGGTGAATAGAATCTACACTGGGGGAACACATGTTTTTACGACGGAAGAGGAGGATTAGGGTATGGGTATGAGCGATGTAGTAGAGAGCTATGTAAAATGGGGAGATGTGTCATGGTTATATTTAAAAAGAGAAAGCGGCGTTTCTGTGTTGCCTGCCATCAACATCAACACCGCGACGGCTTACCGAGACCTCAAGCGGCCACAGGGTCAACAGTGCCGCTCGTCGTCTCTCAACACCCCCGGTCCATCGCAGCACATGGGATTGTTCTAACCCTCTTTTCCGTACTTTTTTTCCAGCTACCCTCACAGGTAGCTGCAACTCCCTATTTACGCATACCGTGAAGCAGCTCACACTTACTCTGGGTGCACAGGACACGTTCTCCACCCACACCCCGCCTCTGAGCCATCATGGCCAAAAGCGCAGCATTGAATCCTACCTCGATGCCATTTTTCCCTGGTGGAAGACGGACCAGTGATGAGGATGACAGACTAAGCATGGGGTTTCCTGTTTCTGGTGTTCATGAGCAAGACCGCGCTTTCATGTCATCAGTCTCTCTCTCCCCTTCGGATCGTCCCTCAGTCAAGTCGTCGCCTAGTCCTACCAGTGAAGGCTTGGACAATCCACATGACGCTGGTGTCCGCTTCGATAAATTACCGTCCGATCCTGACTGGATCCGTCGCTCCTCAATTGTTGGACCCATGGATCCTACCAAACAGTATCCACCTTTCGATTCCGCACTGGCTCGAGAACCGAGCATATCCAGCAGCCTCGACGCAGGCTCGGCAATAGAGGAACCTGGTTACAGTCCATCGGAAAACGGTTCTTCCGTGCCCCCGTCTGGACCTTCGACCCTACGTCCGTCGGCGTCCCCGTCGATTGGGATACAGAATCGCTCCCGTTCGCCATTCTCCAACAACTTTGCCCTTGTGTCATCTTCCCCCGTATCCTCTTTGGGCTCCGGTGGCCAGTTTGCCTCTACCATGGATTACCCATCCAGCTTCGAAGCCCAACTCAGGGCGTCTCCCGTGATCAATGACATCCTGGAGCGGCTTGCACGATGCGAGATCTCTACTCGAGAAATCCATCGCAATCTCAACGACGTGCATCGTAAAGTCGACATTCTGCTGGACCGGTCGACGGGTTTCACCTCTCAACCGGAATTCAAGGATCCGTTCGCTCCAGCTAGCTCGCCATCCAGCGTCAGTGGCCCGGCGGGCATGGCAAGGCACTCAATTTCTGGCAACCTCGCACCGAATCAACAACCCTCGGATGATATTATTCAGATTTCGCAGCGGCTTAGTACTCTCACTTCCTCTGTTGGGCAACTGCTCGCCCTGCAGACGCAACAACATATGCAATCAGTAGGACCAACGCTTGGTGGTAGTCAAATTGCACCCATCGGGTCATCTCAGGATATCCCTCCGAACCAGCTTTTGACGCCCCCGCTACCGTTGTCAGGAAACGTTCTTGGCCATACATTGCCTAGTCGCCCAGAACTGCGGGCATCGCGTACGCCTAATCCACCCTTGCGGACCTGGTCAGCTGGCAGTCTGGATCTCCCCGTGAGGCCCTCAGACAATCTATCGGTCCTTCGCAGCTCAGATGCACTACTGCGCGACAAGCGTCGATCTGTCAGTGGGCTTGTGCGAAGGGACTCTGCAGGGGTACGTCATCACAGACATCATGCTACGGGACATGCTCAGTAGACAGTAGGTTGATGTTCTGGGGGGCACATCCTCTCGAGATGCGGGTGGACCAGCGCTATCGAAGTGGGATCAACTCGCCCTGGCACCGGAGCTACTAAATTCCTTGACAAAATTCGGGTCAGTGGTCTAGATCACTTGACTGGGGTGTTGGTATGCTGATATACTGACTTGGACTAGTGTGGGTCCGCCGAACAAGATTCAACAGCGCGCATTACCATTTTTACTCAAAGGTGCTGATATCATTGCGCAAGCACCCCCGACACAAGAACGCATTGCTGCATACGTGATCCCTGCTATCCACGTTGCAATTGTGAACTCGGCTGGCCGTCAGCCGAATATGGGACCTATCGTGGTCATGGTCTCGACTACCGTCGATCAAGCTACACAGGCGCAGCGTATGATACGCGATATTGGAGGCTCTATCGGCATCAGGTCTGCTCTGGGCGTTGGTTCAGCTTTCTCCAATAACGACCTCGCACAAGAGTCGCGTCTCCTACAACAGAATATGCCTCACATTATCTGTGGAACTCCTCAGAAACTTCACGCCCTCTTTACTACCCCGGGCGGGCTTGCCGGGTCCCAGGTTCGGTTCCTGGTGCTTGACGAGGTTGACCAACTTATTGCGCGAAACTTGCATGACTACATATTTAACATCGTCAAGCTCCTCCCGCCTCCCCGAAGCCGGCCGCTGAGCAACCCGCCTGGGAATGCATCTCAAATTTCGTTGTCATCTAGTGACACTAACCCGTCATTACAAGCGCTCGGACGCAGGTACTCGACGATGGGAACTCCCCCTACACCTAGTGATTTACCAGCGAACAGCTCACCTCAGCAGGTTGAACGCCAGACGGCACTGTTTTCCAATACCGTCCCCCAGGATGTTCTCAATTTGGCCAGTGCTATACAGCTGCGCGAACCCGTCCGCGTCCTCGTCCGGCGCGATGGCAACGTGACACATGCCGACACTAGCCAGGGCGCACGCGGTTTACGACAGTTTTACCTATATCTCGCTTTCACTGCCGGTGGACGTTCGGAGGCCCAGGCACCGCTGTCGGGTGATGGATTAGGGATTATTGGCTCGGGCAGGGGTTTGTCAAACGCCGAGACGCACCAAGCACGGGAGTGGAAGTTGGATGCTCTCAGCGACCTCTTCGAGGATATAGAGATTCAGCAAGCTATCGTTCACGTCGGCGGAATGAATTCTCTGGATTCCGTCGTGTATAAGTTAGCCAGTCGTGGGCTCGAGACTATTCCTCTGGTGCGCCAATTACGCCATTCCCCCGATAGCTTTGTATTGACAGCTCCGTAGCATGGTGACATGAATGCCGCGACAAAGCTTTCCGCCCTTAACCGGTTTAGAAGCCCAGTGGCTGGACTGGTGAGGCAGCTGACGACGAAGGTTCTCGTGGTGTATGATGTTCAAGTAAAAAACCCTGAAGTTGCCCACGTTCCTCTCGTCATCAACTATGGTGAGTTCAAGCTCAAAATCCTGCCCTCGTCCCAATTATACTGATACAATTGCATGTTCAGACTTACCGAAAGCCGTGGAAGAATATGCACATCGGTACGATGCTTAGGTTGTGGCATGGCTGCCGAACTTACGTATCTCCCTGTCAGTGTTGCCCCTGCTATTGCCCCTAGCCATTCCCGCGCTGGCGTCATCGTCAACTTTGTTACCGCGACTGGTGGGGATGTTGAGATGCTCCGCTCCATAGAGTGTTTCTATAAGTGGGTAGCGGCCTTCTTCTGGTGCTTCCGTGTGGCTAACCACTCTACCAATTTTAGGATCAAATGCGTATGTTTTACATTTTGATCCTTCCTTGACCAACTTATACTGAATTCACTTTACAGCCCGAAGTTCCCATGAGCTTGCGCCACATCGTTTGAACTCGAACTGATTTTCTCCCTCTCGATATTCCAGGCCTGACCTTGTATCCCTAAATGCACATCTATCTTCTTGGATTACTGATGATCCCCGTGCTTTGCCGCTGTTATATCAAACCCTCACTGCGTATTCTGTTCTATACCCTTTACACCCACCATCTAACTCGAAAGCTGTTTCATTACTTGCTCCCCTATGATCCCGGAATTATTCTGTCTCGCAACCCGTGTATAATTTGACCCCTCCCTTTTACCCTCTCTTTTCACTACGTTCAGATCTGGATTGTCTTAATTCACGCCTCCGTGGACTGCAAATATCTTCAATGTACCATCTTCCGCACAACTTGCGATATGTCTGTGCTCTGTGACATGCCTCCCTGGTCGCCAGGCTAGCTGGTGAATGTGATCTATATGCGCCAACCTAGAAATTCTCATTGGTGAAATAAGTCCCAGCAAGTTTCGTCAAGCCACGAACCCAGCTTTGATCTCAAGCGACATCTCCCACTTCACTACATCAGACGAAGTAAAGAGCAGTATGTTGCCATTCTCCAGTCCAACGGCCAACATTCGTCTTTTGGAAAAGTCAGCATATCCTACTTTGGAGATACAGGGTACGACGAACTCATCCGACGCATCCGTAGGAGCAAATGCAATGGCAGTAGCTGCTTCGGAGAGCTTGAAGTCTGCCACGGCCGTCCATTTAGTGAGGTTTCCATCGAGAGGTTGCCATATTTTGACCTGTTTCCATGGGTTCGCGTTAACGGCCCCCGTTGTTGCACGTTAGAGTAAAGACTACTCAACCGTCTTATCTCGAGATGCCGTCGCGAAGGCCTTCCCGTCTGCCGCCCAAGCCCCATCCCAAATTATCCTAGCGTGTGACTTGTCCATCGCGATAGGTACATATCCTATGCACGGGGCTACAAGTCAGAGGCCTCTCGTGGATTTTTCAAGAATGAAGGAATAAGGTACAGACCGGACTCTTCCCTGCGGAACAAGCGCCAGGATCTATCACGAGAGACGGTTAGGACGAGCTGGTCGTCCGGGCTGAAGGCGATGCGTGTCACCGTGAGGGTGTGGCCTTCGAGCGGTTGACCAAATGGCCTGAAGTTCTCCGTCTCGTAGATCCGAACTGCGGCATGCTTAGCAGTTGTGGCTTTACATGCCGTTGCGAACAGCTTGCGAGACGAAGAGACGCCGATAGCGATGGAATGGAGAAGTCAATTACCTTAATATCCGGTGTGCACTGGGAGAGAAGTAGTGACTGGGCGACCTCCCTCGTAGCCGTGGCCAAATACTTTTTCTACTTCTGGCCATAACGTAATGGATGCAAGCTCGGCCTCGAATGGCCTGCGCACCGCCGATGTCGAAGCAGGGAGAACTAGAAAATGTCGATGATGCGGTGAAACTGGTTTGAACGCTGATGCTCACTATCGCTTGTAGCCTTATTGGACAAACCGAGTGGCGGGACACTCGCGCTCATGGGAAGTGTCTCCTGTTTCATGCACACATTTCTGAATAACTGGATCATTCACTGAGGACTGATAACTTTCTCACCTCATCAACTTCCAAGTCGACCACACCTAGCCCTTGTACTGTATTCACAAAGCTGCGCGGTGCCCCAAACACACGCGCAACTTTCTCGTCTGCGATACTGACAAATCGCAACGGGCCCAGGGAGACGACACCGAGAAGGTCATAACCATGAACCTGCGGCCGGCTCACTTCGTGCCATGATGACACAGGTTCTTTATCGTCTTTGTTTGCTAGTAGAGCTGCATGTATGCGAGTCGTTTGATCAATCCTGAGGACTTGTTCATGAGTTTCTGCAGGTTCTTGAATGCTTGAACGGACGTCAACATACCCCGTAGACATGAGATATTCGCCACCGGGACTCCACGCAATGCCTTTTACTGGACCAGCGTGCCCAGTGAGTGCACCAACTTCCGTCCAGATCTCATTCCCTGCGACTCCTTTGCTCGTTTGCGCACACCGCCATCGCCGGCAACCACCGGACCAACCCCAGGCTAACGCTTCTGAACCATCAGCCATCCACAAACCGCCGACAAAACCGCCGAGGCGCTGCCCGCCGACATCGCCAAAGCGCTGCTGGTTAACCCAGAGGGTGGATGAACTTCCATTTGCTCCGGAATTGACCGAGACCGGGGACCAGAGGATGAGAGAGGAGTCAGCAGATGTCGAAAGTAGTGTGTCTCTCGATTGTCTTGTGGATGAAGGGCGCCATGCGAGAGACGTAACCCCTGCGTCATGCCCAACAAGCAAGGCGTCAAATGTAATCGAGAATTGTTGTATGCTTCAGAAAACGGAAACTGAATGAATATAAATGGTTGTGCATAGTGCTAGCTATACTTTACCCGTCTCCGCTGGTCTTGACGGTCAGCATGTGTTTCTTCAGCGAGATCTGCCGCCCGCCTTCCTCGCCTTCATCTATCTCACCTAACGATGCCTCAAAAGCGTCAAGCAGGTCATCACTCAACACTTCCGAGGTACTGGATGCGAGTGCTGATCGGGTGACGGCTTCGATGTTCCACAGACGGATGTTCGCGTCCTGGGAACCAGATGCCAGGATTAAAGGTTCAGAAGACGATGTTGGTGGGCGTAAGCATATAGCACGGACCCAGTCTTCGTGACCAGGAATTGTTGCCGATGGGATAAACTAAGGAGTACTTCAGCAGTTGGGTATATGCCGACTAGCTAGGGCATACAGCATTTTCGGACCGCGTAAAGATGTGAATGCGGCTGTCGGTGCTCCCAACAGCGAGTATCAGAGCTACGTAGGCGGAGGGTAGTCAAAACAATCGCCAGTAGTGGAAAACCATAGTTCCCACCATCGGCTTGCGGAAGCTTGGCCAGTGCAAGGGACAGAGGGTACCGTCCCCTCATGCTAATTGTCTCGACCTCTTGGAGGTCATCTACAGGTCTTATTCGAGAAGTGCTCAGAGTAGGATAAGGTGGTGCACACCCTGTTCTCCGAGTTTCCAGGCCTTCAGGAGCGAGTCGGAACTTCCGGTCACGATGCATCCGGTTTGTGCATACGAACATAACGCAGAAATGCTTTTGGTATGTGCCTGAATACTCAGTGATGGAACCCACTGAACGGCCAGTGCAATGAGAAAGCTCAGCACCCGGTGCAAGACGCTGATACAACTTTGTCCGTACACTAGTGTTTGACTTTCTCCAGAGCCTCATCGAGCCAGTGTCATCTGCAGATAATAATCTGTTATCGTCGATGAATTCGACACATGTTACGAGCCCGCCGTGTCCTGGCAGGGTCGCGAATACACCACGGTCAGTGGGTGACTGTCCCAAAGCGTCAGATAACGGCATGGACCAAAGGAAAACTGACCTGCGAGTCCCAAAGCGCAACAAACTTGCCCGAGCCAAACGCGACAAGAGAAGAGCTCGAGGCAGCCGAAGAGCGATTGAATCTATTGACAGAAGCTGAAATATATTCTACGGGTGCCGTGATGACCATGGTCGGGAACAACCAATACTGTACTGTACTGTCACGCGTTCACATTCGTTTCTTTAGCCGATGACCATCCTGGGCATTGGTGTCGACGTCCTCCATTTACCACGCCTCACTCGCCATCTCACCGACAATCGACTAGCAAGGCGCATTCTTAGTCCTGCAGAACTTCGCGACTATCTGGCGCTTCCGAAAGAGGACCATCGAAAGAGACTCCACTTTCTAGGCGTAAGGTGTGCCCCACTCGTCTGTCGACCCGTGTCCAGTGTCCCAATCGACCCGTAGATGGGCAGTTAAGGAAGCCGTGTACAAGGCTGTATACCCTGCTTTAAACCCAACTTGGAAAGAATTTACGTTGCGGAAAGTTACCGGCCGTCCTAAGCCTGACCTGGTGTATCACCCTAAGGATACCTTACTTTCACTCAGACTCGGTCGAATACATACCTCTGTAAGCCATGACCAGGACTACGTATTCGCTACTGTCGTCGCGGAACAGCCCAGATATAATATGATTGCCCCAATGATTGGGCGGCGATAGATTACTGTCGCTAGTTGGACACAACGGTAGTCGACGTACTCTGCCCCACCTCTACTTTATTCGGCCACCAATCTGGCCACCAAGGCGTCACGAGCCACTGTGTATTTTCACCTTTATCAGACGCACCAACTTCCTCCCCTTGCAACTCAAACTTCAGATCACCCCTTTCAAGGCCCTCTACATGCTCGAGTCTAAGCAGCGCTAGGCCAACTTCCTTGATTGTGCAAAGCAGCTTTCCCGTTCCTCTGGGACGCGCAATGCGCCCCTCTCCAGGAGCGAGAGTTCGTGATGCACGAATGTCTAGGCCCGGCGCAAATTGTTGATGCGGTTGGCCGTCTCGACGCTGTGATGTATGGAATGGTGGTGGATGGAGAAGTACTGGGAGTATACGTTTGCGAATCACGCCAGTATGATACGTTCGAACTGTCAGCTCTTGCCCAACATAGCAGCCCTTTCGGAAGTCCACTTCAGGTCATCGCATCAGCAGCCCTCCAAGTATTATGTGAAAAGAAAGCTTACATCCTCCCATTACATCCATGTTTGATTCCATTGGGAATGCCTGCATAGGTGGTATATCATTTACGCCCTCAGGAACGCCGTGGGTGATCCGGTGCAAGAGGTAGTCGTCTGGCACACCTTCATCATGCGTACTGGTCTCCTGTGCTACTCGTATGAGGGTTATCCCGTAGATAGACACTTGGATGCATTACTCACGCCGATCACCCTTCCTTACCAGTCTTCTCAAACCCATTCCATCTGCTCGCTGATCTACCAGAGGCCCACTGTCGGACCTGCGCGGCCAGTCCCACAGCGGTTCAATAGCGCCGCCTTGTGTTCGCGTCCATCGTCTTGGGTTCTCGGTTACAATATTATTGCCCCACGCCGCCCAGACATCATACTCATCCGAAGCATCGCGTACACGGACCTTTGAACGTAGCACGTGGCGCTTGAGCATGGGAAGTAGAGCAGGTGCGTCTGCAAGCGCCGTTGCATCGTACTCGATTAAATACTCAGGTTGTGACTTGGCATCACGTCTGGCATGAACGAAGACATCGTATATGACACGCCCCTAAATCGGCGGTAAAATCCAGGCTCTGAAGATGGAACC
>Ga0137398_10001109_pt1 | contig 10678 bp, 5 predicted proteins | sample czorhiz216metaG_FD_106659 | JGI IMG/M metagenome (GOLD analysis project Ga0137398, IMG submission 106659) | Vadose zone soil microbial communities from Angelo Coast Range Reserve, California, USA - czorhiz2.16 metaG | ecosystem: Environmental > Terrestrial > Soil > Vadose zone | place: USA...
CCGCCATACGTGTCGACGATGATCTTGCGGCCCGTCAGGCCGGTGTCCCCTTGCGGTCCGCCGATGACGAACCGGCCGGTCGGGTTGATGTGCAGGCGGGTCTCGCGGTCGCGCAGCGTCTCCGGGACGACCGGGCGGATGACCTGCTCCTCGACATCCCGGCGCAGGTCCTCGATGCGCACCTCCTGGGCGTGCTGGGTCGACACCACGACCGCCGCGACACGCACGGGGCGGCCATCGGCATATTCGATGGTGACCTGGGATTTTCCGTCGGGGCGGAGGTACGGAAGCGCCCCCGACCGACGCACCTCCGAGAGGCGGCGGACCAGGCGGTGGGCCAGCTGAATCGGCAGGGGCATCAGCTCGGGAGTCTCTCGGCAGGCGAAGCCGAACATCATCCCCTGATCGCCCGCCCCTCCGGTGTCGACCCCCATCGCGATGTCCGGCGACTGCTGATCGATCGATGTCAGAACGGCGCTGGTATCGCAATCGAAACCGAATTTCGCCCGGGTGTAGCCGACGTCCCGAATCGTCTGCCGTACGATCGCGGGAATGTCGGCGTAACCGCGCGTCGTCAACTGGCCCGCCACGATCGTCATGCCGGTGCCGAGAAGGGTTTCGATCGCCACCCGCGAGGCCGGATCCTGTCCGATGACGGCGTCGAGGACGGCATCGGAGATCTGGTCGGCGATCTTGTCGGGATGGCCCTCCGTCACCGACTCGGAAGTGAACAAATGGTGGGCCTTAGTCATCGGCAAAATCCTCGCTCATCTCGGGAAGTCTTGCGGCACCAGGATTCAGATCAAAGGGTTGACTTTAGAGGATTTGCAGCGAAATGTCAACGAAATCTGACGCTCCCCTTTCCGAGGATCCCCTCGACCGCGAGCGCCAGCTCCCGGCTTGGAGAGACCTTGAGGGCGGAGCCGGCTTTCAGCGTGGCGCGGTACGACGGGTGATGGGTCACTTCGAGAAAGACCGGACAGGGGCCCGGTCTCTCTCGCAGGAGATCGCGCACCCGCTCGACCGCTCCGACCTCCAGGTCGATGGAGGTCAGCGCGATCACCACCTCGCGCGCCTTCCTCTCCTCGGCTTGCTCGAGCGGAAGAAGCGACTCGGCGATCAGACGTCGTTGATCTTCGGAAATCTCGACCGATCCGGCGATCAGCAGGGCGGCGTCGTCGTCGATGAGGCTCCTGTGGGTGCCGTACGTCTCGGGAAAGACAACCACCTCCACGGAGCCTTCGAGATCCTCCAGATTGAAGACCGCCATGAGGTCGCCCTTCCTGGTCCGCCGGCGCTTCAGAGACGACACCAGCCCGGCCAGGGTCGCCTTGCGCGGTTGCTTGATCTCCTTGAAGGACGAGGTCGTATGCGACACGAGCCCCCGCAGACGCTCGGCGTCGTCGGTCAGCGGATGCCCCGACATGTAGAAACCGAGCGTCTCCTTCTCGTAGAGCAGGCGTTCGCGCTCGCTCCACTTCGGTCCGGCCGGAGGCGGCTCCCCGGACTCCTCGGCGAGCGGCCCGAACAGGCCCACCTGTCCGCTCTCCCGATCGCGCAGCGCCTTCTGGGCCGACTCCATCGCGGCGTCCACCGAGGCGAACAGGCCGGCCCGGTCCGATCCGAGACGGTCGAGAGCCCCCGCCTTGATGAGCGATTCCACGACGCGCTTGTTCACGAGCCTGAGATCGACCTCCCGACAGACCTCCCGGAGCGAGCCGAACCGGCCCAGGCGACGACGGGCTTCGAGAAGATTCTGCACGGCGCCCTCACCCACGTTCTTCACGGCCCCCAATCCGAACAGGATCCCGCCTGTCCCGACCGTGAAATCCATTTCCGAGGCGTTCAGATCGGGAGGCAGGACCTTCAACCCCATGGCGCGACACTCACCCGAGTACTTGACGATATTGTCGGTGTTTTCCTTCTCGGCCGTCAGAAGCGACGCCATGAAATGGCGGGGATGATGCGTCTTGAGCCAGGCGGTCTGGTACGCGACGAGCGCGTACGCGGTGCTGTGCGCCTTGTTGAACCCGTAGCCCGCGAAGTATTCCATCAGCTCGAAGATCCGCCTGGCGTCTTTGTCTCCCAGGCCGCTGGCTCTGCACCCCTTGACGAACGCCTCGCGCTGAGCCGCCATGACGTCCTTCTTTTTCTTCCCCATCGCCCGCCGCAGCAGGTCGGCCTCGCCGAGGCTGAACCCCCCGAGCCGCGAGGCGATCTGCATGACCTGCTCCTGGTAGACGATGACCCCGTACGTAACGCCCAGGATCGACTCGAGCTGCGGGACGATGTACTCGATCGCCTTGCGCCCGTGACGCCGCTCGATGTAGTCGTCGATCATCCCCGAGCCGATCGGTCCGGGACGGAAAAGCGCGTTGAGGGCCACCAGGTCTTCGAACCTGTCCGGTTTCAGCTTGCGCAGGATGTCCTGCATTCCCGATGACTCGAACTGGAACACGCCCGCCGTGCGGGCCGCGGCGAACAGGCCGTAGGTCTCCGGATCATCGAGCGGCAGCCTCTCGATGCTCAGCTCGACGTCCTCGGCCTGCCGGATGCGCGCCACGCAGTCGTGGATCAGGGTCAGCGTCTTGAGGCCGAGAAAATCCATCTTCAGCAGGCCGATCGCGCCGATCTCGTCCATGGCGTACTGCGTCACGACCTCGTTGTCCTTGGTTCGGCCGAGCGGCGAATACTCGACGATCGGCTTCGGGGAGATCACCACCCCGGCCGCGTGGACCGAGGCATGGCGGGCAAGGCCTTCAAGCCTCCGGCTGACATCCAGGAGCTGGCGGATCCGATCGTCCTTGTCATATAGCTGCTTGAGCGGGGCGGACGCGAGCAGCGCCTTGTCGATCGTCATGTCGAGCTCGGTCGGGATCATCTTGGCAATCCGATCGCAGTCGCCGTACGGGATATCGAGACCCCGTCCCGCATCCCGCACCACCGCCTTCGCGCCCATGGTGGCGAAGGTGATGATCTGCGCCACGTTGTCCCTGCCGTATTTCTCGCGCACGTAATCGATGACCTGCCCGCGCCCGCGGATGCAGAAATCGATGTCGATATCCGGCATCGTGATCCGCTCGGGATTCAGGAAGCGCTCGAAGAGCAGGTCGTACTCGAGAGGGTCCACATCGGTGATCCGTAAACAGTAGGCGACCAGAGATCCCGCGGCGGAGCCCCGTCCCGGTCCGACCGGAATGCCATGATCGCGGGCATACTTGATGAAATCCCAGACGATCAGGAAGTAGCCGGCGAACCCCATCCGGATCACCATCTCGATCTCGCTCTCGAGACGCCGGCGATAGGTCTCAACCGGCACCCGCAGGCTCCCCTTCCGTTCGAGCTGTCGGAGCGCCTCGAGACGCTCCTCGAACCCTTCCCCGGCCACCCGGCGAAAATAGTCCTCGGTCGTCGTCCCGTCCGGGACCTGGAAGTGCGGCAGCAGGTTGCCTCCCTGCGCGATCTCGAGGTTGCAGCGCTCCGCCACGAGCAGCGTGTTCTCCGCCGCCTCGGGAAGATCGCGGAACAGGGTCCACATCTCCTCGGGCGATTTGAAGTAGTGCTCCTGCGTGAAGCGCATCCGGTCCGCGTCCTTCACGGTCCTGCCGGTCTGGATGCAGATCAGGACGTCGTGAGCGAAGTGGTCGTCCTTGCGCAGAAAATGACAGTCATTGGTCGCCAGCGGCGGGATCTTCAACCGGCGCGCCATCGGCACGAGCACCTCGTTCAGCGTCTTTTCTTCGGGAATCCCCTGGTCCTGGATCTCGAAGAAGAAGTTCTCGGGTCCGAAGATCTCCCGGTACTCGGCGGCCACCCGCTCGGCCTGGTCGGTCTTGCCGGCGAGGATCAATTGGGGAATCTCCCCGCCCAGACAGGTCGAGGTCCCGACGAGACCGCCGGCGTGGCGCGCCAGAATCTCCTTGTCGATGCGCGGGCGGTAGTAGTACCCCTCGAGAAACCCCGCCGTCGAGAGCTTCATCAAGTTACGGTACCCTTCGTCGTTCCGCACCAGGAGCAGCAGGTGGTAGTACGGCTTTCGGCCCGGCCCGGGCGAGGATCGGTCGGACCTGGCTCCCGGTGCGATGTACGTCTCGCAGCCCAGGATCGGCTTCACGCCCCGCGCCTTCGCCGCATCGAAGAACGGCACGGCGCCGAACAGGTTTCCGTGATCGGTGATCGCAACCGCCGGCATTTCAAACCGCGCCGTCTGCTCGACGAGCTCCTCGAGCTTGGTGGCGCCATCCAGGAGGGAAAACTGGGAATGGTTGTGCAGATGAACGAAGCTGCGCTTCGGCGCCATGCTCACTCCCACTCGATGGTGGCGGGCGGCTTGGAGCTGACGTCGTACACCACACGATTCACACCCCGCACGTTGTTGACGATGCGCGCGCTCACCCGCGCCAGGAATTCGTGCGGCAGCCGCGTCCAGTCGGCAGTCATGAAATCCGTGGTGGTGACCGCCCGCAGCGCCAGGACGTTCTCGTAGGTGCGGCCGTCCCCCATCACGCCGACCGACCGGACCGGGAGAAGAACCGCGAACGCCTGGGCCGTCTCATCGTAGAGACGGCGCGCGCCCTGCACGCCCGGCGTCGACTTGAGCTCGCCGATGAAGATCTCGTCGGCCTGGCGGAGGATTTCGAGCCGCTCCTCGGTGATTTCCCCCACCAGCCGGACGGCGAGACCCGGCCCCGGGAACGGGTGACGCATGACCATCTCCTCGTCGAGACCGAGCTCGCGCCCGACGCGGCGGACCTCGTCCTTGAAAAGCTCCCGCAGAGGCTCGACGAGCTTGAGCTTCATCGTCTCAGGCAGTCCCCCGACGTTATGATGGGTCTTGATCACCGCCGACGGGCCCTTGTGCGAGATCGATTCGATCAGGTCGGGGTAGAGCGTCCCCTGCGCGAGAAAGGCGACATCGCCGATCGCCGCCGCCTCGCGATCGAACACCTCCACGAACACCCGCCCGATCGTCCGCCGCTTCTGCTCCGGGTCGACCACGCCGCGCAAGGCTGTGAGGAACTCCCTGGAAGCGTCCACCCTGCGCACCGGCAGCTTGTAGACGCGCGTGAAAATGTCCACCACCTCGTCCGCCTCGCGGCGCCGCAGCAGACCGTTATCGATGAACAGACAGCTCAAAGCGTCGCCGATGGCGCGGTGGATCAGGAGCGCCGCGACCGCCGAGTCCACCCCGCCGCTCAGGCCGGCGAGCACCCGTTGTCCGCCGACCCGCTCCCGGATCGACGCCACCGCCTCCTCCACGAACGAGGACATCCGCCAGGACCCGGAGCTTCCGCAGACGTCGATGACGAAGCGCTTCAGGATCGACAACCCATGCTCGGTGTGCTGCACTTCCGGATGGAACTGGATGCCGAATATTCTTCGCGACTCGTCCGACATCGCCGCGCAGCGGCTGTGGGTGCTCCTCGCCGAGATGGTGAACCCCGAGGGCGGCGCCATCACCTCGTCGCCATGGCTCATCCAGACCTTCTGTCGCGCCGGAAGATCCCGGAACAGGCTCGGAGCGCCGACGACCTCAAGCTCGGAGGGGCCGTACTCGCGCTCCGGCGCCGGCACGACCCGGCCGCCCAGGAGATGGGCCATGAGCTGCATTCCGTAGCAGATGCCGAGCACCGGGATGCCGAGATCGAAGAGCGCGGGGTCGAGACGCGGTGCCTGTGGAGCGTAGACGGAGTCGGGCCCCCCCGACAGGATCAAACCGCGTGGCCTCCGCGCTCGCAGCTCGTCGACAGGCGTGTTGTGAGGCAGCAGCTCGCTGTACACGTTCAGTTCGCGCACGCGCCTCGCAATCAACTGGCTGTACTGCGCGCCGAAATCAAGCACGAGGATGGTCTGACGCTGGGCGTTTCCGGCGCCGGTCATCCGGTTCGTTCCGCCCGGCCCGCGATGCCGTGGATGAGACGCTCGATGGCGTGCGCCGGATCCTTGGCCCCGTACCCCTTGAGCTCGCGATCGGCGCGCAGGCAACCGGCCAGGGCCCGCGTCAGCGCCTCGGCACGAGTCGAGCCGATCTCCCGCTGGAACTGTTCCACCCGGCCGGGGTGCAGCCCGTACAGGGCGGTCATCTCATGGGACGCCAGGCGGCGGCTGGCCGCCGCCCGCGCCTTCAGGGCGGTCCGAAAGTACCAGGCCAGCCCCCCGAGGAGATGGAGCGGATCCTCGCCGGAGCGCAGCAGGGCGCGGGCCGCCAGCACGGCCGCCCCCCGCTCGCCGCGCAGAATCTGAACCGCGAGACGAAAGGCATCCTCGACACGCGGCACGTCGCCGAGAAGGGACAGGTCCGCGGGCTCGATCGGTCGCGGCGCGCCAACGGCGCTCATCAGCTTCTGAAGCTCCGCGTCGAGCCGAGCGAGACCCGCGCCGGCCAGCCCTGCCACGATCGCCTCGGCCAGCTCGACGCTCAGGCCGTACCCCCGGGCGCGCAGTCGTTCACGGATCCAGACCGCCATCCGGGCGTCGTCGAGAGGACCGCAGTCAACCCGGGCGGCCGCGGCGAGGAGGGCCTTGTAGAGCGCCCGACGGCGATCGAAGCCGGGGTCGCTGAAGAGCAGGCAGCTCCTGGGATTGGGGCGCGCCAGGTATCGGGTGAGCGGCTCGACCCCGTCGCTCCGGAGCGCGTCCGCGTCGCGCACGACCAGGAGCCTCCATCCGCCTCCCATCGGGAAGGTCGAGGCCAGGTCGATCAGATCCTGGAGGGTCGTCTCTCCGCCGCGCATCGTTTCGCGATCGACCGCGGCGGCCCCCTCGGGAAGGACCGCCTGTCCGAGAAGGCGGATCGCCTCTTCGTGGAAAAAGATCTCCTCGCCGTCCAAAAGATAGACCGGCTCGATCTGAGCCCGCAGCAGCCCCTGCTGGAACTGCGCGAAGCTCAGGCCGCGTGGCATCGCTAGAACCCTTCCAGAATCGAGGTGACGATGCCCCGGGCGAAGTCGGTGGCGACGTCATCGATCGCCACGATCTCCTGATCCTGGAAGCTCTGCGGGCTCACGGCGACGTCGTACTGCCGCTTGAACAGGAAGTGATCGTCTTCCCAGAGAATCTTGTCCGTCGCCACCTCGCTCAGAATAACATGCGCGGTGATCATGATCTCGTAGCGGGTCGCCCTCCCCTGTTCGCTGATGGCCACGGGGTTCTGCGTGTAGCTGAGGATCGTCCCCTTCAGGACCGCCTGGGCGCCCTCTTCTCCCGGGACGAGGCGCGCCCGGCCGCGCGTGGTGAACTCGTCGATGATGTGCTCGGTGATCCGCTGCTCGATCTCCGGCCGGCTGGTGCGGTTGACGAAGGTCGGGATGCCGATGGTCTGGATGCCGGGGAGGGCGTTGGAGTGGCCGCTGAGGCGGTATCCGCACCCCGCCAGCGCGATCGCGAGCGCCAGAACGGCCGGCGGCGCGAGCATGCGCCGGCAGTCCCGGGAAGCGGGGGTCGGCGGCCGGCCCCGTCGCGTTCGCAGGAGCGCGATCATCGGGGCATTATAGCAGGAGCCTCCCGCGCCGCCCGTCGCGCCGGCGGCCCGAGGCGAGAGGTCGCGATCAGCAGGGGTGGTCACCCCACGACGAGATTCAGCAGGCGGCCGGGAATGTAGATCGTCTTGCGAAGCGTGCGCCCCTCGAGGTGCGCGCCTACCTTTTCGTCGGCGCGCGCCCGCGCGAGCACCTCGGCCTCCGAGCTGTCGCTCGACACCCGGACCCGGCCGCGGACGCGTCCATTGACCTGAACGACGACTTCGACGACGTCCTCTTTGAGCCAGCGGGGATCCGCGGCCGGCCACGCCTGGCGACCGGCGCTCCCCGCGCCGCCCAGGAGGCTCCAGAGCTCCTCCGAGATGTGCGGGGCGAACGGCTGCAGCAGCAGCGCCAGCGTCCGCCCCGCTTCCTTGAGATAGGGATCGTCGCCGGGGGCCGGCTCCTTGATGAATTCCAGAAGCGCGTTCAGAAGCTCCATCAGGGCCGCCACCGGCGTGTTGAGATGGAGCCGCTTGTCGATGTCGACGGTGACTCTTTCGATCGTCAGATGCACCTTGCGGCGCAGCCCCGCCCGGCGCGGCTCCGAGGCGCCATCCCCGGGTCCGGGAAGGGACGACGCCGAAAGCGCGTCGCCCCGCGGCGCGAACAGCCTCCAGACCTTCTCCAGGAAACGAAAGCAGCCTTCGACCCCCTTCTCGTTCCATTCCAGATCCTTCTCGGGCGGGGCGGCGAAGAGCGTGAAAAGCCGGGTCGTGTCGGCGCCGTACCGCCGCACCATCTCGTCGGGATCGACGATGTTCCCCTTCGATTTGGACATCGCCGTTCCGCCCTTCAGCACCATTCCCTGGCACAGGAGCGTGCCGACCGGCTCTCCCGACTCGACCAGGCCGAGGTCGCGCAGGACCTTGGCGAAGAAGCGGCAGTAAATAAGATGCATCGTGGCGTGGGTGATGCCGCCGACGTAGAGGTCGATCGCGAACCAGCCGGAGACCTTCGAGGGGTCGAACGGGGCGCGGTCGTTTCCCGGATCGCAGTAACGATAGAAATACCAGGAGGAATCGAAGAAGGTGTCCATCGTGTCGGTCTCGCGCCGGGCCGCGCCGTGGCAGCGGGGACAGGAGACCTTCACGAAGGCGTCGACCCGCTCGAGCGGCGAGCCCCCCTCTCCGGTCAAGGCAAGGTTCTCCGGCAGGAGCACCGGCAGATCGGCGTCGGGGACCGGGACGATGCCGCACGACGGGCAGTGGATGACCGGGATCGGCGTTCCCCAGTAACGCTGCCGCGAGATCCCCCAATCCAGGAGGCGGTACTGGACCGTGCCCCGACAGAACCCTTGGCGTGTGCCCTCGACCAGCATCCCGCGGCGGGCGGCCGCCGAGTCGAGGCCGGTGTACCGGCCGGAGTCGATGAGAACGCCATCCTCCGTCATGGCGGCATCGAGATGTCGCGCGGAGGGCTCCGCGCCCCGCCGCGCCACCACCGCGCGCACCGGAAGCCCGTATTTGAGGGCGAACTCGAAATCGCGCTCGTCGTGGGCCGGCACCGCCATGATGGCGCCGGTGCCGTACTCCATCAGGACGAAATTCGCGGCGAACACCGGGAGCGCTTCGCCCGAGAATGGGTTCCTCACCCGGAGCCCGGTGTCGACCCCCTCCTTTTCCTCCGGTTCGGCGCCCGCCCGCGCGACATCTCTCTGCGCCATGCGTCGGCAGAATTGATCCACGCGCGCGCGCCCCGGGTCGGCCGCCGCCAGGCGATCGAGCAGGGGGTGCGTCGGGGCCACCACGCAGAACGTGGCGCCGAAAATCGTGTCGAGACGGGTGGTGTAAATCTCGAGAGCCGCCTCCGCGGCGGGCAATCCCCCTTCGAGGATCGGGAAGCGAACGACGGCCCCCTCGCTTCGTCCGATCCAGTTGCGCTGCATGAGCCGGACCCGTTCCGGCCAGCCGGTCAACCGATCGAGCTCGGCGTCGAGCTCTTCGGCATACCGGGTCGTCCTCAGGAACCACTGCTCCAGCTCGCGGCGACCGACAAGGGATTCGCATCGCCAGCACCGGCCCTGCTCCACCTGCTCGTTGGCGAGGACCGTCTTGCACGAGTCGCACCAATTCACCGAGCGACGGCTGCGGTAGGCCAGATCGCGCTCCAGCATCCTGAGGAAGAACCATTGATTCCATCGGTAGTACTCGGGTCGGTGCGCAGCGATCTCACGTGACCAATCGTAGGAAAAGCCGAGCCTCTTAAGCTGCACGGCCATGTTGGCGATGTTCTGGTTGGTCCAGAGACCGGGCGGGGTCCCGTTTTTGATGGCGGCGTTCTCCGCCGGGAGTCCGAACGAGTCCCACCCCATCGGGTGCAGGACGGTCCGGCCGCGCATCCTCTGAAAGCGCGCCACCGCATCGCCGATCGCATAGTTGCGGACATGCCCCATATGCAGCCGGCCGGAAGGGTAAGGGAGCATCTCCAGACAATAAAACTTCGGACCGTCCGGTCGCGCGGGGGCGGCCCAGGACCGATCTTCTTTCCAACGCGCCTGCCATGCGAGCTCCAGCGCGTCGAACCGATCCCGATAGTCCGAAGTCATCCTCACCTCGCCGGAAGGCCCGCCGGGCGGCGGCTCTGCGCTCTTGCCGCGCCCCGTGCGGGGCGCTCATTCTAGCAGGGTTCCCGAATCCGGCGCCCCGGCGGAATGCCTCGATTTCAGGAACGTAACGGAACATCCCCTCCTGTTGCGCGTACTTGCGGCTTTTCTCCCGGAACCTATATTCGCTCCGCCAGAGACATGGTCAGACGCGGAGATCGTCAGATGCGTGCCCGGGCCCTCAACCAGGTCGAATCGTTCGAGGCGGCGAATTCTTCCTCGCCGGTCCCGGCCGGCCTGCTCGGTCTTCTGGCCTCTCCCCGACCGGATCGGACCGCCCTGCGCGATGCGATCGCGGCGCTCCGCGCTCAGGCGGTGCCGCCGCTGCTCGAAGCGCTGCGCTTCCATCGGATCGATGGTCTCGCCTGCCGCACGCTCAACGCGCTGCCGCCCGAGACGATCGATCCCTGGCTTCGATCGACGCTCAAACGGCGCTCCCAGAAGCTGGCGGCCGCCACCCTCGCGCAGGGGCTCGCCCTCGCGGAGGTGCTCGATGCGCTGCACCATGCGCGGATCCCGGTCATGGTCATGCGGGGCCTCCGAAGCGCGGAATCGA
>Ga0137398_10001110_pt1 | contig 10677 bp, 8 predicted proteins | sample czorhiz216metaG_FD_106659 | JGI IMG/M metagenome (GOLD analysis project Ga0137398, IMG submission 106659) | Vadose zone soil microbial communities from Angelo Coast Range Reserve, California, USA - czorhiz2.16 metaG | ecosystem: Environmental > Terrestrial > Soil > Vadose zone | place: USA...
GACGGCGGGCTGGGGTCCGGCAGCGCCGTCGTGCAGCCCGCGGTCGTGGTCCGGTAGAACAGCTTATACTCGGTCGCGATGTTGCACTGCGGGTCCAGGGCGGAGGTGGTCAGTCCGCTGGCGTTGGACGCCGGCGTGTTGTCGGATTGAGCGACGGGCGTGGGCGTCGCGCAGATCCACGGTGTCGTCTGCGAGCCGAGGATCACCGGTCCGCCGCGCGGGTGGTTGGTGATCCGCAGGCTCGCCCAGGGCCGGCCCTCCTCCTGGTCGTTGCCGCGGTGTTGATCCTGGTCGTCGTCGTGGCTGCGGCCGTTGGCCTCGGCGACGAAACGGTTGTGCCCGAGTGCCAGGCCACGCAGCACGCCACGCAAAGTGCGCGCTTGTGCATCGGCAGTGAACGTTGCGCCGACGTTGGTGCCGTTGAGCGTCAGCGTCACCTTGTCCATGGGCACCTTCCTGGGCACTCGCACTTCGACCAGCGCATCGCCGTCGCTGATCAGGTCGGCGCGGTTCGACAGCGTCTTGATCTCGAAGTTGAACGAGGGCCGATTGTCGCGCGAATCGCCGATGGCCTCGCGCTCGGCCTGGGACGAGACTTCCAGTTCCGGGGCGCCTCCGCCACAGCCTGCGACCATCGCGAGCGGCGCGATAGCGATGAGACCCGACCGAATGGTCGCACTGAAGCGCATCGTCATGTTGATCCCCGTGTCCCTGCGCTGCTCGGCTGAGGCCGCCTTGCCGTCCTTTACTCCGGTCGGTGGGGATGACGCCAGCAACGTTCCGCGGGAGAGGATGACGCGCCGCGTGCTTATTTCGCCCTGCGAAAACCTGGAACATCACCTCCCGATCCGGATCAACTCCAGCAGCGGCTCGTCCTCCGGCCTCGGCTCCGTGAGATCGACGATGCAGTCGAGCATCCAGTCGTCACTCTCCGCCTCTTCCACGGTCGCGCCTGCCGCTCGCGCCATCGACTCGATCGCGCTCCCGCCGCGCGCGGGCGCGAGCAGCTTCTGTTGTGCCCGGAACCGCTTCGGCCCCTCCGGAAGCAGCACGGTTCGGTCGGGCCGGCGCGCCCGCGGCGTCGTATCGAGGGCGCCGAGGGCAGCGAAGCACGGCCCGCTCTCGGCCTCCAGCTCCGCTGCGTTCCACGCTGCGTCTGGCGAGGGCGCTCGGAGCCCCAAAGCGGCGGTCGCGAAATCGCGCCGCCCAAGGGCGAGTAGAAGCCGATGCAGCTCGGTGCGCACGCGCGCCTTGAAGGCGCGCGGTTCGCGCAAGAGCGCATCGGTGTCGCGTGGCCGCGCGGCCAGCGCTTCGCGGTGGGCCTGGGCGGCGACGAGCCTGCGCGCCTTCTCCTCGGCCGAGGCGGCGGGATCGAGCAACGCCTCCCATTCGTCGAGCAGACTGGAGTCGGCGCCGCGGACGGTGGCGCGGAGGAAGGCGAGCACGTCGTCCACTCCTTCGTCCCGCAGATCCTCCGGGACCGTCTGTAGAAGCGTCTTGTAGGCGTCGTTGAGATAGCGCAGCAGCACGCCCTCGCTGCGCTGCAACCCGTAATCGCGGACATAGTCGTCGAACGAGTTGCCGCGCTCGAACAGCTCGCGCGCCACGCTCTTGGGTCGAACGTCCTCTGCACCGACCCAGGGATGCTTTTCGGCGAAGGCGTTGAAGGTTTCGTAGACGAATTCGCGCAGCGGCTTGGGCCACTCCACCTTCTCCAACTGCTCCATTCGCTCCGCGTAGTCGAGGCCCTGCGCCTTGAGCTCGGCTACCTTCTCGCCCTTGGCCCGGTCGAGCTGCGCCCAGAGGACCGGCATCGGGTTTTCCAGGATCGACTCGACGACCGTGAGCACGTCCAGCGCGTATGCCTCGCCCGCGGGATCCAGTCGCGGGAGCGTGTCCAGCAGCCAGAGCGCGAGCGTGTGGTGGATGGAGAAGTCAGACTGGAGGTGTCCTCCCACCTCCAGATGAGGCGCGAGGTATTGGTTGCCGCGCACGTGCTGGACGAGGCCGGCCGCGCGCAAGCGGCGGCAGCAAGCCGCGGCCGTGCGCAAGTGGATGCGTTTGCTCCCTTCGTTGCCATGCGAGCGGCGCACCATCAACACCAACCGCGCATAGCCCTGCGGCCCTGCCGTGTCGCGCGCGGAGGTCTGTGCCTCGGCCTGCAACAGGTAGAGGAGCATCCCGTGCGTCACCTGGAAGCGCGACTCCAGCGGTTCGGGTGGCCTGCTGCACAGCCGCTCGAACGTCGCGCGGTCCCAGTGGACATAGCCCTTCGCGGGCGGGTTCTTCTTCACCACCTTCTTGCCCGCCTGTTTCTTTTGCTCCAGCTTGAGGTTCTCGATCACGTGCTCGGGCGCCTGCGCCACCACGTACCCACGCTCGTCGAATCCCTTGCGTCCGGCGCGGCCGGCCACCTGGAGGAAGTCGCGCACGGTGAGCTGGGCCGTCTTCTCCCCGTCGAACTTGCACAGCTGCGTGAAGAGCACGGTGCGGATGGGGATGTTCACCCCCACTCCCAGCGTGTCGGTCCCGCTCACCACCTTGAGCAGCCCTTGTTGCGCGAGCTTCTCGACCAGGAGGCGGTAGCGCGGCAAGAGGCCGGCATGGTGGAGGCCGATGCCGTGCTGGAGGAAGCGCTGGAGCTCCTTGCCATAGGGCGTGTCGAAGCGGGCGCCAAGCTCGCGCAAGACTTCCTTGAGGCGCAGCTTCTCCTCTTTCGAGGAGAAGTCCACCGACATCAGATCCTGGGCGCGCTCGGCCGCCGCCCGCTGCGAGAAGTTGACCAGATAAACGGGCGAGCGGGCCTGGACGACGAGCTTCTCGAGCGTCTCGTGCAGCGGCGTCTCGGCGTAGCTCGGCTCCAGCGGCACCGGCCGCTGCGCCGAGGTGACGCCGGCCACCTCGCGATGGGTGACTTCGGCGAGGTTCTTCTCGATCGCCGCGGTGTCCCCCAGCGTCGCGCTCATCAGCAGGAACTGCGTTTTCTGCAGCAAAAGCAGCGGCACCTGCCAGGCGGCGCCACGATCGCGGTCGGCGTAGTAGTGGAACTCGTCCATCACCACGCAGTCGGCGCGCAGTTTGGGATCCCGCATCACCAGATTCGAGAGCACCTCGGCAGTGCAGACGAGCACCGGCGCCTCGCGATTGATGGCTGCGTCGCCCGTGATCATCCCGACGTTGCGAGCGCCGAAGGCGTCGCAGAGTCCGAAGAACTTCTCGTTGACCAACGCCTTGATCGGGCAGGTGTAGATGGAGATCTGCCCGCGACACATGGCCTGGAAGTGAAGGAACGTGGCCACCAGCGACTTGCCCGAGCCGGTCGGCGTCGACACGATCACGTGTCTGCCCGCGAGCAGCTCGAGCAGGGCCTCCTCCTGGTGCGGATAGAGAGTGAGGCCTTGCGCGGCGACCCAATCGGTGAAGCGGGAGAGCACCGCATCGTCAGGCAACGCTTCGCCCGGCCGCGGCAGCGCCGCTTCGAGCGTAGGAGGTGAGGCGTCGTTGGCCACCTGCGCGATCTACCAGAGACGGTCAGGTCGTTCCTGCTCTCGGGCGCTCCGCGAGTGGATAGCTGCCGATCACCTTGACGTGACGCGCCGCAGCTCGCAACTCCTCGAGCGCGGATCTCACCGCCCCGTCGTCCAGCCCACCCAGAAAGTCGATGAAGAAAACGTACTCGAACGGATTGGCGGGAATCGGCCTCGACTCGAGGCGGGTCAGGTTGATCTGGTGGTCGGCAAATCGCTTCAGGCAGTCGAGGAGCGCGCCTGGATGATGGTGGACGGAGAAGGCCAGGCTCGTCTTCTCTCCCCTCGGACGCACGGCCCCGTCATCCTCCCGCTGGAAGGCGAGGAATCGGGTGATGTTGTTCTGCACGCTCTGGATCTCCTCCGCCAGCACCGCCAGGCCGTAGACGTCGGCGCACCGCCTCGAGGCGATCGCGGCCTCCCCGGCGAGCTTGCGCCCCGCCACGATCTCAGCAGCGCCTGCAGTGTCGTACTCGGGGACGGCGCGAAGGCCATGACGGCTGATGAACTCGCGGCACTGGGCGAGCGCGATCGGGTGGGAGTAGACCGTCTTCACATCCTCGAGACGCTCCCCCGGACGGGCGAGCAGGCAGTGGTCGATGGAGAGGTAGGACTCGGCAGTCGCGAACACCCTCCTTTCCAACAGGAGATCGGTATTGATGCCGACCGGACCGGCGATGCTGTTCTCGACGGGGACGAAGCCTGCGCCGGCGCGGCCGTCCTCGACGGCGTCGAAGACCTGCTCGCTGAAGGGGAACCCCACCGCCTCGACGGAGGCACCGAAATGGCGGAGCAGCGCCGCCTCGCTGTAGGCGCCCCGCACGCCCTGGAATGCCACCTTCAAGCCCTACCTCGATCCCGTCATTTCCTGTCCGGCCGGTTTCGCGCCCGCCGCCACGCCTGCGCCAATCCGCCTTCCAGACGGCTCGCACCCGTGGAGGATACCACGCTCGCGCTCTGCCTCATTTACGCCGCGAATCTCGTACACGTGCTATTGCGAGCAGTTGCCTCCCAGCGCCAGAACCCACATGGAACGCAAACGCACGGTTACCTGGCAAGATCCCGCTCGCGTCGGCAGGGCTTCCCTGTCGTTAGCGGGCGCTGCGTTTCTCCGCGCGATCGCCGACCGCACCCTGCCTCCTCCACCGATTGCGGAGCTGATGGGCTTCGACATCGAGGAGGTCGGCGAAGGCCGCGTCGTCTTCGGCGTTCAGCCTCAGGAGTACCATTACAACCCCATCGGTGTGGTCCACGGAGGGCTTGCGGCGACACTGCTCGACTCCGCCATGGGATGCGCCGTCCATTCGCTCCTACCGGAAGGGCGCGCGTACACAACCTTGGAGCTCAAGGTGAATTTCGTTCGTCCGCTGAAGCACGACGTCGGACGGGTGCGAGCCATCGGCAAGGTCATTCACATGGGCGGCAAGGTTGCCACCGCCGAAGGCTCCCTGGTCGACGCGGCTGGCAAGTTGTACGCCCATGCTACGACGACGTGCCTGCTGATGAACGTGTAGGAGATCCGGGACACCATACGCAACTCAGCCGTGCCAAAGGCGAGGGGTGCGTGGCAGCATCGCGCGAGCGAAACGCAAAGGAATGAAGATCCGCCAGGCCACAGCATCGGATGCAGACGAGATCGCGCGCATCATCAATGCTGCGTTCGAGATCGAGCGGGAGTTCAGGCGAGGCGAGCGGACCTCACCGTCAGAGGTCCTCACTTCGATGTCGCGCAACCATGAGATCTTCCTAGTCGCCGAGGAGGGCGACCGACTGACCGGTGCCGTCGAGGTGCGCGTGGACGGCGACGCCGGGTACTTCGGAATGTTGGCCGTCGACGCGTCAGTCCGTCGCGGAGGAATCGGGCGCGCGCTGGTCGAGGCAGCCGAAGCGCACTGCCGCCGAGCCGGCTGCTCCGTCATGACCATGAGCACCGGTGAGAACCGCACCGAGCTCATTCCGTACTACGAGAAAATGGGATACCGGGTGACCGCGGTCGAACCCTCGACAAATCCGGCTTTCAAGTACCCCATCCGGGTCGTGAACATGGAGAAGCCGTTGTAGCCGTTCTTGCCCGCTACAGGGACGCACCCCCGTCCACCGCGATGTACTGGCCGGTGACGTGGCGCGACGCCTCCGAGGCGAAGAACACCGCGATGCCCTTCAGGTCCTCGTCCCCGCCCAGACGGCCCAGCGGCGTATGGGCGATCACGTCGTCCCCGATCACCTCCAGCAGACCGCGGGACATCTTGGACGGGAAGAACCCGGGGCAAAGTGCATTCACGTTGATGTCGTACTTCCCCCACTCCGCCGCCAACGCGCGCGTGAACTGGAGCACCGCCGCCTTGCTGGTGTTGTAGGCGATGGTCGTCATCCCACTGCCGTGAGCGCGCAGGCCGGCGACCGAGGACATGTTGATGACCTTCCCCTTCCGGCGCGGAATCATGCAGCGGCGGCCAACCTCCTGTGTGAGGAAGAACATCGCGTTCACGTTCAGGTTCATCACCTTGTGCCACGCCTCCGGCGGATGCTCCTCTGCGGGCGCGCCCCAGGTGGTGCCGGCATTATTGACCAGGATGTCGATGGTGCCGTAGCGCGCGACCGCCTTGTCCACCATGGCGGGAATGGTTTCGAACTTCGATAGATCGCCGGCGATGGTCAGCGTCTCGACGCCCTGCTTCGAGAGCTGCGCGGCTGCCTCGTCCAGCTCGCCCTGCTTGCGGGCGGTGATGGCCACCTTCACGCCCAGCTCGCCGAACGCCTCCGCGATCTGCAAGCCCAGGCCGCGAGAACCTCCGGTGATCAACGCGGTCTTGCCGGAGAGATCGAACAGCTCCTTGACGCTCATGTCAGCCTCTCTTCTCCGCCACGCGGGCGGCGAATCCACTCAGCCCTCGACGGGGCCTTCGCCACCCGCGGGCGGCAGGTGCGCGAAGATACCGCTGGCGCGCAGGATGCGCCGCTCGCCGATCCACAGGTGACAAGTCGCGAAGGCGAGGCGCTTTCCCATCTTCTGCACGTCGACCCGCGCCTCCACCCAGTCCCCCTCGCGCGCGACGTCGGCGAAGTCGGCGGTGAGGTTCACGGTCACCATCGGGTGCGGCGGCGTGCGCAACATCGCGATCACGATGCCCAGCGCGCTGTCGGCCAGCGTGACCAGCATGCCGCCGTGGGCGACACCGCGGGTGTTGAGGTGCCTCTCCTGGATGCGGAGCCCGATGACGACGGCACTGCCTTCGGCCTTGGCGTAGAGGGGTCCCAGCGAGGAGAGGAAGCGGCTGTTGTTGCGCCGGAGCTCCTCGAAGCCCTGGGGAATGTCCGCCGGTTCGCTCACCGCTGCTCCCCAAGCCGGTCGATGCGGCCCATCGTCAGCGCGCGCTCCGCTTGGTGCGCCATCACCCGCACCCAATGGATGAGGCTGGCGAAGCGCGGGTCTCGCGTATGGCCCTCGACGTACCGCTTGTAGATCTGCTGCACGATCACGGCGATCTTGAAGAGCGCGAACACATAGTAGAAGAGGATCGACCCCACCGCGCGGCCGCTCCTCTCCGAATACCGCTCCACCAGCTGCATCCGCGAGAGGCTGCCTGGCAAGTACGTCGGGCCATACGCGCGAGTCCGCAATTCTTGTGGATCGTCGGGATCCCCCCAGTAGCCGATGAAGCTACCAAGGTCCATCAGCGGGTCCCCGACCGTCGCCATCTCCCAGTCGAGCACCGCCACGATGCGCGTCAGGTCGTTCGGGTCCAGCATCACGTTGTCGTACTTGTAGTCGTTGTGGATGACCGCCGCGCCGCTCTCTCTGGGCATGTTGCGCGCCAGCCACGCCGCCGCCGCTTCCACGCCGGGGACTTCGTCCGTCTTGGCCTTGTAGTACCGCTCGGTCCAGCCGGTCACCTGCCGCGCCACGTATCCCTGCGGGCGCCCCATGCTCGAGAGCGGCGGACGCGTCACATCAATCGCGTGCAGGTCGGCGAGGTTGTCGACCAGCCCGGTGGAACTCTTCCGCATCAGCTCCGGCGTGAACGTGATCCCCGGAGCCGGCTTGTCGCCGCGCAGGATCATCCCGCGCACGCGCTCCATCAAGTAGAACTTCGCGCCGATGAGCGACTCGTCGTCGCAGAAGGCGATGGGCATCGGCGCGCGCCCGTACACGCCTTTCAGCGCGGAGAGGATGTCGTACTCGCGCTTCATGTCATGCGCGCTCTTCACCTTGACGCCGAAGGGCGGCCGCCGGAGGACCACCTCGCGCTCTCCCACCACCAACAGGTACGTGAGGTTCGAGTGTCCCTTGGGGAACTGCAGGACCGAAACGGGCCCCACCACGTCCGGCAACGCGCGCCGGAGGAACGGCTCGATCGCCGCAGGATCGATCCGCTCCTCCTCCCGCACCTCCGCGGGTTGGTCGAGGACCAATTCCGCCGCGCGCCGGTCGCTCACTGCCCGGTCCCGTAACGGCGGAGGATCATCGGGGTCCTCTCATAGCCAGGCCGGTTGCGTCTCCAGGCAGGTGGAATCGAGCGAATCGAGCAGCGCGAGCTGCGGCCCGATGCGCGGCAGCTCCCAGCGGAAGAAGTAGCGGCAGGCGGCAAGCTTGCCCCGGTAGAAGTCGGCGTCCGCGCCGCCGGCGCTTCCGAGCGCGCGCGTCGCGGAGGCCGCCTGGCGCAGCCACATCCACGCCACCACCACGTGCCCCATGACTTCGAGATACACGGTCGCGTTCGCGAGCCCGCGCTCCACGTCGCCCGTCGCCGCTTCCCCGAGGCGGCGCGTGGTCGCGATCAGCCGCTCCGTGGCCTGCCCCAGCTCCGCGCCGAACGCGCGCAGCGTCTCCTCCCGCCCGGCCGCCTCGATGTCCAGCAACATCGCGCGCACGAGTAGCTCCAGCGCCTTTCCTCCGCCGCCCAGCGCCTTGCGGCCGAGCAGGTCGAGCGCCTGGATTCCGTTGGTGCCTTCGTGAATCGGGTTCAGGCGGTTGTCGCGGTAGAACTGCTCCACCGGATATTCGCGCGTGTACCCGTATCCGCCGTACACTTGGATGGCGAGGTCGCTCGCCAGCAGGCAGTACTGCGAAGGCCACGCCTTCACCAACGGTGTCAGCAGTGAGAGCAGAAGCTTCGCCTCGCCCCGCGCATCGGGCGAAGTGGCTGTGTCGAGCTCGTCATCGAGACGCGCCGCGTACAGGCAGAGCGCGAGACCGCCTTCCACATACGATTTGCAGGCCAGCAGCATGCGGCGGACGTCGGCGTGCTGCACGATGGCCACCGGTGGCGTGCGCGGATCCTTCGCGGAGAGGGGTCTCCCCTGGGGGCGCTCGCGCGCGTAGTCGAGCGCGTGCAGGTAGCTCGTGTACCCGATCATTACCGCGCCCAGTCCCACGCTGATGCGGGCCCGGTTCATCATCTGGAACATGTACGCGAGGCCCTGGTTGGGCTCGCCAACCAGCTCTGCCCGGCACTCTCCTTTCTCGCCAAAGCTGAGCTGCGTGGAGACGGTGCCCCGGTAGCCCATCTTGTGGAAGAGGCCGGCCAGTGTCACGTCGTTCGGGGGACCGACCGTGCCGTCCGCGTTGACGCGGTACTTGGGAACGATGAAGAGCGAAATCCCCTTCACGCCGGGAGGCGATCCCGGAATCTTCGCCAGCACGAGATGGACGATGTTCTCCGCCAGGTCATGGTCGCCCGCCGAGATGAAGATCTTGGTCCCTCGCAGCGAGTAGCTGCCGTCGGGATTCGCCGTTGCAGTGGTGAGGATGTCCGAGAGTGACGATCCTGCCTGCGGCTCCGTCAGCGCCATGGTCCCGAAGAACCGGCCCGAGAGCAGGTGCTTCAGGTAGCGCTCTTTCTGCTCCGGAGAGGCGAAGGCTGAGAGCAGCGCGGCGTTGCCGATGGTGAGCGAGACGTAGGCGGTGGTGCTCACGTTGGCAGCAGCGAAGATTGCCTGGCAGGCTCCCCACACCGTGGTTGGAAGCTGCATCCCACCCTTGTCGAAATCCTCGCCGGCAGCGAGGAAGCCTGCGGCGATGTACGCCTCGAGCGCCTCCTTCACCTCGGGAATGAGGTGGACGCGCCCATCGCGGAAGGTCGGCTCGTGCTCGTCCGCTTTCCGGTTGTGTGGAGCGAATTTCTCCTCCGCGATCGCCAGCGCGATATCGATGGCGGCGAGCATCGTCTCGCGGGAGTGCTGCGCGAACCGCGGCCGTTCGCGCAGCGACTCCACGTCGAGCACTTCGAAGAGCTGGAACTCGAGGTCGCGACGGCTGACGATCCGGGAACCCATGGTGCCTCCATCGCGACCCCGCCGTTGCTGCCTAGTAGAGCAGCGTCTGCATCTGGAACGTGATGTTGTTGGTGCCGCCCTGCTGCGTGCCGGGCGCATCGCCGTTGATGATCCGCTCGTACTGGAGGGCGAAGTTCATGAAGTTGAACGGACCCACGTAGTATTTCACGCCACCCGCGATCCACGTCTGGTTGCTCGCGATCTTCAGCGGGGCGACGTAATCGTCGCTGATCTTGCGCTTCTCGAACTTGCCAAAGACGGAGAAACGCGAACCGTGATTGTAGTACCCCGCCTCCGCGAGGTAGTCGGTCTGCTTGAGGACGCTCGGGTAGGTCCCCGCGTTCGTGGGCGCGCCGGTGGTGGGGTCCTGTCTGAAGCCGCCGTCGTAGTAGCCGAATTGCAACAGGCCGACGATCTCGTCGCCGCCCTTGGGACTGGGCGAGCCACTCAGCGGATAGTTGAGGAAGACGGCGCCGCTGATGCCGTAGTACGCGTTCTTGTCCGTGCCAGCAGGCTGGTTCACGGTCCCACCAGGAACGGGCAAGCCCGGCGCGTTCTTGCGGAAGATCTGGTAGTCGAAGTTGCCCATCACTCCGAGGACCCTCTTGGCGCCGAAGTAATGGCCGCCGTTGACATACCCCGTTTCCGTGTCCCAGAGATTTGCCGACACCATGGCGACGAAGCGGGGCGCGTTGTGGCTGGCGGTCTGGGTGGAAATGCTGGCTTGTCGGCTGCCCTGGAAAACGCCCGCGCGGTATTCGACGTGATTGTCTACGAAGAAGCCGTTGGCCTGGAAGCCGAGGTCGCGGAGGACGAAGCTGTTTCCCTGTGCGACGGGCGTTTGGGCGATGTTGGATACGTCGATGCTCACGTA
>Ga0137398_10001112_pt1 | contig 10667 bp, 9 predicted proteins | sample czorhiz216metaG_FD_106659 | JGI IMG/M metagenome (GOLD analysis project Ga0137398, IMG submission 106659) | Vadose zone soil microbial communities from Angelo Coast Range Reserve, California, USA - czorhiz2.16 metaG | ecosystem: Environmental > Terrestrial > Soil > Vadose zone | place: USA...
ACCGGTGAGAGGTCTCACACATGTCCGTACGGCAGTGTTACGGTACGGCCCGGAGCCATATCCCCACCATAAAATGTACGGCCGTAACCGTATACGGTACGGTCGGCACCCCTAACTGCGCACCGTGAACGTGTGAACTCTGACAGACAGATGACAGGAAACGATCTAAAAAATTCAATCGATATCTTCATGATTCTTCAAAGGCCGCCCAGCCCCGGGCCAGACACACCCTTGCGGCGGCTACCGCTCAACTGGTCGTGTGCCAGTGATAAACATTTTCTGTTCTGCTGGCACAACACACACAGGGTTTAAAGCTGAACGTTGCGCTTGCCCAACCGGTCTGTTTTGGAAGAAGAAATCACTGATCACTGCCGCATACATCAATCGATCACCGCCAACTAATAGTAGCCCCCTAATTTAAAGAGGAAGAGCAAAAAACCGGTTTGCTTGTGCACCTCGTGCTATGCTCTACTGCTGTTACTTTGCTGTACTGCGTGCAGTGCCCTGAATATACTGATTTTGTCTAACAATGCAAAGTTAGGAAGAAAAGAAACACGCGCGGCTTGTGTTTGTTCTTGTTCTTGTATGGGATCCGACTTTGCGGTTCAATTGTCACCACTTTGATATCTCTGGGGCATCATCATAGAGTGTGATGCTACGTAGATCTAATAGAAGTACATGATGGTGAGAGATATGACACAAGACCGTCATATATGTCCCATTTTTTAACAGTCAACATACTCAAAAACCGTTCATACCCATACCTAACCAATCACCGAACAGCAAACTTATAGATTCACCATTATGCGTACGACGTATACTTTCCGCGATGGTCGCACTGATATCTAACGTCACTAGTTTGGTACAGCCCTTTTGGTGCTCACGTTGTGGCACTGTATTTGTAACCTACGTTTGACAGGGAGGATGAGCAGGAAGCACTAATCAGTTTTGGAATAAAATGGATGCATACAACAAGCGTTTCCAATGGAAGATTCTCGATGACGTTCATGCTTACTTCTGAGAAGAGGCCTACTGCTGTTGAACAATTGAAAGAAGTAGAATAGGGAGAGGACACCCACCGTGAGAAACTAGCGCGTAAGTACTCGAAGCCCCGTTCTCTTTTAAAGACCGAGCGGCCAACGCCAACGTCGACCCGGTGTCGATCATATCATCCACTAGAATCGCAACCTACACAGGGCCAAGTCAAACGACAAGAGATCCATGCATAAAGGGGGCGGACAAGGTGAAAACACGCACCTTGCCTTTGACGTCGCCGACGAGAAGTTCCATTTTTTCTGGTGCATCTTCGGCTTTTCCATCTCGTTTTCTATGAAAGAGTGCAAATTCTAGACCGAGCTTATCCGCGATGGCGGTAACACTGCGAACCAGCACGATCCCACGCTCAGCATGGATAGACTAAAATCGGAAAAAAAAGTATCCAAGTACCGTTTGGCACCGCCCGCGTCTGGACTAACGATAATCGCGTCCTGCCAGCCCGGGATGTGTAGTTTGATGTGGGAAAGTAGGAGAGGTTCGGAGTATAGATTGTCTACGGGAATGTCGAAGAAGCCCTGGATCTGACTGGCGTGCAGATCCATGGTGATGACGTGGTCGCAGCCGGCGACGGCGAGCATGTTAGCGACGAGCTTGGCGGTGATGGGCGCCCTGCTCATGTTTTTTTTGTCCATGCGTGCGTAAGGGTAGCATGGGATGACGGCGGTGGTGCGGCGGGCAGAAGCACCCTTGCACGCGGAGATGAGAATGAGAAGTTCCATGAGGTGGTCGTTTACGTCGCGACAGGCAGATTGGATGATAAACACGTCCTCGTCGCGGACCGACTCGGAGATCTTCACGTTCACCTCCCCATTTGAGAACTTTGTCACTGTGCACGGTGTAAGGGGTGTGCCGAGCCTGGGTGGATGGAGAAGTTACAGTCCGTAGACTGTTCAGGTCGCGCAGGCAAAACTGCATCTCACCGCTCGGCCACAGCGGCGGCGAGCTCCGGATGGCTGTTTCCTGGAGAGAAAGGATTGATGAAGAGGAAAGGCGAAGAGAGGGTGTGCATACCAGTGAGTAATTTGACAGAGTTGCTGTGCAACATTGTATGATGAACGAGGTATGATAGAATAAAATTACGGATTGATGAGAGGAGGTACAGTAACTGCGCTCGGTAACGCAAACCATTTTCTATTTTCAGTAACATTTTCGTCATACCGTATGTTTGTTCCGAACAAATACCACTACGGAGGGACGAATATTGTCACATTCTCAACAACGTACTCCGTATCTGCATATCCCAACAACTGTAAAAGGTAGGTGCTAATACGCGCGAGATCAATAAGGGTGAATGGAAAAGAGCTGACAAGGGTGCCACACACCTATTTAACCCTTTCACCTGGTCAACTTGCGCAGAATTATAGTTCGCCAACCCACGGCCGACTTCCTCCACCTCCCACCGCCCGTCATCCACGACGTCTTTCTCTACCAACACAGCGTCTTCTACTGGCAGAGGCAACGCAGGTGGCACTCCCTCCGTTTCATCGGACCCCAGGTCCTGGCAAGTCGACGAAGTATCTCCGACTATGTCAGTCGCAACTGGTGTCCCGGGTTGAGTCGGCGCGAGCCCGTGGACATATTCCTCACGTGCTGTTTCGATATCCTCGGAGATTGCACCAACAGCTTTCTTTCGCACAACTATGCGCACGGCCTGACCCGACGCGAAAGCCCCGCGGACACCGCGAACGCCAGCAGCTAGGAGACGACCGCCCGACTCTCTGCGGGAAAGTACGCTGTGTGCGCCAGGGTCGATGATGACGGCGCCTGCAGGTGTCAGCGTATGCCGGGTCCATGCCTTGAGGTCTCGTAGCGGTGTGGCGGATGGTGTGAACAAAGTGTGCAGCGGCCGGGTGATTGGATTTGACCCGCTTGAGCCTGAACCTGACGTAGAGCCGTGGTACTCTAGAATAGCAAATAAAGATGCGGGATGACGGCTGGAGGTGATGATTGTCGACACGCCAGCGGCGGTTGCGATCTCCGCTGCGATGAGTTTTGTTTCCATCCCGCCTGTCCCTAGGTTCGAGCCGAGGGTTGTCGTGCTCACTATGACCATCACATGAACCAAGAGCGAAAAATATAGACTACGCGATTAGTTACCTTGGGTACGAATCGCAGAAGTCGACTCTACAACTTCGATGAGTCGCGCAGATGTGTCCTTCCGAGGGTTTGCGGTGTACAATCCATCGACATCGGTGAAAAGGAAGAGGTAATCTGCATGGATCATGGAAGAGGTGATGGCGGAAAGGGTGTCATTGTCACCGAATTTGATTTCCTGGTACAACTATGAGGCCTGTGTTCGAACGGCACAGCGAATCGGAACCTACGCTAACTGAGACAGTATCGTTTTCGTTTACGATTGGCACAACGCCCATGGAGAGCAATTCCTTGATTGTGTTCACCGCATTTAGGTACCTTGTACGCTGAGAAAGGCTTGCCGTCAGGCCCTTTTTCTTCCGTCAGAAAGAACGCACGTCTGAGATATCCCCACGAGTAAGAAGCACTTGTGCAATGGGCTGACCCAGCTGACCGAACAGATTATCCCACAGGGCAATTAATCTACCTTGTCCAATTGCGGCCAACGCCTAGCAGTAAAGCTGTCAATGAGCAGTCCGAAGGAATTGTAAGACGTGGGCTCGCCTGTTTTCCCGAGAGACTTTTCGGTCGCGCAGGCATCGACATGCGCTGCAGACCAACTCCAATCGCGCCAGAGCTCACGAGGACGACCTTGTGCCCTGCTGCACGCAGGCGCACGACGGTTTCTACGATGGCTGAGAGTGTGGATAAGAGTGGTTGGTGGGTCGTCTCATGCACGATCGATGATGTGCCTGCATCAATCACGCCGGTAGGAGGGGATAGTCAATTGGTCAACATCCCTGGGGTAAGTAAACCACACCGAGTTTGATTACGATCGTGAGCAGCTTCGTGCGGACCATAACGATGTAGCAGTTGAAAGATGATGATGGGAGGAGTGACTCGGACTCGGAGGCACATTCAGCTCTACGCGTTGCCTATCTTGGCTTCGCTTATAGCACTGATCACCTAGCACGACGCCTAACTCAATCTGCTGAATACAGTACAGTACTGTAACACTAACACTCAGCTGGCGTGCTGTTCAAACAGTTCAGCGCTCGGCGCCTCTCCCAAAGCGAGGTTAAGCGAGGGTTGCACGAGGCCTGCCAACGTCTGTCTTGGACCACATCTTGTCATCTTCATCGATACTCAATATTTTCTCTCCTGCCATGTCTTCTTTCGCACCTTCCATCTCTCCCGTTCATCTTACTGAAGAAATCGGTCAAGGTGTGATAAACGACATCTCCCAACGGCAGAGGTATGGTTCCTCCTGTTATGTTTATCAGCTCGTGAGTAAATATGATCATCCTTGGGCAACAGTTCACGTACTACATCGATCCACATCCTCGACAATGATTCGCTACTTAACATATTTCATCTCTATCGGCTGGCTGTTATCATGACAGACGAAGACAAGGATTCCGACGTCATCCGTCTCAGTATCGTTAATGGAAGGAGATGGGAAAACGAGCATTGGTGGTACAAACCCGCACATGTTTGCCGAAGATGGCGAAACCTCATACTTGGATCAACATCCTTCCTGGATCTTTGCCTCGTTTTTACACCTGGCACGCCTGTAGCAGACATGCTGGCACATTCGCCACCCCTTCCAATCGTCATCGATTACGTTGATGGAGATGGGAACGTCGAAGAGGGAATTTTCCTCGCTCTCGAGCAACCTAATCGCATCCGATGTATCCGTGTTGCGTTGTGTCTTCAGGATTTGCAGAAGTTCGTCATGGCCATCGACGACGAATTACCAGCTCTGGAATACTTGGTTATGGTCCTTACGGGGGCTGGCAGGGAGGGTGACGCTACCTTGGTATTTCCCGACACAATTCAAGCACCACATCTACGTCACCTCGCCCTGCTCGACATTGTTCCAATAGGATCTCGATTACTCACAACTGCCGTGGGCCTCGTCACACTCTGCCTTTTCATGCACAACTCATCCACCTACTTAAACCCAAACTCCCTGCTCCAGTGTATTTCATCCCTGCCTCAACTAGAGACGCTCATGATCATCGTTTATCTCAACCGTGATGTCGAGACGCAGCTGTCGCATACGCCAACCATCACACACGCCACACTTCCCAACCTTCGCCGGTTAAGCTTCCAAGGCGTCAGTGCATACATCGAAGTACTTATTCGTCAGATCGCCACTCCCCGCCTCGAGCTGCTCAATATTATATTTTTCGATCCACTCACGTTTTCCATCCCATGTCTCGTCCGGTTTATGAACACAACGGGGAACAAGCTCAGGTTTGATCGCGCCGAGTTCGAGTTCCTTATTGAGCGAGATCGTGTGGAGACATCCCCATGAGAACAGGCGGTGTTCTTTTAGCATGGGCGTCGATTTCTTGCACTTCAAAGGGCATATTTCCTCTATGGCACAAATTGTCGATGCGCTTGGCCAAGTATTGTCGGCAATAGAACATCTCATTCTCGATCACAAGGAAGACGGTCGGTTTTCTGAAGAAGACTTCGAGGTCGAAGTCGACCGTTCTGATTGGCACAAACTTCTTAGGCCGTTTAGCAATGTGAAGTACCTTCGCGTCGACGACGGGCTTGTCGAGGAATTCTCTCGTTATCTACGATTGGACAATGGAGAGCTCCCTCCGGAGCTCTTGCCTGAGCTGCAGGAGTTGACGTATTCTGGGGGTAGCAATGCCGGTGATGTATTCACCTCATTCATCGATGCCCGCCAGAACGCGGGCCACCCTGTATCCTTGGTCCCTCGTAGCCTGACCCCACCTTCATATTCGCGTCGGTTGGAAGCAGTTCGGCTATTCCTCAGGAATATCCAGCATTCCAAAGAACATGGCGATGAATGGCTGTCGGTGGATGAGGTAGACGTGATCTGCGTCTTTGAGGGCGATGAGATGGCAGCCGAGTCTTATATCACAGTTGCTAGTATGTCCGATGAGTCACTCGCACGTGAATGGGTTCGGGGTCAACTCGTACAGAAGGGTGCAATTTGTGATTTGATGCAAATATGTATCCTACCTTGACATGTATTCCTTTTCACTGAAACAGTCAATGCAATGCAATTTTTATTACATGGATAACAAACCACTATTGGTACTATTTGTCACATGTTGCAAGAGGAGCATCAGTGGCACTGGACCTATTCCTAGTTCACCCACTTGGAGACAAGGTCCCATTTGGAAGTCAAGCAGTTGGTCATCATACTGATACTGTACATGTAATCTTCTCAGGGTTGTATCACCAAATGAGGTTGTGAAGTGCTGCAAGTGCAGGCAGAATAAGGGCCTGAATACTTATGTCAACACTCTGGATGAAACTGGAGGATTAAAAAACACCACTTGAGGATCTTAAGGATCTGTACAATGACATTGCAAGCTGATGCATGAATGATGCAGACTGAAACCTCCTTTGGGCCTGTTCTGGTGCCAGATCAAATCATATTAGAACAGCGGTTTCCTCGCCAAACTGCCATGAGAACTGTAATAATGCAGAACAATGCTGTAACATGATAGTGTCGCATGAGTGAGTCCGCCGCCGGGAGCAGTCCGAAGGAATTGTAAGTGGGTTCGCCTGATTTCCCGAGAGACTTTTCGGTGATGCAGGCATCGACATGTGCTGCAGACCCACGCCAATCACGCCAGAGCTTACGAGGACGACTTTGTGCCCTGCTGTGCAGGCGCACGATGGTTTCTAAGATGACAGAGAGTGTGGATAAGAGTGGTTGGTGCATCATCAGGCTCGTGCACAATTGATGGTGTGCCTGCATCACGCCGGTGGTGGCAGGAGGGGATGATCAACTGGCCGATATCCCCGGGGTAAGTGAACCATACCAAGTTTGGTTACAGTTGTGAGCGGCTTCGTGTGGACCATAACGATGTGGCAGATGGAGGGACATCACCAACGTCAGCTATACGCGTTGCGCACTGATCGATCCTGAGTCCGAGCTACAGAGCTACTGATCACCCACTGGCAGCACGACGCCTAACTTGCTGTACTGTACTTCGCGGCGAAGAATTGTCGACTGCAGTGGTGCAATCCACCTGTCGAGTACTGAATACAGTACTACTACTAACACTCATCCGGCGTCCTGTTCAAATGGTTCAGAGCCTCTCCCAAGGCGAGGGTTAAGCGAGGGTTAGGGCCCGTTTGGTAGCTCCGGTTACTGAGTGGGCCCTTTACTGTACAAACCCGCACATGTTTGCCGAAGATGGCGAAACCTCATACTTGGGTCGGCATCCTTCCTGGGTCTTTCCCTCGTTTGTACACCTGGCACGCCTGTAGCAGACATGCTGGCACATTCGCCACCCCTTCCACTCGTCATCGATTACCTCGATGGAGATCCCTACATGGCTGCAGAAGACGAAGAGGGACTTTTCCTCGCTCTCGAGCAACCTAATCGCATCCGCTGTATCCGTGTTGAATTGTCTCTTCAGGATTTGCAGAAGTTCGTCATGGCCATCGACGACGAATTACCAATTCTGGAATACTTGGTTATGGCGACTGCCGGGGAAGGTGACGCTACCTTGGTATTTCCCGACACAATTCAAGCACCACATCTACGTCACCTCGCTCTGGTCGGGGTTGCCCCTCCAATAGGATCTCGACTACTCACAACTGCTGTGGGCCTTGTCACACTCTGCCTTTTCATGCCCGACTCATTCACCTACTTATATCCAAACTCCCTGCTCCAGTGGACTTCATCCCTGCTTCAACTAGAGACGCTCGTGATCGTCACCTTTCCCAACCGTGATGTGGAGAGGCGGCTGTCGCATAACCCAACCATCACACACACCACACTTCCTAACCTTCGATTGTTAAGTTTCGAAGGCTTCAGTGCCTACCTCGAGGTACTCATTCATCAGATCGCCACTCCTCGCCTCGAGAGGCTCCATATTATGTTTTTCGAGCAATTCGTGTTTTCCATCCCATATCTCGTCCGGTTTTTAAGCGCAACAGAGGACAAGAGGCTTAGCTTTGATAGCGCCAAGTTGGAGTTTTCTGATGAGCAACTTCGTATGGTGACCTATCCCCATAAGGAGAACAAGCAGTGTTCCTTTCGCATAAGTGTCGACTGCTTGAGTCTCGACGAGCATATTTCTTCTATGGCACAAATCCTCGATGCGTTTGGCCAAGTATTCTCCCCGGTAAATCATCTCATTCTTGATTACGAGGAAGACGGCTGGTCATCTGAAGATGACTTCTACCTCGAAATCGACCGTACCGAGTGGCACAAACTTCTTAGGCCGTTTAGCAATGTGAAATCCCTTCGCGTCGACCATGGGCTCGTCGAGCAATTCTCTCGTTATCTACGATTTGCCAATGGACAGCTCCCTCCGGAGCTCTTGCCTGAACTGCAGGAGCTCACGTATTCTGGGAGTAGCAATACCGGTGGTGCATTTACCTCATTCATCGATGCCCGCCAGAACGCGGGCCATCCTGTATCCTTGGTCCGTCGTAGCCCAAGCCCAAGCCGTTCAGAGTTGCCCATGGAAGCCTACACGGTCACGTGGGTGAGCAACGATGGGGATGGCTTCGATACTTCTTGAAACCGGCTCCCACTCTCACATTGGCATGCGAACTACCAAGTTGTTCATCTATCCCCCGGACTTCTTCCCACTGTCCTTCAGATATACAGCGCCGTATAGTTTCATCATATACTGTACTTCTTTATCACCTCTCCCTTGTTCGCGATCTTGGTTTTCTCGGAATAAACCCTAACCCTAACTGTACTCTACGACGTGCGCAGGCGCTTATACCATTATTCAAGCTTCAAGGACATGGGAATGCGTGATGTTGGGGCTTGTGCGTGCTGAAAAAAGGGTGATCTGATCGATACGATCGTGATGATCCTCTCAACTCAGGCTTGCTACTGAGGCGTAAACAAACCCCCTTTTCGGCATATCTCTGGAAACACCATTTTCACACGAAAAGGTTGAAACTTGGTTGAGTGACTTGAGAAGGGTATGGCATCGGAATATCAAGTTCTTATAGGACACGACGCGCTGTAGACGGGCGTATGAGTCCCGTATCTGTCCGAAAGTATAGAGCGCTTATCAAATATGGGAACTCACACCGATGCGGCCGGTTGAACCTAGTACTACGTGTAGTACATAAGTGAGAAACGTCCTGCCCGTGTCAGAGAGAGGATACCCAGTTAAATCGAAAGCCCTGCTCTGCCGTGTGCCCCCACAGCGGTAGTCGAGTCGAGATATTTGAGATAGAGTATTGTGATGCCACGATTATGCATGCCGCGAACGACGCAGTATGAAACGTTGGCTCGGCCACACCCACCAGCAGTAGGCCAGGAGGCCTGAGCGCGCGGGTTGGTTCAAGTGATCATTGGTATTTTTCGCCCTTCTGAGAGAGCCGAGAACACATCGCCTTTAAGAACCTAGCGAGTGGCATGCTTGTTTCTCAAGGTCTGGATGGCCATTTGGTATTATTCACCCTATTGAGCGAGCAGAGTGTTGAGACACGCGTGAGCCGGAACAACTGATCGACGGATCCGGGACTCGGAAGTCCGAATAGCCGGAGTGCAAGGACATGTAGCGATCGGATATGGAATGTAGATTAGATAATAGGAAACGCATACTCACGCGTAGTTAGTCTGATCACAGACAATTCCAGTAGCAGTAGTTACACAATACACTCGTTTATTCTGTAGAATAATACAGGCCAGTATCTATTGTATATACTAGTGGCCATAGCACGCTCTCTCATGTATTCAAGTAGCGCGTACAGAGTAAACTAATATAAGGATCACAAGATGGTCGTCTATACAGACTATACCATCTAGACGCTCTCACCCAGCGCCTGTGCCCCATCTCACAACGCGTCGCTTCAACACGGAGAACACATCCACTTTTGAACCCAGTGAATGTGTGCCTGTTTCTTCAAGGCCTTGATGATCATTTGGTACATACCGTACATTCACCACTCTGAATCGTTCCGGGTCACCACTCGCCTTTTGAACCCTCAAAAAAAATTGGCTTAGGTAATAAGATTACCTTACCCCAATTTCGGAAACGTGTTTGCATCGCGGCGCATTGTTGCCAAAAATGGTAGTATGACGAGTATATACTAAACACAGCCAGGCATTTGAGCAGACGGTCAACATTCTCACCTCTCCCAACTTCAAGAACATACTCATGTCACCGCCGACTCCGGTCTCACATCCTGGCTGGTCACAAGTCACCATCGCGTTTACACTCGTAGCTTTCAACTCGGCAATCTCGCAAGTGCTGCAACTCGACTTCGGTGCTTCACTTGTGATCGCTGCATTACGCTGCATGGTACAACTCATCGTTGTGACTTTTGTCCTCCGGTACGTATTAGCCGTGGAGAGTATGTGGGCCGTCGCGAGGCTAGCACGTAGGTTTCCAACTGTATTGTTGTGCTGCCAGAGCGGAATGTCACAACTGACCGTTATTCACCAGTACTGCTGAATGCACTTGGCGCATATGAGATCGGTGCGAAACCCACTTTTCCCAGTTATTACGATTACGTGACCAATAGCTGTGAATAGTCATCAAGGCCGAGAGAAGATGTCAGTG
>Ga0137398_10001114_pt1 | contig 10654 bp, 9 predicted proteins | sample czorhiz216metaG_FD_106659 | JGI IMG/M metagenome (GOLD analysis project Ga0137398, IMG submission 106659) | Vadose zone soil microbial communities from Angelo Coast Range Reserve, California, USA - czorhiz2.16 metaG | ecosystem: Environmental > Terrestrial > Soil > Vadose zone | place: USA...
GAGACGCCCCGGGCGAGGAGGGGGGAGGCCATGATGGTTTCGGACGGGCCCACCTCACCCAGGATCTTCCGAGAGAGAGCGCGCGTGGACACGAGCGCATCGACGGACGGGGCCGCCCAGGCCAGACACACCAGGAGCAGGACGATCGAGCTCGAGGCGCTCGCGGCGACCCACGCGAGCGAGATGCGGCGCGTACCCAGGATTAGTGCGATCCCGAGGCACACCGCCACGAGTCCAAGCGGCCACGCGAAGGCGCCGTACGGCGCGATGCGCGGGGCGACCAGGAACGGAATCACCTGAGCGAGGCTCAACGCCCCCATGATCCAGCGTTCCAGGCGGCCGCGCCCATCATCGTGCAACAGCAAGTCCAGAGCTCGCCCGATCAGCAACGCGAGAGGCACGAAGAGGAAGAGCACGTAGCTCGGCAGCTTCGACGCCGCGAGGGTGAAGAAAGCGAGGCAGAGTAATCCCCAGAGAACCAGGAAGCGCGATGGGACATCCCACATCGCGCGTCTTCGCGCGGGGCTCGCCAGCGCGGCCCATGCGGGCAGCCACGGAATGGAGCCCGCGGCGAGCACGGCCGGATAGTAGTAGAAGTGGTTGTTGTTCCGATGCTCCGCGTGGAAGAACCGCTCCACGTTCTCGTGGATGAAGAACGCGTCGAAATAGGATCTCCCGAACTTCTGCAGCATGATCGCGTACCACGGCACCGCGATGGCGCCGAAGAGGGCCAGCCCACTCACCAGCGAAAGGGGCCGGACCGAGAAGCGGGGGCCCCGCGCGAGAAGCATCGCGGGAATCGCGAGCACGGGCAGGAGCAAGCCGAGCGGACCCTTGGTCAGCGTCGCGAGAGCGCTCATCCCGCACGCGACAACGAACCACAGTCCGGGGCGGCGCACGCTGCGACTCGCGAGCCAGAGCGAGAAGACGGCGCCGCAGACGAACGCGGCGAATACCATGTCGGTCAGCATCATCCGCGCCGAGACGAAGAATTCCACGCTCGTCGCGAGCACGACGGACGCAAGGAGCGCGGCCCGCCCGCTGAAGGCCCTCGCCCCGAACGCCCAGGTCAGGAGCACCAGCAGGGTGGCGAAGAGCGCCGCCGGCGCACGGGCGGCGAACTCATTGTCCCCGATGACGCGGAACGAGCCCATGGAGAGCCAATAGAGGAAGATCGGCTTTTCGAACTGAGGCCGGTCGAAGATTCGTGGAGTGGACCAGTCATGGGCTTGGAGCATTTCGCGGGACGATTGCGCGTAGAAGGGCTCGTCCGGGTCGATGAGGCCGAGGGTACCCAGGTGCCACCAGAAGGCGACACCGCAGAGCAAGAGCAGGGCGGCGACGCGAAGCCGCCAACCCATCAGGATTCCACCAGGGTGACGACGGGCTCACCGGAGCTGGCGACGCTCGGCTCGGATGGAAGCTGGAGGGACGGCACGCGGGACGGGGCGAAACTCAGCCACGGCCAACGATCGAAGAGACCGAGTCTCCGCCGCAAGGGCAGATCCAGCTTCGCCAGGCGAAAGTCGGCATGGCGCAGGGCGGGGCTGGTGATCGTCACCATGAGGCAGGCGTCCTGCCGGCGCGCCTCAATCTCGCCGACGATGCCCCCGCCACCTGGATCACGCAGCGGACGGCACCCGGCGCGCCACGGCAACGTGACGCGAAGTGAGCCCATCTCCCCGTCGCCCTGAGAAACCAGAAGGAGGGTGGGTCGGTCGAGGGCCATGCGCGCCGTCGGCCTAAAGGCAAAGGACCACTGATCGCCCCTGGCGCGAACGAAGCGCAAAGGGTGCCCCGCGCTCACGGTCGGCGCGAACGGTCCGGACGCGAACGTCTCGGTTTCCTCCGCAAAGCGAAGCAGAAAGCCCTTGCGAAGCCTCAACTGCGAGCCATGCACCAGAATGGCCTTCTGCTTCGCCTCGCGCTCCGGCCTCGATAGCTCGCATACGGCGGGACACCGGTCCAAACCGGCCGCGGCCGGCCCGTGCACCACGTACGCGAAGACATGGGGCCTCGCGTTCCACCGAACTCGAGTCATGGCCAGCCGCGCCAGGATGGCCGTGGCGCCATGATCGGGATGCCGATCCTCGAGGGAGGGCATGAAGAGAACCGTCGGCTGATATTCCGCAAGCTCCTCGGCGAGCCGGTCGACGGATGCGTGCATCCCGCCCAGGAGGGCTTCGGTGACGCGCTGATCGGCGAATCCCAGGAATCGCGCTCTCGAGGAGGCAACGCCCAGACATTTCAGCGCCGCGAGCGCCTCCCTGCGCCGGCGCGCGCCCCAGCGTATTCGATCGCGCTGCGAGATGCGCCAGCGGAGCTCGGTGGCGCGCTGCGCCCAGGGGTTGTTCTCGCCGTCGGTCACATAGACGACCCGGACCTCGGAGCCAGCCGATACGGCAGCCTGGAGCGCTCCCCCGGTCGCGACCGACTCGTCGTCCGGGTGTGGCGCGAGCACCATGACTCGGTCACGACAGGAAATGTTCATCTCGCTCATTTCTTGGGAGGATCTCCGCCGCGGCTTGCCGGACCCTGAACGGATGCGGGTGAATCTCTGAGTTTGCCCCGTGGATCGAGGGTCCGTCTACGGGGAAATACGGCCTACCGAAGGGTCATCCGGTGAAGTACGGAGTTGATCACAGGCCGAGAAGCTGGCGCTTGAACGACTCCCCACACGCGGGCTTGGGCCCCAGGGCCATGGCAAAGTAGGCGTCCGCGACCGCCTTCCCCGGTAGCCTTCCCACCGGGCGCCCGCCGATCTCGATCGAGGATCCGAAACCGGGTCGGTAGCTGAAGACGATCTCTTGACCCGGCTTCATATCCACCAGCCAGCTGTAGAGCACCTGGTATTGTCGTTGGACTTCTTCGGACACGCCGGGGGTGTTCTCCCGAAGGCCCTTCCGCCATGCGTTCCGGATCTGCTTCGCGCTCACGTCGCGCACGAAATGGCTCACGTACCTCCGTGATCGATTCGCGCCCAGGATGAGTCGCGCGTCACGCTCCCTGGCGGGCAGGTAGAGGCCGGCCACCAGAACTTTGAATCCGAACTTCCGATAGACCGCCGACCCGTTGAGGACGAGCCTCGCCCCTCCGGCTCGAACGGAATTGGGAAGGGTGACTCCTGCCAGAGTTCGCGCGCTGGCGATGGGCGTGAGGGCGAGGGTCAGCACGAAGGCTGCAGCAACGCCTCGGATCGAGCGGGCCACCTTATTTTCCCGTCACCAGCATTCGCGCGAAGGCGGAGAGCTCTTCCGGATTGAGGTCCGACACGATCCAATAGGCCATCCCGCCATGAGTCTCGTGGACGACGTGATAGCCCTGATGCGTCCGCGGGGGAGTTTCCGAATCCGCGGCCCCCTCGTCCGGCCACGTGAACACATTGATGAAGTGCTTGCGACGCTGGTAGACGAGAGCGGCGACCGCCCGACCGCGCAGATAGTCGAGCCGGCCGCCGATGAGCGGGTACCCGGACGCCGCCAGGTCCGTGACCGGAGGGGAGAAGTCCAGCTTGCCGTTGAACCAGGGTTTGACCGTGTGCTGGTCCGTGGAGGCAACGTCCATCAGGTGACTGGCCATGAGGGAGCGGACGTGGCTCGATACCACTTCCCCTTCCATGGAGGCGAAACCGTCAACCCCGTGATGGGATGTGAAGAGCCACGCCCCGCCGAGAACCACGACCACAGTCGCCGCGGCGCCCAGCCAGCCCCAGGTCGCGACGCTCCTACGGCGATCCGCACCCCGGCCGCGGCTCGCCTCCCTCCACGCGGCCTGGCTCACGCGGGCCCGAAGGGAATCCGGCGCGGGGTAATAGGGCGCCTCCGCGCGCAGACGCTCGCCGAGTCCTCTCATGCCGCCGAGGGCTTCGGCGCAGGTGGGGCAACGGTCCAGGTGCTCCTGGATCTCTCGACTCCCGAGGGGATCGAGCTCGTCGTCCACGAACGCCGAGAGTCTCTCCAGCACGTCTTCGCACTGCATATCAGCCGTTCTCCTTCGGCCCGCCCGGTGCCAGGGCGAGTAAGAGCTGCTTGCGCCCGCGGGCGAGGCGCGACATCACCGTGCCGATCGGCACGCCGGAGACCTGGGCGATTTCCTTGTACGACAGGCCTTCCAGCTCACGAAGCACCAGCACTTCGCGGAACTCGACCGCCAGCCGGTCCAGCCCTTCTCGCACCGACTCCGCCGCGGCCCTGCGCTCCAGATCGACATCGGGCCCCGGGGATCGTTCCTCCACGGTGTGGATCTCTTCGTCGAATTCCACGTTCTGGCCGCTGGGTGGCCGGCCGCTGAGTCGGGTGAAGCAGGTGTTCCGGACGATGCTCAGGAGCCAGGCTCGCCCGTCCGCCCCGCGAAACCCGTGGAAGTGTCGGATGGCACGCAAGAACGCGTCCTGCACCGCGTCCTCCGCGTCCTGCGCGTCCCGAAGGAGGTAGCGCGCCAAGTTGTGCGCGGCGTCCAGATACGGCAGGACGCACTCGTTGAAGCGATCCAGCTCTCGCGGCGAAAGATACCGCCGCGGGCCATCCGCCTCCGGTTCCCTCTCGTGAGTCACGCGCGGTATTCCTCCCGTACAGACTCGCCTCGTGCGCGATTTATTCCCGGGTTGCCGGGCTTTTTGAGCCCAGGAATAACTTCGTCTCTACTCAGGTCTGGGTCGGTGGAGCGAAACACAATCCCAACCCTTGACCCGGAGGTAACCCATGAGCGCTGTCTCGGAATCCCGCATCGGCCGTATCGCCCGCCGCACCCCGGCATTCCTGCTGCTCTGCCTCGGCCTCGCCCTGCCGTGGGTCGTTTCATCACTGGCGAACGCGGAGGAGAAACCCAAGCCGAACACCGTTCAAGTGAGTCTGACCGAGTGGAGAGTTTCGCTCACACCCAAGGAAGTCCCTCCCGGACCCGTCGTGTTTCAAGTGACCAACTCTGGCAAGGTTCCACACGCACTGGAGATCGAGGGACGCGGCCTCGAGAAGAGTACATCGCGGATCCTTCCCGGCGCCAGCGCGACCCTGGCGCTGGACCTTCGCCCCGGGACCTACGAGGCGTACTGCCCCATCGGCAGGGGCTCGCACAAGAGGATGGGAATGACGAACCACCTTTCGGTCGCCGACGCCAAGGCGACATCCGCGGAAAGCGGCGAGTACGGAGAGTACGACCACGGTGGCATGCACGACATGGGGCATGGCGAGGAGGCGGAGCGTAGCGATGCGCCCAAGATGATGAAGGTCCTGGGAGGCGGCCCGGTGATCCAGATTCTCCCCGGCCCCTTCCCGTTCGCCGACAGCGCCATGGTGGTCATTCGGGACCGCCCCGCGGACCAGCAGGCGGACCTCACCAAGAAGGCCCGCTTGGGTCCCTACTCGAACAAGGTCGCGAACATCGCGGGGAACATCTCCCTCGTGGCAATCGACCGCGGCGCTTCCGGCGACTCGGTATCCGGCGTGGCCGAGTTCACCGCGCAAGACGGCGCGCGGTGGAAGGTGATCATGGACCGCGTGCAGACCAAGGACATCCCGTTCAACCCGCGCTTCGGCGGCGTGGTCATGGGCCTTTTCTATCACGGCGCCTCCGGCGTCCACACGCCGCTCGTGCCCACCATCCAGAGCTCGCTCGCGCTGTGGGCGTTCGCGCACCTGTACAAGGACGGCCGGCTGGTCACGGACGACGCCATGGTCCACGTCATGCTCCTCTCGCGCACGCGGCGCACGAGTGATTGGGCGCTCGATTGCTGGGATTGCTCCGACCGGCCCGTGGAGGAGCTCCAGTTGCAGGTCACCTCGGCGCCCAACACGCCGCCGTTCGAGGCGCCGGGAGGCTTCCTCTTCGTGAACTGGGAGAAGTCGAGCGGGAAGTCCGGGACGCTGAAGGCAGCTGGACCGCGAGGCTGACATGGGACTGAGGCTACCGGTCTGGGTGCGGGGGGTGTTTCTTGTGACCCTTTACCCGTTGTTGGCCGCCGCGCCCCTCGTGATCTTCGTCACGCTGAATCCTGTCTCCGATCACGTGCGGGTCGCCGAGGTGGGCGTCGATTGCGCCGTGGTGGGCCTCACGATTCTCGCGCTCCAATTCGTGATCACCGCCCGCCTGTCCTGGGTGGAGGCACCGTTCGGCCTCGACGTGCTTCTGGTGTTCCACAGGGCCATGGCGCTCGTCGCCACGGTGCTGCTCTGTGTGCATCCCGTTCTGGTCGCGTGGGGAGAGGGATGGTCGCTCCTCACCGGGTGGCACGAGCGTTGGTACATCTGGGTCGGCCGCCTGGCGCTCGCCGTCCTGCTCCTTCACGTGATCCTGAGCCTGTCGCGCCGCGTCATCCGTCTTCCTTACGAGAAGTGGCGGCGCCTGCACAACCCGATCGCCCTGGCCATTCTCATGCTGGGGTTCGCCCACAGCCTTGCGGCGGGCGACGACATGCACGGCGCCGCGCTCTTCGTGTGGGCCTCGGTGATGGCGGTCGCCTTGGGGTTCTTGCTCTACAGCCGCGTGGTTCGGCCCAGGCTGCTGCTCCGCCACGCGTTTCGCGTGGTCGAGGTGAAGCCGGAGGCGCCGCGCGTCTGGACGCTGACCTTGGAGCCGCAGGGGAATCGACCGTTCCGTTTCGCCCCGGGGCAATTCCAGTTTCTGCGTCTGCACGGCGCCGAGATTCCCCCTGAGGAACATCCCTTCACCGTCGCGTCGAGCCCGGCGCGGCCGGACCGGATCGCCGTCACCATCAAGGAGAGCGGCGACTTCACGGCCGGAATCGGCCGCGTTCGTCCAGGAGATCGCGCCACGGTTCACGGGCCGTTCGGCCGGTTCTCGCACACCCTCCACGCCGACGACGAGAATCTAGTCTTCGTCGCCGGCGGAGTGGGGATCACCCCTCTGATGAGCATGCTGCGCTACATGAGGGACCGCCGCGAGCCACGACGGGTGATGCTCGCATACGCCAGCCGAAGCGCCGCGGACGTGCTGTTCGCCGATGAGCTGGAGGTGATGCAGGCCGGCGGGTACCCCGTACTGAACCTCGTTCACGTCCTCGCCGAGGCGCCCTCATCCTGGGCCGGGGAGACCGGAATGCTCGACGCCGACCGGCTCCTCGCCCTTTGCGGGGGCGCCGGGGACAAAGCCTTTTACGTGTGCTGCCCGCCGCCCATGGCGGCTTCCCTGATCCGCGGGCTGCGGCGCAGCGGGGTGAGCTTGGGCCGCATCCACACGGACTATTTTTCGCTCTGAGGCTCGAGCTCGACGAGGGGGACGATCCATGCAGCGCTTTCGATGGATGGGGCTCTATGCGGTTCTCGTGGTCGTGGCGCTGGGGTGTGCCATCGGAATCGTCGCGGCCTTTCGAGCGGCGGGCTAAGGCTGGGACTCGGAATTGCCGGGGCCCCTATGTTTCACGGTGGCCCCGCGCGCACCCCGCGAGTATCATGGCGCCGCGTGAAACCCAGAGAGCTCACCATACGCAGCCTCATCCTCGGGGCGCTCATCACCACGGTCTTCACGGCCGCCAACATCTACCTCGGCCTCAAGGTCGGCCTCACCTTCGCCTCGTCGATTCCCGCCGCAGTGATCTCGATGGCCATCCTGAGCGCCGTGAAGGACTCCTCGATCCTCGAGAACAACATCGTCCAGACCGTCGCCTCCGCGGCGGGCACCCTGTCGGCCATCATCTTCGTTCTGCCGGGGCTCGTCATCGTGGGCTGGTGGACGGGGTTCCCGTTCTGGCAATCCTTTCTCATCTGCCTGAGCGGCGGCGTGCTGGGTGTGGTGTTCACCATCCCGCTCCGACGCGCGTTGGTGACGACGTCCGACCTGCCCTACCCCGAGGGCGTCGCGGCGGCCGAGGTGCTGAGGGTGGGATCCGGCACGCGCGGCGAAACGAAGGACGATACGGGCGAGGCGCGCGAGGGGCTTGTCGCCGTCATCCTCGGCTCGGTCGCTTCGGCGGGGCTCGCCATCGTGACCGCGACGCGCGTCGCGGCCGCCGAGGTGACCGGCTTCTTCCGTGTGGGGGCCCTGGCCGCGAGCGGGTACGACGTGGCCTGGTCGCTCGCGCTCCTCGGCGCGGGCCATCTGGTCGGGCTGTCGGTGGGGATGGCGATGCTGGTCGGCCTCGTGATTGCCTGGGTGATCGCCGTGCCGATCCTGACCTCCATGCAACCCGCCGCCCCGGGCGTGGCATTCGCCGCGCACACGCTCGCGATCTGGCGGACGCAGGTTCGGTTCATCGGCGCCGGCGCGATCGCCATCGCCGCGATCTACACCCTCGCGACCCTGGCGAAGCCGGTGGTCGGCGGGCTCGTCGCCACGCTGGCGGCCTCTCGGGCCAAGGCCTCGGGCGACGATCGGGACCGCGATCTCTCGCCCGGGTGGATTCTCGTCCTCACGGCCGCGTGCCTGCTCGTCGCGGGGTGGCTGGCGTACACCTTCGCGCGCTCGACCGTGCTCGCCCCGAGCGCGCTGCCGCTCACGCTGATCGCCGTGCCCTTCGTGTTGCTCGGGGGATTCCTCATCGCAGGAATCTGCGGCTACATGGCCGGCTTGATCGGGGCCTCGAACAGCCCGATCTCGGGCGTCGGCATCCTCTCGATCGTGCTCTGCGCCTCGGCGATCCTCCTGGCCGTCTCCCCGGTCGCGGGGACGCGGCCCGCGCTCGTCGCGTTCGCGCTCTTCGTGACGGCGATCGTCTTCGCGTGCGCGACGATCTCGAACGACAACTTACAGGACTTGAAGACCGGCCAGCTCGTGGGCGCCTCGCCGATGCGCCAGCAGATCGCCCTCATCGTGGGGGTGGCCGCCGGAGCCGCCGTGATCCCTTCGGTGCTGAACCTGCTCGCCAAGGCCTACGGGTTCGCCGGGGCCCCGAACGTGGGGGTCATCGCGCCGAATCCGCTCCCGGCGCCCCAGGCGACGCTCATCTCCGCGCTCGCGCAGGGCGTCATCGGCGGCAACCTCGACTGGAAGATGCTCGGCATCGGCGCGCTCGTCGGGGTCGGGCTCATCCTGCTCGACACCACGCTGGGCGCGATGAAGAAGCTGCGCATCCCGCCGCTGGCGGTCGGCATCGGGATCTATCTCCCGATGTCCGCGACCTTCGCCGTCGTCGTCGGCGCGGTGGTCTCGCACTGGTATGACCGGCGCGCCCGCTCGATGCCGAACCCGGCGCGGGCGGAGCGCCTCGGCACACTCGTGGCGTCGGGATTGATCGTCGGCGAGAGCCTGTGGGGCGTCATCAACGCCGGCCTCATCGTCGGCTTCTCGAGGGACGCTCCGATCGGGCTCGTTCCCGAGGCCTTCGCGCCCGCCCCGTGGCTGGGATTGCTCGGCTTCGTCGGGGTGATCGTCTGGCTCTACGGGTGGATGCTCCGGAGATCCGCCGTGGCGCGGTAGCGCCGGCCGTACGAAATGGGGCTCCGCCTCTTGGCCCCTCGATCCGCGTAGGACATCGACCCGTTCACCTGCTCGAATGTCCGCGCAAGTCCCTGCAAAACGTCGGTGAACGCAACCCACGTCAACCGGTGGAGGCTCCCTCCACCGTCCGGCGCTCGTGGCACCGGGGACAAACTTGAGTGGAACACCGGCGATTCCCCCGAGGTCCTGATTTCAGTTTCTCGAGGGCCGTGAGCGCCTTCTTGGGCTCTGATGACCCATCCAGGAACAATCACCGCGGCGAATCGTCCCAAAACATACGGGGCGAGTGACCTCGATCCTGTCCGTCCTACGAACCTTGGTCCACTCCACGTGACTAAGTGCAAGCGATTGCTCACGCGGCCGGACCCGAGGCCCCGGTGGCACGTGACCTGCCACGAGCGTTCCCCCTAGCGGACGCCAACGGCCCGCTTCTCTACCGCCAAACGGCGAAACCCAGACACGTCCATGGAGGACAAGATGAAAAGGAATCGTCTCTTTACATTCGCGCTGTTCGCTGTGGCTTTCACCCTGGTCCCGCTAGCGGCGCACGCCAAGACCTCGATCTTCAGTGCACACCTCTCCGGAGCTCAGATGAATCCCGCGCGCCTCACCAACGCGGTCGGGGAGGCCAAGTTCAACGTGACCCCGGATGGAAGCCAGCTTGGCTTCCGCGTCAATGTGTCCAACATCGAGAACGTCGTCGCGACCGAGATCCGCCTCGGCCCGGCCGGCGCTGACGGAGAGGTAGTGGCCACGCTTTACGGACCCGTGGCGCCGGGAGGCGGGAAGAAGACGGGGACACTGGCCCAGGGCACGATCACCGCTTCGAGTTTGAGCGGGTCCTTGGCAGGACAACCCCTCTCGGCGTTGATCAACGCCATGCAGTCCGGCAACGCCTTCGTCTTGGTTCGGACCGATAGCGGAACCAATCCGCTCGACCTGAAACCTGGGAACTTCCCCAACGGAGAGATCCGCGGGCAGATCAAGTAATCCGGCAGCGGTTGTGCCGGGCCTTTTGGAAGGGCCGTTTGGTCAACGCTGGCCCCGGCGGCAGGGATGCCGCCGGGGTCTTTATCATGCGGTGGCCCCATTCAGCCATCGCCGCGCGCGCGCGCACTAAGGTGGACCCGGAACTCCGACGCCGAGGTTAGACTCGCCAGGGGGTCGACGCGTAGGAGAGTCTCCGATGAAGCGTATCGTGAGAGCAGCGCTCGTTTCCTTTCTCGCGCTCGCGGTCTTGGCCGCCGGCCAGCCACAGACGGCA
>Ga0137398_10001115_pt1 | contig 10653 bp, 17 predicted proteins | sample czorhiz216metaG_FD_106659 | JGI IMG/M metagenome (GOLD analysis project Ga0137398, IMG submission 106659) | Vadose zone soil microbial communities from Angelo Coast Range Reserve, California, USA - czorhiz2.16 metaG | ecosystem: Environmental > Terrestrial > Soil > Vadose zone | place: USA...
CTACCATGAGGTTGCACACAACCACGACCAAAGATGGTCGAGAACAATGGACCATCTCTAGCGTCAGGAGAGGCGCAAACCACAACGATGTGGTATACGTCGTGTATTACGCACACGACGGCAATCGCTTGGTGACTGCCACCTTCTTAGACAAGAAGATGGCGGCATCGTTCTTCAATTGGGCATGTGGTATCAAGGATGCCTACATCGCTTAAAACAACAGGAGCCGGCTATGTTTTGGACTGTGCTTGAATGGTTTGCTGGTCTTTGCATAGCCGGCACCATTGTTTTGGTTCTTTGGACTACCTTCGACCGTCATCGTGACGAGTGTGATGGCACTCACCAAGTCAAGTACGAGCGGTGTTTCTAAAGTAGCGTGTTGCGTTGGGGAGTACTAACGTAGGTCTCTGGGGGACCCACAACATGCTCAAATGCATCGACGATATATGGTGGCATGTAATATCTCCTTCACTCTACCAAGGAGCAAATGAAGCAAGCTATTGCTTCGTTGAGTTCGACGGAACATACGCTTATCTATCCATTGGACCTAGGTACTACCAGGTCTTTCTGACAATGGAGCAAGCTTCTAAATTCTTCGCTAACTACGTGCGTAAGAACGACATCAGCGGTCTTATTGCACAAATGAAACAACGAGAACCTGATGTGAGGGCACAGCAATGATTCCGTTTCGAGTGGTAGTTACATACATGAACGGTGACGGAAAATCTAATCAACAAACGTACAACTTCGAAGGGATAGAGGGGGCTCTAAATAGATTAGCAATTGAGAAGGCTAAGTCACATACACGTAGTGTGGAAATAACTACTTCAATTCTACTTTGGACAAGGCGTGATGGAACTGGAAGAAGAATTCCAATATGATCTGGGCTAAACCAAAGGTAGGTGAGTCTGTTTACGTCGAAGGGCGTAAGCCTCAACCGAATGGTATTGTAATTTCTGTCAATTGGCAGGAACATGAAACCATTGTGTTATTTCATAACAATGGTGGAACGGAGATGTACAACTTTGAAGATTTCTGTTTGCGACAAAGTAATCAATGGATATTACAACATGTCGATGACAATCCACCAGACCACAGACTTGACGTACAGATATTCTTCGACATGTGTTTGTCAGAAACTGAGTGGTTCACCGACGGTCAACCACCGCACATAGGCGATGCTAAACTAGAGCGTCTACTGTTCCTGTCTAAGTACTTCAAGCCTGGTGATCCAAGGTTCGATCAGTTAACCGTGCTGGTAGAGGAGTCTGAAAATGCCTAACGGATGGGCTATATTCATAACCTGTCACATTATATTTGCACTAATTGCACTCGGTTTGGCACATGCATCAAAACCACAAATAAAGCCACTGAAGATTAATCCGATGGTTAGGACCATTTTAGTAGACGGTAAAACTGATTATAGAGTATTTCCTGTAAAAAGCTAATAGAGTTTAAGTCGAGATGACAAAAGTCTTCAAGCTTGTTATACTGTTAAGGTAAGCTAAAGAGAGGGGAGATAGAAATGAGTTAGCTTCGCAATCTTTGGGTTGTGTTGAGTAAACGCAACCAGTGGAAGCTTGAACACATCCAACGTCAGTGGCAGGGTGCGGTTGATGAAACGCAAAAAGACCACTAACTTCGCGTACTACCGCAAGAAAGGCATACGTCGGTCTTTCAAGTTCGGTGGTAAACGTGGGAGTTTAGATGTTCTCTCCGCGAGAGATCGCGAAGGTACCGTCATTGACGTATTGCGCGGCTTCGCTGCTAAAGTTCGCGAACAGAATTATCACCCGGATGAAGATATTCTACGCAGACAACGCCAAGGGCAGGCAATGCGCGTAAGACCATTTGGTCTGAATGCAGTGTTAGAACCCACTCCACCAACTAAAGGTATGTCTGATCCTCGTAAAGCAGCTGAGTTGAAAGAGAAGTATTGGAAAGGCCAGAGACACCATGGGGTAATCCAGTGCCGTTGGTACTTCATAGAGGGTGACATGCAGTCGAAGAACAGTTTATGTTTACTGTTCACGACAGATGAAGCTCAGTTCAGAGAGAAGGTAGGTAAGACTCTGATCTTCTCCTGTTCTTACGGAAGTAAGGACCAGGCAATGAAGGCTTGGCAATTGAAGTCAATCAGTTGGAGTGGTGGTGTTAGAACGGAGGATTAGGTCATGGCTTGGTGGAAATACGAAGCCTGTGGGCACTTAAAGTTTGTGGGTCCACCCCGTACTATGAAGCATACTTTGGTAAAAGGTTATTGCAAACGTTGTAATGATCGTATTAAGCATGAAACTATCTCTAAGGGATACATTCGTACCACTACCACTAAGCGAATCTTCGTTGGTTTGACTGATTTGGTGACGCGTAAGCGTTAACAAATTGCCTGTACCCACACACAGGAGCCCCGCTACCTCACCCTGTGTGTGTATTGAGGACCGGCTGTTCTGTGTGCTCCCTCGCACAGGATAGTCGGTCCTTTTGTTTATTGATGCCCACATAGCCCAATGGCAGGAGGCAAGGCACTTAAAATGCCTACAGTGCGGGTTCGAATCCCGCTGTGGGCACCAGCAACTTTAGCTCAATGGTAGAGCAAGCGATCGATAATCGCTAGACAATGGTTCGAATCCATTAAGTTGCACCAATATTCTTTAGTTTCTTTGTCTGTGCGAAGTAAAGACTTCCAAGGGTGTTGTGCCCTGAAAACTCGGCCAAGGAATGAACAACCTCATGAAAGACCTCGTTAGTCGAGCACCAAATCACTAGTACATCTGCGGTAAGGTAGTAACCTGCCTTAAAGCCAGACTAAAGCATCTCAAAAACCCACTTGGTTAGTAGAGGTTGAACGCTGTGCATTAAGGTTGGCTAGAGACTCCCTGTGAAAAGGGACTACTCGTAGGTCATGACGAACTGGTGTCGAAAGGCTACGGTTTGTCGGGAGCAATCCTGGCTGTAAATCGAGAGTCTTGCAGTCTATACCAAACCTAGATGATGTGACACACGGTGCAAGCATAGGTTGGGGATTGAGTACATATGGCGTTCCTGTAGTAGGTGCTACAGGCAGACAAAGAGACACTTAATTAGTTTGCAGCGGCAATAGCTACCCCTCAGCGACGATAAGGTAGCCTTGCGCTCGGTTTGTGGAAAACCACGTATGATAATAACCATATGCGGAAGACGACAGTCGAAACCCACAGACTTTATTATTTAGTCCGATTAACGGACCACGCGAGGAGATCCCAGTATGAAGGAGACCCTGACTGACATCTTGTCTGCGTTGCGTACGACAGCGGACCTGGCGTTCCCCGTGTTATTGTTGCTTGTGTTGTGTTTGTTTGTGTACTTAGTGATTTCGGCGCGTAAGGCGTTGTGGAATGGTTCGGTCGATGCCATCTGGTGGCTGCTCAAGTTGCCACACAGCATCGCCCAACGGTTCCGTATCTGGCATGCAAGGAGGGAGCTACGCATGCATCGCGCTCGCCTGCTGGCACTGAAGGAACGTGCGGCAGCGGCTCTGATCGAATGGTTGATGTACGAGGTATCGAAGGGTGAGATTACGTTGGAGGAGTCTTACGACCTTCAGAAGATTCTCGCTCACAGCATCGCCTACCCAGGCCTGATGCCAGCGTTCGAACCGACGTTCGTCAAGAAACAGATCAAGGCTCGCCGTGCACAGAACGGCCACGACAAGGCCATCCCATTCCCGGATCGTGAAGAACGAACGGCAAGAAAGGGAGGGCCTGGCAACAAGAAGATATTTCAAACCATGTAACAGAGAGCGTGGACCACCACACAGATTAACATCCACATCAGCGGGAAACACATGTCTCACAAAGGAATGATCTTCTGCCGCGAAGCTGGCAAGGGAGTACCAACGCCACTGTTCGAGGCCATACTCAAGAAATACCCGTCATGCGCCGGGATCGGAATGATCCTCGATGGCGCTATGTCGGCGGACTTGGTGTCCAATGTCCCTGTTTCGGCACTCGTCAAGACCATCGAGACCTACCCGGACACTGGTCTAATGATGTACTTCGGTGATTACCCGACGAACTTCGTCGAAGACGATCTGCAGCCGTTCACCGTGCTCAAGGACAAAGACGAGACGATCGCTCTCGCCTTCATTGTCGGAGCCTTCCCCGGGTTCATGTCCCGTGATCAAGCACACTCCGAACACTACAACTTCAGCCTCAACCATCTGACCAGCACGCTCGCCGAGTTGTGGTTGTCGTGCGAAAAGGACTTCGACAAGTTCAAGGGATCCTTGGACCTCGGTCTCATTCGCAACAGCATCCTCGCTGGTGCGGTCATGACGTCTTACGTGGCACTTATGCTGAAGGACGGAACTGTCAAGCTCTACCAGAAGGACGGTGTCGTTACCAAGACATCGTTCGGTTGGGTAACCGACCTGTGCGGTGTCAAGGAAGGGGAGTTTCCCGAACGTAAGGAAACCCCTGCAACACCACTCAAGAACAAGGGTGGTTTCGCCCGAGCAACAGCAAACGTTGCACCTCCTCAGCCTACGGCTCCTGCTATCCCGACAGTAACCGAACCTGAGATCGAGGAGGAAGAGGAAGAGATCGTCCTCGAACCGGGTAAGACTGACACAGCTCTTCCGGTCGAAAGACCCCATGGGCAGCTGCCGCAGTTCTGCTATCGCAAGCCCGATGGTACCGTCTGGTTCAAGCCGCCTGCCGGCGTTCACGGTAACGCCTTGAAGAAACTGTACAATGCAATTCCCGGTAAGTTACCGACCGATCCGAGTGCTCATTGGAAGCACCACCGTCCTGACATGCAGCTGAGCGAGAAAGCGATGCGGCGTTATGGATTGGTGGGCAAAGACTTGAAGGACCTCGGAACCCAGATCACCACCAAGCAGGAAGAACCGATCGTTCCGAAGCAGAGTCCCGCTCCGACTGCACCACCTGTCGACCAACCATACCAGCCAATCATCGGTCCTGGTGTGATCGAGAAGATCAATGCAACGATGAAGTCTCCGAAGGTGTTGCGGTACATCGACGACTTTTCCAACACCATCATCTCTCCCATTACGTTGGCGGACAGCAATAAGCATGTCCCCGACTATGCCGAGACCTTCGGAGTCAAGTCCATGCTGGACACTGTCCGATGGTCGGAACAATTGCTCTTGGAGATCGGTCGTACTGACCTCCAGGCCTTGGCTCGCTTCGCCGTCAGTTGGCGTTGGGAGGCCCTCAAGAGGGCAACAGCCGAGGAACTGTCGGTCCTCAACCCGAAGCCCATCGAGACTTTCAAAAGCACCCCCACCGATAAGAAGGTGCATCCCGCCTTGGCTCGCTTGATCGCTCGTGGTGGCGACAAGAAAGTAGCCATGTGAAAACTCCGAATGCTCAACCGTTCTACCCTCCACACGGTTGACATGGACCCCGGTGATACTGCCGCAACTCACCCCACGAGAAATTGTGGTAAGTCACCGGGGACTCCATCCACTCCCTTCCCCACAACATTCGGAGTCCCAGACAATGTTCCACCAAATACTGAACTTCCTACGTCTCAAACGTCAGGTTCCCTCAGCCAAGTGGATCAATGATGTTCATCTGGCGATGAAATATACACCGGATGTGATCTTTTTGGAACAGCGACCGGAGTGGCTCGTCTTCATCTACGGTGAAGATAAGTTAGACCATCCTGCCAACAAGCGTTTGGTAGAGGCCAAGTATTGTCTCGACGGATACACAGTCAGCGAATACGTATTATGGAAATACCACGGTGGTAAAGATCATTGGTCTTGGGCTTTGCCCATCGACAACCCATTCAATCCTGGATTAAAGGAAGATTGGAACTTACGACCAGGCCATCTGTGCAGAATTAAAGGACAAGTATTTCGCTGTTCCACATCAACCATCTTCCTTCTTGACGAAGCCTACAAGAATGGGGTAGAGTTCGAACGCAGGTACGTTTCCCTTACGGTACCCTACCGATTTCTCTTGGAAAACAACCAAGGAATTAAGTCTGTTTCAGAACGTTACGAAGAGATTATCTCCGCTTGGATGTACATAGGCAACCAAAAGTTCTGGGAACAAGTGATGGACGGATCTTTCAGTCCAGTCCGTCTCTACCAGCCTACCAACGAGATCATCAAACCATATTATTCCTTTGAACGAATTGAGCATGAAGACGAATGATATTGCAGAACTACACGTTCCTTGTGAAGAGTGTGGTAGTTCCGACGCTAAATGTGTTTATGAAGATGGACATTCATATTGTTTCTCTTGTCAACATTACTTTAACCCTAAGAAGAGGTTTGATAGTGTGAACTATACTTATGAATATTTGCCATGGCGAGGTGTCTCTAAAGAGACTATGGCGTTTTATGGTATTAAGACTAAAATAGATTCTGAAGGAAAACCTATCAGCATTGGTTTTCGCTATCCGGATGCATCTTATAAAGTTAGGTTATTAGATAGTAAGGAGTTCTATACTGAAGGGACGAGTATACCAGGACTCTTCGGTATGGATAAGTTCACTCCTGGTGTCTGCAACCAGATAGCCATCACGGAAGGAGAACTCGATGCTGCGTCGCTCCATCAATGCCTTGGTATACCTGTGGTTTCTGTCCACAGCTCCGCTAGCGCTGCTCGTGACGTGGGATCACTACGATCCGAACTTAACACGTACGAAAGAATATATCTCGCATTCGATGGAGACGTTTCCGGGCGAGATGCTGCGGCAAAAGTGGCACACCTATTCGACTACGGTAAGGTCTACCATCTTCGGTTCGATTCCCGGCGCAAGGACGCCAACGAATACGTCCGACACGGAGAAGAACGGGAATTAAGAACTCTCTGGCAAAGTTCCAAACATTACTTGCCGGATACCGTTCGCTCTAGCTTCTCTGACTTCAAGGAAATCCTTAAAGGAGAGCTTAGAGAAAGTGTGCCCTATCCATTTCCTAAGTTAACGGAAATGACGTACGGCATACGCACAGGAGAGTCAGTTCTCATAACGGCTCAGGAGGGAGTCGGTAAGACCGAACTGATGCACGCTTTAGAATACCAACTCTTAACGAGGACGAAGGACAATGTCGGAGCAATCTTTCTGGAGGAACCCCCTCGAAGACATCTCCAAGCACTGGCCGGTATTCATCTCCAGTGTCCGGCTCATCTCCCAGACAGGGGTTGCAGCAACGATGAAACGTATAGCGCGCTCGAAGAGGTTCTGGCGCGTGATGACCGGCTACATGTTTACACTTACTTTGGGAGCGATGATCCAGAAATACTTCTGGACACGATACGGTTTCTCGTCGCAGTCCGCTCTTGTCGTTATATCCTTCTGGATCATGTCTCTATGGTTGTTAGCGGCCGTTCAGAGGACGACGAAAGACGAACCCTCGACTGGCTCTCGACCAAGCTCGAAATGATGGTGAAGGAATTAGACTTCTCCCTCATAATAGTTTCTCACGTTAATGACTTTGGCCAGACACGCGGCTCTCGGTACATCTCTAAGATTGCCGATATACGCATAGATCTGGAAAGAGACGTTGTTTCTGGAAGTAACATCACCCACGTGCGTGTCTCTAAGAATAGGTTCTGCGGGCGTACCGGACCTAGTGCTGATTTAGTCTTCAACCCACACAAATACATCTACAAAGAGTCAGCAAATGACAATGACAATGTCAGCGGACATAGAGATCCTGGTCTATCGGGATCGAGCACAGGTCATCTCCACCAGCAGGAAGGGGCGAGACTGGATGCTGCGTAACTTGAATTCTTACAGGTCTAACAGTAAATTCACCATTCCGCGTGATGTTGTCGACGAGTTTGTCACACAGTTGGAGAATATTGGTTTAGAGGTTTATCGCAGATGATAAAAATAGCAGGAGGTTGGAGTCGCCTGAAATACTGGAATTGCGGTGAGTTCGACGTAGTATTAGAACGTCTGAACGATCTCCGCAAAGCTGGAACTCCATTCTGTCCACAGAAAGACCACATCTTTCGATCATTACAGATGTGCCCGTTCGATCAAGTACGTGTAGTATTAATGGGACAAGACCCTTACCCTGACCCCGTATATCCTACGGGTATAGCCTTTGACGTCGATCCCAGAATTCCGTATAAGAGTTTACCTCCTACGCTGAAAACCATATTTGAAGAATACAACAGCGATTTAGGATACCCTATTCCGAATTCAGGATCGTTAGTTAATTGGTGTTATGAAGGTGTTTTATTGTGGAATGCCATACCTACGTGTGATGCTTGGAAGTCTAAGTCTCACGATTGGCCTGAGTGGAAGTTACTTACACAGGAACTAGTCGAAGAGTTGTCGAAGAAAGGAAAGACAGTCTTTGTTTTCTTGGGCAACACTGCACGACAGTTCGCTCAGTACGTCGAACCTGGAGAGGAAGTGATCGAGGTCTCTCACCCATCCCCTCGAGCTAGTAGGGCCTCACGACATCCTTTCCTAGGTTCGCGTATCTTCTCAACTGTCAATGACAAACTATGTGCACAGGGTCTTCCACCGATCGACTGGAGACTATAATGTTTAAACACCTTAAGGTTGGGGACATCGCCACTAGGAATTTCTGTGGTATTGTTGAACAATGGAAGGTTACTGCTGTCGACGATAAGTTAGTAACTATTGGAATGGGCTGGACATTTGACAGAGAAACTGGACGTGAAGTCGATGAAGACTGCCCTTCTGTTAATGGCTGTTCTCACCTCGAATAGGAGGTTGCAATGCCTCGTCCAGTCCCACACATCACCCAGATGTGCTCCATAAGAAATCCTTACACTTTAAAAGGGACTTATATTGGGTCAGTGATGACCATCAGAGGTGTTGAATTATTGGTAGTCGAAAAGAGAGATGGCCAGTGTTTTGTAGGGGTAAAAGGTAGTCTAGCCATACTTCAGGCTACTACCCTAGCGGGCACCCCAGAATAACGCACCAGTGAGGCTTATAATGCCTCCTGGAGGCACTCTAAATAGAGGTCTAGCACCCATGAAGTATGGAGAAAAGCTCAATAGACAGGAAAGGATAGACTTTCTCATGTCTGAATTCATTAAATGCAGACTTCCCATCACTGGAATTATTTCAGAACAGCCAGTAGAACAATGGCTGACAATTGTAGAAGGAAAGAGATTTATGCCTGAGTTAGTAACATTAGACGGTAAGCGATTAGGACAAGACAGTAATATACCTCCTACCGGAGGTAAGGATTGGTTATCTGGATTAGACCTGTATACAGAATTCCTTACGCAAGTGAAACCTGATCTAGGTCCACAGACGGTTATACTTCATGAGTATTCCATTCAAGGGAAGATCTTCGATGAAAAGACACAGAACATCTTAGCTGTTAAGATATTAGATAATTCTAAAGAAGGATCAATTGAGGTATGGGTTAATCCTATTCGCTTTTGTAATTATTATTCTTTAGTAGCTATTATAGGTGGTATTAACCATGACAAACAACAACAGTAATAGTAATAACGTCATAGGTCCCATTAGTACAGGTGACTGGAGATCAATGGTAACCTTAAGATCAGCTTTAGGTTATATGTTAAAGGAGAAAGATACTTATACTAATGGTATAGATAAGTATTCTACTATCTATAAGGATACCTTAAGTAAGTACCTTAAGGTAGCTTAAGTATCCTTAAGGAACCTAAAGGTATACCTTAAGGAACCTTAAGTAGTTACTTACCTTAAGTATTACTTACTTATATATATATTCTTTATTACGGTAAGAACTAAGGTATACCTTAAGGAGCTCTACCTTAACAAATACTAAGGTTAAGAATACCTTAAGGTATACCTTAGGTAAGAAGAATAGACTACGGAGGTAGAACCATGGCCCTCTTGAACCAGGATAAGCGTTTAGGTAAGCGTTTAGCGTCTCTCGATCGTATTCTCAAGGCTCATGTTGAGGCTAGGAAGCGTAACCGCGACTTAGCTGTGAAGGCTGCCAGAGGTAACGTTGATGAAGTGCTACGACGAGCTCTTGACCTTCGCCAGAATGTTAACATGGAAATGCCTCCTGTTGGTAAGTCTGGAGAGAAGAAGTCTGTTTTCTCCAGCAAGAGGTCCTTCGTTGAAGCTCTTACTAAACGTGGTTTCGTAGCTATTGGTAATGGTATGTATTCTCAGGTATTAGCCAAGCCTGGTTCTGACCGAGTCATAAAGGTCGGTGCTTACGATAGTTGGATTGACTATGTTCTGTGGGCACATAAGGCTGGCTATGGTGGTACCTTTGCTCCTAAAGTCTATTCGTATAAGTCTTATTCAGGAGCGACTGAGCAATACGGTAACACGAAGTTCTACGTGGCTGTGATGGAACGTCTCGATAAGACATTACGTCAAGTTCCTAGAGAACATGATTACAAGTACCTACACCAGCTGTTTGAGCAAGCTGTAGGCTATAAGCACAGAATGTCCTTGACACTAGCTGATCTTGCTATACCAGGTTTAGGAAGGTTTGCTACAGATTTTACTATTGCCAACGATAAAGATCTATTTTCAGGATTAGATTTACACGGTGGAAACTTTATGTTAAGGTCAGATGGTTCGTTAGTCTTGACTGATCCAGTTGCTGGCCAGCCAAAGACACAGTATAAGCGATTACGTCTACAGGATTTATCACCGGAGGTTAAATTAGCTGCTTGAAAGTTGTAATCGATA
>Ga0137398_10001118_pt1 | contig 10639 bp, 7 predicted proteins | sample czorhiz216metaG_FD_106659 | JGI IMG/M metagenome (GOLD analysis project Ga0137398, IMG submission 106659) | Vadose zone soil microbial communities from Angelo Coast Range Reserve, California, USA - czorhiz2.16 metaG | ecosystem: Environmental > Terrestrial > Soil > Vadose zone | place: USA...
AGGGAAACCATCATGTTGCATTCGCCGTCCGAACCAGCCAATCATACTCCCGTCGAAGCGGCGACCGAGCGGCTTGCCGCTTATGCGACCACATTGCGTTATGACGATATTCCGCCTGCCGTTATCGAGCGTGCCAAGCATTGCCTGATCGACGCCATCGGCTGTGTGGTCTTCGGCCAGTAATTTCCGTGGTCGCAAATCGTGTTGGCCGAGGCTTTGTCGAGCGGGGGCGGGGGCCCGTGCCGCTTGCCTGGCATCAAAGACGTAACGTTCCATGTTCCGCAGGCGGCGCTCGCACTCGGCGCGCTTGCCCACGCTTTTGAATTCGACAATCTGCGCAAGCCCGGAACGGGTGTGCATGCCGGCGCGACGGTTGCCTTGCCGGCCCTCGCCATGGCGGAATCCATCAATGCTAGCGGCGCGGACCTTATTGCGGCGATCGTGGCGGGCATCGAGGTCATGTTTCGCATCGGCCTGGCGACACTTCATTCAGCGGAAAAAGTCGGGTTTCATGCGCCGGGCCTCACGGGGCCGTTTGGCTCAGCCGCCGCTTGCGCCTCGCTGATGCGGTTGTCGCCAGGCGAAACCGCAAATGCGTTCGGGATCGCGGGCTCAATGGCAGGCGGTCTCCTGGCCTTCGCAAAATCCGGTTCGGGCGGCATGGTCAAAAGGCTTCACCTTGGCCGGGCTGCTGAAGCCGGTGTCGTCGCAGCCAGGTTGGCGCAACGCGGCTTTGAAGGGCCGCGCAATGTGCTGGAGGGACGCTATGGCCTTCTTGATGCATTCTGTGACGACAAGAACCCATCTTTGCTGACCAAAGGACTAGGGTCCACTTACGAAACCGATCGCATCTGCTTCAAGCGTTATCCCTGCCACGTGACCGCGCATGTCCCGGTTTCGCTATTGCGCGGCTTTATGGAGCAGCATGGGTTTGGCGGAGACGACATTCGCGAGCTTGCGATTGGCGCCCCGGCCAAAGTCGCTTCGCACCACTGCGAACGCGATCCGGCCGATATCATGCTGGCACAATATAGCGTGCCCTTCTGTACGGCCCTATCGGCGTACCGTGATCCGCTTGACCCGGCGGTTTTCTGCGATCGCGTGGTTGGAGAAGCCCGTGTCCGAGAGTTGGCCGGGCGCATTTCGATGTCGACCGACGAAAATGTCGGGTCATGGGGCGCCCGGATGCGGGTCGCCTTGCACGACGGTCGCTCGTTTGAAGGTGCCAGCGACACGTGGCTCGGATGCCCGGAAACACCATTGAGGCAGGAGCAATTGCGCTTGAAGTTCGACTGCCTCATGCACGGCACATCAGCCGAACGCACGGCGTCGCTGTTCGACGATCTGATGCGGCTTGATGACATCTCTGATGTGGGGCAGTTGGTCCTCGTCTGAACACTGGAAAAATGATCAACGATGGTTAACCCGCAGGTGGATTTGCGACGGGCGAACGTGCTGCGTTTTTCATTCGAGGGCAGGATGCTAAGGTAAATATAGTTTTTCTTATCGTTGGCGTTAGCAAATGATTAAGGTAAACTCCCGGTTAGCGGCACACGTTTGCAGCCGAATTCGCGGTACGGGGTGACGGCATAACCTTGCGCCCAGTGCTTCGAATGTCGCGTGTGGTTGTGCTGAGTATGTAAAGGGAGAGTTCAATGGCTGCAATCCTCAATCAAGCAAGCCTCAATCAAGCAAATATCAATCGTCGCGACCTGCTGGTTGGTGGAGCCGTTGCCCTCATCGGTTTGCCCTGCACCGCCGCTGCCGCCGATGTTGTCGGCGTTGGGATGATTTCGCGGACGTTGTTCTACCTGCCGCTCTGGTGCGCTACGCACGCCGGGTTCATGAAGGCCGAAGGCCTTGAAATTCAGTTGAAGAACCCGGACACGTCGGCCGAAGTCAACAAGATGTTGCGAACTGGCGAAGTGCAGATCGTGCTGCGCTCGCCGGAAGCCGCCATGATGGATGCCAATCGTGGCGGCAGCTTGCGCGTGATTGGTGGCGGCATCAGTAAGCTGCCGCATTTCATCATCGCCAATCCCAGGATCAAGACTCTCGCCGACCTTCGCGGCGCCAATTTCGGAATTCTTGCCGAAAAAGAGGGGACGACACACATCGTGCAGGACATCACAAAGTCGATCGGCCTGACACCTGCCGACTACAAGATGACCGTAGTCGGCGGTTCGCCGGCGCGTTGGCGCCTGCTTCGTGAAGGGAAGATCGATGTTGGCCTTCAGCCGATACCAAACAGCTATGAGGCCGAAGCTGCGGGCTTTACGAATCTTGGATCGGTGATCCCGTTCGTGCCGGACTGGCAATTTACAGCCGTGAACGCTGATCAGAAATGGGCGCAGCCGAATCGCAATACCGTCGTGCGGTTTCTGCGTGCATTGCAAAAAGGCCGCGAATACCTCAAGACCAACCCGCAAGAGACAGCCCTGATTGCCGCCGAGGAATTGCGCAGCAACGTCACACTGACGGCCAGGATGCTTGTCGATATCGAGAAATATGGAATGTTTGACCCGCAGACGGCCATCAATGTGGCGGGTCTGCGGCGCGTTCATGAAACCTTGCAGAAGATCGGCGACATTCCGGCCAACCAGGCATTTGATCTCAATGCATTCACGGATCTGAGCTATTATCAGCAAAGCCGTGATCCCGTCGTTACGGGTTCAGTGCCGGTGACCGGATCGATACCGGCGCGGTAGTACTGTTGTGCCATTAGGATTACGTTAGTTTTAACAATGTGTAACGACCCGCTGCGGATTTTGCGCAGCGTTGTTGAGCCGAAATTAGGCGTTGTGTGTGTATTGTGAACACGGCCCATTCGGATTGGGTATGCGTCGCTATTGGAGAGCACGCAGGTTGACGCAAATCGGGAAGGCCGTTCATGTTGGGGGGAACTCGAGCGCGATTGCTTGGCCTGCTGCTGGTTATGGTGGTTCCACTCACCGCATTGGCGGGTGCTAATCTTTGGATGCAATTACCTGTCGACGTGGTCTTTGGGAACGTCTGGGCGGGCCTGATTTGGGGCGCGGCCGTCGCATACTTGTTGGTCATATTCGGATTGGCATGTACTTTGTCGCATCGGATCGTGCGGCCGTTGCGTGAACTTGGCAAGGACGCGGCGATCCTTGCGTCCGGAAACTTAAGTCATCGAACCACTATTTCCGGCAGTGATGAGGTGGGGGCTCTTGCCGCCGCGTTCAATGCGATGGCAACGGCGCTTGAGGTCCGCCATCGTGAACTCAATGAGGCCCGAGAGGCTGCCGCATTGGAGGCGCGCAAGCGGTCCGACTTGGAGCAGATGGAGCGGCAGGCGAAGGAAACTGTTGCCGCTGTGATCGATGCCTCTCCGGTTGCAATAGCGTGCTGCAATACCGAGAATAAGATTGTGCTGTGGAGCCGGGCCGCGGAGCAGACGTTCGGCTACTCGGCCGAAGAGGCGATCGGGCAGCATCCTAAGATTGTTCCGCCGGAATTCAAGGAACAAGCCGAAGAGTTGTTCCATCGAGCCATCAATGGTGAGGCTATTCGCGATCTGGAAATCAAGCGTCGGCATAAGAGCGGTGCGTTGATTGACATCGAATTGGCCGCAACGCCGATATACAATCCGAACGGTACGGTTTGGGGCATCGCATGGACTTATGACGACATCACGCATCGAAAGAAGGCCGAGCAACAGCTCAACAGATTGGCGCATTCCGACCAGTTGACGGGTTTAGCCAACCGGACCGCCTTGCAGTTTGAACTTGCGGCTCTATTCGGGGCGCCAGCCAGTGCTCCGACCGCAATTGTTTTGTTCGATCTCGACGGCTTCAAAGATGTGAATGATGCCTCCGGTCACTCGATCGGCGACCTCCTCTTGGTGGAAGTGGCGAGCCGTCTATGTACAATTGCCCAGGATCGCGGAAAGGTTTTCCGTCTCGGTGGCGACGAATTTGTGGTCGTCATTCCAAATTGCGGCGATCTCCGTATGGTCAGCGACATCGCTGACGCCATGTTGGGGCGGTTGGCAGAACCATTTCATATTGGTGACCACGTTCATCATATCGGCGGGAGTGCCGGGATTGCGATTGCGCCCGACGATGGCTCGACCGCGGATGAATTGATCGCCAACGCCGATCTCGCACTCTACAAGGCAAAAGGCGAGGGCGGTCGAATTGCGCGTTTCTTTTTACCGATGCTGCGCGCACAGACACAGAATCGGCACGGACTTCAGAACGAATTGCGGCGAGCTTTTGCCGACCACGAATTCGAACTCTATTTCCAGCCTCAGATCAGATTGACGGACAGCGCCGTTGTCGGCGCAGAAGCGCTGCTGCGCTGGAGGCATCCGACACAAGGCGTGGTAGCTCCGGGCGCCTTCATCGAAGCTTTGGCGAGCAGCTCGATTGCGCCGGAGGTTGGCCGATGGATTATCCAGGAGGCCTGTACGGCAGCAGCGTCGTGGCGCGCCAAAGGGTTCGGTTTGTCGCGGATCGCGGTCAATTTGTTTCCATGTCAATGTACGGCCGCCTTGCCGAAAGAAATCGAAGCGGCGTTGCAGTATAGTGGCCTGCCTGCGCACGCCCTGGAATTGGAAATCACCGAGACGGTCGCGCTCAAGCATGATGAGGCCATCGTGCCGTTACGCGAACTCCACGACAAGGGCATACAGCTTGCCTTCGACGATTTCGGCACCGGATACGCCTCCCTGAGCTACCTCACGCGTTATCCCGTATCGCGCATCAAGATCGACCGCAGCTTCGTTGCGAATATCCATGAGGGTGCGCAGGATGCTGCGATCATCCGTTCGTTGATCGCAATGGCGCACAGCCTTGGGCTGGCAATCATAGCCGAGGGCGTCGAAGAAATTGAGCAAACGGAATTTCTCCTCGGCGAAAAATGCGAGGAAGCGCAAGGCTTTCTCTATGCGAAGCCGCTGCCGGTCGCCGAATTCGAGGCTTTTGTCCGCAGCCGGCAAATTGATGCGCAAAGCCGCCAAGCTGCGGCACCGGTCCGCTGTGCCGTGTGACGCCTGCCTACCTGCCCGATGAGATTTCGGCGGCGCGCCTGACAATATCGGCCGGCATCGCATATCCTCGTCTCATTATGGTGTCGATTTCCATAGCGGTAATCGCGCTGATCTCGCGCCCAGCTTTTGCGGCCGATGCAAGAAAGGCTGGATCCCTGGAGGTCCTGTCGAACGCTTGGCGCAACATGTTGAGACGGTCCCTTGGAACATCCGGTGGCGCAACAAATGGTCGGGACATCTCCAGGTTTGCGAGAACGAGTTGAACGACCTGCTGGTCCTTTGTATCGGCAACAAGATCGAGCACGGAGGGAATGCCGAGAGCCGTCGTCTCGGGATCGCGTCCAAACTGCACGAGCACGTTGACCAGCTTGTCCCGCAGGTATTGGGGCTTGTCGGCTTTCATGCAGGTCCAGCACCAGCCCACGAAGCCATCCAGTTCGCCCCGCTCCATCGCAAGCGTAATGTCATTCGAGCCGCGATAGCCGCGAATGGAATGGAGCCTGGTACCCAGCATGTCATTGAGAATCTGGCCATAGAGTTCGCCGCCACTTGCGGGTCCGCTTGAGCCAAACCGCAGTGTGCGCTGCTTGGTATCGCTAAGACTCTTGAACCCGGTAGTATGCCAGGCAATCCCGATAGGCGTGAATTTCTCCAGGCTTCCAAGCCAGCCAAATCGCGCGACGTCGAATTTTGCAGCAGCTTTCTCCTGCTCGGTCCCGATCAGCGGTGCGAAGGCCGCGCTACTGGCCGGAATGCCGAAGGCGGTGCCATCGCGGGGTGCGACGCTCCAAAGATAGTTCATCAGCGCGAGCGAACCCGCGCCGGGCATGTGCTTGATGATGATGGTCGGTTCCCCGGGAATATGCCGGCGGATGTGCGGCGCCAATAGTTGCGCATAAGCGTCGTAACCGCCGCCCGGACCAAAGCCGACGTAGATCGTCACCGTCTTGCCCGCGTAGAATTCCGCGGGCGCCTGCGCCGACGAAATGCATGGGTTAAGAATTGCGCTGAGTGACGCGCTAAGCAAAGTGATGCTGCGGTACCATGTTGCAATCAAGCCGTGACGCGTCATGATTGTTCCTTGTGGCAATCGCGATATTGGATTCAGGTCCCCCAGACCTCGCGTGCGACTTCGACGATGCGCGCGAGCTTGGCGCGTTCCATCTCTTCGGTTACTCCGATGTGCTCCGACGCGCTGGTGGAGAAGCCGCATTGCGGGCTGAGGCCCAACTGGTCGATATCGATGTGACGGCTCGCTTCTTCGATGCGCCGTTTGAGGCCATCGACTGTTTCCAGTACGGCAACCTTTGACGCGACCAGGCCCAATACCACCAATTTTCCGCGAGGAACGAAACGTAACGGCTCAAACGTACCCGCGCGCGCGTTGTCATATTCGAGGAAGTAGGTTTCAACCTTCATGTCGTTGAAAAGCTGTTCGGCGATCGGGTCGTAGCCGACATTGGCCTGCCAACTTGGATCCTGGCTGCGGCAGATGTGCATCCCGACCCTCATGCCGGGTGGCGCAGACGCAATGACGGCATTGACGACATTGATGTAGGTTTTCAGCAGGTCTTGCCAATCATCGCCTCGCTCCTTGAGCAGCGCACGCGCACGCGGGTCGCCGAGCTTGACCAGCGATGTTTCATCGATCTGCAGATAGGTGCAGCCAGCGCCGGCGAGTGAGCGCATTTCCTCTGTGTAGGCGCAGACCAGGTCTTGCCAGAATGTATCGAGGTCCGGATAGGCGTCGCGACTGATATTGGCCCGACCGGCGCGATAGTGGATGTAACAAGGGCCGGGGAGGGTGATCTTCGGTATGCGGTGCGTCACGGATTTGAGGAAACGAAAGTCGTCGGCATTCTGGCCTCCGTTCCAGGTGATACGGCTCTCCACCCTGGGGATGCGTCGCGCCGTCCGGTTTCCGTGAGTTTTCGAAGGCGTCCAGCCGCGGTCTTCGGTCAGTTCGATCGATACGCCGGAAATGCCCGAGCTTGTAAATGAATCAGAATAGGTCCCGCGCCGGAATTCACCGTCGGTGATGACCGCAAGGCCTGCGTCTTCCTGCAATCGTACGGCATCACGGATTGCCGCGTTTTCAACTGCGGTCAATTCTTCGCGGCCGATCCGGCCGGCCGCATGCTCGTTCCGTGCGCGCAACAATTGCGTTGGGCGCAGCAGGCTGCCGATGTGCTCGGCGCGAAAGGGGGCTGGCAGTTGCATAGGACCCTCGATTGACGCGTATTCGCCCCCTTTGGGGCGACTTGTCCAGTCCCGGCTTCCCCGATAGACCATATCATGCGGAATACGGATCGAGCCGCCGGCAGGCGGAAATTGCCAGCTTCGGGAGGTTTTCAATGAATGTGCGCGCCCAGATGAAGGGCCAAATGTTGATTGGCGGCGAGATGGTCGCGGGCCAGTCCAACAATTGGATCGAGTCGGTAAATCCCGCCAATGAAGAGCGGCTGGGCGAGTTCGTGGCCGGTGATGCGGCCGACGTGAACCGGGCGGTGGCCGCCGCCGAAAAGGCACAGCCAGCTTGGGCAGCCCTCGATATCAAGGAGCGCGGTAAATATCTCAAAGCGATGGCCAAGCGCATTCGTGAGCGCGGCGAGGAATTGCTGCATACCGAGGTGCTCGATACCGGCAATACGATCGCCAAGATGAAGGGCGATATCGAACAGGCAGCCGAACAGCTGGAATGGTACACTGGTCTTGCGATCGAGATGAAGGGCGAGACGGTTCCGGCTAGTTCCAAGCACCTGCACATCACGGTGCGTGAACCCTATGGCGTTGTTGCCCGCATCGTCCCGTTCAATCATCCCTTGAGCTTTGCTGCGCGCGGTCTTGCCGGCCCGATGATCGCCGGCAACACGGTGGTGATCAAGCCACCGGAGACGAGTTCGCTTTCGTCCCACATTCTCGGAGAAATCGCCAAGGAGATCATGCCACCCGGAACCGTGAACATCGTGACCGGCAACGGCATGCCGGCAGGTGACGCCATCGTGCGTCATCCACGCGTCAAGCGAATTTGTTTTACCGGTTCCATCCCGACCGGCATGGCCATCCAGCGTTCCGCGGCGGAAGGCGGCATCAAGGCGCTGACGCTCGAACTCGGTGGCAAGAACCCGTTCATCGTCTATCCGGATGCGGATCCCGACAAGGTCGCGGACGCAGCCATCGCGGGAATGAACTTCGCCTGGTCGGGCCAGTCTTGCGGCTCCACCAGCCGGCTCATGTTGCACGAAACGCTCTACAAGAAGGTTATTGACCGCGTCACCGAGAAGGTTGCGGAAATCAAAATGGGCGACCCGATGGACATGAAGTCGCAGATGGGGCCGATGAACTCCAAGCGACACATGGACCGCGTCAACATGATGATCAAGTCCGGCATCGACGATGGCGCGAAGCTGATGATCGGCGGCAAACGGCCGCCCGGCAAGCAGTTCGAGCGCGGATTCTGGATCGAGCCGACCGTGTTCGGCGACGTTCATCCGCAAATGAAGATTGCGTGCGAAGAAATTTTTGGACCGGTGCTCTCGGTGTTTTCATGGCGTGACGAGGAGGCGACCATCGAACTTGCCAATTCGGTCGAATACGGTCTCACGGCCGCGGTGTGGACGAACGATATCAAACGCGCGCTCAAGGCCGCGCGGCGCGTACAATCCGGCATGGTCTGGGTCAACGGCGTCGGCAATCACTTCAAGGGCACGCCTTACGGAGGCCTCAAGAATTCCGGCATCGGCAAGGAGAGCTGCTTGTCGGAATTGCTGAGCTACACGGAAGAAAAATCGATCCAGATTTTTCTTTAAAGGTCCGACATGAACTTGTTCCGGTCCAACACGAAGTTGATGATCGCGGTTCTGCCCCTGCTCTTGACGATGCTCGGTCACGCGCAGGCGTTCGAGCTGATGCGGACGCACGAGGCGACGATCGAGGACATTCACGCGGCGATCACGGCGCGGGACATCACATGCCGGCAACTTGTGCAGATGTATCTCGCCCGCATTGCGGCCTATGACAAACAAGGCCCTGCGCTCAATGCCATCGTGGTCGTCAATCCCGATGCTTTGTCGAATGCCGATGAAATTGACGCACACTTCGTGCAGTCAGGTTTCGTTGGCCCTCTCCATTGCGTGCCGATGATCGTCAAAGACAACTACGACATTGTGGGGGTTCCAACGACGGCTGGTTCGCTCAGTCTCAAGAATTCGATGCCGCCGCGCGACGCCTTTCAGGTTCGCAAGCTGCGCGAGGCCGGCGCCATCGTGCTGGCCAAATCGAACATGGCGGAGTTTGCGCGTAGCCCCTTCGAAACCGTGAATTCGCTCGTGCCGGGCCATACGCGCAACCCTTATGCGCTCGATCGGGTTCCGGCGGGTTCGAGCGGCGGAACGGCCGCCGCGGTGGCGGCGAATTTCGGTGCCGCGGGGCTTGGAACCGACACCGGCAATTCGATCCGCGGGCCGTCTTCGCACGCGAGCCTCGTCGGCATCCGTTCGACCATGGGCCTCACCAGCCGTGCCGGCATCGTGCCGCTGTTTCTCGACCGCGACATAGGCGGACCGATGGCGCGCACGGTCGCGGACGCGGTCGCCATCTTCGACGTCATCGCCGGCACCGATCCCGACGATTCCGTGACCGCACCGGCCGACAACCGCCGGCCCGCGAGCTATTTGAGCGCGCTCGACCGAGATGGACTAAAGGGTGCGCGGATCGCCGTTGTGCGACAGTTCGTTGTCGATCCCGGCGCAGACCCAGATGTGATCAGGCTTTTTGAACAGGCACTGATCGACATGAAGCGACAAGGCGCGGAAGTTGTCGAAGGCATCAACATTCCCGAGATTGATCAGATTCCGCTTTCAAGACTCGGCTGCGACCGCTTCAAGGCCGACATCAACGCGTATCTCGCAACGCTCGGGGCGCAAGCACCGATGAAGAGCCTCGAAGAAATCGTTGCCTCGCAGAAGTTTCATCCTTCGGTCCATATGAACCTGCTTATTTCGCAGGCCGAGCCGCCACCCGATCAGAATCCGCGATGCGAAGACGCGGCCCAGAACCGCAACCGCCTCGCCCAAGGCGTTCTCAAAGCGATGGACGGTGCCCGGCTCGATGCTCTCGTCTATCCGACATGGAACAACCCGCCACGGCTGATCGGCGACCTCAACAGCCCTCACGGCAACAACAGCAACCGGCTCTCGCCGCCGACCGGCTTTCCGGCCATGACGGTGCCGATGGGTTTTGTCCGCGGCGCCCTGCCGGCCGGTTTGCAGATTCTTGGACGCCCATGGAGTGAAGCGACGCTGTTCAAGGTTGCCTACAGCTACGAACAGGCCACGCGCCACCGGCGGCCGCCCATGAGCACGCCGCCGCTGCCGTGAGGTGCAATTGGAAAAACTGTATAGGGCGCAATCGCTTTATTGCGCCATTGGCCAACATCGGCCTTGCGGGTTTCGGCTGACAAGTGGCGCAATAAAGCGATTGCGCCCTACACGCTGAAATCTTATGTCTCGATTTCTACCGTACCCTTTGCGAAGTCGATGCGTAGCAAATGCGGCAGGAGGAGATCGGTTCCGAGCAGCGTAACCGGCGCGTCACCGATTGTGGTCCACTCGTCGAACACCA
>Ga0137398_10001121_pt1 | contig 10618 bp, 8 predicted proteins | sample czorhiz216metaG_FD_106659 | JGI IMG/M metagenome (GOLD analysis project Ga0137398, IMG submission 106659) | Vadose zone soil microbial communities from Angelo Coast Range Reserve, California, USA - czorhiz2.16 metaG | ecosystem: Environmental > Terrestrial > Soil > Vadose zone | place: USA...
GCCTCGCGGAGGCGCGCATCGAAGAAATGTGGGCAGGCCTGCGGCCCGATTCTCCCGATCACCTTCCCATTCTCGGTCCCACCGACATCGACGGCCTGCTGATAGCCACCGGACACTTTCGCAGCGGAATCCTGCTGACGCCCGTCACCGCGCGCCTGGTCCGCGAATGGATCATAGATCAGCGCGTGAGCTTGGATTGGGACCGCTTCAGCCCGTTGCGATTTCAGACCGAAAAGACCGATGCGACAAATACCATGCCTGCTTGAGACCGAGCGCGGTCTTAGAGAAGAACTTTTGTCAGCTCCCTAAAAATGCAGAAACGGAAGCGGCAAGCCAAGCGGCGTGCGGCTTCTAGCGCGTTCGCGCGCATGGGTTTCCTGTTGAGAATTGACCGGCCAAAGTGGCTGAGAAAGTCTCCCTGGATCATTCGCCGGCAAATGATCGACGTCCAGGATAAGCTCGTGATCGAAGACGACATCCAGCATGGTGCCGCGCGGCAGTTCCGCTTCCGGACCGCGTGTCAGCAGGATGGCTATCAAACCGGCAGCTGCTCCGACGCCCCCACCAATTAAGGCACCCTTAACCGGAGCGCCGCTGGCTACTGTACCTGCCAGTGTCCCGATGTAGGCGCCACCCGCGGTCGTAGCGAGAACGAGCATTTTGTCGCGCCCGGAGCCCGACGGCCCTATGATCTTGCCCTCGGCATCGACTCCTTCCCGGCCACCGCGGTCCGCGCTGGCCGGCGTGGCCGCGAGGCTGACGGTGTAGCCATTCGGAAAAGTCATCTGCTCGAGAACCATGCGAAATTCGCCGCGTCCCTTGATGAGACCTGGCCGCTTGAAATCCAGGATTCTCCCCCGCACAAACGCACCCATCGGAATGACCGTACGATTGTTCTGTGCGATGGGGTACGCTGTCTCGAAATAAACGGAATCGCCAGCCTTGGCCGTGCGCGTGTTGAGGCCGTTGCGAAGCAATAGCGGGACTCGCGTGCCCGTGGGAACGGCAATTTGATCGCTATTCCGAGCGGGAGCGGTGGAGTCAGCGGTTGCTTGCGTTGCGGGCGCTGCTCCTGACCAGGGGCTCGCGGAGGGCTCTTGGGCGAGAAGGTTCGGCGGCGCAGCGGAAGAAACGAGCAGTGTGAAGGTAGAGAGACGCCTTGCGAGCCGGGAGAACATGAAAGTCACCTCGAGGGGTCTGGCCTGGCCCCTGGAACTGAAATGCATGACCATCTCCAGACGAGATGGATAGGGGGATGGGCGGCGAGGACTCCGGCCCTTTTTGTCTAAGTGTTTTTGATACCAGCAGTTACGGCTCAAAGTACGGAGATTCAGCAGGCGCACATGGTGGCCGAATGGCGTTCCTGCGATGGATGTGGTTGTCAGCGACAGGCACCGGTGTCAGCGAGAGGCGCCAAGTCCCTCCTGAACTAAGGCTCAGGCTGTTGCGGCCGCACCGGGGATTGAATGACAGGCTGAAATTGCCCGAGATTACTAAATTGAATCTGGCTGCCGTCGAGAGACAGATCGTGTTCGAGAACAATGTCCAGCGTGGAGCCGCGTGGGAGTTCCGCTTCTGGTCCGCGAGTCAAGAGCACAGCGGCTAATCCCGCCGCCGCGCCAATCCCTGCGCCGATACCGAGTCCCTTGACTCCGTGGGCAATCGCCCCGATCCCCGCTCCGGCCGCCGTGGTCTGCGCGACCGTACCGGCGTCCTTCCCCTTACCACCAGGGCCGGTGACTTTGCCCTCGGGATCCGTCGTTTCCTTACCGCCGGAATCGGCGCTGCGCGGGGCGGCGTTCAAACTGACGGTGTAACCGTTCGGCAGGATCAGCGTGTCCAGACGCAGCCGGAATTCACCGCGGCCCTTGATGCGCCCGGGCCGCTTCGATTCCAGCAACTCACCGCGAAGATAGGAACCGACCGGGATCACAACGCGATTGCTCTGGGTGATCGGAAAAGACGTTTGAAGGTAGACCGAGTCTCCCGGCTTGGCGCTGTGCGTGGAGATACCGTTCTGGAGCACGACGCCGACGCGAGTTCCCGCAGGAACGGTGATTCTTTCACTGGGGCCAACTTGCTGTGCCCGAGCAGGCTTGGGCGCGACCGGGGACGGGGCAGCGGTCTGCGGCCCTTCGGGTTGCTGCGCTCTGCAGGTTGCGCCCGCTGACAGCAAGGAGGCAATCAAACAGAAGTATTGGCGAATCCCTCGACGCAGCTCTTCTTTCACGGCATCCCTCCGCAACGCTTGATGCGATGCATCAAGAGACGATCTTGGATGCCTGAGTATACTGCGAGCCGAGGCGCAAGTCGTCAGCAGGCAAGAGACGGAGCCGTGGTTTGCAGTCGCGCAAATGCAGTGCGAGTTCCCGCTGCTGGCACGGGCCGGGGCGCAGCTTGGAGGTCGGTGAACCGAATCCATTGAGAGATGAGCATTCCATCCTTTAGCATATAGCCATTGCCGCGGATTTCTGTGCGCACTTTTCCATTGGCAAGCCCGCAGTGGACGAAGCGGTGTTTGTTGACGCCAAGTTTTTCTAACGGCTTCCTTCGATTTTTCCCGGAGTCGACTGCAGCACTGGACTTGGGAGCCGGCGCCGTGCGCGCGGTTGCCGAGAGACGGGGACGGAGCTTAGCGGTGGGAGCAATTGAAGCTGCTCGGTCGGAAAGCGCGGTCGCGAGGGAACCGCTTTCGTCCGGCAGCGATTGCGCACACGCAGCTGTCGCAAGGAAAAAGCCCGCGATTATGAACAGCGCGCGGGATCTCATGAGACAACGCACGGCAAACTCGTCCGAATGAGTCTTGGTGATGCTTGCTGAGCGCACACGCGCTGCCAATTCCTGCAATTCCGGGGATTCACTGGGCGTTTTTTCCAATCCCCGGAAAGAAAAGCATCCAGGTAGTAGAAGGCTTCGTTCAGGGGAAATGATGCGGCGCGAATGGGCCCGTCTATCTCGACAGTGCTGCACGGGAGGGCGTCAGGTGGCGGGGCGGTTTGACCTGCGGAAGGGCGAAGACTACGCTTGAAATCGAGTGAGGAGAATCGCATGGCGAAGCTGGCGTTGATTTACGGGATGAGGTTGCTACCCGAGGAAGAGCTCGGCGAGGTCAAGGATGCGACGGTGGTGTTGAAGAATGGCCGGACGGCACGCGTGACCATGCACTTAATCGAAGGCAGCAAGGAAGAGATCGAGAACACCTTTCGCCAGTCCATCGAAGCTTTCTTTGAGATGTATCCGGAAATTTGAGTACTACTTAGTCCTAATCAGTTAGTAGCTTTAGAGGGCGAAGATCCGAATACGAAGTAACCCGATGCATTTAGCCTCGTGAGACCTAGCCTGCGCGTTGGTTCAATCCGTTCCCCGAGAGAAGGAGTAAACGCAAGCGCACCCTGCTCGAAGCTAAAGCGAACCTTCTGCGTTTGCGCCAGGACATCCCGCTGCCGATGCGGAATTCTCAGCTGTGGAAGATGACCTTGCTGCGTACCAACAGTTGTTCGTAAGGCTGGTCGACGTGCCGACGCGCGGGGGAACCTACACCGCGTCAACTCACTGCCGGACGTTTGGCGCAACTGGAGGAAATGCGTGCCGGAGAAAGGCGCACCACCGAACTCCAAGGATCGACGGGACAGTGATCATTCATTGCGGTTGCCTGCGACCTTCTCAATCATAACGCAGCGCGACCATGGGATCGACACGCATCGCCCTCCGCGCCGGTGCCCACGACGCGGCAAGCACCACATTCGTCAGCAGCGCCGCTGTCAATAAATAAGTAAGGCTGTCCGTTCGGGAGACGCCGTAGAGAAAGATTCCCGATCCGCTCCAGCCGATGCCTCCCGTCGGGAAAAGGCGTGTCATTGCAAATGCACCGAACGTCCCGACGGCCAGGCCCGCCAACGTGACCCCCAGTGATTCACGCAAGACCAGTCCTGCGATTTCGCAGCGACCCGCCCCAAGCGCCACGCGAATGCCAATCTCTCGTGTGCGCTCGGCGACGGAATACGATGTCACCGCAAAGACGCCGACTACCACCAGCACCAGCGCCAAGCCGCCGAACGAAGACAGCAGCGTAATAATGGGCCGGCGCAGTGTCAGCGATTCGGAATCGTGAATCTGCTGTTGCATACTGCCCACATCCCAGTAAAGCTGAGGATCCACGGGTCGAAGCCAGTCGCTGATGCGCCCGGCGACGTTCCCCATGTCCGTCGCCGCCCGAACCCGGATCGCCATGCTCCAGCGTCCCGGTAGCGTTTGGGCTACTGGGAAGTATGCGAGCGGCCTCAAATCTTCCTCCGGATTGCGCTGCCGGAAATCGGAAACGATGCCCACGATCTCTCTCCAGGTCGTGGGTGAATCCGCAAACGCTAGGTGATAGCCGATGGGGTTTGCCCCCTGAAAATACGTCTTTGCAAAAGTTTGATTGACGATTGCAACCGTGCCGCCCTCTTGAACATCCCGTTCCTGGAACGGCCGCCCGGCGAGCATCGCTACCTTCAACGTTGAAAAATACTCGTGGCTTACTGAAACAAAGTATATTTCTTGTTCGACGCGTGGTGCTTTGGTGGAAGGCACTTCAATTCTGAGCCTGGCACTCTCCGCACCCTCCATTGGGAGCGAGTTCGCGATACCTACCGACTCGACGCCCGGCATCGAACGTACGCGCTCCGTCGACTCACGCATCAAGCGAGCTCGATCCGACGGTGCAGTGTAACGCGTTGCCGGCAACCGGATGGTGGCCGTCAAAACATCGCGTGGGTCATACCCCATTGGGGAGGATTCCACGTTTAGAAAACTGCGCAACAATAAGCCGAAGCCGACGAGCAGCACCATGCCGAGCGCAATCTGGCCTCCGACCAAGACATTTCGCAACCGCCGCGATCGCGATCCGCCAGCGGCGTTTTGAGCCGAATCTTTCAAACTTTCATTTAGGTTTACGCGCGTCGCCTGCAACGCTGGCATCATCCCAAACACCAAAGCGCTCATAAGGGAAACTCCCAAACTGATGGCGAATACTCGCGCATCCACTTGCAGATACACGCCCGGAACCATACCGGACGCGACCTTTGTGATGATTTCCTCGGACCATCGAGCGGCGAGTAAGCCCAGGCTTCCACCGAAAACGAACAGGAGCGTGCTCTCGGTCAGGAGTTGCCGGATCATCCGCTTGCGCGAACAGCCCAGCGCCGAGCGCACGGCGACTTCGCGATGACGCTTCACGCCGCGGGCCAGAAGCAAACTCGCAACGTTTGCACACGCGATTAAAAGGACAACTCCAGCGGCGACCGCCGTCATCCACAAACCGCGCCGGGCATTTTGCAACGTCGGTCCGGGATTCCGGAGCATCTCGGCAAAATCTTCAACCACCAGCTGACCACCCCGACCGGCCGGAGTGCCCGGATTTCCAAGCCGGCCAGCGATGACCCCCGCTTCCGATCGCGCTTGCTGCAGCGTCACTCCGACCTTCAGGCGCGCGATGATTTGAACTCTCATTTTTCCCGCTCTGACGTTTCCCTGGCTTGCGTAAGAGTCCAGAACGAGGGGTGCAAAAATCTCAAGCTCTTCGTAATAAGGACCGACTGACTGCGGCAGTACGCCGATAACCATGGCTGGTCGACGATTCAAAATTATTTTCTTTCCGATAATGCTTGGGTCCGCGTGAAACCGAGTGTGCCAGCAGTCGTAGGAAAGGATCACAACGTCGTCTTGGCCAGCGATCTGTTCCTCATCTCGAAAGTTGCGCCCCAGCAATGGTTGAACCCCGAGCGTGCGTAGCCAGTTCGGAGTTACCAGAAATCCCGGCAAGTTTTGCAAGACGGACCCATCGGCTCCGTAAAAATAGTCTGCCCACCCGGCCGCCGCAATTTGCTCGAACGATTCACTCTCTTTCCGCACTGTCAGATACTGTGTCGGAGTGGGCGTGTGCACGTCGCCGTCGTCCTCAATCGTCCAGATATGAACCAGGCGCTGCGGTTCGCGGAAAGGTAAGCGACGCAAGAACGTGGAGTCCACAAGCCCGAAGATTGCCGCGTTCGCCCCCATGCCAAGCGTGAGTGTGAGAACCGTTACGGCAGTAAAGCCCGGATTCTTGCGCAGCGTGCGCAGCACATACCGCACATCTTGGATGAGGCTTTCGAGAATGCTCACGCCACGCGCTTCCCGGCACTCTTCTTTGGCTCGCTCGATACCGCCGAACTCGATTCGCGCTCTTCGCATCGCCTCTTGACGAGGTACTCCCCAGCGGACCAAATCCTCCGTGTATGCCTCGACGTGGAAACGCAGCTCCGCATCCATCTCGCTCTCCAAATGCGAGCGTCCGATAATTGCGCGTAGCCAAGAACGCAGGTGGTTCCACAGCCTCATACTGCCTCGTGTCTGGTCCGCGGGATTCCCGGAATAACCTCAGCCATCGTATCTCAGCGCCACCATCGGATCGATCCGCGAAGCGCGGCGCGCCGGCAACAAGCTGGCGAGCACAGCGACACCGGTCAGCGCGGCAATCGAAGTTGCGAAAACCACTGGGTCGGGGGCGGCGATTCCGAACAGAAGAGCCTTCGCGTACCGCGAGAGCCAGACGGCCAGTGGGATCCCCGCTATAGCGCCGGCCAATACCAGACACAGCGTTTCGCGCACGATCAGCCAAATAACTCCTCGTGGGCGGGCGCCCAAAGCCATCCGGATTCCGATTTCGGCTGTGCGGCGGGCGACGGCATGCGCCATCAGACCGTACAAGCCCAGGCAGGCAAGCAGCAGCGCCAGCCCGCCGAAGAAGCTCGAAATTGTAGCGAGCAGGCGCTCGCGCAGGAACGAGTCTTCAGTTTGGGCGCGCAGGGTCTTGACGTGGAAAATCTGCACGTTGCGGTCCAGCGATGCGACGGCCTGGCGCACGTCATTCACCAGGCCCACGGCTGATCGGTAACGGAGTTCGAAGGAAACGGCGCCCGCACCGACCCATTGGCTCGGGTCGGTGCCTCCTTCGCCCTGAAACAGCGACCGGTAGAAAACTGGCCGCGGTTGCTCGCGGGCGCCGCCATAGAGCGAGTCCTTCACCACCCCAATGATCTCAGCGCCGTCGAGCCGATGGCCAATCGGATTCTGGCCCGACAGGACCTGGCGGGCCAGCGATTCGTTCACGATCACCACGCCTGATGCCGCCCCCCTTTCGCGCAGGTCGAAATCGCGGCCCATCAGGATGGGTGTACCGATGGTGGAGAAATATCCGGGGCTCATGGCATTCCAGGCCACTTTGATCGTTTCACCGTCGGGCAGAGTGTCCCCGTCTACTTCGCCGATTCTGTCAACCAGGTAATATTGATCATCCACCGGACGCACAATCGACACGCTGGCGGACTGAATGCCTGGCAAGATTGCGGCCTTGTCGAGGATCGCGCGATAGAGAGCGCCCGCCCGTTCCTTGGGATAACCCGCCAGCTTCGCGTCAACGGAGAACATGAGAATGTTGTCGCGTTCGTAACCGACGTCAACGTGCCGGAGATTGTCGAGCGTTCGTGTGAAAATTCCGGCCCCGGTAATCAACACTAGCGATAGCGTCACCTGAACCGCAACCAGCACGCGATCCAGGAAACGCGAGGGTCCTGTTGTCCCGTGCGTGCCCTGCTTCAAGGCCGAGCCGGGATCGACCCGTGTGCCACGGATGGCGGGCACGAGACCGAACAGAATTCCGCCAGCGAGCGACACGGCCGCGGTGAAGCCGAAGACGGGCCAGTCGGGTCGCACATCGAGCGGCACGGGCGCGTCGCCGGTCGAAATCATACGGACCAGTAGTGTGCCGCCCCACCAAGCAATCACCAATCCCAGAACGCCCCCCGCGATGGCGACTAGAAGGCTTTCGGTTAGCAGTTGTCGAATGAGGCGCGCTCTTCCCGAGCCCAACGCCATGCGCAGCGCGATCTCCGGGCGGCGGTGGCAGGCGCGGGCCAGCACTAGGTTGGCGACATTGACGCAGGAAATCAGCAGCACTATACCGGCTACACCCATGAGCAGCTTTAGCGGAAGAGCGTACGGGTGCCGAAGGCCGCTGAACATGCCGTTCGCGGCCGGATGTAGCACGAGGTGGCTCTCCCGGACCAGCCGTTGCATCGATTGGCTGCCGCGGCGTTCCGAAACCGCGAGTTGCTCGGCAAGCAAGCGGCGATGGATCACGTCGAGCTCTGCTTCAGCCCGCGCCAGCGATACGCCAGGACGAAGGCGGCCAGCAATAAGCAACCAGCTCGTGAAGGAAGCCTGCCAGCGATTCGGATCGGGCGTGAAGCGGTCAAGCGTATGCAGCGGCACCCAAAGGTCCCGCGCGCCGCCAACGTAAATGGAGAATTTCGGTGGCGTGATCCCAATGACGGCGAACGGGAGCTGGTTGATCAGGATGGTTTGACCGATGATCGCTGGGTCGGCAGCAAAACGGCTCCGCCAGTACCGATCGCTCAGAACAACAACATCCGCGCCCTCGCGATCGTCTCCCGGGGCAAACAGGCGGCCCAGCTGTGGGGCGACCCCCAGAACGGAGAAGAAATTGTCGGTGTACGCGTCGCACTGAGCCAATCCGGCGCTTTCGTGCCAGCCAACATTCACCTGGTTCAATCCGACTCCGCCAAAAACTCCGGAAAGCATACCGGCCTGCATGCGGAAGCGTTCGAGATGCGGATAGCCGAACCAACTGTTCCAGTTCTCGGGACCGTTTGCAGGGAACGTATATGTGAATTGAACGAGTTGCTGCGGATTGGGCACCGGCAACAGGCGCAAGACGACCGCATTCAACAAACTGAAGATAGCTGTATTCGCACCAATGCCCAGCGCCAGCGTGAAAATCGCAACCGCGGTGAAGCCCGGACTCTTCCGCAGCGTGCGAAGGCCGAAGCGCAGATCCTGGGTGAAGTTTTCGATGAAGTTAACGCCCCGGGCGTCGCGGCATTCCTCTTTGGCGCGCTCGATGCCGCCAAACTCAATCCGCGCCTGCCTCATCGCTTCCTTGTGCGGCAATCCGCCGCGCACCAAATCCTCGGCATAGGCCTCCACGTGAAAGCGCAGTTCCGCATCCATCTCGCTTTCCATCCGAGAGCGCCGCAGCATGGCCTGCACCCAGGATCGGAGGCGGCTCCACAGAGTCATACTTCCTCGGTTGTGGTACCCGGGATTCCCGCGATGACATCCGCAATGCGGTTCCACTTTTCGACTTCCGTTTGCAGTCTACGCTTGCCTGCCGCTGTGAGACGGTAATACTTTGCTGTTCGATTGTTTTCCGACTCGTCCCATTCGCTAGTGATCCGGCCCCGGTGGTCAAGGCGATACAAGGCGGGATACAGAGGGCCTTGGTGAATCTCCACACGATTTTTTGAAATCTGTTGAATGCGCACCTGCATACCGTAAGCGCGCAAAGGCCGGAGCGAAACGGCCGTGCGGATCAGCCTGTCGAGCCTGCCCTGCAGAAGATCGACTGGTTTGTCCACAGAAGCAAACTCTCCTAGATGGACTAGGAATATAGTCACAGTCTCCTAGATTGTCAAGGAGAGAGACCAGTGCTCATCTCGCCGCCCGCTCTGCATTATGTAGGCCACCACACAACAACTGTCCGTCCAGCGCCGCGCTCTGCAGGAATTGCTTTGGGAATGCGAGGACGACCATCCCAGATGGACAAAAAGGCATGTCTTCCCAGGTTGCAGGTCAATGGCACCGCGCGACGATCAGCGTGATGTCGTCCGCTTGGGTGGCCCCACTGAACTGCTGTACGCTTGCTTGAATAGCGGCGAGGAGTTCACTTACAGGCAAGTCCCTATTTCCTTGGATGAGCTCGGCGAGTCGCCCTTCGCCATACTCTTCGCCGCGCGGATTCGGTGCCTCGGTCACCCCGTCTGTGCAAATGACCAAGAGATCCCCAGGGTGCAGCTTCTCTTCGTCGATAGTGCTTTCCCACTTGAGAAACAATCCCAGTACCGTCGTTGTGCTCGTCAGGCGTTGGATGGATCCGTCGTTGCGCAAGATCAGCGGAGCGACGTGGCCACAGTTGGCGAACCGCAGGCTCCGGCTGGAGTCGTCGTAAACGCCAAAGAACATCGTGGCGTAGGACTCGTCCGTGGTGTTTTCGTAGAAAAGACGGTTGACGGATTGCAGCAGACGCGGCAGATCCTCCCGTGCAACGGCGTACTGGCTGCGAAGATTTGCTTGCAAATTGGCCATCAGTAACGCCCCGGACATCCCTTTTCCCGAGATATCCGCAAGAACGATTCCCACCACTCCCGGCTCCATGTCCAGGAAATCGTAGTAGTCGCCACCGACTTGGCGGGCCTGGACGCAGCCGCCGATATAATCAAGCGTTTCAAGTGGCGGAAGATTTTGCGGGAATAGCCTGGCCTGCACGCGGCGGGCAATGTCGATCTCCATGGCAGCCTTGCGCTCCGCTTCCATCCGCTCAGCCATCTTTTCCGCGAGATCGAGGTTTTCCAAAGTGATGCCTGCCTGGCTCGCGACGGAGTCCAGCAAGTGTTTGTCCTCGCTCGAGTAAGACTCTTCCGAAAGCCGCGGGCCTAGCACCAGCAAGCCGATCAGTCTGCTGTTGCGTCCGAGAATAGGTACAAGGCATTCCGGCGCAAGCGGCCCCACGCCGAGCGCC
>Ga0137398_10001122_pt1 | contig 10617 bp, 11 predicted proteins | sample czorhiz216metaG_FD_106659 | JGI IMG/M metagenome (GOLD analysis project Ga0137398, IMG submission 106659) | Vadose zone soil microbial communities from Angelo Coast Range Reserve, California, USA - czorhiz2.16 metaG | ecosystem: Environmental > Terrestrial > Soil > Vadose zone | place: USA...
CCTCTCCAGCTGGGATGGCATGGTCGGCACGGACGAAAATCACCAGGAACTAGATATTGAAATGAGCCGGTGGGGGGTCCCGAACAACGACAATGCGCAATACGTCGTCCAGCCATATTACATCCCAACAAATATCGTTCGGTTTAATGCGCCAGGTGGCGTGCTCACTCACGCGTTCCGGTGGGAGCCTGGCCAGGTGACCTTCACGACTTACGTTGGAGCACAGGTTACCGGACGAGCTCATCCACTGAACCAGCATGTTTTTACCGCGCATGTGCCGGCGGCAAGTGGCGAGGTGGCGCGCATAAATCTGTACGTTTTCGGATGGGGGAAAGTGCCGCTGCAAAGCGAAAACGAGATTGTTGTTGAAGAATTTAGGTACTATCCGTGATCCGCATGCCAAGTCCGTATCGATGGCTCGCCACCGGACTAGCACTAATCTGTTGGGTCGGCGAAGCGCGCGCGCTGGATCCTAATCACACCTTGTCGCAGTACTTGCGTGAACAATGGACTAGCGATAACAATTTTCCTGGCGGAGCCATCGACGCGATCACGCAGACGGCCGATGGCTATCTATGGATGGGAACGGAAAAGGGCTTGGTGCGTTTCGACGGGGTTAACTTTAGCCTGATCTCATCGTTTTCCGAATTTTCAGGCGATCCCGTTTCAGGTTTGACCACCGATGAGCAGGGCAGGCTCTGCGTAATCTTCTGGGGGGCCGGTGTGCTGTGCCATCGCGATGGAAAATTTGTGAACTTGGCGTCCATTCTTCGAAGAACGACCCTCGAAGTCGCAAGCAGCTGGCGAGAAGAAAACGGGGCCGCGCTGCTCACCGATCTAATAGATGGAATCCTCCGGGTTCGAGGAGAAAACGTTCAAGTGCTGGCTCCCCCCGCCGCCCTTCCACCGTCTCTGGTCCTAGCGATAGCGGAAACCCGCGACGGCAAAATCTGGCTGGGGACCGTGGCGGGTCTTTTCTATTTCGCAGATGGCCGGACTACACGCGTTACAAGTATCTCGGATAAGAAAATCAACTGTTTGTTACCCGTGGGTGACAAGGAATTGTGGGTCGGTACCAGTAAAGGATTGTATCGATGGAATGGCAATCTGTTCAGCAGGGTTGACCTGCCGCCAGCGCTGGCTACCGTCGAGGTGCTCGCTCTTTTGCGAGACCACGATGGCAACATCTGGGCCGGAACAACGGGAGGTCTTTTTCGCATCAACGCGTCTGGCGTTTCGTTCTCCGATGAATCCGACTTTGGAGGCCGGGGTATCAACGCGCTGTTTGAGGATCGCGAGGGAAATCTCTGGGCCGGAGGTGGACGCGGCCTGGAGCGCATCCGGGACAGCGTATTTGTGACCTACACTCTGCCCCCCAGGAGCGCGCACTCGAAGGACGGTGGGCGAATCTATGTAGACGGTGAGAATCGGATTTGGTCTGCTCCCGCCGAAGGCGGGTTGTACTTGTTTAAAGACGGCCGGGCTCAAGCAGTGAATGCTCCCCTACTTCATAAGGAAGTGATCTACTCCATCACCGGTGGCAGGAACGAAATTTGGATCGGCACACAATACAACGGTCTTAAGCGTCTCGGATTGAGGGCTGGACGCATGGTCAGCCAAACCTACACGCAAGCAAATGGTCTCGCCGAAAACAGCGTGATTGCTGTGTATCAGGATAAGAACGGGGCGGTGTGGGCAGGAACGTTGACGAGTGGAATCAGTGAGTTTAAGGACGGAAAATTTGTAACATACTCGACAGCTAACGGTCTGGCGTCGAATACGGTCTCGGCAATCCTGGAGACGCGTGACGGAACGATGTGGTTTGCCACACCGAACGGCCTGAGTGCATTCTCGCGCGGGAGTTGGACGACCTACGCAACGCAAGACGGGCTGCCCTCTAACAGTGTGCACTGCCTTTTTGAAACCTCCACCGGCGTTCTCTGGATCACAACCTCGCGGGGCTTGGCTTTCTTCAAATCGGGACGATTGCAAGTTCCGCGCGATGTTCCTGACTCGCTGCACGAACAGATCTTCGGAATGTCTGAAGACAAGGCCGGATGGCTTTGGATAGCTACTGCAAATCACGTGTTGCGCGTACCGAACCAAAAGCTATCGAGTGGAGCCTTAAGACCGGTCGATGTAAGTGAATACGGGGTTGCCGACGGCGTGGCTAACACCAACGCAGTGAATGGAAGCAGATCTGTGGTTACGGATTCGCAGGGAAGAATTTGGGTTTCGACGAGCCATGGCCTGTCGGTTGTAGACCCGTCTCATATCATGAACAATTCCATTCCAGCTCTGCCTCATGTCGAGGCCATTATGGCGGACAACGATCCTATTACCGTGGGCAAGTCAGTTCGAGTTCCTTCTTCTCGTAAGCGGATCACGTTTATGTATTCAGGCTTGAGCCTTGCGGTGCCGGAGCGCATTCGGTTTCGATATTTTCTTGACGGCTTCGACCGTGGCTGGAGCGAGCCGACTGCAGCCCGCGAAGCGGTTTATACCAATCTAAGCCCGGGCTCGTACCGGTTCCGTGTGATCGCAAGCAACAGCTATGGGCGGTGGAATGACTCCGAGGCTGCGATTTCTCTCGAAGTCGATCCGAGGTTTTGGCAGACATGGTGGTTCCGCCTGTCGTGCATGGTGGCTTTTCTGGCATTGCTCTGGGCTCTTTATCAACTCCGGCTCCGTCAGGTGGCGCGGCAGTTCAACATTCGGCTGGAAGAGCGCGTCAGCGAGCGCACGCGCATCGCGCGGGACCTGCACGATACGCTGCTGCAAAGTTTTCACGGATTGTTGCTGCGTTTCCAAACGGTCTCTAACCTACTCCCCGCGGGCGAGTCCAAACAAAAACTCGACAGCGCAATCGATCAGGCCGCGCAAGCGATCACGGAGGGCCGGGATGCCGTACAAGGGTTGCGTTCCTCCACGGTCGAGACCAACGATCTGGCGTTGACGATAAACACTTTGGGTCAAGAACTCGCGTCCGGTGAAACGAACCCAAATGCCGCCGGGTTTCATGTAGCAGTGGAAGGCACGCCGCGAAACCTCAAGCCGATCCTGCGGGACGAAATCTACCGGATCGCGGGCGAAGCGCTGCGAAATGCATTCCGGCACGCGCAAGCGCACCGGATCGAAGTGGAAATCCGGTATGACGAGCGGCAGCTCCGGTTGCGGGTGCGGGATGACGGAAAGGGCATTGACGCGAAGCATCTTCATGGGGAAGGGTACGCTGGACACTACGGGTTGCACGGCATGCGCGAACGCGCCAAAGTCGTGTGCGGCAAGCTGACGGTGTGGAGCGAATTCGATTCTGGTACGGAGGTTGAGCTCAGCATTCCTGCCTCCCGCGCTTACGAGACATCTCCCGCTCGACGGCGTTCGTGGTTGGCTCAGAAGATCTCTCGGAAAGACACGGAGACGAAGTCATGAGTGTGGAGCCCGGCCCGATCCGGATCCTGGCGGTCGACGACCATGCCCTCCTCCGCGAGGGGATCGCGGGACTAGTGGCGGGTCAGTCGGACATGAGTTTGGTCGCGCAAGCCTCGAATGGGCGGGAGGCGATCCACCAGTTCCGCATGCACCGTCCGGACATCACCCTGATGGACTTGCAGATGCCGGAAATGAATGGTGTTGATGCGATGATCGCGATTCGCGGAGAATTTCCCGAGGCGCGAATCATCGTACTGACCACATACACCGGGGATGTGCAGGTCCTTCGGGCGCTTAAAGCTGGGGCGCGGGCTTATCTGCTAAAAAACCTGTTGCACAAGGAACTGTTGGAAACGATTCGGGCGGTACACGCCGGGAAAAGGACGGTTTCGCCAGAGGTGTCCTTTCAACTTGCGGAGCATGCCACCGATGACGCGCTGACCCCGGCAGAAGTGCGCGTCCTGCGCCTCATCGCGGAAGGGAATGCCAATAAAGAGATTGCCGCGCAGCTTTCGGTCAGTGAAGAAACCGTTAAGGGCCAAGTCCGGAACATCCTCTCCAAATTGGGCGCCAACGACCGAACCCACGCCGCGATGATCGGCGTGAAGCGCGGAATCATCGAGTTTTAGTTTACTCAAAAGAGTGGTTTGCGCGGGTCTTTTGAGGCTTCCCCACCCTGTTGGGGATCTCCTAACCTAAACCTCGATTGAGACGGCTTTTCTCGACATTCGCCCGCGGTTCGCCGGGCGCTGGCCTTCTGTTGATGAGGCTGGTTGCCGGTATTGCATTAGTTGTTCCTGGCGTTACGACACTCCGGAGCGGGATTTTGATCGGAGCGGCCATACTTGACGTGCTCGCGGCCGGAGCAGGAATACTACTGCTCGCAGGTTTATGGACACCCATCGCGGGGACGCTCGTGACGCTTATCGAGCTGTGGAAGATCTTCTCAGAAGCTGGAGATCTGTGGGTTCATATCCTGTTGGGAACCGTCGGTGTCGCCCTGGCACTGCTTGGACCTGGGGCCTGGTCGGTCGATGCTCGCCTTTTTGGATGGAAGCGCATCGACATTCAAGACCGGCAGAGTTAGCTCGCACACGTTTACGGCAGTGGCAGGTAGGTCCAAAGCGTGCCTACGACGTTCCCAAATACTTGATAGGGGGTCCCGATATGGTGTGCACGGCGGCTCCATCTAGGGTTGTCTGAAAACGGGGTTTTCTCCAGAATGCGCGGAACGAACAAAGTGGCCAACAAGCGCGCACACTCCTTAATTGGGGGATAACCCATGGCTAGCGTCGCAATATTCATCGGAGATCCAGAGCACTCTGAACAGAGACTGAAAAACGAGAACGCCGCTCTGCGCAGACAAGTCGATAAGGCATCGATGTACGACGAGATTATCGGAACTTCTTCCGCCCTACAGAAGGTACTCTCGCTTATATCCAAGGTTGCTCCGACCGACGCTACCGTTATCGTCACCGGTGAAACCGGTACGGGCAAGGAGCTCGTTGCGCGCGCCATCCATCGGCGGTGCCGGCGCTCCTCGCGCGCTTTTATCAGCGTCAATTGCGCGGCTATCCCGCGCGACTTAGTTGCTTCGGAGTTGTTTGGCCATGAGAAGGGCGCTTTCACTGGAGCGTTTCAGCGGCGGCTGGGCCGCTTTGAGTTGGGGGATGGAGGCACTGTCTTTCTCGATGAAGTTGGAGAGCTGCCCGTCGAGACCCAGATCGCTCTTTTGCGTGTCCTTCAGGAACATCAGTTTGAGCGTGTCGGCGGAACTCGCGCCGTCCACACGAATGTCCGCGTGATCGCTGCTACCAACCGTAATTTACCAGCGGCCATCGCTACTGGAGACTTTCGCAGTGACTTGTTTTACCGGCTCAACGTTTTTCCGATCGAGATGCCCGCTCTGCGCGAACGGCGGGAAGATATTCCCGCGCTGGTTGAGTACTTCGTCGACCGTTCTGCGAGGAAACTGGGCAAGATCATACGCGGTGTGAACAGCAAGACCATGGAGCTTTTTCAGTCGTATCCTTGGCCAGGTAATATTCGCGAACTCCAGAACGTCATCGAACGATCCGTCATCGTCTGCGAAACCGAGAATTTCTCAGTGGACGAGACCTGGCTTCCTCGACAGGCTATTGCAACCGAGTCGAAAAGCCAGTCGGAGTTCTCTCAAAAGCTTGCTTCTCAGGAAAAAGAGATGATCGAGGCTGCCTTGAGCGAAAGTGGAGGTCAGGTGTTCGGACCGTCCGGCGCGGCTGCCAAGCTGGGGATTCATCGATCAACCTTAGAATCGAAGATTGCCTCCTTGAAGATCAACAAGTATCGCTTCAAGACCGCCAGCGCCTAAAAATAGTTAGCCACGCCCCCCCTGTTCGACGAAAAGGCTACCCGGCAAGCTGGTAGGGGCGCGGCAGGACGTCGAAGTTCTCTGCACTGTAGCCTAGCGCTCCTGTGAGCGCCGAAATGTAACGCTCGACAAAGGGTGCTGATCCATGCCGCCGTCGCCAGCGACACGTTACGCTTCTTGGTCGGCATCTGCGTCGTTCTCCTCCTGATCCGGTTGCGATCGGACTGGCTTTATTCCTTTGTACTCCAGCCGCAGACGTCCTTCCAAAGTGGCAAGAATCGAGGGGTTACAGGTTCTGCTTGGTTCAGGAGCAACCCAGCCGTTGGCTCTCTACGAGAACAAACCACACATTAAATAAACGTGACCAATCCACTCTGTTTTGTAGGAACTTTCGGCAATTGCTGCGGTCTCGGACATTCCTTGAGCAGCTAACTGGTCCATTGTCAGCACCTTCCGGTTGGAACTGTGATTGCCATCACAAGCGAGTGTATGACCGCCTCAGGTAGCGATCTTCTGAGCGAGGGAAGATGTTCAAGGTCACGAGAGCGGCAAACGCAGAAGTAGTCTTTAGGGTGAGCGGTCGAATGGACGCAGAAAACCTGCCCGAGTTGAAGACGTTGTTCAGCTCAGAAGCGAACGATCATCGCATTACCTTGGATTTAAAGGAGCTAACTTTAGTGGACCAAGACGCTGTCCGTTTTCTTGAGCGCTGCGAAACCGACAACATCCAGCTCAAGAATTGCCCGGCATACATCCGAGAGTGGATCACAAGAGAACGAAGCCAGCAGAGTTAGCGGCTCGTTTGGCAACAGAACAGGAGCGCGTCAACCGTCCGTCTCGCGGCATTGAAAATCACTGTCGTGTGCCAGCTGACTGATGGGAACGACGAAAGGAGACATCGTGGCAACAGCGACGCAATGGGGTCTGATACAAGAGTGGCACACGAAAATGCGGAGCACTGCATCGCAGGAATTTGCCGATGCGCAGCGGCAGAACATTCCGGGCCAGGACCAAGACGCAGCGCTCGTCCTGGCCGCCAAGCATGGCGATGGACACGCATTTGAAATTCTCGTCGAGCGTTACGAGCGAAGGATGCTAGCTGTTGCGCGGCGCTTCACTCGTATTCGAGAAGATGCAGAAGACATCGCCCAACAGAGCTTCCAAAAAGCCTTCGTCCACTTGCACAAATTCGAAGGAAAATCTTCCTTCTCCACCTGGTTAACGCGGATTGCCATCAACGAAGCCCTCATGTTTCTGCGCAGAGTTCGCGGCGCACGCGAGATATCGATCGACGACTTAAATGGGAATGAAGAAACCGCAGTGCGGCTGGAGATGCCCGATTCACGCCCAGGCCCTGAGGGTGCCCTCTTACAGCGCGAGCAGAACCGAGTTCTATGGGCGGCAATGAGTAAGTTAACGCCGGGGACGCGAAAGGCGATCGAGCTGCGAGACCTTGGTGAGTTATCCACAAAAGAGGCCGCCAGGGTGATGGGGCTCTCGGTCGATGCGGTGAAAGGTCGCCTGTTCCACGGGCGGAGGAGATTGCACGACGTATTGAAGCGCGAGTCTGGCTGGATGTCCGGGAAACGGATCAGGCGGGCGAACGGTAAGCCGAATAGCTTCTCGCTCCACCAGTTCGCCTGCAGTTCCTGTGATTAGAGCGGCGCCAGAAAAGATTCGATAGGCCGCTCTGTTTGGGGTGTTATTTGGCCACTGTTGGGGTTTCCGGTCATCGGCGGAAAGGAGGCCGTTCGCGCTTTATCGAATAGGTTTTTGTGTTGTGAAGCGAAATCCAGCAAAGGGAGAAAGATGAGGCGGAAATTTGTAGTTGCGGCGGTTCTTGGAATCCTGGTCAGTGCTTCCGGAGCGATGGCCCAACTATGACCTCCTCAAACACTTCACTTTTGGGCGCGCCGAATACCGTGGCTTCGTATATGAGCGCCCCGCCTTTGGATTGGACGCTCTGCATTCCGGTGCGACTACACACTCCGCCCAACATTCCGCAGCTATCGTGTTTCGGTTCTAAACCTGCGATAGCACGCATGTTGCCATGAGTCCCCACTGCCCCACGGGACTCGCGGCCAGGCGATCTAGGGCACGCTAGTGAGATTGGGATCAATCCAAGTGCGAAAGGGAGCGACTAAGGTATGAAATTGAAAGGCAACAAAAATGAGGCTTTCGACGCTCGCCCAGGCTCAATTCAGCCTAACGGAGAAGATACTTCAGCAAACCCCCTCCGCAGTCGCAAAGAAATAAGGCTCCGCGCATATGAAATCTATCTCGAGCGTAGCGGCCTTCCAGGCAATGAGCTCGATGATTGGCTGCAAGCCGAGCGCGAACTCGCGCGAGCGGCGCCTCGAAAAACAACCGGATTGCCGATCAGGGAGAAGCCGAATGAAACGCCGTGACTTCATCAAAGATAGTGCCGTTTCCGCACTCGCGGTTGGTACGGCACATCGGAATTTCGAACCGGAGACTTTCGGCAGCGCAAGATCTCCGATCTCGCTTCCGCAGGCGGATTCCAAAGATCCTTTCTGGCCGGACGGAGCCCGTCTGGTCATTTCCATATCGATGCAGATGGAAGCCGGCGCTCAGCCACCAAGCGGCGCGGAAAGCCCAATGCCGAAACTTGATCCGATGTACCCCGATCTGCCGACGGCCAAGTGGTACGAATACGGATTCAAAGAAGGGCTTCCGCGACTGTTGGACATGTTCGATCGCCGAAAGATCAAAGTTACTTCCCACATGGTAGGCGCGGCAGTCGATCTTCACCCTGCTCTTGCCAAGGAGATCGTGCAGCGCGGCCACGAAGCCTCTGGCCACGGACAAACGTGGGCTGCGCAATATTCCATGACCCCAGAGCAGGAGCGCGAATCGTACAAGCAGAGCGTGTCAAGCATTGAGCGCGCAACAGGCACAAGGCCGTTGGGTTTCAATGCTTTCTGGCTTCGTGGCACAACCCACACGTTGGAGATTCTCCAGGAGCTTAGCTTTATCTATCACATTGACGACGTGAGTCGAGACGAACCGTTCCTGATCAACGTGAAAGGCAAGCCGTTCGCGGTCGTGCCGTATACGCTGCACATGAACGACATCGTCGATTATGAATCACGCTATTTCAGCACTCAGGAATATGCCGGCGACCTAAAGGCAGAGTTCGACATGCTTTACGCGGAATCATCCAAGCGTCGCCGCATGATGTCGGTGAGTGCTCATGACCGCATCGCGGGGCGCCCATCACGCACCAAAATCCTTGAAGAGTTCATCATTTATGCGCAGAACAGTCCCGGTGTCGTTTTCATGCGAAAAGACGAGATCGCGCGTTTCGCGCTCAGCAGCCCGCAAACAATTCGCGAAGGTGTCTAGCGGGGAGGACGGGCCGTTGAAGAGAATTGCCTTGAAAATGGGTGAGCCAATTTTCGCTGCAGCGTTTGACCGTCACGTCGACCCTTCGCGGACGCTTGATCGGCGAGGCGCTTCATGAGTCAGGCGCGTCTTAGGAGAATCCTTTCACTGGCTCTTCTGCTGCCGGTGGCGACTTCTATTATCCGGGCACAAGAACCGGCGGAAACGCTGACCTTGGAAGAAGCGGTTTCGCTGGCGCGGTTACACAACCGCGAGTTGAAACAGGCGGGGCTGGAGATTCACAAACAGCAAGAAGCCTTTAGCGAAGCCAAGACGCAACTCTACCCGCGTTTTGATACCTACTTCCTCGCATCGGAACTTCTCACTCCGCTGGACTTCACAATCAGATCTGGCGCGCTTGGAAACTTTCCAGCTACAGGCCCGATACCGGCGAAAGACTCGAAGATTCACACTCCAGCCCGGCCCGTTGCAATTACTTCGGTCACGGCTACGCAGCCTCTTACCCAATTATTTCGAATCGACCTCTCCATCAAGCAACAGAAATTAGGCGTGCAGCTAAGTCAGCAGTCCTATTTTGAACATGAGCAGGGGCTTGTGAACGAGGTTCGGCGCGCGTACTACGCGATTTTGCAGTCACAAAGCGAGATCGAATCGCAGCGCGCAATTCTTGTCTACCTTGAAGAGTTGCAGCAGCTCACCGGTCGGCGCTTGCAACAAGAGGCTGTGCTGAAGGCTGACAGCCTCCGTATTACCGCTCAACGCACAAAAGCTCTCTATCAACTTACGGTTATCCAAGACTCGCTGGCGGACCAGAAGGAGGCTCTTAACCACCTGATGGGCCGCGACCTCCTAGCGGAGTTTACCGTCGAGATGGTCCCCGCTTCGCTCCCCGAGGAATCGAGCGTGCAACAAGCAAGAAAATTCGCGATCGAGATGCGACCTGAGATTAAGGCCGAAACGATCAAGAAGGAAAAAGCCACGTTAGAGACGAAAATTGAAAAGACCCGGTACATTCCGGATATTTCTGTTCAAGCGAACTACCTTACCGCTCCGAATATCTCATTCCTCCCGCAGAACGTTGGGGCGGTTGGCGTGCTGTTGACCTGGCAACCCTGGGATTGGGGGCAGAAGCGTCACAACATTGCCCAGAAGGTCGATGCCGAGAAGCAGGCGCAACTTTTCATCGACAATACGAGAGAGCAAGTTTTGCAGGAAGTGGACTCAACATTTCGGCGGCTCCGCGAAGCACGGGAGCTGCTTGCCGCAGTTCAGGCCGCCCGCGACGCAGAAGCCGAGAAACTTCGCAACGAGATGGACGCCTATTCGCACCAGGCGATAGTGTTGAGCGATCTCTTGCAACAACAGTCCTCGGTTGCGAGTGCCGAAGATCAGTATCGACAAGCTTTACTCGCGTTTTGGAAAGCCCGAGCAGATTTCGAACGAGCATTGGGTGAGGAGTAGTCTCATGA
>Ga0137398_10001123_pt1 | contig 10611 bp, 8 predicted proteins | sample czorhiz216metaG_FD_106659 | JGI IMG/M metagenome (GOLD analysis project Ga0137398, IMG submission 106659) | Vadose zone soil microbial communities from Angelo Coast Range Reserve, California, USA - czorhiz2.16 metaG | ecosystem: Environmental > Terrestrial > Soil > Vadose zone | place: USA...
CCTGCGGAACGACAAGTCTTCATAGAGCGGGCGGTCGCCAAGTATCTTCCGCCAGTCCAATCCTTCGATGAGTGTTTTCAATTCATCAGGATTCATCCCGGCAGCATAGAAGCCGCCAACTAAACCGCCCATGCTGGTCCCCGCGACGTAATCCACGGGAATGCGATGCTCCTCAAACCATTTCAGGACGCCGATGTGTGCGAGTCCCAACGCGCCGCCGCCTTCCAGCGCCACGCCGATTTTGGGTCGCGGCCGCGGCGCGGTTTTTGTCTCAGCGACAACGGGACTGCCAGGAGCTTGCGGGGAGGCTGGGTTCGGATTGTTCTTTTGCTGCGCTCGCAGGCAAAAAGGCGCCAGAAGCAGCACTAGAATGGATAGAGCACGGCGCATCGAGAGCCTCCTCAGCGGCAGATCGAGCATCTAGACTTTGATAAGCTCTTCCGAGTTTGGCGCAGCGTCTGGGTTCCGGCAAGCGGTAAGCAGCTAATTCAGCCGTCCTTATTCTCCTGGAGAATGTTGCCTCCATCGACCACCAGGACTTGTCCGCTGATGTAGGAAGCTTCGGGCGAAGCGAGGAAGCATACCGCGGCGGCGACTTCGTCCGGCGTACCGGCGCGGCCCAGCGGCGTATGAAGCCCTGCGATTTTTTCGGACTCTGTCGAGGACGCCGTTGCGATCCAGCCGGGAGCGACGCCATTGATCGTGATCCCATAGACGGCGGTTTCGATGGCCACGGCGCGCATCATGCCGTCCATGGCCGCTTTTGCCGCGCCATACGCCGCGGAACCGGGGTTGCTGACCAGCGGTCCCGTCACCGACGTGATATTCACAATCCGGCCGTACTTTTGCTGCGTCATTCCAGATAACACCGCGCGGGTCATGCGAAAAGCGGTGTGCAAAGTGATGGCAATCTGGTTTTGCCACTCCGCGAACGAAGTCTCCATCAGCGGCTTGCTGCCCGTTGGCCGCCCGGTTTGCGCCATGCCCGCGTTGTTCACCAGGATGTCGATCCGGCCCGCGCGCGAGAGCACGGAATCGACAAATCTCTGGACATCGGTTTCGACGGTGAGATCAGCAATGAAAGACAGAACTCCTTCGCCACCGGCGTCGAGTTCGCGAGCGCGAGTATGAATGCGATCCGTGGTGGAAGTAATCACCACGCGCACGCCCGCAGCATACAGCCGCCGCGCGATGGCAAAACCGATTCCTTCGGCGCTTCCCGCGCCGGTAATCACCGCCGTCTGTTTGTTCAGGGGCAGATTCATCGAAATGTCCGCGGAAGGCATCATACCTCGTTCACGAAAGATTGCGATTCGTCAGGTTGGATGAGAGTTCCTTCTGATTGCGAAGCGCCGAGGCACCCCCAGTGGACAGTTGCCGAATTAGCCTCCACCGCGCGCGGTTTTCTTGTCGCGGACGCTTCCGAGGTCTACGGTTTCTTTGTGACGTCAAAACGCGGTCAGCCGCATCGCCACGGCACGAGAATTCTTGCAGGAGGGAATCATGACGCAACCGGTTCTCCCAGCGGAGCAGAATGAATTCGCCCATGTCGCTAAATCACCCACGAGCCCGTGGAAGCGCATCTTCCGAGTTATCCGCTGGACGACCTACGCGTTTGCCATCGTCGCGCTCGTTCTGCTGTTCCATAAGGCGCCGCCACCGCTGGTGGAGACCAGCCCGCAGGCCGCTGCGCGAGCGGAAGAAAAATTTGAACAGGTGGAAAAAGCCGTCGCGAACGGCCAACCCGCGACGCTGCGCATGGACGAAACGGAGTTGAATTCCTACTTGGCCTCTCACCTGGCACTGGCCGGCAATGGCGCGCCGAATCCGGCCCCCGCCGGAGGCGCGCTGAGTGCTCCCAATGGCGCGACCCCGACGCCGCAAGAAGTCGAGCAGATGCGCTCGAACGTGCGGGACGTCAAGGTGCAATTGATCGACGACCGGGTAAAGGCCTACGTCGTCTTTGACGTGCACGGAAAAGACATGACGCTGCAATTGGAAGGGCGGCTCGGCGCGCAGAACGGCTATTTGCATTTTGAACCCCTCGGCGGACAGATCGGCTCGCTGCCGATTCCTCAGTCCACGCTTGAATCGGCAGTGCAGCGGCTGATGAACTCACCCGAAAATCGCGAGAAGCTGAGACTGCCGTCAGAAATTTCCGATTTGCGGATTCAAAACAGCGAAGTTGTGGCCAGCTACAAGTAGCTGGCCGTTCCATGGAAATGATGCGGCTCCGATCCTTCAAGCCTGGACGCCAAGCGTAATCGATGTTGTGTACCCAGAACCGGAGCTGGTGGATTTCAGACTCAAGAGGGTCTCACTTTTGTAGATATTGTCCGTGGCGTTGGTCGTGTCCGGATTCCCGCGGGTGTTGTATGGAGCTTTCGCCATCACGGTCAGGCTAAGCGCCGGATCGAAAAAAAGCTGCGTCGTGAATTCAAATGTTTTTCCGCCGGAAGAGGAATACGTTCGAATCATCACGTGGATATGCACGGTGCGGCCGGAATACCAGCCCGGGAAAATGGTCTTGAAAGCCGCAAGACCATTGGAGTCCGTGAGCTGATAACCTCGCAAAAAACTCTGCCCCACGGTGTTCTCCATGCTTTCATCGGAGTAGACACCGGCGGCGTCGGCATGCCACACGTCCACCTGCGCTCCCGCCAGAGGTGTGCACGCGCTACTGCCGTATTCCATGATGTAAACGCTCAGCGCCAGCGGAGCGCCGTTCGTCACGTTGGTGTCCGTGGTATTTGTCGTGAGATCGGAACGATTCAGCCTCTCATCGACGAAATAAGGGCCCACGGTCAGTTCCGGTGTCAACACACATGCCGCATCACCGGTACTGCCGCCGCTCGTTTCCGCACTCGTCGAACTCCCCGTGCCGCAGCCGACCAGACTTCCCACCCCGACGGCTGACAAAATTGCGAGCGCTTCCCGGCGGCTGATTTCTTTCCTGCTTTTTTTCTGACTCTTCAAATTTTCCCCATTTCTTTTCTTCGCTGGCCGGGGAGGCTGGGGAGATCCGGGGCGAAAGCTCAGTGCACCTCACTCGCTGTACTATCGATCGCAAAGGAGCCGTTGAATCCCAGTTGGTATCCCTTGCGGAAGGACTCCCGGTCGGCCGTTGTACTCCACCTACCGCTGGCAATGTGCTGCTCACTGTTGTTCGCTGCGGCCAGTTGTCCTTGAAAGAGGCCGTCGCGAAACGCGGCATTCGTCACCTTGACCAGGGCCAGGTCCTCCATCTGTGCCTGCGTGGCGCGCGCGTTTTGATCCAGTCCCTGCAGGAGCTGGTCGTGCGATCCCAGGACTCGAGCCCTGAACATGATGGACAAGAGAATCGTGGCCGCCCAAAACGCGATTCCCAAATAAAATAGATTCCGGTTCTTTCTCATTTCCGCTCCTTCTCTTTCTCTCATTGACAGTCGAAACAGCGGCGTTTTTCCGCCACTGAGAGTGATGAGGAGTCAGTCCGGGCAGTTGTAGCCCCGACTGCAAGTTTTACGTTCTTAACACAAGCTTTGCTGGCTCTTTACCTGGTTGCCGCTTATCCTGATCCCGTCGCGCTCGAATGGCGCGTCGATCGCGAGAGACGCATCGATGGATTTTGAAGGCATCCAAAGAAAAGGCTGGCTTGCGTGGGCCAGTATCACTCTCCTGGCGGTCCTCTGCGGCGTTCTTGCAGTCCTGCAGTATCGCTGGATTGGAGAAGTGGCCAACGCAGAGCGCCAAAGACTTCGGGAAGATCTGCAATCCCGATTGAATCTATTGCGGCAGAGTTTCAGTGAACAGATTTCCGCAGATTGCCGAGCCTATGTGCCGGTGTCGTCAGAGATCGATCAATTGGGCAGGGAGGAAGCGTATCTCGTACGATTCCGCCGCCAGCGTCAATCGCAAGACCAAATCGTCCGTACCATCGCATTGGCGATTCCCCAAGAGGGCGAGCTCGTTTTCCTCGTTCCCGATCGGGACGGACGCCATTTTTTACCAGCAGAATGGCCCGCCGGCTGGAGTCCAATGTTGGATCGGCTGCGCGCTCGCTTGAATGGCGGGCCCATGCCGCCCAATCGCTCGCAGGCTCTGACATTGATTGAATTCCCACGATTTGGATCGGATCCGAAAGTGTCCAAGAGTTCCGGTCCTCCGCGTGAGCAGGAGTGGCTTATCCTCGATCTGAACAGCGACTTCATTGCGCACTCGATTCTACCCGGATTGCTGAACCGCTTTCTGGGAGATCCAGGGAAGCTTGACTACGATGTGCAGGTAGTCTCCTCGGCGAATCCTACCTACTCGATTTATCGGTCAGACTCCGAGGGAGGTCCTGGAATCGCATGGGAAGCGGACGCTTCCGTGAAGCTGCCGGACGTGGCGCCTTCATTTCCGGCACTCCGGGAATCCGCGCCAGCGAAGCCAAACCCGGCCGGTGCGCAAGGCTCTATTGCCGGTCCGATAGAGGGCCTGGATTCGGCGCCCCCGCCGAACGGCGGAGCCGGACTGTGGCTTCTGCGTGTCCGCCGCCACGCCGGTTCGCTCGAGGCCATTGTGGCGCAGGCTCGGCGGCGCAATATCGCACTGGCACTGGGAATCCTGCTGCTGATTCTGGCCACAGTGGTATCCCTGGTGCGCTATTCCCGCCGCGCACAAGAAGTGGCCGAGTTGCAGATGAATTTTGTTGCCGGCGTCTCGCACGAGCTTCGCACGCCCCTGGCAGTGATTCGCACGGCCGCTCACAATCTGCTCGGTGACTTGGCCAGCCGGCCCGACCAAGTTGTGCGGTACGCTTCGTTGATTGCCCGCGAGAGCGAAAGGCTGGCGGCCCTCGTGGAGCAGGTGCTTCGCTATGGCAGCGCGCGCGCGGGACGTGTGCTGCAGAATCGCGAAACGGCCGCCATCCAAGAGCTCATCGAGGAGAGCCTGCAATCGAGCCGATTGGCTTTGGACCGGCCTAATCTCACGGTGGAAAAACAAATCGAGCCGAGTCTGCCGCCAGTCTTTGCCGACCGCGAAGCCCTGAAGCACGCTTTGCAGAATCTTCTCGAGAACGCCGTCAAGCATGGCTCAAGGGACCAGCCGTGGGTGGGCATTTTTGCCGCAGCCAAGCCTGATGACGGGCCTTCGGCGGTTGAAATTCGCATCGTGGACCGCGGTCCTGGCATACCCCAAGAAGAGTGCGATTACATTTTTGATTCATTCTTCCGCGGCCGTCGTGCTCTACAGGACCAGGTCCACGGCACGGGCCTGGGATTAAATTTGGTGAAAACCATTGTCGAGGCGCACGGAGGCACGATCAACGTGAAGAGCAAGCTGGGGGAGGGAACGGAATTTATGCTTAGAATTCCCGCCGCCCCGCCGGAGACGAACGGGACATGAATTCGCGCATTCTTCTGGTCGAAGACGAACCGGGACTCATTCTGACCATCTCCGATCTGCTCTCCGCCGAAGGATACCAGGTCGAATCGGCAGCCGATGGAGACGCGGGGCTGGCAAAGGCGGCTTCAAAGGAATTTGCTTTGATCGTTTTAGATGTGATGCTCCCCAGGAAAACGGGCTTCGACGTGTGCCGGGAATTGCGGCAGAAAGGAATCGATACGCCGATCCTCATGCTTACGGCGAAGACACAGGTGGTGGATCGCGTTGTCGGTTTGAAATTGGGAGCCGACGATTATCTTGTTAAGCCCTTTGATCCCGCGGAGCTGCTCGCCCGGATTGAAACACTCTTGCGGCGTGTCCGGAAGGAAAATCGCATTCCTGTCCGAAGTTTTCAGTTTTCAGACGTGCTGGTGGATTTCGAACGGATGGAGGTTCACCGGAGCGGAGAGCCCGTCAGCATGGCGGCGAAAGAGCTGCAGCTCTTGCGCTATCTGGTGGACCATCGCGAGAGGGTCGTTCCGCGGGACGAAATTTTGCAGAAAGTCTGGGAATACGAGGGTGAGGTTTCCACACGGACCGTGGACGTTCATGTCGCCTGGCTTCGCCAAAAGCTCGACAATCCACAAAACCCTAAACACATTCAGACCGTGCGCGGAAAGGGCTACCGGTTTACGTCCTAGTTGCAGCGCTTGCGGAGCCCCGTCGCTCGTGCTTGTGACTGGGGGCTTTCCGTGTTCGATCCGCTTCACGCGTCTGCTGACAAAGACTACTTGAAATGTGTAAAGTTGGAGAGCAGGCTATAATCGGCGCTGGCGGAGCGCGACATGGGAATGCGCACGAACGATTTGAAGAGAGACAGAGAGCTGGGGGTGAACCGCGAAATCACGCGCCGGGATTTTCTGAATGGCGTGGCCATCGGCGTTGGAGGAACGCTAATCGGAGGCGGGATTGGAACAGAGACCCTGATTGCCGCGGCCGCTCTCGATGAATTCGCTCCAGAAAAAGCGCCGGATTATTACCCGCCTGCGCGCTTGGGAATGCGCGGCAATCATGACGGAACATTCACCTTTGCCCATCGCCTGCGCGACGGCGAGGGCGCGGATTCCTTCGGCGATGCGGCAAATACCGGCGAGAGCTACGACCTCATAGTCGTCGGCGGCGGGATCAGCGGGCTGGCAGCCGCCTATTTCTTCCGCAAGCGCGCAGGGAAAAACGCGCGGATTCTGATTCTCGACAATCACGACGACTTCGGCGGCCATGCCAAGCGCAACGAATTTCACGCCGGCGGCAGGACGCTCCTCAGTTTTGGGGGCACGCTCGCCATCGAGAGCCCCTCTGAATACAGCAGCGTCGCCAAGGACCTGCTCGTCGAACTGGGCATCGATACGCAGCGCTTCTACAAGTCTTACGACCAGAAACTGTATTCCAACCTGGGTACCGCGGCTTTCTTTGATAAAGAGACGTTCGGCGAGGACAAACTCGTTACGGGGATGAACACCACGCCGTGGCCGGAATTTCTTGCCAAGGCGCCGATGCCGGACGTGGTGAGGAAAGATATCGCGCGTGTCTACACGGCGAAGGTGGACTACCTTGCAGGCCTCTCAAAGCAAGAGAAGCTCGCCAAACTAGCGAAGACGAGTTACGCGGATTTCCTCACGCAGCATTGCAAGTTAGTCCCGGAAGCACTGCCATTTTTCCAGACGTTTCCCCACGATCTGTTTTGCGTTGGAATTGATGCGGTTTCCGCGCTGGCCTGTTTCTATGCTGGTGATGACTATGGCTCGTTCACTTATCCCGGTTTCGCCGGCCTGGAAATCGGCGAAAGGGAAAAGGAAGAACCCTACATTTTTCATTTCCCGGATGGAAACGCCTCCATCGCCCGGCTGCTTGTGCGGTCCCTTATTCCAGGCACGATTCCGGGCCACACCATGGAAGACGTTGTGACCGCAAAGGCGAGCTACAGCAAGCTCGATCGGCCCGGCTCGGCCGTACGCATCCGGCTGAATAGCACGGTAGTTCACGCGCAACACGACGGCCCAGCGGACGCGGCAAAGAGCGTGCAAGTCACTTACATGCGCGGCGGAAAACTGCATAGCAGCCAGGGGCACAATTGCGTCTTGGCCTGCTATAACGGCATGATTCCATATCTTTGCCCCGAACTGCCGGAGAAGCAGAAAGAAGCGCTTTCCTATCTGGTGAAAGCGCCGCTCGTATACACCCATGTGGCGCTGCGCAACTGGACTTCCTTCGCGAAATTAAGCGTGCGCCACATCGTCGCTCCGGGCGCCTATCACACCTTTGCCGCGCTCGATTTTCCCGTAAGTCTCGGCGAGTATAAATTCCCAAGTAAGCCCGAAGAACCCATGGTTCTCTTCCTGTTGCGCACCCCATGCAAACCGGGCTTGCCGGCACGCGATCAACATCGCGCCGGTCGCGCCGAACTCCTGCAGACGCCCTTCTCACAATTCGAGCGAAATATCCGCGATCAACTCGCGAGAATGCTCGGCGGTGCGGGCTTCGATCCCGCGCGGGACATCGAAGGAATCACCGTCAACCGCTGGGCCCACGGCTATGCGTACGAAGCCAGGCCCTACAACGCGCTCTTTGACCCGCAGTGGAAGGAAGGAGAGCAACCCTGGGTGCTCGGGCGAAAACGCTTCGGAAAGATCGCGATCGCCAATTCCGATGCGGGGGCTAGCGCGGAAACGGATGCCGCCATCGATCAGGCTTGGCGCGCCGTCGGCGAAGTCTTGCACGGCTAGCTGTTTTCCAGATGTAACTTGACTCGGCCCGGAAATCCGGGTTACATGCAAAGCGCAACATTAAAACGTTTTAAGGAGCTCGAAATGGCCGGCTCTAAATTGTGCGCGCTTTGTTTAATGCTTGTAGGAACGCTGGCTGTGCGCGCCCAAAGCATCCATGTGGATGCAACGCCAGGCCATGCCAAGAACACCATTAAGCCGACCGAGGCCCTGGGTGCCGGCATCGACCGCCTGCCCTACGGCGCCGCAGATAAGCTCTTTGTGGAAGACACCATCAAACAGATTCTCTCCGCGGGATGGCAAACCGTAACTTATCGCCAGAACACGGAATTGCACGTGGAAGCCTGGCACTGGAATCCTCAGGGAACTTGGAGCGACCCCGCAGGAAAGGGATATTTCACCGGCAGCGCCGCACCTGGCACGGAATTGATCCGCCACTCCTACGGCTATCCGCTGCCGCATCGCGGAGTAACCCGCGATGATGGCACGGATACGGAAGGATATTCGCGTTTGACAGATGGCGATGAGGATTCCTATTGGAAGAGCAATCCGTATCTTTCGAAAGCATACACGGGCGAAGACGACGCCCTGCACCCGCAATGGGTGTTTTTCGATTTGTCCAGCAGGCAAGATGTGAGCGCCATTCGAATCGCCTGGGCCGAACCCTTTGCCACCAAATATGCCGTGCAGTATTGGACCGGCGAAGATCCCATAAGGAAGCCCGCGCAGGGTTCGTGGCAGACGTTTCCCGGCGGCGGCGTGACGAATGGAAAGGGAGGTAGCGCGACACTGCAACTAGCCGCAGCACCTGTAAACGTTCAGTGGGTGCGCATTTGGATGACGGAATCTTCGAACACCTGCGATTCGCATGGCAGCGCGGACAAGCGCAACTGCCTGGGGTACGCCATCCGCGAGGTTTATCTGGGAACAACAACCAAGAATGGCAAATTTCACGATTTGCTCCGGCACACGCCGGACCAGGACCAGACCGCGACCTATTGCTCCTCCGTCGATCCATGGCATGAACCTGCCGATTTGGCCGAACGGGCCGGAGACCAGATTGGCTTCGATCTCTTTTACACCAGCGGAGTGACGCGGGGCTTGCCCGCGATGATACCGATCGCCATGCTGTACGGCACGCCGGAGGACGCCGCCGCGGAGATTGCCTACATCGAAAAGCGCGGTTATCCGATTTCCTACGTGGAGATGGGCGAGGAGCCTGATGGCCACTACACGCTTCCGGAGGATTACGCGGCGCTATACGTCCAGTTTGCGGAAGCGTTGCACCGGGTTGATCCGAAGTTGAAACTGGGCGGACCAATTTTCACCGGCGAGAACAAGGACATCGAAGTGTGGCCGGATGGCGATGGCAAAGCTTCATTCACGGGGCGGTTCATCGATTACCTAAAGTCCCATGGCAAGCTGGGAGAGTTGGCGTTTTTTTCGTTCGAGCACTATCCGGTCGATCCGGGAAAAGTGCAGTGGAGCAGTTTGTACGACGAAGCTTACCTGGTGCAGCACATCATGGACGTGTGGCGCGAGGATGGCGTGCCCGCGAATGTGCCATTTTTCATCACCGAGTCAAATCTTTCTTCCGCCTCGTCGGAAGCTTACATGGATATCTGGGGAGGGCTGTGGCTGGCCGACTATATCGGCGCGTTTCTGAGCGGCGGGGGCAGCGCTGTCTATTATTTTCATTACCTGCCGGAACCGGTCGGCCGTGGGCACAATGGCTCTCCCGGAACGTTCAACTTTTTCTCTGCGGACAGGGATTTCAAGATCCGGCAGCCTTTGTCGCAATACTTCGTGAGCCAGTTGCTCAATCTGGAGTGGGTCCAGCCCGGCGATGGCGCGCACAAGCTCTTTGCCGCCGCCAGCGATATCTGCGACGGAGCGGGGCATGTACTCGTGACCACTTATGCGGCGCTACGGCCGGACCGGCAATGGTCCCTGCTCATCATTAACAAGGATCAGGAAAACGCGCACACAGTGAGCATTTCATTTGATGACGGGGAGAAAAAGGTGGCCGCAACCTTCTTCGGTCCCGTAAGCCTAATCACTTTCGGAAAGGCGCAGTATGCCTGGCATCCCAATCGAAACGGCGGCACCGCCGACCCGGATGGGCCTGCCATGAAATCCACCGTGAACGCCGGACCGTCCACAGAATTCTCGCTCCCCGCCGCTTCGGTCACGGTCCTTCGCGGCGTCATCTCGGCTTCAAAGCCGGGCCCAAAATGAAGATGCGGCGATTCGCAGAGAAATGTGTTACTGTCCTTAAGTAGACTCCCGAAGTAGAATTGCCTGAATTCCTTGTTGGGCGTGCTTTGCGGCTCCCCCCTCCACCGATTTCAGCCAATTTAGAACTAACCTCTCGTAGTGTCTGGGAAGCGGCACTTTACCAAGATCCTGCGCTCGTGGTGCTTCGAAGAGTACAGGGAGAATTAAGATGAAGAGTTTATTTGTGGGCAACATGAGCTTC